>WNFE01000609.1_pt1 | contig 25362 bp, 21 predicted proteins | sample 5400451 | NCBI WGS metagenome assembly WNFE01 (sample SAMN13153344, study PRJNA577476) | soil metagenome | isolation source: 200 cm saprolite under Douglas fir tree site 2 hole 2 | place: USA:California | collected 2015-04-18
TGCAATGGGGAGGGCTGGCTTTGTGAAGCGTGCGCCGTCGCACACGAGTGTGGCGACGAGATGTGCCTGCCGGTAGTTAACTCTCCTCGCGTTGGAGTGTGCGGGTATACGGGTTAGGCGCTCCTCTTCCATAACTGCTAGGAATTTCGTCGCACTACACTAGAAGGCGCAAGCCGCGGGCCGTCATTGACACGAGCGTGCTCGTCGCTGGCATCTCGGGTTTCCGAGAGCCCTACGTTCCCGGCAGAAATCCGAGCGCCGATGTACTTCACGATTGGGCCGAGAAAGGCAATTTTGCGTGGCTCTTCACCGAAGACATTCTGGATGAGTACAAGGAAGTTCTGACGCGCCTCCGCGTGCGTCCACACCTAATCGGAAAGGTCGTCAACCTAATTAGACTGCGGGCCGTTGGCGCGTCCGCCCGCGTTTCGAATGACATGCGCGTCGCCTTCTGCTAGCCCGGCGAACTTGGCGGGATCAAGCCTCGCATCCATGCAAGTGAGAATGGTAAAGTGTCGCGTCGGCGGCATGGCGAGTCCCGCTTTGTCGCCAAAATCGGCGGCGTATCTCTGGTTGGCTGCAAGTACTTCCTGAAGAACGTTCCTCATAACGGCTCCTTGGTTGAACACGTGTGATTGGGGCGATTGCGGATCGGAGTTGTGTAACCGTGTTGGTCCTTAGATTTCGTTTCTCTTCGCCGATCTTGTAACCCGGTCGGCCGCACGAAACGCCAACGCCTGGATCGTCGCCGTGGGCTGGTTGCGTCCACTGGTCACGAGGCTCGAACCATCGCAGATAAACAGGTTCGGCACATCGTGCGAGCGATGGTCGGCGTTGATGACAGATTTCTTCGGGTCATTTCCCATCCTGCACGTTCCCAGGAGATGCACCGATAAGTCGCGATCAACTGGCAGTCGCCAAGTCTTTAGCGCGCCCGCTGCATCGAGCAATTCCATTTCGCGGTCTTGCATGAATTGCACGGTCTTGATCGTCTCCGGATGATCCCGGTACGTCACGCGAATCGCAGGCAATCCCCACGCATCCTTCACCTCGGGATCGAGAGTGATGGTGTTGGTTTCCACGGCAAGCGCCGTGCTATGCGAGAGCACGTACATCATGCGGGGAAAGTCGCGTAGGTTTTTTTTGAACTCGCCACCCCACTGTGGCATATCGGGCGCAAAACCGCTGAGAGCGAAGCCAACCGGGTACAGATCAAACCGGCCATCGAGGCCTCCCCCGCCAAACAACCCGTGCTTGGGGTCGATCTCGTAAAAGTCATGGATCACGCGGCTCACGTGCACACTCTTGAAGTCGTTGAGCGGATGCTCGAATACACCTGCAGACATCGGCGCCGCTGTATCGAACATCAGGTACTTGCCGACCAGCCCGCTCGAATTCGCCAGGCCGTTCGGGAACTGCTTCGATTTCGACATCAGCAGCAGGCGCGGCGTCTCCGCGCCATTCGCGCACAAGATAACTGCCTTCGCCCTTTGCCGCTGCTCGCGCTTTTGCTTGTCGAAATACACTACTCCTGTTGCGCGGCCCAAAGCATTGGTCTCGATCTGGCTCACGTAGCTTTGAGCGCGGACCTCGCAGCGCCCCGACTGCTCCGCGATCGGGATCATCGTCGCCAGTGTGGACGACTTAGCGCCCCATTCGCAGCCGAATGCCTCGCAGAAGCCACAATGCATGCAACCATGTCGACCGCGGTAGTTCTGCGAAAGGATCGCCAGTGGCGCTGGAAACGCGTGCCAGCCCAGCTTCTTCGCTCCACGCTCAACCAGCACGCCCGACGACTTGATCGGCAACGGAGGCAGCGGGTACGGCTTCGATCGCGGCGGATCAAACGGGCTCGCTCCCGCCAATCCTGACACGCCAAGCTCCCACTCGGATTTTGTGTAGTACGGCTCGAGATCCGCGTAGCTAATTGGCCAGTCTTCCAGACCCGCTCCAGGAACAGGACCCTTCCTGGAACGCTCCACGAAATCGATCTCATGAAACCGCCAATAGTTGGAGGTGAAATGAACGCTGCCGCCGCCGACCAGCCGTCCATACCAGACAGCCGGCTTCGTTTGCGCCTTTTCGTTTTCCGACTTCCGGAACGTGTTCGGTTGCTCGCGCCAGTTGTTGGTGAGTGCGTTCAGGTTGAACGCCCAGTATTCGTCGTGCTCGAAGTCGCCCGGCTCAAGACGCGGACCCTGCTCAAGCACCACCACGCGAAATCCAGTCGAGGACAGCTCTTTCGCCAGCACGCCACCCGCGGCGCCGGATCCGACGATTACAAAGTCCACCAGATCCGTCGTCTTGTATCTTGTTGCAGCGGCCATCGCTCACCTTACTTCTTACCGGAAAGCAATTCAGCGTCGTAGTGGCCGAAAGGCGGCGAGAACATGCCGGGATTCTCGAACCCGATATACTTCCAGCCCAGCTCGTCGCGATTGCCTTGACGTTTGGGATTGCCGAGAAAACCGATGATTGTGTATTCGCGCGCACGCCGGAAGAACTCAGTAGATTCCAACTTTTTCAGCACGGCAAACTGCCGCTCCGATGTCAGTTCGCTGAAACTTTGGGGTGCCGACTCCTCTGCAAGCTGTTTCAGACCACCTCGGAATAACGGCTGTAAATGGGGCTCGGTTTGGCTTAGTGCGTAATCAATGAAGTAGATCGCACCGGCTTCGCGCGCCCCCGGCCCATCGTCGGACGGAATGATCTGCTCGCAGACTGCTTCCATCTGCATTGCTTCTTCGGAGGTGAAGTACGCGAACTTGTGTTCCCCAGCGTGCATTTGTGCGGCCGCGTGCACATGAGCCGATGCGAAGTCGGGTAAAGCGCTCAAAGCCACTACCGCCCCGGCGCCAGTGAGCAAGCGCGACACAAATGCCCTGCGTGAGTTGTCGTTCATGAGAATCACTCAAAGGAGAATATCGGAACGATAGCACGTCGCGCGGCGCCTGAAAACGAAAAAGCCCGTCGCACTCGCCTGGCCTACGACAGCAACCTTCGTTGTCCTCAACATGAAGCCAGAGTAAGCGTCAATGGGCAACCATTTCTCATACGGCTGGATGTACAAAAGCCTCCAGGAGGCCCCTCCTTTGCGGAGAAGTTCGGACCGTGACGATTGTTGTCGGGATTCGAAGTGAGAGTGGCAGCCCGCGTCAACAATCGGCGCGCTCCTTCAAGCGTCCGTAGGAAGTCCGCAAGGACTGCCGTGAACTGGTTGCCGAGGCAAGCACGCGATCTTGAATGCCGTAATTGGAATTGCCTCTCTCTGAGGTCCGAGGCAACGTCCAAGAGGTGAAAATGCTAAAGGAGTCAAAGTAAAATCTGCAGAAAGGGAACGAGTTTGATCGCCCGCACCACCTCGATAACTGGTGGCTTGACAAGCGGGATCCCGGACCTCCTTGCTGATCACTTGGATAGGAGCAGGCCTCACGGTGGGAGCAGATCGCTCAATGCGGAATTTCCAATTGAGCTGACAAGATGCCTTCGCCGGGCTGCGAAAGCATGAAGGCTGATAGCACTCAGTGGCCGGGCCCCATATCCGTGAGGAAGCCGGCCAGACGGTCGTACCATGCAGTCTGGTCGGTCAGGGTGAAATGGGCGTTGGCTGGACTGGGATTCGGCACGACGTAGATCTGGGTCGCCCCGATTACCTCCGGCTGACGACCGAGCATCGGAAGTAGGTCGGCGCATCTCAGTGCGAAGTTGAGGAACGGTCGATAGGCGGTGAGCCCGTGAAAGCATGCAACGCGCGGCTGGTAGCGCTGAAGTTTCTCGAGCAGACGCGGCGCCCATTTCTCAAAGTCGCTGGCGTTGAGATCCGCGGCGTTGGCGGATGAACGTTTGACGACGTCCGTAAGACCGATCCCGAAGCATAGAAGCTCAGCATCCAGCTCGGCACGTAGGGTATCGGTACCGAGCACTTGCCGCACGCGCTCGCTCAACTTCGACGCGGAGAACGCGGGCCAGAACCGGTTCGTCGAACGCGCGAAGTAGTGTCCGCGTTGCACTGAGTAGAGCCCGGGATTGATTCCGACGAAGACGACGTCGAGCCCTGGCCGGAGATAGTCTGGCAAGGTCCGAAATGGATATCCGCCACCAATCGAGACAGCCACCGTGTTAGTCACTTGGAGTCCAAGAGCGTCAATTCACGACTTTCATCCAGAGCATACATCCGCGTGCCCCGTTCGCATAGCAAACCAGAAATTTGTCTGGAAAGCGGGGCGCGGTCACGTGCGGTTACGGCCAGGATTCTTGCTACTCTCTCGCCGCGGTTTTGTCGTGGGCGGTGCGCTCCATTTGTTTTTTTGTGTTTGCTGGGTTTTCCAGGGGCGAATCACCTGAGGGTGGCGAGGCTTGTCCATGACAACCTCCGCAGAGCTCCAGTGTACTCCCGCCGTGGCGCAGCGCCCAGAGTGCGACCGCTCAAAACAACTGAACGCTATTTTGGCTGCAAGCAGCGGATTCGAGGTCTATCCGGCGCAAACGACTTCGCGAACCGATCAGCGCGTCTTGGCGACCTCGCTGAACTTGATCGGTGCCGGAAAGGCTGCCGAAGGGCACACAAGGTCTTGAGCTGCGAACGATGGGTCATTCGGGCGCCAGGTAAAAAACGACCGAATTCGTACGGCGATCTTCCTAAAGCCGGGCTGCTCCTGTTTGCGGCCGGCACGTCTCCTAGTTCATATCGCGTATCAAGTCCTTTGGCGTGGAGCGCAAAGCGCTCTTCCGCCGCATTCCGGATGTATCGTCGGCTACAATCCGTAAACGGGTTCTGGGAAGTTGGGAGGCAATAGGCCAGGTCACTTGGAAGGATGACGCAGTTGCCGGAGAAGGAAATTGGCGAGCGGGCTGAAAATCTCGCGTTCCAGATACGTTCCAGTTAGGCGCAATTTTGCCGTTTTCTGCGTTTTGAGCGTCTCGAGAAATCAATAAGTTCCGTGTTTTCAATAGCGCTGAATATCCCGACTCCCCCGCCTCCATAGTTACCAATGCTTTATACTCATTATCAGGTATCATGGAGCTCATGGTAACGCATGTGCTGTCGGTACGACTTCTTCGCGCCGATGCGGCTCCACCTAAACCACCACACCTCGACTCCACGTATGGGGCACTCATAATCGTCTCAGGATTTTACATCGTGGCTACCCGCCAAGGTGTGACCGCAGTGAGCCGTGATATCTACAACTTGAGGTAAAACCTTAAGGGATAAGGCGCTTCCCCTTGACAAAATATAGTGATATCACTATATTGGCTTAATGACAGAAGAGCCGCCGCTGAAGCCGGTTGTTTGGGTGGGGTCAAGCCGAAAGGATTTGAGGAAGTTTCCTGATCCTGTCCAGCATCAAGTCGGCTATGCGATTTATATCGCACAACGTGGTGGCAAGCACCGAGACGCCAAAGTGCTGACCGGGTTTGGAGGAGCAGGGGTGCTTGAAGTGGTTGAGGATTTTCGCGGCGACACGTTTCGCGCTGTGTACACCTTGAAGTACTCGGATAGCGTTTATGTGTTGCATGCGTTTCAAAAGAAATCGAAGAGCGGACGCGAGACACCTCGCCGAGACATGGAGCTTATCGAGCAGCGGCTGCGCGAGGCCGAACAGATAGCCAAAGGGAGAAAGCCATGAGCAAGAAGTCTTACGAGATGGGAAGTGGAAACGTATTCAAGGACCTCGGAATTCCGAATGCCGAAGAGCATTTGGTCAAGGCGCAGCTCGTCTTCAAAATTGACACGATCATGAAGGATCGTGGTCTCAAGCAGGCTGCAGCTGCTGATCTCTTGGGAATCAAGCAGCCCGACGTTTCCAAGATGCTGCGGGGTGATTTCAAGCAGTTTTCAGTCGAACGGCTGATGCGCTTCCTGGTAGCGCTTAACCAAGACGTCGAAATCGTCGTGAAACCTCACCGAAGCCGAAGCGATCCGGCGGCGCTGCACGTGTCATAAAGCGGACCTTCCAAAATCCTGTTACGCGTGCAGCGTTTTGAGGTTCTGACCGCGAACCTTAATGCGACAACAAGATCGTACGCGGTCTGGATTTGCGGCCACGTCTCAGCAATCACCTTTGAGCGTATTGGAAGGCAGCCTTAATTCTGAGAAAACGCGATAGGGAGAGGCGCTGGGTCCGTTAAACAGACAATAAACAGACTCCGCGACCTTAAACTTACCGTGGGCGGCCTTTAGCGAATCCAGGGTTCCGGCTAAACTTCAATGGTATACGGCGGGTCGAACTCGGGGACGCCCGCGTAGCGTCCTGCCATCCACCGCAACACGTAAACGCTCCTCGGATCAGTTTTCCCTCCCAAGATCGTGTTCGGCAACACCTCAAGTAGAGCGTGCGCTGCGGGGTCTTTGTAATAGTCGATGTCAGGCTCGACAACGACGCAATCCACGCCGTCTACTGTCCTTGTTCTACCCTCGTGGAACGTGAGTTGCACATTCGCCTCGCCGAACTGCACCTGCTTGAAGCTGCAGGTCGCGTCTTTGTGAAAGAACCCGGAACCGACTTCCGGCTGGAACAGGCCTTGACTGGCTGCGCGCTTCACTTCGTCCACCAATTCCCGATCTGCCCAGGCATAGAAGCGGTCTTGCGCCATTGATTCATCCCAGAGAGGTTCCTTGAGGTAGTCGAGCGGGCCACCGACGCGCAGATGAATTCCAGTCATGGCGGTCGTGATGTTGAGGAGTGCTGCGCGCGAGTCCGGCTTGTTTCCATGAAGAGTTCGTAGCGATCCCGTGCCGTGGTATCGTTCGCCGCGCCGTGTGCGAGGAGATTCCTTAGCATTGGATGCGTTTGCGCGAGCGTATCCCACATCGCGTCGCGGAAGTTGTATCGGCCATTTTTCGGCAAGAGCATCAAATCGACAGTTTGCGGAACGGCGGGGGTGACCTTCACAGGCCTGAAGCCCGCCTGCGAATAGCCATCGGTCCATGCGATTACGGTATAGAGGTCGCCGAAGTTGTCGTAGAAAGGGACTCGAAACTCGAACGTGAAGCCCGTGTGGAAGTCAGCGGACAACTGTTTCTGATTCCCATCGATGATGCGGATGAGAGCCTCGGTGTCGCTCCTCATCGGCTGGCGTGTGCCGTCGAACAAGGTTACGGTGATGTCTGCCGCTCGTGACGTGTCGGTCTTAGCAGGAGCTGCGCTGCCGCGGGCTTTTGTCTTGCGCGGGCTCATTTCGTTTATCGCTCTTGACTCACAGCTTCAGTGTAAGGTTTTGCCGTTCGGAGCCGTATCTCCGGTCTGGAGGTTTTCGGGCTTGATCGTGCTGACGATCCGGCAATCCGCGTAATGATACGGGCCGGACTTTTTGCTCCAAGCATAGTGCGCGTGAGCCACGCTGGGTCCGACGGCGCTTTCCCAGAGCAGCCAAGTCACTCAGAAGGATGACGCAGTTGCCGGTGAAGGAAATTGGCGAGCGGGCCGAAAATCTCGCGTTCCAGATACGTTCCAGTTAGGGGCAATTTTGTCGTTTTCTGCGTTTTGAGCGTCTCGAAAAATCAATAAGTTCCGTGTTTTCAATAGCGCTGAAAATTCCGAGTCCCCTCGCCTCCACCATATCCGACAAGGATATGGTGTCCCGAGCGAAGTTCCGGCAGTTTTTGCCGGAACGAAGTCGAGGGGCACCAGCCTTTATGTTCTACTGCTACGTCCTACTCTGCTCCGACAACTCCTACTACGTAGGCGTCACCGATGATCCAACCCGGCGAGCACAAGAGCACAATCAAGGCAAGGGCGCAGCCTGGACAGCAGCTCGCCGGCCAGTGCGCCTGGCATGGACAGAAGAACACCCAACTCTTTCCTCTGCCCGGCTCCGCGAAAACCAATTAAAGCGTTGGAGCCACGCAAAAAACGTGGCTCTGATAGATCGTACCCTTCAGCTTCGCTCCTAGTTAACCCGCGGCAAGTCAGATCGGCCGCACCAGCCCTTCTTTTGTTGCGCGCGTATTCCGCACCAGCAGCAGCACCAGCACCATCCCCACGAACGGAACAAGACCGGCTACGACGATAATCTTGTCGAAGGAATGTCCCGGCAGCGCTTGCGTCGCATCCGAAAAATATCCAATCAACTCGAACGCGATGATCGTCCCGATCCCCGCGCCGGTTCCGCTGAAGCCACTGACGGAAGCTACCGAGCCGCCGGTGAACAGGTCCGAGGGCAAAACATTGGCAATCGTTGAGAACGCTGCGTAACAAAATGTCGCCAGTCCAAACAGTGCCGTGATCGCTATCAGGTTCATCGTAAAAATGGTGGGAATCAGCAAAGTCACTCCGAATCCTCCGAACACTACAAGCGCTTTGCGGGCCGCTCCGAGCGACCATCCGCGCTTGATCAAGAATCCCGAAGCCGCTCCGCCAAAAAAGTTGCCCAGATCGGCGGCGATGAACGGAACCCACACCGCAATCAGTCCGCTCTTCAGCGAAATGCCCTTCGCCACCAGATACAGCGGGAACCAGTCGGTGATGAAAAACCACACCGGGTCGGTCAGAGCCTTGGACACAATCGCGCCCCAGGTTTGCGGCAACTTCAACAAAGCGCCCCAGCTCACCCGGCGGTCAGCGCTTCCCGGAGACTCTGTCTCCGCAAGAATCATCACGCGCTCCGCGTCAGTGATGCGCGGATGCTCTCGCGGTAGGTAGTACATTCGGCGCCAGACAAACAGCCACAAAAACCCGAGTAGCCCCGGGATCACAAATGCCGGCCGCCATCCCCAGCGAAAGTAGATTGGCAAAATAATGAAAGGCGCGATAGCTCCGCCAATCGACGAGCCACTGTCGAACAGCGCACTCGCCAAAGCACGCTCGTGTCTGGGAAACCACTCGGACACCGCCTTGGTAGCGCCGGGCCAGTTGGCGGATTCTCCCGCTCCCAGCAGAAATCGAAAAGCGGCAAAACCGCGAAAGCCGCTGGCCAGCGAAGTCGCTATCGAAACGAACGAATACCATAAAACAGAAATGCTCAGTCCTCGTCGCGTTCCCACCCGGTCAATGAATCTTCCGCACGCGGTCTGCCCCAGCGCGTACGCGATGCGAAAACTGATCAGCAGATTCGCATAGTCGGTATGCGTCCAGTGATAGTCCTGTGTGAGGAATGGCGCCAGCAGTGCCAGGGTTTGCCGGTCAATGTAGTTGATCACCGTGGAGGCGAACAGCAGTCCGCCGATCCACCATCGCAAATGAGGAATCGCGCGCGGTCTCGACAGCAACGGTTGGCCAGGTGCGGACATTTATTTGAGAGTGGTCATTTTACAAGTTGTCCTCGCGAAACAGCCCTTGCGAAACAGATCGCTTGGACGCTTTCAACAGAGCTGCGGAATCTCTGTCGAGATATAAGGTCGCATTCGGATGATTCCGCAGAGCCGACGCGGGCGCCAGCGGGCTGATTTCTTCCTCCAGGCAAGCTTGCACCGCCCGGGCTTTGCGTTCCTCTGGCACCACGGCGATGATTTCTTTCGCACGCAGGATTTGCCGGATCGACATCGAGATTGCTCTCATGGGAACGTCGGCCAGTTGAGAGAACCATCCCTCGTTTACTTGTTGTTTCCGGCAAGCTTCGTCGAGTTGCACTACCAGGTATGGTTCCTCGCTCGCGAAATCCGCTGGAGGATCGTTGAACGCCAGGTGCCCGTTTTCTCCGATTCCCACAAAAGCGATATCAATAGGACGGGAAATTAGTTCACTGCCAACTCTCTTTGCGACCTCCTCGGGGTCACCCTCTCCATCCAAAAGGTGGTACTGAGTGATTCCGGTTTTGTGACCGATTCCCGTTTTGAGCCCGATTCCAGTCCTAAGAATGATCCGTTCCAGAATGTATTTCCGGAAACTGGCCGGATGCGTGGCCGGCAAGCCAACGTATTCGTCCAAGTGAAAAAGCTCGACCCGGTTCCAATCGACGTCTGTTGCGCTAGTCAGCGAATCCAGAAACTCAAACTGCGATGCCCCGGTGGCGGCAACGACTCGTGCGACGCAATTCTCGCGCAGAACAGCTCGCAAAGATTTCGCGGCGTGCTCCGCCGCTGCTTGGCCCAGCGCCTTCTTGTCATCAAGAATCTTGATTTGCAACTGTGGCGTCCTTTTCCCGCGGCTAGCTGCCCGCCTGCAATTCAACACGCTTTCCCGAACTGCACGCCGTGTAAATTGCTTCCACCAGCGCAACGCTTCGCCGCCCTTCGCCGCCGGAGCAACGCGGCGTGCCGTTCGTCTCGATCGCTCGCACAAAATCTTCCAGCGCCGCTTGGTGCCCCCGTACATCGCTGACCGTCGCTGAACAAGCGCTTGCGTTTTGATCGTCTCCCGTACTGCGAAAATCTTCCGGCACTTTGCGCAAGTCAGCAGCCAGCAACCGGTCATGCTCGATGATTACCGTTCCTTCGGAGCCGGTCAGCTCCACTCTTCTCGGATAGCCGGGGAAAACCGACGTCGCGGCCTGCAAAGTGCCGATGGCGCCATTCTTGAATTCCAGCAAAGCCACCAAGGTGTCTTCCGCTTCAATTTTGTGCAGCGCGGTTTTCTTCATCGCCTGAACACTCGCTACTTCGCCGCACAGCCAAAGCAACAGATCGACGGTGTGAACAGCTTGATTGATCAACGCGCCGCCGCCATCCAGCCACAGCGTTCCTCTCCAGCGCGAATCCCCGTAGTAATTCGCCGGCCGAAACCATTTCACGCGTGCATCTGCCAGAATTAATTTCCCCAACACGCCCGCGTCCGCCCACTCCTTTACACGGATCAGATCCGTCTTGAAGCGGTCTTGAAAAAAGACGCCCAGCTTAACGCCCGCCTCCTCTGCCGCGGTAATCAGCGCATCCGCCTGTGCGGTGCTGATGTCCAGCGGCTTCTCCGTCAGCACGTGCAATCCGTGCCGTGCAGCCGCAATCCCCTGCTCTGCGTGCAAACCGGACGGACTGCCAATAGCCACGAAATCCATCGGACGATGCGTGAGGAATTTTTCAAAATCGCAATACGGCGAGGCGCCGTACTGCGTACTCATCCGCGCCACTTTCTCGCGATTCGTTCCATACACCGCGACAATTTCCAAGCCCGGAATCTCCCGAGCCGCACGTGCGTGAGTTTCCGAAATGTTTCCGCCGCCGATCAGTCCGACACGCATGGCCACGTAGTTTTTCCGGCCGCAAGCATACGATGGCCTGGGCTATACGGCAACGCGAGACGTCATACAGTGAGCTGGCCCAAACCTTTCGGTCCGTAGGGTGCGGGCGAGACTAATCGGATCAGCCGCTGCGTTTCTTGCTCGTTCTGAGCGCGGCTGCCGAACCAGCGATCACCGAAATTCTCAAAATACACGGAGGGCGCCCCGGCCTTGAAGTGCGAGGGTGGGTCTTGGGCTTGAATTGCTCTTGGAGTCGGACTCCTCTATCAAAAAAACGATGCCCCCGATAAGGGAGAAGGAGTTGTCAACCAGATGCAGGCCGGCGCGCACTGTTTTGCGTAATGCCTTTGTCGCTAGCTTTTTGTACGGTTCGCGAACAAAAGCAAATGTAAAATGGGTTCATTCGCTTCGTGTCCGGCGACTCTCCAAAAGTCGGTCATGATGCTGTCGGTGATTGCTCGGACAACGCCGGGTGCCGCACCCTGCGGGGTTAAGGCCGCGGGTTTTGTCCGTCCTGGGACTCGGCGGGCCGGCAAACACGTGAAGCAGACGAAGGCTCGCCACGGCAGCAAGTGCCGGACACGCTGACTGATGTAGTATGCTGCGTTCGCGAATGTTCCGGGAGGCAGTACCTGAAAGCGCCAATTCTTTACCGAATCTCTTCTGTCCTTCTGCTGCTTTTTGCCGCCGGACATACGTTTGGGTTTCGACAGAATAATCCAGAATGGGGAGCGGACGCGGTTCTTACGTTAATGCGCTCCGTCCACTTTGACGCGCAAGGGTTTACGCGGACTTATTGGGACTTCTTCAGCGCGTTCGGGCTTTTTTTCTCCGTGTTTCTTTTGTTCGCGGCGGTATTAGCGTGGCTGCTGGCCGGACTTCCGGCAGAGACTTTGCCGCGCGTGCGCGCCATTGCGTGGGCGCTCGCCATTTGCTTTGGCGCAATCACAGCTTTGAGTTGGAGATACGCCTTCACCATCCCCATCGTTTTCTCAACCCTGATTACAGTCTGTCTGACTGCGGCAGCGTGGCTTTCAGCGAAGACAGGCTTCCGCCCTGCGACACTATAGATCCGCTCTGCGTCACCCATCTACGCCACCAACCAGTCACAGCCGATTGAACGCTACACGCAAGCACAAAACCATTCAGCGGTCACGAAAGGAGACGCGAATACAAAAGCCGCAAGAAACAACTAGGCAACCAGATCGGAGAAAAAGCGCCATATACGCGATCAGAAATAAGCCGCCAACCCACAGCGACATTGTTGGTTTGTTTTTAATGGAATTCATCACCAATTAAGGTCTTTGACGGAGCGAACAGAATAGAGTCGCTCGCACCGTACAAAAAGATCAGGAATGTCACTCGACCGCCGGAGGACCGAGGCGGGTGGCAAAGACGTCAAGCCAGGAAACACTTACGTAAAAACAGGGGGGAGGGGGACCAACGGCGCGGATAAAGAATTACCCGGCAAACGGATTGTTCACCCGGCTACTCCTTCCAGCCCCCGCCGAGCGCCCGGTAAAGTTGCACCAGACTCTGGTACTCAGTGCCGCGAGCCTGAGCCAGTGTAAGTTCAGCGGCAAAGAGCGAACGTTGTCCGTCCAGCACTTCCAGGTACGCGGTAGTGCCGCCCTTGTAACGCATGTTGGACAGCCGGACGGATTCCTGCAAATCCGCGACGGTACTTTCCTGGCGCACGCGAACCTCATGGAATTTCTGATAACCGATCAGCGCGTCGGATACATCCCCGAAGGCTCGCTGAATCGACTGCCGGTAGGCGATCAAAGCTTGCTGGTGCTGCGACTCGGCCAGTCGCAAATTTCCGCGCAGCGCTCCCGCGGTAAAAATGGGCTGGCTCACTTGCGCGCCATAGGACCAGATTCCAAGCTGCGAACTCATGAGTCCGGAAAACGCGCTGCTGCGCCCGAAAGCACCGCCGCCGGAGCCAGTCAACGAGATTTGCGGAAAGAATTGCGCTTTGGCCACGCCGATTTCGGCGTTGGCCGCAACCATGATTTGTTCGGCTTCGCGAATATCGGGCCGGCGCTCGATGAGCGATGACGGCAGGCCCGGCGGAACTTCGGGAGGAAGCGGCTGCTCTACCAGCGGACGCCCGCGCGGAACGGCTTGCGGATAATTGCCCAGCAGAATGCTGATGGCGTTTTCTTCCTGCTCGATCTGCCGCTCCAAGTCTGGGATTTGCGCATTCGCGGAATCTAGAACTTGCTGAGATTGCAGAACGTCGAGCTTGGTGGCGACACCGTGGTCCAGGCGAAGATTGGTCAGCTTCACCGAAGCTTCCTGCGCCGCCACAGTGTTGCGTGTGATCTGCAGTTGCAAGTCAAGTTGCAGCAGCGCGAAATAATCACTGGCAACGTCGCTGACCAGCGTCAAAATGACCGTCTGCCGCGCATCCTGGGTTGCAAGCAGTTGCGCGCGGGACGCTTCCGTCGCGCGACGCAACTTGCCGAAGAAGTCCAACTGGAAGGCGGCGTCGGCCGTCAGAGTCAGAAAATTAAATTTGGTCTGAAAGTTAGATTCTTTTCCACCGCTGAAAGTGCCGCTTCCCTGCACCTGCGGAAACTGGCTGGCACGCGTTACGGCAAGCTGCGCGCGAGCGCTATTGATTCGCTCCGTGGCAAGTTGCAAATCGTAGTTTTGTTTTATGGCGGTGCGGATGAGTTCTTGTAATTGCGGATCCTGGAAAACTTGCCACCACGGAAGATCCGCATAGGAAGCCGCTTGTGCCTGGACCTGCGGGTTTTCGGCAGGCTCGCGGAAAGCTGTTGGAGTTTGCACGACGGGTCGATGGTAGTTCGGGCCGACGCTGCATCCGCCGAGCAATGCTGAAAACATCGTGGCCCATTTGAGTGGCGCCAAGTTCTTCATAGAGTGCTCCGCAGAAATCGCTCTGGGCATTTCGTTACGGCGTCCATCTCAATCCCCCGGCGCCGGAGAAGGCGTTGCCGGCAGACCGCCCGTAACGTGCTCCTTGCCGGCACCTGACCATTTCTCTACCAGGTAGAAAATCGCTGGCACGAAGAAGATTCCGATCAGGCTGGCGGCGAGCATCCCGCCGATGACCGTGGTGCCCATGATTTGGCGGGCGACCGAACCGGCACCGGTCGCTACCCAAAGCGGCACGCAACCGAGAATGAACGCGAACGACGTCATTAAAATAGGCCGCAGACGAAGTCTGGCTCCTTCCAGCGCGGCATCCGCCAGCGGTTTTCCTTTCTCGAACTCATCCTTGGCAAATTCGACGATCAAAATCGCGTTCTTGGCGGCCAAACCGATAAGCATGACCAGCCCGATTTGCGAATAAACATCGCTCTCTATCTGGACCATATAAGGTGGCAGGAAAAGGCCGAGCAGCGCGCGGCGCAACCAAAGGATTCCAAAGGCTCCAAAGATCGCCACCGGCGTGCTCAATAGTACGCTGAACGGAAGGGACCAGCTTTCGTACAACGCCGCCAGAATAAGAAAGACGAATAGCAGCGAGAGTCCGAAAATCACGGAAGCGGGTACTCCTTCGCGCGCTTTCTGCTCCTGAAAAGACATGCCCGAATAGTCGAAGCCCATCTCGCGCGGCATGGTCTGTTTGAAAACATCTTCGAGAGCTGCGGTGGCCTGGTCCGCGCTGTAGCCTGGCGCCGCGCTGCCGTTGATTTGCGCCGAGCGGAACTCGTTGAAGCGCATGGTAAATTCCGGGCCGAGTCGCGGCTTTACCGTGGTTAGTGTGGAAAGCGGAACGTTTTCGCCTTTGCTGTTGCGAACGTAGAACTGTCCGACATTTTCAGCTTTCGAGCGATACTCGCCTTCCGCCTCGATATAGACCTGCCACTGACGGCCGAAGCGATTGAAGTAGTTGATGAAATATCCGCCCATGAAAGCTTGGATGGTCCGGTATACATCGTTGAGGGGTACACCCTGCTTCAGCACTTTGTCGCGGTCTACTTCGACAAATTCTTGCGGAACGCTTGGCAGGAAAGTGGTGCTCAGGCTGGCAATTTCCGGTCGCTTTCGCGCCGTCTCCAAAAAAATGCCCAAGTTTCTTGTGAGGAATTGAACGTCACTGCCAGACCGGTCTTCGAGGATGAATGTGAACCCGCCCGAAGTGCCGACGCCCGGAATGGCGGGTGGGGAAAAACCGAAGGCAATGGCCGCGGGCAGCCGGCTCAACTCCTGGTTCAGATGCGCCTTGAGTGCTTGAAATTGCTCTGCTCTGGTCGTGCGCTCGTCCCAGGGCTTGAAGGTCACAAAAAAGAACGCATTGTAACTGGTGCGAACAAAGCTGAGCAGACTGAAGCCAACGAAGGAGCTTTCGTATTGGACTCCAGGCGTATTCATTATGATTTTTTCAACATCAGCAGCGACGGCGGTCGTGCGTTCGAGAGAAGCCCCGTTCGGGAGCTGAAGATTGACGTATGCATATCCCTGATCTTCGTCTGGAAGGAAGCTCGACGGCACCCGGTTAGCAAAAAAGACGCCCGTCAAGGCGAAGCCCACGAGCAACACAATCACGACCACGGTCTTTCGCAGTAGTACCGCGCTCCAGCGGACGTAGCCATCGGTTGCGCGCTCGAACAAGCGGTTAAACCAATCGAAGAATCGTTGCAACAATCCTCGGCTTGGCGCCCGTGGCTTGAGCAGCAGTGCAGCAAGCGCCGGACTAAGCGTAAGCGCATTAAAGGCAGACAGGAGCACCGCAATGGCGATGGTGACGGCAAATTGCTGGTAGAGTCGACCGGTGATGCCGGGGATGAAGGCCGTCGGCACAAAGACGGCGGAAAGGACCAGAGCAATTCCAACTACCGGGCCGGAAAGTTCTTCCATTGCTTTTAACGCCGCGTTTTTCGGCGTCATGCCTTCCTCGATGTGCCTCTCCACACCCTCAACCACCACGATGGCGTCGTCCACTACTAGACCGATCGCCAAAACCAGACCAAAAAGAGAAAGCGTATTGATGGAAAATCCGAACACGGGAAAAAGTACAAAGGTGCCGACCAGGGAAACCGGAACGGCCAGAAGCGGAATCAGCGTAGCGCGCCACCCCTGCAGGAACAGGTACACCACGAGAATTACAAGTGCGAGTGCGATCAAAAGTGTTACGACAATTTCTTTTATGCCTTCGGTGACCGCTCGCGTCGTATCCAGCGCGACCACGAAATCCATGTCTTCCGGGAAGCGTTGCCTCATCTGAGCCATTAGCTTCTTGACGCCTGCGGCAGCGTCGACCGCGTTTGATCCTGGCAATTGGTACAAAGCAACAATGGCGCTCGGCTTTCCGTTAAAACGTCCAGAGACACTATAGTCTTGGGCACCCAGCTCGATTCGCGCGACATCGCGGACCCGGACGGTCCCACCGTCGGGGGTTTCGCGCACTACGATTTGCCCGAATTCTTCCGGTGACACCAGCCGGCCTTGTGCGAGAACCGAGTAAGTAAATTCCTGCCCCTTGGGAGCTGGTTCGCCGCCCGCCTTCCCTGCCGGGTTTACCGTGTTTTGTGCCTGAATAGCGCTAACGATTTCAGGAACGGTAATGCCCATCTTTGCCAGCTGGTCGGGTTTTACCCACAATCGCATCGCATATTGGCCCGCACCGAATACCTGAACGTTGCCGATGCCCGGCGCGCGCAAGATCGGATCGGTAATATTGATGTACGCGTAGTTCGCCAGAAACTTGTCATCGTAGGTTCCATGGGGTGAATAAAGCGCGATCAGCATGAGGGGAGCGGTAACGGACTTTCGCACTGTAATTCCATAGTTGTTGACATCCACGGGAAGCTGCGAGGCAGCCTGTGTCTCGCGTGACTGGGCAAGAATCAGATCGTTGTTGGGGTCAGTTTTCACGTCGAAGTTCACGACCAGCGTCGTGTTCGAGTTGCCTGTGGCGTTCAGCGAATACATGTAATTCATGTTGTCCACGCCACTCATTTGCTGTTCGATGGGCGTTGCCACCGCCTGTTCGAGAGTTTGCGCGTCCGCACCGACGTAGGTGGCCAGAATTTGAATCTCCGGCGGTGCGATGTTAGGAAATTGCGCGATGGGCAAACTCAGGATGCTGAGGGAGCCAACAAGCACCAAGACGATGGAAATCACCATAGCCACGATGGGACGATTGATGAAGAACTTTGACATGGGATTACCTTCCTTGCGCTTCCACGGCAAACGGCTTGGGTTGCACCTGCATGCCCGGACGCACCTTCTGTATGCCCTCGGCAACCACGCGTTCGCCTGCTTTCAGTCCTTCCGCAACAACCCACTGGTTGCCGACACGGTCGGCGACTTGAATTGTCCGGATGTTCACTTTGTTCTGGTCGTCCACGACCGCGACCTGATAGCCGCCCTGCAGTTCCGAAACTGCACGCTGCGGTACAAGCAAAGCGCCCTGCTGAGTTCGAATCACCGCGCGAACTTTGCCATAGCCGCCGGGACGCAGAATATTCGCCGGATTGGCAAATAACCCGGCGATTCGAATCGCCCCGGTACTCTCATTTACTTGGCGGTCCGCAAAGTAGAACGTTCCTTCATGCGGATAGGTTGAGCCGTCGGCCAAAATCAGTTCCAGCCGTAGACTCTTGTCAGCCGCTTGCCGCGTCGTTTCCGTCGGGAACCGTCTCCTCCATTCGAGGTACTGCGGCTCACCAACAGTGAAATAAACCTTGATAGGGTCAACCGTTGAAACTGCTGTCACGGGCGGGCTGCTAAGATTCACCAGGGCGCCTACTTGAAGTTGCGCCTGTCCGGCGATGCCCTCGATGGGCGCGACCAGCCGCGTGAAATCCAAATTAATTTTTGCCGTTTCAACGGCTGCTTCAGCTGACTTGATTTGTGCCTTGGCTGTCGCCACCGTAGCCTTGGCCGCCAAATTGTTCTGCACGGCGTTGTCTAGATCCTGCTGGCTGGCAGCTTGCTCTTTCGCCAGCGGAGTATATCGGTTGACGTCGAGCTCGGTTCTGCCTTGAACCGCCTCGGCGTTGGCGAGTGCCGCAGTCGCCTGTGCCAACTGTCCTTGCGCTTGATCCAGCGCCGCTTGAAAAGGACGCGGATCAATCTCGAAGAGCAGCTGCCCTTTCTTGACGAATGCGCCTTCCTGATAGCCCTGCCGCATCAGGTAGCCTGTGACCTGCGCCTTCACATCGGCATTCGTAAATCCGTCGAGCGTGCCTATCCACTCGCCGTAAATCGGAACATCCTTCTGCTCGACTTGCACTACCTCAACGACCGGAGCGGCACCCGGCTGTGATGCCGATGTGTGTTTGGGGCGCGTAGCACCAATCACGATACCGATTACAACCAGGAAGAGTGCACCCGCTATCCAGAGTTTGCGTTTCGAAATGGTGTTCATGTGCCCCTCCTACGATGAAACAGTACTACCGATTCGCAAAAATGTGGATCGCCTCACGACTCCAACGGAATAAAGTGGAATCAATGCGCCAGCAACTCACGAAGCATGTTGGTCCAGCCTTCAGAGCTGAATAGCGCGAACCGGTTGACCCGGGAATCGCTTGGTCGCGAAAACCCCAAGCACGATAAAAATCAACATTACGACAACTTGCGTCACGAGAAATGGCGGTTCTGACCCCGTAGGCGCAAGTGCCTTGAGCGCGGGAATCTTCATGAAAAACTGTGCGATCAAAACGAATACGTTCAGATAAAGCGCTATAACCGAGCCGATTACGTAAACGCGACGCCACGCACCGGCAAGATGGAAGACGTAGAACGCCGGAATCGTCAGCGCCAAAACCAGCAAGGAAACAATGCCGACGCCGTGGGATGGCAAAAACTTGTGGAATGGGAACAGGAATCCCGTGAGGCTGGTGGCCGCAGTAGTTAGCAGAAATGTGGCAGTCCAGCTTTTCGACTGCTTCCCGGAGATAAGCGCGAATACAACAACCAAGCCGGCGAGAATTCCGACTAAACTCAGTGCCACGTGAAAAAGGGTAAACGCCGCCAAAGCTGTACTCATAGATTTCTCCTCAGTGCTGGATTGATTTCGGCGTTGATCTCGTCAGCCCATAAATAATGTGGCCGCAGTTAAAGGCTTGTATCTCACCATGCGCCACTGGCGCATGCAGACATGCATCGCGCTCTTTACGCTGACGCCTGATGGCTTTGTTGCAAGAACGCCAGCAGGTCGGCGTTGATCTGATCCGCATTGGTCGTGGGCATGCCGTGCGGAAAGCCTGGATAGACTTTCAGCGTTGCTTTCTTCAGTAACTTCGCGGACAACGGACCCGCAGCGACAATCGGCACAATCTGATCATCGTCTCCATGCATCACTAGCACGGGTATGTCGATCTTCTTCAGGTCTTCCGTGAAGTCCGTCTCGGAGAACGCCTTAATGCAGTCGTAATGTGCTTTGACGCCTCCCAACATGCCTTGCAACCACCATTTCTCGCGAATGCCTTCGGAAATTTTTGCGCCCGGACGGTTGTATCCGTAAAACGGCAATGTGATGTCCTTGTAAAACTGCGGACGGTTGGCCGTGTATGCCGCCCGCAGGCCATCGAAAACCGAGATGGGCTGGCCGGCAGGATTCTTTTCGGTTTTCAGCATGAGCGGTGGCACGGCGCTGATTAGCACCGCCTTTGCGACACGCTTGCTGCCGTGTCTTCCGATGTAGTGGGCAACTTCTCCGCCACCGGTTGAGTGACCCACATGGATTGCGTCCTTTAGATCCAGCTTTTCAGTCAGCGCCGCGAGATCGTCGGCGTAAGTATCCATTTCATTGCCGTCCCACGTCTGGTCGGAGCGCCCATGCCCCCGTCGGTCATGCGCGATCACGCGATAGCCCCGCTGGCCGAAGAAGAGCATCTGCCCGTCCCAGTCGTCCGCGGTAAGCGGCCAACCATGGGAGAAAACGATCGGCTGACCCGTTCCCCAATCCTTGTAATAAATCTGCGTGCCATCCTTCGTTGTGATCGTTGCCATACTTCCTCCTGGTTACTTCATCGCTGCGAATGCAAATCTTTTTTCGGTACAGAGCTAATTGCTATAACCCTCCGCAAAACGATCATTCTCGTTTGCTTGCCGTACATTTGCAAACGCGCATCACGCCGCCGGTGCCACTCGAAACTTGCCGCCACTGCGATGAGGCCGGCGCATATGTTTCAGGATCGATGACCTGCGTAGCGCGAGTTTGGCATGGAACAGCCGGGCCTTTGCCGCGGCTACCGAGATGCTCATGGCCTCCGCGATTTCCCGCATCGACCGCTCTTGCAACTGTTTCATCTCAACTACCTGGCGTAGAGTCGGCCGCAGGCTGTTAATGGCGTTCTTCAGAATTCTTTCCTTTTCGTGCTGCGCGAAACGCCTTTCAGGATTCGGCGCATGATCCGCTATGTCGTAGACCTTACTATCCGCGCCAAAATCGTCGGGACCGGCAATTGCGATCTCGCGCGAGGTTCGTTTCTTCCGGAGGTTCATGAGCGCAGAATTGATTGCGATTCGCGTCAGCCAAGTCGCGAAGCTGGACCTGCCGTCAAAGTCACTAAGGTGAACAAACGCTCTCAGCAGTGCGTCTTGAACCGAGTCTTCGGAATCTTCACGATTTCTAGTGATGCGATACGTCGCGCGCAGGAGCTGCGGAGCATGTCGCTGGCAGAGTGTCGCGAAGGCCGACGATTGCCCAGACTTGGCAGCCTGCACCAGATTCCTTTCCGCTGGTTCCTGAGTTTCAGACGCCGCGGCGCGAGTCTTTCTGTTTCCATTCGAAATTTCCATATTTTCAAAGACCATAGGGCCTCACCCGCTACAGGATGTTTGTCGTGTTGCACTATGCGGCGTGAGATTCCGGAATAACATCCCGAAATGGAAGGTTTATTCAGTACCACTATGTGGTGCGCTTTTGAATACCACTTTCGGTGGATGCGGACTAGCATAATTGACAGTTTTTTAGTTTTTTTCCGCAAGCCCGATGCCTTCTGGCTCGACGGCGGCGCCTCATGTTTCTGGCTTACGGGATGGGGGCGGAATGACAATTTCGCGGCGCCCGAACAGGCGACCGTCAAGAGAGAAGGCTCCCGGCCCCAGCAGTGCCAGCGCGACTGCCGCAATAATCATTCCGGCAGCCAACAGCTTAACGTCATGCAAGGCCCATGAAGGCGTGGGAAACCAAGAAAGCGCGATACCCAGGAAACAAAACCCCACCAGCAGTACCGCGATCGGGGTGAGAAATCCCGCGGTAAGCACGGTACCACTAACGATTAAGACCAGACCGAGCAGCCATTTTTCCAAAGACGAATTGAACGGGCCGGAAAGACAAAAAATTCCTCCAGCAGCCGCAGAGAGACCAACGGCTGCACGCAATAACAGCAGACCGACGCCGGGCCTGCCACCCGGAAATGTGGAATATAGTCTTTGCAGCGCGAATCTCCCTGGCGCGCATAAAGAGACGGGACAACTTAAGGTACGCGGATACGCACGGCGGTTGAAATCCCACATTGCGGAATCTTTCTGTACTACTTTCGAGGTACTGGTTTTGTGCTTTGCGTGCAGAATCGATTTCTTAGAGCTCGATGATTCCGCGACGCACGGCAATCGCGACTGCTTGTGTGCGGTCGCTGGCGCCGAGTTTTTCCATGATGTGCTTGATGTGGACCTTGACGGTTTCTTCGGTGATAAAAAGCTTGTCGGCAATATCTCGATTGCGGTTGCCACCTGCAATATGATTGAGGACTTCTATTTCGCGTGAGGTCAAGTCTTCGTCACTCATGTGCTCCGCGAGCTGTGCCGCCAATTGCGGAGGAATACGCTTCTTCCCAGCATGGACCTGGCGAATCACTTCCACCAACTCCTCTGGCGGCATGCTCTTGAGCAGGTAGCCGCGGGCGCCCGCTTCCAGTGCGCGCTGGATTTCGACGTCGCCTTCGAAGGTCGTCAAGATGATCACGCGCGCCTGCGGGAATTCCGCGCGAACGGCGATCATCGCGTCGATGCCGCTCCTATCCGGAAGCCGGAGGTCCATGAGAGTCACGTCCGGTTTATGCTTTCGGTATTCCGCGATAGCTTCCTGCGCGTTCGAAGCCTGAGCCACCAACAACATATCCGATTGATTGTTGATGATGGTAGCGAGGCCCTCGCGCAGAAGTGGATGGTCGTCCACGCTTAGAACGCGGATTTGAACTTTTGTCATCGCGCCCGCTCGCTTCCAGATTTGTCGTCATTTTTCCTTTTTTTATACAATCTGGATAACCAACTGGCTGGACGATTACCCGGTCGCACCTCGAAAGCGATGTTGCCGGGCACAGACAGTTCGACCTCAGTTCCAGCGACCGCGCGACTTAAAACTCTCAATTTCCCGGCAATTCTTTCGGTTCGTTCCTTCATGCCGGACAAGCCCCAATGCCCCTCGCGTCCCGAGCGCAATACCTGAGTGTCGATTCCGCCGCCGTTGTCGCGTATGAGAACGCGCAAGTGACTGGCCGCGTACTCTATCTCTACCTCGATCTCACTGGCTTGCGCGTGGCGAAAGGCATTTGACAGCGCCTCGTGGCCGATCAAATAGACCTCGTCACGGATCACGGAACGCAATAGCCGGGGCGTGCCCTCGACGATAACGCGAAAACTAATTTGCGACTGCACCGGGAATTCGTGCCGGATCTGCGAAAACGCGTTCTCGAGATCCGGCAAACTTGACTTCGATGAGCGGAGCCCCTGAACGGAATTCCGGCCCTCTTCGACGACGCGGCTCATCAACTCCAGAACTCGGCTGACGAGAGGTTTCGCGGGCGAGTCAGCGGTGAGACGGTCATTTGCGACGTGCAGCTGCATAGACGCGCTTAGAAATCCCTGCAATAACGTGTCATGCAGTTCCTGCGCAATGCGTGTGCGTTCGGCGAGTCGTTCTTCAAAGCGTATATTCATCTGTTTTGTCAGCCCCAACACACGGAGCCGAAAGAACGTCAGAATCACGAGCCCAATCATCAATATGCTAGTGAGGCGAAACCACCATGTCTGCCAGAATACCGGCTCGATCTTGAATTCGAGTGTGGATTCCGAGCCATTCCATACGCCGTCGCTGTTGCTGGCTATCACGCGAAAACGATAAGAGCCCGAATCAAGATTGGTGTACATGGCCTCACGCGCCGCGGTAGGTTCGCTCCAGCCTGGATCGAAGCCGTCGAGCCGGAACTTGAATCTGACGCGGGCTGGAATCGAAAGACTTAGTCCGACGTACTTGAGAATGATCCTCTGATGAGGAGCTGGAATGCGAACGCCTTGCACTACATTCATGGGCCGGCCGTCGGCGGAAATTTCCTCAACGTGCACCAGCGCCGGAGCGGACGTGAGTGTCATGGGCCTTGGATCAACGACCGACAGTCCACGGTACATGGAAAACCAGATCCGTCCGATGGAATCGGTAACGACCGACTTGTACCGCTTTACGCCTTGTGTACTGTCGAGGCCGTCTGCGAGACCATATTCACGCCAATCCGCTTCACTGACTGCGTCGCGCGAAAGCGCGTCACGATCTACGCGCAAAACATGGTTCGAAGTTGTTATCCACAGCGAGCCGGTTTTGTCTTCCTCGATTCCGAAGATTTGTTCATGCAGCGATTCTGGCACGTCGCGAAGAGTGTGAATGGTTCGCGAGCGCAGAAAGCCCAAACCGTTGGCGGTTCCAATCCACAGCGTGCCAGTCGAGTCTTGCAGAAGGCAATTTACCGTGCCGGGGGGCAAGCCGTTTTGGCTGGTATAAATCCGCCATTGTCCGTTCGCGAATTCATTCAGGCCGTTTGGCGTTCCAAACCACATCGTGCCATCGGAAGTCTGCAAGATGGAAGCAACCGAGTTGGAGCCCAAACCATTCGCAGTCGTATAGGTCTTGAAGCTGCCGTTTCTGAAGCTGCTAAGTCCTCCGCTCAGCGTTCCAGCCCAAACTGTTCCTTCACGATCCTCGTAAACTGCATAAACAGCATTTTGCGCGAGTCCATCCGCCCGTGTGTACGTACGAGTCGTGAAGGAGCCGCCTTTAGTCTGAAGGTGAGTAAGCCCCTCTCGCCGCCCTATCCACAATCCGTCTTGGCCTCCGCTAATGGAGTAGACGACATCTTTGTCCAGACCGGCACTCGTCACGCGTCTAACGCGGCTTTCTCTGAGCCAATACAGTCCGCCTTGCGATGCCGCCGCCCACGTGCTGCCTTCCGGGTCCACGTACACCGGCCCGTTGATTTCCGCGGGCAGACCTGCAGCGATGGAATAAGTCGTAAATGCACTTTCGCGAAGACGTTCAATTCCGCGCGTTGTTCCCATCCATAGATTTCCTTCGCGATCTTCAAACAGAGAAGTCACTGGGCCTGTTGACGAATTATCGCGGCGGTCAAACGAAGAATTTCCTCGGGCATCGATTCGCGTGAGGCCGTTGGGCGTGGCAACCCATATGTTGGAGTCGCGGTCCCTGATCATCACAAGACCCTGAATATCGTCGAGTACGTGGGAGGCTTCAGCAGGGGAGGTCCCTTTCCAGTGCACGACACCCTTGTCGGTGCCGATCCATACTTCGCCGCGATTGGCTAACAAAGAATTAACTTTCGTGTCCGGCAAACCCGTGCTGACCGCTGAGACTCGTCCGTGGTTGAGGTAATAAAGGCCAGCGTCTTTCGTGCCCAGCCAGACTTTGCCGTCCACTGCTTCCGCCAGGGAAATGATCAGTTTAGGGAGTTCGGTCACCGAGGCTAGTGTGACAAATTTACCTCCGCTGTATCGCATCGTGCCATTCACGAGTCCTGAAAACAAAATCTCGCCGTTTTCTCCGACGCACATCGCCGTGATTTCGCTTTCCTGGAGCTTAAGGTCCGCTAAGACGTCGCTAAATTTTCCGTCACGGTAACGCAGCAGTCTCGGCCCCCGCGGCCGCACCCACAAATTCCCCTCGCCATCGACGGCCAGACCCAGAATAGGACCGGCTGGGAATATCCCTGAGCCGGAAGGCTGTAAAAGGCTAAAGTTCACTCCTTCGAAGCGAACCAGGCCCTTCTCGGTCCCGATCCACAGATAACCATCTGGTGTCTGGGCGATCGCATAGACTGGACCGTCTGGAAAACCCTGTTCTGCGCTCCATTGGTCGCGTATGTATTCCGACATCGCCTTGTGCGAACTCAGACCGTTCGCAGAGGTCGCGAAATAAGCCACGACCACGGCTGCAATGAGCCATTTGAAAGACCAGTAAAGTTTCGGCCTTCCTCGATGGGCTCTATGGGAAGTATTCGAATTTCTCAATGACAACCTCGGCCCCGTTTTGCA
>WNFE01002642.1_pt1 | contig 25329 bp, 17 predicted proteins | sample 5400451 | NCBI WGS metagenome assembly WNFE01 (sample SAMN13153344, study PRJNA577476) | soil metagenome | isolation source: 200 cm saprolite under Douglas fir tree site 2 hole 2 | place: USA:California | collected 2015-04-18
AGAGCTGGCGATAGACGTTGGCATTGCGCATGATGGCTTGCACGTATTCGCGGGTTTCGGTGAAGGGGATGGATTCGACGAATTCCTGGATGTCGCGATATTTGCCGGCGGCCTGCCAGTCCTTCACCCGGTCGTCGCCGGCGTTGTAGGCGGCTAGGGCGTATTCGAAACCTCCAAACTGGTCCACCATGGAACGGAAATAGCGAGTGCCAAGCTGCAGGTTCACCGCGGGATTGAAGAGCTGCTGGGTAGAGAAATGTTTCAGCTTTTCCTGCTTGGCAACGCCTTTGCCGACTCGTGGCAGCAACTGCATCAGGCCCAGCGCATTTTTGTTCGACACGGCGTTGGGATTGAACTCGGATTCCTGGCGGATGAGCGAGGCGACCATGTAGGGGTCGAGAGCGTTGGCGGACGAGAACCGTTTCAAGTCTGTCCAGTAGGCCTTGGGAAAGAGCGCCTCCCAGTAGGAACGCGGTAGCGAGGATAGATCCACGGCGAAGTAGCTCGGCACGGCGCGCTTGAGGGTTTCGACGGCGATGTCGTAGCGTCCCACGTCAATGTACATGCGCGCGGTTTCCGCCGGCAGCCAGCTTCCCTTCTCTTCTTCGGCAGCTGCTTTTAGTTCGCGCACGGCGAAATCGAGCAGGCCTCCGTTTTCAAGCAGCTTCGCCTTCTGCACGCGCAGGTTGTCTTCCGGAGCGGTGTCATTAGTGATTGGAGCAGCGCTCAGTGGCGGTACTCGGTCGAGAACCGCGTAGTGCGGAGGATCGTCGGAGACTTTCAGCTTGCTGGCGCGTTCGCGGGCCAGGGGGCCGTAGTAATAATTGCGAAAGCGGTCAGTGATTTTCTGATAAAACGCGCGGGCCATGGCCGAATCTCCATCTTCCTCCGCCAACCGCGCGCGCCAGTAAAGTGCTGCAGGGACTTCGTTGGAATCCGGATAGAGGGCAATCTGTTGCTCGAATAGAGTTTTGGCGTCGGCGGTGCGTCCCTGACGCAGGCTCAGCCAAGCGGCTTTCCAGTGCGAATAAGGAGCGCGCGGGCCGCCGGGAAAGCGCTGTTCGATTTCACGGTAGGCGTCAATGGCTTTGTCGTAATCCTTCCGCAGAAGGTAGATATTTCCGGCGTAGAGCAACGCTTGTTCGAGCCACGGACTGGTGGGAGCAGCCTGACGGATGTCGGCGACGGTTTGCAGGAATGCATCATCCTGGTCCGCCGCTCGTTGCATCTCTCCCAGGTCATAAAGGCGCTCGGCGGCGATTTCCGGTGAGGCGATCTGGACCGTGTCAAGCAACTGTTTGGCTTCCCGATTGTTGCCGGAATGGTGTAAAGCCTCGGCCAGGGCAAGCTGGATGGTGGGCTTGTCTGCGGCAGCGGCATCTCGCAACAAGTCGCGGTAGGCGTCAGCGGCTTCGCTGAACTTTTTCGCGTGAGCGAGAAGGTCAGCGCGAGTCTTGCGCTCGGCGAACGTGGGCGAAGAAATTCCGGGAGTGGATGCCAGCTTCTGCAATTCTGCCTGCGCTGCAGTGGCCTCAAAGCTGAGCGGCAGGCTGAAGTACAAATGCCTTAGCACGGTGACGGCTTTCGCTGGATCTGCGGCGGCGGCATAAGCGCGGCCGAGGAGCAGTTCCACATCAGATCGGATGGGCTCGCGATCTTTTTCGAGGAGTGCAATGGCATCTTTCGGACGATTGTCGGTGAGCAAGGCGCTGGCATAGAGAACGTGGGCATCGCGAAGCATCAGAGACTGGGGAAAAGTTTCGTCGAAAGCGCTCAACGCGGCGACGGCCTCAGGGGTGCGGCCGCTTTCGAGATACGAGGCGGCGAGATAATACGCGACATAATCGCCGATGTCTCCGGCGTGGGGCTTGGCTCGGCTGAGGGGATCGATGGCTTTGGCGTAATCGCGATCGATAAAGTGTGCGTATCCGACGGCCAGCCACGCCAGCGAGCCGGCGTCTTCGGCGCTGTGCTTGCGCGCGAATGTCTCGACGCCAGCATAGGCCTGAGGAGTGCGGTCCTGCAGCAGCTGCCGCGCCATCGGTTTCAGCGTGGCTGAGGCGACGAATGCTTGACGCATTCTACGCAAGCGTGGGGCATTTCTGTGGGAGGCGCGGGCGGGCTTTCTTGTGGGGAGCTTTTTCCTCGAGGGCGGCGGGAAATCCCCGCCCTGTCTCCCCAAAGAACGGGGAGACAAGGACGGGACACCCGGAGTTGACTTGGACGCAGGCGGATTCTGCGGAGTAGTGGCCTTAGCGTCAGATTGAAGATCAGGGGTCTGCGCCGCGGCGGGAGAGAATCCAGCCGAGAACACCAGTACCGATATGAGCGCGAAAACGGAGAAACTGCGAAGCCCCACCACGACCTTAATTATCGCCGAAAATTGCCGCCCAGGAGAGAAACATCGTCTTCTGCGAGACTGCGAATCAGTTCCTGATTGAAATAGTCTGCCGCGCCGGCCGCGGTGTTGCCATAGCGTTTGAAGTACGTGGCCCGGCTTTTTTCGATGTCTTCTTTCAGGCGATCGTACAAATCCTTGTGCTTGCGGCCTTCGGAAACCTTGGCCTGATTATAGAGCTTGATATCGTCCATCAGGAGGCGGGCAAAGCGTTGCGCCTTGCGATGAATTTCGCCGCCCTCTCCGGCAGGAAGTTCTCCGGCTGACACTGCGGTTGATCCACCCCATGCGGCGGCTGCGGACATTGCGGCGGCAGGTGCGGCTTCGGCCCCATGTTGGGCTTTGGCCGTATCGAGGGGCGTGTGCGCGGCAAAAGGATCGTTGCTCGCGGGCGCCGAGTGCGCGGCTTCAGCCTCAGCAGTTCCCTCCTTGTGGGCCTGCTTGCGCTGCGAAATTACCTCCAGCCAGGCGCTGGTTGCGCGGACGAGCACGTCGAGGGCTGCGGCGTCGAGGGCGCCCCCGTCGGTGCCGGCGTCGGCGTAAACCAAGGCGGAAATCTTATCTTTCAGCAGAAGTGGAAGAAACAGCGCGTTGCCGTCTGCGGCCGCGCCAAACTTTGCGACGAATCGCGGATCAATCTCGGAAGCGGTCCCGCTCTCGGCGGCGCGCGACTGCACGACCCTCGCGGCCAGCCCAGAGCTTACGTCCAGCGCGAAATCTTTTATGGCTTCGTTATTCGAAAAAGATGTTCCCTGCCAGCCAGTGGCGGCTCCGGCCTTGATCACGAACAAGGCGGCGCGTCCGCTGTAAAGCACGGTGTTGTCGAGCAGGGCGCGCAGGATTTCCTTCTGGTTCGTGCCGGACTGAATTGCCAGGACCGACTTCTGCAAAGTCGCCGAACTGGTTGCGGCATGGCCGCCTTTTCCAGCCAGTGCCGGCACCATCTCCCGCAAGACTTCCTGGACTACGGTTTCGCGCAGGGATACGAGCTGGCGTTCCAACGCCTGGTTCACTGCGCTACGTACGATCTCTTCAACCCTTGTGTTTTCAGGCATGTTTGGTCCGAAACTCAGCGGCAGACCGGCTTTTTCCCGATTATAGGCTGGGGTTAGACTCCGAGGGAGGTCACTTTGGTCATGTGTCGCCAGGTCGATTCACCACGGAGACACGGAGGGCACGGAGAAAAACAGCCAAGAATTGGGAAAATCCGCGCCTACGTGATTCGAGTCTATGGGGACGGCTTGACCAACGGGAGCTCGATAAAGCTGGTCACTCCGGGAGTGTGATAGACGCGCTGCGTGGCCTTTTTGTAGTCGCCGGGTTCAGCCCAGAAGATGGACGGCACGAAGGTCTGGGGGTTGCGGTCGTAGAGCGGAAACCAACTGGACTGGATCTGCACCATGATGCGGTGGCCGGGCAAGAACACATGGTTTGCGGCGGGCAAGGCAAAGCGGTACAGCAAAGGTTTGTCAGCGGCAATGGCCGTGGGCGTTTCCAAGCTTTCGCGATAACGGCCGCGGAAAATGTCGGCCGAGATCATCAATTGATATCCGCCCATGTGGGGGTCGCCGGCGACTTCGTCGGGATAAACATCAATGACTTTGACCACCCAGTCGGAGTCGGTGCCACTGGTGGAGGCAATCAGATTGGCGATCGGCTGACCGCTGATCTTCAAAGGCTGTTTCAAGAGATCGCTGGAAAACACGAGTACGTCCGTCCGGCCAGAGGCTTCACGCTGGTCGTCAGCCAGCCACTCCGACCAGGTCAGCCCGTCACCATACCCCATCGGCTGACTGGGACGCGAGCGATACGGCACGGGCTTGGCGGGGTCCGAGACATATTCTTCGAATGCGGTCTCGCTGGCTTTGGGTGCGGTGAATTGCAACTTCGATCCGGCGCTCAGGTAAATAGGTGTCGGCGCAATGGAGCAACCGCTCGGGCAACCTACTGGCCATGCGGACAGACGTTCCCATTTGTTTGAGCCGGTCTCGAAAGCGGTGACGGACGCGACATCCGACTTGGGTGCATCGTCTTTGAGATAGTGATCGAGAAACGGCCGTAAGATGCTCTGGCGAAAGTAGAGGCCGGGGTCGCTGCCGAACTTCAGTGCACCGAGGGTGCTGGAATCCTCGATTTCCTGGCCGTGGTGCCAGGGGCCGAGGACAAGAAAAACCTTGTCGTTATTCGTGTCTTTTGGTTTGATGGCTTTGTAAACCGCAAGCGCGCCGTAGATGTCTTCCTGGTCCCAGAGGCTGTGCACCAGCATCACCGGCACCTTGAGCGGCTGGTCGGCGAGAATTTTGTCCATCGCTTGATCGCGCCAGAAGGCGTCGTAAGTGGGGTGGGCAACCAGTTTGTTCCAGAAGCCGACTTGTTCCATACCATGACGACGTCCGACTTCGCCGGCGGATCCGGCTTGCATGAAGAAGTCGTAATCGTCGAAGTGATCGGTCCACCACTTTTCTTCGTTCTTTCGGTTCGCCTCCTGCTCATAGATGTAGGACATGTTCTGCTCGCGGAAAGCGCCGTAGTGAAACCAATCGTCGCCCATCCAGCCGTCCACCATAGGGTTCATGGGCACGGAAACCTTCAACGCGGGATGAGGATTGACCAAGGCCATAAGGGGTAGAAAGCCGTCGTAGGAGATGCCGAGGATGCCGACTTTGCCGTTGCTTTCAGGAATGTTTTTGACCAGCCAGTCTATGGTGTCGTAGGTGTCGGTGGCGTGATCGACCGGAGTTGGGTTTAGAGGGCCGTGCAGAGGACGATTCATCACGTAATCGCCTTCGGAGCCATACTTACCGCGTACGTCCTGAACTACGCGGATGTAGCCGCCTTCGACGATCACATCGGTGGCGTTGTCGTAGCCGTACAAACTCGGGCCCAGGTGGGAGCTGTGGACGTGATTGGTGAGAGCGGAGGCGTCGTAGGGTGTGCGGGTGAGCAGAATGGGCGCCTTCTTTGGACTTGCACTTGCACCCTTGGGAACGAGGATGACGGTGTGCAGCTTGATGCCGTCGCGCATCGGGACCATGACTTCGCGGCGGGTGTAATCCCAGGTGTCTTGAGCGGGCGAGAACGCGGACGGGCTTTCGCTGGGATAGTTGGGGTACGAGGAAGGCGGGGTAGTTTGCGCAATTAGTGCCGGCGACAGAAGCGCAAAAAGTATCAACGAAAGAAGAAGCGTGTGAGCGGGTTTCATGGATCCCTCAAAGACCTCACAGTGTTTCGTCCGAGGAACGAAGCATTATAGTGGAAGGTGACATGGGGTACGAAAACGAAAAGATCTTCTCGGCAAAAAGGGCGAGAAATGAGGCACCCTTGAGTCTCAGTGACTTGCGCCCTTTGGTGCTGGGTTGAGATCATCACGAGTTTGGGTTTGACAGGAGATTCTCTTGATTCGAGCTAGCTGCTTCGTAGCCATTGTTGTCGTATTTGTGTCGTTTTTCTTTCTGGCACCGCTCGCTGGAGCCCAGCAGTATTCAGAAAAGCTGTATCACGAAATGCGGTGGCGGATGATCGGACCGTTTCGCGGCGGGCGGACCCGGGCAGTGGCGGGCGTGGCAACTCAACCCAATGTTTTCTACATGGGAGCGGTCGATGGGGGAGTCTGGAAGTCCGATGACTACGGCCGGACCTGGACACCGATCTTTGATCAGCAGCCCACCCAATCGATCGGAGCGATTGCAGTAGCTGCTTCAAATCCCGAGGTCGTTTACGTGGCCAGCGGGGAGGGACTACACAGGCCTGATTTGTCTGTCGGCGATGGAATCTACAAATCCACCGACACTGGCAAGACGTGGACGCATCTGGGACTGCGCGATGGCCAGCAGATTCCGGCGCTGGCGATTGATCCGCGTGATCCAAACCGGCTGTTCGCGGCGGTACTGGGGCATCCTTACGGGCCGAACCCGGAACGGGGGATTTTTCGGTCTAAAGACGGTGGCGCGACGTGGGAGAAAGTTCTTTACAAGGATGAGAACGCCGGCGGCTCCGACGTGGAGATTGATCCGTCGAATCCGGATGTGGTTTACGCGTCATTGTGGCAGTCGAGGCTGGGGCCGTGGGAGGACAGCAATTCGTTCGAGGGAACATCGGGCGGATTGTTCAAGTCAACCGACGGAGGAAATACTTGGCGCAAATTGACCAAGGGCTTGCCGGATGACCTGGTGCAGATCAATGTGGCAATTGCGCCCAGTCAATCCAACCGGTTGTACGCGACGGTAGCGACGACCAAACCCACGAATTACGCATCCGACGAAGGGCTGGGGTTTTTCCGTTCCGATGATGGCGGGGAGAATTGGAGTCGCATCACAAGCGATGCGCGTCCAGCGATGAAAATTGGCGGCGGCGATTTGCCGATCGCAAGAGTCGATCCCAAAAACGCAGACGTCGTGTACAGCGCAAGCATTGTCACGGTGCGGTCCACTGACGGCGGCAAGACGTGGACGAGCCTGCGCGGGGCGCCGGGCGGAGATGATTATCAGAATCTATGGATTAATCCGAACGATCCGAAGATCATTCTGCTGGTGGCGGACCAGGGCGCATTGGTCAGCGTAAATGGAGGCGAGACGTGGAGCTCCTGGTACAACCAGCCAACGGCGCAGATTTACCACGTCAGCGTCAGCGATACGTTTCCGTACAAAGTTTGTGGCGGACAGCAGGAGAGTGGCTCGGTGTGCATTTCCAGCCGCGGCAATGACGGCCAGATCACGTTCCGTGATTGGCATCCCGTAGGAGTAATTGAGTACGGCTACGTCGCACCGGATCCGCTGGATTCAGACATCGTTTATGGCGCTGGACGGAACGAAGTCTCCCGCTTCCACTGGAGCACCGGGCAGGTCGAGAACGTTACCCCGATTCCAGTGCGCGGGAAATATCGGGCGGACCGGACCGAGCCGGTCGTATTTTCTCCGGTTGATCCGCATCTGCTCTACTATGCGGCAAATGTGCTCTTTGAGACCAAGGACGGAGGCCGCACCTGGCAGACGATCAGCCGCGATCTGACTCGCGAAAAGCCGGGGATGCCGGCGAGCGTGGGGAGTCAGGCTTCGCTTAATCTCAAGGCTGAGAAGCAGCGGGGCACCATTTATTCGCTGGCTCCATCGTTTCACGACGTGAATACGCTGTGGGCGGGGACCGATGACGGACTGGTCTGGACCACCAAGGACGGCGGGAAAAACTGGAAAGACATCACACCGCCCGGAGTGACGGCGTGGAGCAAGGTCACGCAAATTAGCGCTTCGCATTTCGAAGACGAGACCGCGTACGTTTCGGTGAGCCGGTTTCGGATTGACGATCTTCGCCCTTACATCTATCGCACGCACGATGGCGGGAAGACATGGCAGCAGATTACAAACGGCCTGCCGGACAACGCTCCGGTGGACACGGTGCGGGAAGATCCGGTGCGCAAGGGTCTGCTATTTGCCGGTACTGAAGACGCGGTCTGGGTTTCGTTTGATGATGGCGATCACTGGCAATCTTTGCAGTTGAATCTGCCGCACACCTCGATGCGTGATTTGTCGGTCCACGACGATGACTCGATCGTGGCCACTCACGGGCGCTCGTTCTGGATTCTGGACGACATTACGCCGCTGCGACAAATGAGCGAGGCAGTGGCGAATGCTGAGGCGCATCTTTTTGATCCAGAGCTGGCGTATCGTGTCCGACGCGATACCAACACCGATACGCCGCTTCCCGCGGATGAGCCTGCGGGCGAGAATCCACCCGACGGCGCTCTCATTGATTATGTTCTGGCAAAATCTCCCTCCGGCCCGGTGACGCTGGAAATTCTGGATGGCCAGGGGAATCTGGTGCGCCGCTATTCGAGCGCAGATCAACCCGAGCAGACTCAAGACGAGTTGGAGAAGCAGTTGATACCGCTCTACTGGCTGCGTGCTCCGTACCCCATCGCTGCAGTTCCTCACGGCACGCCGCGATATCCGCTGGGGCCTCTGGCATTGCCTGGCGCATACACGGTAAGGCTGACTACGAACGGCCGCAGTTATGCTGCACCGCTTACGGTCAAGATGGATCCTCGGGTGAAGGCCTCGGCCTCTGATCTTCAGAAACAATTAGCTCTCGAAATGCAGCTTGCCACTGCGATGACGAGGAGTTCGCAAGCACTTTCGCAGACGCGTTCTGTACGTGAGCAGTTGGAAAAGCTTGCCAAGAACGCGACCGGGCCCTTGAGAGATTCCGTGGAGGCGTTAGAGCAGGAGATTTCGGCGATCCTCGGCGGGCCGCCTGATTCCGCGGTCTCAGTTTCTCAGGAGCCAGCGCTCGTGGCTGGCGACAGCACGGTGACCTCCTTGTACAAGGAAGTGGAAAAGGCGGACGTTGCGCCAACGGTGGCGCAAGAGGAGGCGTTCACCAGAGTGGAGAGCGAACTGGGAGCGGCAATAAAACGCTGGGACGGCGTAAAGGCAAGCGAACTTCCAGCGCTGAATCAGAAATTGCGAGGGGCGGGGTTGCCGGAATTGCGGCTAGATCTGCCTCCACAGCAGCAGGCAGGCGGGGAAGACGAAGAATAGTCATTGTAGCTCTGGGCGTCTCTGGCTGGGGGGTTGGGCAGGTGAGCGCATCCTTCTGCTTCGGTCAGGACGGACTCTGCGCCTACGTGATCAGTCACGGATTGGCACAGAAGGTGGGTTACAAGTAAAATAACCCTTCGATCCAGGTTCCCTCCATTTGCTGTGAAAAATCCTGCATCGAATGACCAATGGGCGCAATCCAACCAAAAGTAGGCGAGCCGGTCAGTGATGAGCTGGCTCTGGTCGCATCGGCGAAAGCCGGAGATGTCGCGGCTTTTGAGGAGTTAGTTCGCCGCTACGACCGCAACGTTTTTCGCATCGCGCAACACATTACGCAGAACCGCGAGGATGCCGAGGACGTTGTGCAGGACGCGTTCATCAAGGCGTACAGCAATCTGAAGCAGTTCCAGGGGCAATCGAAGTTTTATACCTGGCTGGTGCGGATTGCGGTGAACGAAGCGCTGATGAAGCTGCGGCGCCGACGTCCAGAGCGCATGGTTTCGCTGGACGAAGAAGTAAAGACGGAAGACGACTCGGTACCGCGCGAAGTCGCGGATTGGAGTCCGAATCCGGAGCAGCAATACACGCAGGCTGAGCTGCGGGAGATTCTGGATAAAACGATCCACGGGCTGCCGGCAAGTTTTCGGACGGTGTTCGTATTGCGTGATGTGGAAGGTCTCTCTACCGAAGAGACGGCGGATGCGCTGGAGTTGAGCATACCGGCGGTGAAGTCAAGGCTGCTGCGGGCGCGGCTGCAATTGCGCGAGCGGTTGAATAAATACTTTCAGAAGCCAAGCCGGGAAAAGGATAAGACCAATGGGTCGCAAAAACCAATCAGTGGAGATGGCAACCAGTGAAGTGCTCTGAATTTCTCCACGAACTGACAGATTACCTAGACGGCGTCATTGACGCCCCTACCAAGTCCGAACTGGAAGAACACCTGGCTTGGTGCCACAACTGCTACGTAGTTTGCGACACCACCAAGAAAACCATCGAGATTTACCGCGACTCCCAGCTTTACGAACTTCCTGAAGACCTTCGAACCCGCCTGAGATCCGCAATTGTGACGAAGTGCCAATCGCGTAAAAAGAGTGAGCCGGGGACCGCGTAACGGTTTTGCTCGCAACGCGAGATCAAGACCAGCCACGGATTTACGCGGATTCACCCGGATAACACAAGACTGGGAGAATTGTCGGTGTCAATCCGTGGCCGGTCTTTGTTTCTGCTTGAAGCGGCTATCAAAAGGTATCTTCCGTCCTTTTGCATGTCCCTCAGCGTCCCCTTTCAACCGTTTCACTTCCAACGACTTCCGAAGAATTGTTGCCCGCGTTTCTCAGCAATTAGTCGGATAGTCGAACCCTTTGAAGCAAAGGTGAATCTAAGTATTTAGCCGCGAGATTGTCCCAGGGTAGATGCGGCGTGTGGGAGGTAGGCGGATGTTTTCCCGGGTGTTTGAGTCATTCTTCGGTTGCTGGCATAGCCATTACAGCTTTCCTATTACCGTGAAAAGAGGCCGGCGCAGCGCGGCTGCCTTGGTTACAGGAACTTATGTTGTGTGCCTGGATTGCGGCAAGGAGATGCCCTATGACTGGAAGCAGATGAAAATCGTAGGAGCTGAAGCCGAGCGCTCGCCGGTGGCCTCCCTGGCAACCAAAGAAGTTGCGTAATCTTCCGGTAGTTGAGCGCAAGAAATAATGGCGGGACTTTTTAAGTCCCGCCATTTTGCTTTTTGGAGCGTGATCGCTCTAGTTGCTATCGTCGGGGCGGCGCTTCAAAGTTGGACGGCCATCGTCTGTGGTGGTCTTGTCGTCAGTTCCATTCTTATCAGTTGACGAGGTGCGGCGCAGGCTGGGCTTCTTGCCGTCCTTGTCATCATTGAGCTTGTGCTTGTTTTCGATGGCGGCCAGGCGGGATTTGACTTCGTCGAATTCCGAGCTGGTGACCATGTATTCGGCTTTGGCGGGAAGGATCCGGGCGATCTCCTCCTGAGATTTCCCGATGCGGTCCGGAGTCTGAGGATGAGTGGAGAAAGCCTTGGAAATAGTTCCCGGCTTCTTCTTCTCCTCCGCCTGGATTTTCTCGAAGAAAGAGACGAAAGCCTGCGGATCATAGCCGGCCTTGTACATATATTCCACTCCGAGGTAATCGGCTTGGGCTTCGAAGCCGCGCGAGAACTTCAAAAAGGTAAGTGGAACGGCCAGACCAGCGCCTTCATAGGCGGCGTAGCCAATGGGTCCGCCGATAAAAATCAGGGGAATGGTCATGATCTGGGCGATGTTGCCGCGAGTGTTCTCGCGTGCGGCATGGCAAGCTGCCACGTGGGCGATCTCATGGGCCATGACGCCTGCGAGTTCAGCTTCCTCGTCGGCGGCCAGGATCAATCCGGAATTCACGTAGAAGAATCCGCCGGGCAGCGCGAAGGCGTTGATGTCGTCGGAATCAATCACTTTGATGGTGAACGGTACCTGCGAATCGGAATTCCGCACCAGGTTCTGACCAAGGCGGTTGATGTATTCGGAGACAACTGGGTCATTGATGATCTTCGACTGGGTTTCCACCTGCATGGAGATTTGTTTCCCCATCGCGATCTGACCCTCAAGACCGTACCAGTTGCCCATGCCTTTGGCACAACCGACGTTGCGGTTGCCAATGGCGTCCAGGTCGTCAATACCCCCATCGTGCGACACCTTGGTCGCTGCGGGCTCAACCGGAACGGTGGCGGCCGCGGTAGAGGGCTTGGTCGTGCTGTCATTGTCGCCAGCAAAGCAAGCCGGGGCCGAATAAACCAACGTCAACAACGCCGCCGTCACTGCCATCAATCGGAATTTCATAAGTGTTCTCCGAATCCACCCACGACTGGGGTCCGCTAGGTTCATTATATTCCTCAAGCGCGAACCGGTCCCTGGGATTCTCTGTAGGTATGACGCAACTTCCCTTTGCCGGGTTACCCGGGACCTTCTGATGCTTCAGGTTCGCCATTCGGCCTCTGCGGGTTGCAAAAGCTGGGCCGATACGAGAACATACCCGTTTGCCTATAACTCCACGTTCTAATTAAGGAATATGCCTGCAATGGCTAGACGCCAGAAGACCGCTCAAACCGCTGTTAAGACTGCTGATATCCAACCCGCCACAGGAAAGCTGGGAGTGATGATTCCCGGCATGGGCGCGGTCGCCACCACGTTCGTCGCCGGAGTGGAAGCCGTTCGTAAAGGCTTCGGTAGCCCTATCGGTTCCCTCACCCAGATGGGAACTATCCGCTTGGGCAAACGCACGGAAGGGCGGTCCCCGAAGGTCAAGGAGTTCGTACCGCTCGCCGGGCTCAACGACTTGGTCTTTACCGGCTGGGACCCATTTGAAGACGACATGTACACGGCGGCCCGCAAAGCCGGCGTACTGGAACGCGAACTGCTGGACAAGGCAAAGCCATTTCTGAGCTCGATTAGGCCACGGCCGGCGGTTTTCGATCGTAATTATGTGAAGAAGCTCGACGGCCATCACGTGAAAAAGGGTAAGAACAAGATGGACTTGGCCGAACAACTGCGCGCCGATATTCGGGACTTCAAGAAAACGTCCGGGGCGTCACGGTTTGTCACCATGTGGTGTGGCTCGACGGAAATCTTTCTCCAGCCAACCGCCGCCCACCAATCGGTGAAAGCATTTGAAAAAGCTTTGCTGGCCAGCGATGAGGCGATCGCGCCGTCCATGATTTACGCCTATGCGTCGCTGATGGAGGGAATACCGTTTGCGAACGGCGCGCCGAACCTGACGGTTGATCTGCCGGTGATGCATGAGCTTTCGCGGAAAAACGAAGCTCCGATTTGCGGAAAAGACTTCAAGACCGGACAGACGTTGATGAAGACCATTCTTGCACCCGGATTCAAGGCGCGACAGATTGGATTGGCGGGCTGGTTCTCGACCAACATTTTGGGCAATCGTGATGGCGAGGTGCTCGAGGATCCGGAGTCCTTCAAGACCAAGGAGGAGTCCAAGCTGTCGGTGTTGGAGCACATTTTGCAGCCGGAACTTTATCCGGAGCTTTACGGGAAATTCACTCACAAAGTGCGCATCCATTACTATCCGCCGCGCGGGGACAACAAAGAAGGCTGGGACAACATTGATATTTTCGGTTGGCTGGGCTATCCAATGCAGATCAAAGTGAACTTCTTATGCCGGGATTCGATTCTGGCGGCGCCGATCGTGCTGGATCTGGTGCTGTTCCTGGATTTGGCCAAGCGGACGCCTGAGTTGAGAGGCATTGGGATCCAGGAATGGCTTAGCTTCTACTTCAAGTCTCCGATGACGAAGCCGGGACTTTATCCGGAGCACGATTTGTTCATTCAGCTGATGAAGCTGAAGAACACGCTACGGCATTTGCGGGGCGAGGAACTGATTACTCATTTGGGGTTGGAGTATTACGACTGAGAGGTGAGTGGGGAAACCCCATGCTCGCTGGCGGAACACCCGAAACGAATCCGTAAGTGTTTCAGTGACCCGTAACCGCGCCCAACCGATCCAGCGCTAACGAGCACGCAACTGTGAGCACAACAGCTGCAGCGAGGGCAATCGGGTATCTCGAGTACCAGGCTAGTGAGCTATGGTGACTGAGCCCCAGGTCGGTGAGCCAGCCGCTACCGCTCAGAACGACAGCGAAGATCAGCCGGTCCCATAGCGGTCGTTTTGCGTAGGCCTGGTGGCCTGCTGCATGACCCATACGAAATTGACTCCGCACTTCCACCTCTCGGCTGTCTTCCTACCTGAAGACCGGATTATAGAGCACGCACACCGCCGCCGGGGCCACAATCAGCGCAGCCCAGAGCGGCAGCCTAGCGGCTAGGCCGTCCGGATCCGGTTTTGCCAGTGGGACCAGACGAACCAGACGATTCCTGCGGCGAGCACTACGAGAATCACCGCGTCAAATTTGTGGAGATATTTGCCTATGGCGCGCCAGTTCTCGCCTAGCTTCATGCCCATCCAGGCCAAGCCGAAGCACCAGGGCCTTGATCCCAGAAAAGTGTGCACAGGAAAGCGTGCATTCTTTCAGGCTCATCTCTCAGTGTCGTCGAGAGGAATGGCTTCGAAGTATTTCGGCACGATGACTTTGGTTTGCGGCGATGCGGTTTTGACTTCCTGCACGAAGGATTGCACGGCCTCTATGGCAGGTTGCTGGGACGCGCTGTAAGGGGCCATGAAGTTGTCCCAGTGGGTGGGTAAGACCAGGTCGGGATAACGCAGCGCCCGCATGAGCCGCCCAGTGTAGTCGTAAATCTCCTTTCGGGAAGGCCCAGCTCCGACTATAACAACATCCGGTTCCAAGCCATCGATCTCGCGTTCGATATAGTTGTTGCCGCCGAATGCCAAAATCTGATGACCACGGAACCGAACAAGATAAGCCAGCGTGCCCCCTTCGGGATTGATTTGTTGCAAGGTCAGGGGTGCTTTCATGCCCGCGGGAGCGGTCGCGGAGCTGAAGTAGTGTTTACGGTCCAAGGGACTGTGAAGGCTGGGGATCACCTTCACTGAAAAAGAGCCGAACTCAAAGTCTTCGCCACCTCGTACCGTAATCAGTTGTTGTTCGGGCACATTATAGGCGCGCAGCACATTTTGTGTGCTCTCGGTTCCGATGACGGTGGCGTGCGTCTTTAGCGCGATGTAGGGGACATCGAGAACGTGGTCAAAGTGAGTGTGGGTGACCAGGATAAAATCTGCGCGTTTTATGTGGGAGTCAATGACCGCGGCGTCGGGTACCGCGACATCGTTCCACCCATAGGCGGGGCGAGTATCGGCGGCCACCGAGCTGCCCGCAGAACCGGCACCTTTGGGCGAAGGCCCATTTATTCGCGACAGGTAGGGATCAAGCAGAATCACTGTGTTGCCGTCGCTGATCTCCCATCCAGCCGTTCCCAAGTATGTCAAGATGACATGTCCGTTTTTTTCATCGGCGATTGAATTCTGAGCCATCAAAACAGAAATCAAAATCCCGCCGAGTTGCACCGGGAAGGACTTGAACATAGGAGAAACCTCGGTCGAATAGAAATCAGGCTGGAAGTATACGTCAGAGCTAGCGGTTGCTCGGGAGACTAGTTTGCTGTTCTGAGCCGATTTTGCCAGTGGGACCAGACAAACCACGCGATTCCGGCCACGAGAGCGACTAGGATCACGGCGTCGAATTTGTGGAGGTACTTTCCGATCGCGCGCCAGTTCTCTCCCAGCTTCATTCCCAGCCAGGCCAGTCCGAAGCACCACGGCCATGATCCGAGAAATGTGTACACGTGAAAGCGCAGCCGCGGCATGCGGGCGATTCCTGCAGGCAGGGCGATGAAGGTGCGGACAACCGGCAGCAGACGCCCGATGAAGACGGCGAGATATCCCCAGCGGGCGAAGAAGCGGTCGGCCCAGTCGAGTTCGCGGCGGCCCATCAGAATCCAGCGGCCGTAGCGCTCGACTAGGGGACGGCCTCCGTAGCAGCCGATTTCGTATGCTATCAGCGATCCTACATTGCAGCCGATTGCGCCAGCGGTCGCGACCCAGAACAACTTCATGGCGCCCTGGTACACCAGATATCCGGCAAAGGGCATGATCAGTTCCGACGGTAGCGGGATGCAGGCGGACTCGATGGCCATGAGGATCACAATTCCGCCGTAGCCGCTGAAGGCGATCAGCGAACTGATGAAGGCGAAGAGGGCGGCGAGGATTTTTTCAGTCATGAATAGTTGAGCAGCTAAAAAAGCACGTGTGTTGCGCCTCTGATAGAGAACCTCAGGGGCTAAAGCCTCATATACAAGAAGCATTGTATCGGCGCGGTTGAAGCCGTGCCCTTCCCGAGTGTCACGACGGTTTGCGAATCCTGCTGCTGGTGATTAACTAGCGGCTCTTTAGAACGACCCTTCCTGGGTGAACGTGAAACCTGGCAGGACGGCACCGGCGGCGCTTTTCGCAACCTTCACTCGCACCGTAGGTGCATCGGGGGCGGTCACCTCGGCGGGACGCAGCACTGCGTATTGAGTGAAGACCTCGTCATAGACCTTGGTGACGAGATAATCCTGACCGTTTTCGTCCTTGCGCCATACCTGCCCGAGCTGAATCGTTTTGACCGCCATCTCGCGTCCTCTAATTTCAGAGCAATGGCTTCCAGAGTAAAGGGAGCAGAAGTAGGCCGTCAATTGCACGACCATGCACCACGGGAGATGAACTCCTGGATGCCGCAGTATCGTCGACCTTCACTCGACTGGACAGCCGGGGGCGGGTGTCCTCCACGAGCGAGGGCGACAATTTTCTCCCTTCGCGCTTTTGCTAACATGACAGGCTGCCGAGGAGGAACGAATGGCGAGAGGAGTTACACCGCGGCGTCCGGGAAAGACTGGGCGTCACGAGGGATCAATATCCAAGCTGAGCCGAGATCGAGCGCTAAACGTAGGTGGAAAGAAGAGCGCATCGGGGGTGGCTCCCCACCCTTTGAAAATCACAAAGGGTGGGGCAGCCTCGGCCACAGGAGTAGCGGCCGGGAAGAAAGCCTCTCGCGCTGCTTACAATCCCGTGGCGCCGGAGCGGGTTTCCGAAATTCTGCGGCGGCTCGATCAGCAATATCCTGACGTGACTTGCGCTCTGACCCACAAAAACGCGTGGGAACTGGTGGTCGCGACCATTCTTTCGGCGCAATCGACGGACGTGCGCGTCAACATGGTGACGCCTGAACTGTTCAAGAAATATCCGACGGTGGAGGATTTCGCGAAGCTGGAACCGCAACAGCTTGAGGCCGACATCCGTTCGACAGGATTCTTTCGGAATAAGTCGAAGTCGGTTGTTGGCGCGGCGCGGAGGATAGTCAGCGAATTCGACGGCGAGGTTCCCGACAACATGGAGGACCTGCTCACGCTGCCGGGAGTCGCCCGCAAGACAGCCAATGTGGTACTCGGCACCTGGTTCGGCAAGGCCGAAGGCGTGGTGGTGGACACGCACGTCCACCGGATTTCGAGGCGGCTGGAACTGACGAAGAATGATGATCCCAAGAAGATCGAGCAGGACTTGATGCGCATTGTTCCTCGCGACAAGTGGACTCTTTTTTCGCACCAGATTATCTGGCATGGGCGACGATTATGTATCGCGCGGTCGCCGAAGTGCGTGGATTGTCCGCTGGAGAATATCTGCCACGCGGAGGATAAGACGTGGAGCACGGTGGAGAAGCACAAGGGGGCGAGGGCGTGAAGTCTCTAGGCCCTGGTGCTCCCAAGCCCGTTTTCGTCAGGTTGGAACTTTCAGAATCAGATATCCGCCGACCAGCGCGAAGATCACATCCGGTGACCACGCGGCCAGCACTGGCGGAAGCTGGCTGATGTTTCCCATGGCCTCGAACAGTCCCGACACCATGGAGTAAATCGCCGCGATTCCGATTGCGGTTGCTACGCCAGCAACTGCGCCGCGCTTGCCGGCGGAGAGCGCAAATGGGATCGCCAAAAGGGCCATCACGAAGGTGATCACGGGGAAGGCAAGTTTCTTCTGCAGTTGTACTCTCAGTCGCACCACTTCAAAACCGCTTTGTTGCAAGTCGTGGATGTAGCTTCTGAGCTGCTCGTAGTTCATCTCCAGCGATTGCTTCACTTCTTTTCGAAAGTAGGATGGCGGCTCAGAGACGGCCGGGAAAGTGGAGACGTCGAAAGTGTGAAAGTCCTGGATGGCGTCGTTGTGGAACGAGCGTTGCCAGCCCTGGGAGCAGACCCAGCGATGCAAACTGTCGTCCCAATTGGCGCGGCCGGCGTAAATCCGGTTCACCATCTGAAAAGCCACTGGGTTGAACTGAAAAACTGAAAGATCGCCAAACTGGTTTTTGTCAGGGTCGAATAACTGATAGTAGTAGATGGTGGAGTGCTGGCCAAAAATCCATTTGCGGTAGGGGTTCAGATAGGTCTGCGGAGGCTTGCCTTTGATGGTGTTGAGCAGCGCGTCCTGGCGCTTGTTGGCGTGGGGCAGATAAAACTGGTCCGAAAGGAACAGCCCTAAAGCCACCAGCACCGCCGCCAGCAGCACGGGAACGATAATGCGATAAATGCTGATTCCGGTGGCTTTCAGCGCGGTGACTTCGTTGTAGCGCTGCATCATGCCAAGCGAGATCAAGACGGCCAGCAGCACGCCGTACTGCGCGCTGTTGTACAGAAAGTAGGGCGTCACGTTCAGCAGATACTCGCCCACCGTCCAGGGAGAAACCTGGTTGCGCAGAATGTCGCCGAGCAGTTCAAACACGGTGAAAACCAGGGAAAGCATCAGCATCGCCGCCAGCACCAGGGAGAAATTCAGCACGAAATCGCGCAGTACAAAGTCATCCAGGATCATGGGAAAGCTGAGACTGAATACGCGCTTTCTGGTGGCCGCCCGCTCAAAAGCGTTCTCCGCGGGTCCTGCGGGCATGAGCAGGGTGCCTCCTTGGATCTTTGCCTTGAGCGAGGTCCACGACCCTTTCAACGCGACAATTTCAAAGGGACGCCGTTCCGATCGCCACAGCAAAAATGCGGCCACGCTGAGGCACACGATGTTCGCCAGCCACACGCCCAGCCCGGGCGAGATTCTTCCCTGCCGCGCAAGGGAAACGCCGGTCAGCGAAACGAAGTAGTAAGCGAAAACCAGAATGATGGTCAGCACAAATCCGGCTGACTTCCCGCCTTTTTTTGCCGACAGTCCGAGAGGAAATCCGACCAGCGCAAGAACGATGCAGGCCGTGGGCAGGGCAAAGCGCCGGTGAAACTCAATCCAGTACCAGCGCGCGATCACCTGGTTCTTGCTGGTTCGTGCCACTTGCGGCAACTGAAAGGTGGGTATCTCGGCGAGCGACGAGGGTGGCTGATCCTTTGCGGCTCCGCTCTCCGGCAGGGTTATCGGAAGATCGGTTTCCTCGAAAGTGGAGATCTGATATTTGTCCGGCGTGGTGGGATCGCTTTCATGCAATGATCCATTCAGCAGATGCAGGTGGAGCGTATTCGTGCCCTCGCTGACCAGGATTCCCTGCTCTGCCAAAGTAATCTTGGGAGCTCCGGGAGTGGTGGTGTCAGCGATGAATACCCCCTTCCAGATGGCGGCACCCTGTGCGCTCTTGACGTCGTTGACGTAAAGTACCTTCTTCGGAAAGCCCTCGTAGAAAACCCGCGGCTGGATTTGGAAAGAAATTTGCGATCCCTTGAGCCTGTCCTGCAGCCGCGACAGTGCCGCCTGCGAACGGGGAGCAAGATATACGTTGTTGGCCAAGGCGAGCAGCCAGGCGACCAGGAAAAAGATCGAAAGAATGCGCAGAAAATTCCAGACGCCAATGCCGCTGGCCTTCATGGCTGTGATCTCACTGTCGGCGGCAAGGCGGCTGAGTCCGATCAGGATACCGATCAAGACTCCCGCAGGCACGGTCAGGGTGAGCGCTCCGGGAACAGTGAGGAAAAACAGTTCAGCGGCGCTGGGAAGCGGAGCGCTGTTGCGCACCACGAGTTCCAGAATTTGTCCCAGTTCCCGAGTGAAGATAATGAACGTAAAAATCGCGGTGCCAAGCAGGGCGTGCGAGGTGACTTCGCCGAGAATGTACCGGGTGAGAATGCGCATGGGGCGAATAGCTGGAGTCTAGCATGGGCAAAAGAGGCCGCGCATTGTAGGAACCAAAGGTCAAGAGCAGCCACGGATTTACACGGATTCGCGCGGATCAAGAACCAACAACAACAAAGATCTTTTCTGGGTTCAGAATGGCCGGATATCGTGAAGAATTTGTTTGTTCTTGATTTTTGATCCGTGCGAATCCGTGTAATCCGTGGCCGATTTTGCTTCTTCCGGCACAGGCTTCAATAGCCGCTTTTCTTGTCCACTAAGGCGAGTAACGCCTGGCCGCTGAGGTAGCGGCGCAGGTTTTCTGAGAACAGCGCATAGTGGCGCTCCCAGAGTTTTTCCGTCATGCCAGCGGTGTGGGGCGTGATCAGCAGGTTTTCCAGGTCCCAGAGCGGGGAATCCGAGGGCAGTGGTTCCTTTTCGAAAACATCGAGGGCCGCTCCGCCGATCTTGCGTTCGCGAAGACTCTCGACCAATGCAGCCTCATCTACGAGCGCACCGCGGCCTACGTTGATCAGACAGGCATCGGGTCTCATTTTGGCGAGTTGTGGGCGTCCGATCATGCCCTGGGTCGCACGCGTCACCGGAGCGGCAAGGACTACGTAATCGGAGCACCTGAGCAGTTCGTCGAGACGAGAAGACGGCAGAACTTCTTGGACGAACTCTGGCTTCTGGTTCTCTGGGTGCTCGCGGACGCCGATCACGTGCATGCCGAGAGCGGCGGCGTGTTTGGCGACGCTGCGCCCGATGCTGCCTAAGCCGACAAGTCCGAGGGTGGCTGCTGCGACCTCCCGCGGACGCTGGCCGGCACGCCACGCGATTTCCTGTCCCCAGACGTGTTGCTGCTGAAAGCGCACGGCAGCCGGAATTCTTTTGGCCAGGGCAAAGGTCAGCGCGATTACATGCTCGGCGACGACCGGCCCGTGAACGTCGCGGGCGTTGGTGAGGAGTACGTCACTGTTCACGAACTCGGGAAAGAGGAAGTGATGGACGGCAGCTGCGGGCGAGTGTATCCACCGCAGCTTTTGCGCGGCCTGAAGCTGTTCGGGGCTGAGGGCGGAGGTGAATACTATTTCCGCGTCGGAGATTTCTTGTTCAATGCTGTCGTCGTTAGTGATCCGGACTACTTTGATCTGTGGGAAGTCATGGGTGAGGCGGTCGGAGAACCACTCGGGAGCGGTCCAGAGATCGAGGCGGTGATTGGCGGCGATGAGAAGCTTTGGGATCGGGTAATTTGGTGATCGGGTCATCGGGTGATCTTAATTATGTATCAGCCGTGCTGTGCAGGCGGATGGGCAAACAATTAATTGTGTTTTGCTAATAAGTCTTTGTGTCGTTCAGATGACCCGATGACCAAATCACCTGATTCTCATTCTTAGATCAGCTCCTGTCATTTCCTTGGGTTCGGGAATTTCCAGCATCCCCAGAATCGTCGGAGAAATGTCACGCAAGGAGCCGCCCGGCTTCAGGGTGAATTGTTTCGCATTTTCTGCCACCACAATGAACGGTACCGGATTCGTTGTGTGCGCAGTGTGTGGGCCGCCGGTTGCGGGGTCGATCATCATTTCGGCGTTGCCGTGGTCGGCGGTGATTAACATGGCTCCGCCTTTGGCGCGGACGGCAAGCTCGATACGGCCTAGGCAGGCGTCCACGGTTTCTACGGCCTTGATGGTCGGCTCGATTTTGCCGGAGTGGCCGACCATGTCGGCGTTGGCGAAGTTCACGATGATGACGTCGAAGGCGCCGTCTTCGACTGCTTTTACTACGGTGTCGGCGATTCCGGCGGCGCTCATCTCCGGTTTCAAATCGTAAGTGGCCACCTTCTGCGACGGCACAACCGTCCGTTCTTCTCCGGGAAAGGGCTGCTCCACACCGCCATTAAAAAAATATGTGACGTGCGCATATTTTTCGGTTTCGGCCACGCGCAGATTGCGCATGTTCCTCTCCCCCATCACGTTCGCCAGAATGTCGTGTCGAGGTCGTCGGCGCTGGGCAAGTCACGTCCGGCTTGGTCATTTAAGCCGCTGTTGCGGGTGAGGGCGCGGGTAATTTCGCGAACGCGGTCGGCACGGAAGTTGAAACAGATGCAGGAGTCGTCATCGCGGATGGCGGTTAGCGCCTGGCCTTTAGCATCGGTACAAACGAAGGGAATGATGAACTCGTCGGTGACGCCTTTGTTGTACGAGTCTTTCACGCCCTGCACAGCGTCGGTGTACTTTCCGCCTTCGGCCTCGCCGAAAACCATTGCGCTGTAGGCCTTGGAGATGCGCTCCCAGCGGCGGTCGCGGTCCATGGCGTAGTAGCGTCCACTGACGGTGGCGATTTTTCCGTTATTGTATTCGCGCATGGCTTGCTGGAGCTGTTCGAGATATCGGGCGCCGTTGGTGGGGAGGGTGTCGCGGCCGTCCATGAAGGCGTGGACGAAGGCGCGCTCGACTTCATTTTGCTTGGCCATCTTCAAGAGAGCGTGGAGATGAGTCTGATAGGAATGTACGCCGCCGTCGGAAAGCAGGCCGAAGAGATGGAGCTGGCGGCCTCCGGTGCGGGCGTTCTTCATCGCATTGAGCAGAACGGGCTGGCGGAAAAATTCGCCGTTCTGGATCATCAACTCGATGCGGGTCGAATCCATGTGGACGATGCGGCCGGCGCCAATGTTAAGGTGGCCAACTTCGCTGTTGCCCATTTGTCCATCGGGCAGACCGACGAAAGGGCCGCTGGTTTGGATGAGCGTGTTGGGATACTCGCGCAGTAGGCGGTCGTAAACCGGCTTGCGGGCCAGGGCGATGGCGTTGGCTTTGGTCTCGGCGCGGTATCCCCAGCCGTCGAGGATGATGAGGATTAGGGGTTTGGGATGGGGCATAAATGCAGCTTTTAGCTCCTAGCTTTTAGCTTTCAAAACAGAAACTTCTTGGCCGCGGATTTACGCGGATGAACGCGGATTTCTGAAATCCGCTCCCTGCACTTCACTTATAGAAATCATCTTCGATGTCTTTGGGGAGCGGATCATCAAAATCGTGCGGAACCGAGCCTTCTCCTGGCCTCGGCCCTTCGGTAAAGAATCCGACGGGATACCCACACCAAGACCAATCCTGCCGAAACCATCACGAATTCCCCGATGAGCCTTTGGGGTCCCTTGGAAAATCGGCCCGCCGTGGATGTAAAAAAAATCATAACTACCACAACAAGGATCAGCCCCGAAAAACCAAGTAGCAGAGTATCCAATATCCATCTGGGCTTTTGTCGTCGAAATACAGCAGACCAGATCAATAAACCGAAAGAAGTCACAAGTGATCCAAATACTAGCGCTATGAAGAGCCATACCAGCTCAGGCCAACGATTTGGATCCATTCTTGTCATCGTTTACTAGGTTACGTCAACCCTTGTAATTCAGCGCCTTCAATCCCAAGAATCTTGCGTTGGTGCCCAATTCCTCCTCAATCCGCAGCAACTGGTTGTACTTGGCTACGCGGTCGGTGCGGGAGGCGGAACCCGTCTTGATTTGGCCCGCACCTGTTGCTACCGCCAGGTCGGCGATGAAGGTGTCTTCGGTTTCGCCGGAGCGGTGGGAGATGACGGAGGTGTATCCGTTTCGGCGGGCCAGGTCAATCGCGTCGAGGGTTTCGCTGACAGTACCGATCTGGTTGACCTTGATCAGGATGGAGTTGGCGACATGCTTGTCGATTCCCTCTTGCAGGAATTGGACATTGGTCACGAAGAGGTCGTCACCGACGAGCTGAATTTTGTTGCCGAGTTCTTTGGTCAGGTTCTGCCAGCCGTCCCAATCGTTTTCGGCGAGGCCGTCTTCGAGCGAGACGATGGGATAGTCGTTGGCCCACTTCGCCCAGAAGCGGACCATGTCGTCGGAACTTTTCACGGACTTGTCGGATTTCTTGAAGACGTATTTGCCGTCCTGGAAGAATTCGCTGGAGGCGGGGTCGAGAGCGATGGCGATTTCTTCGCCGGGTTTGTATCCGGCCTGCTGGATGGCTTCGAGGACAACTTCAATGGCTTCGACGTTTGACTTCACCAATGGCGCGAAGCCGCCTTCGTCGCCTACGGCAGTGTTGTAGCCGCGCTTCTTGAGGACGCCTTTGAGGGTATGGAAAACCTCGACGCCCCAGCGCAGGGCTTCGGAAAATGACTCGGCCCCGACGGGCATGACCATGAATTCCTCGAAGTCCACGTTGTTGTCGGCGTGGGCGCCGCCGTTGAGGATGTTCATCATCGGTGTGGGCAAGGTGTTCGCGCCTGCGCCGCCGAGGTAGCGATACAGCGGGAGCTGGTAGGAGTTCGCGGCGGCACGGGCGGCGGCCATCGAGACCGAAAGGATCGCGTTGGCGCCGAGGCGGCCTTTGTTTTCGGTGCCGTCGAGTTCGATCATCTTTTGGTCGAGGGTACGTTGGTCGGCGGCATCCATGCCACCGACGGCGGCGCTGATTTCGCCGTTTACGTTCTCGACCGCTTTGAGCACGCTTTTGCCGAGATAAATTTGTTTGTCATCGTCCCGGAGTTCGACGGCTTCGTGTTCGCCGGTGGACGCGCCGCTGGGGACGATGGCGCGGCCGCGGGTGCCGTCGTCGAGGCGGACTTCGGCTTCTACTGTGGGATTGCCGCGGGAATCTAATACCTGGCGGCCAAGAATTTCTGTAATATTGCTCATGGATTGATGACTTTCCTTGTGTGAAGTATTCCTGTTGTCCCCGTACACCTTAGCCAAACGTGTTTCAGCGATCTTGGCCGCGAGTCTATCGGCCCAATCAAAGGTCGCTCTTCTCCCGGTCAGGTATGCGAGGCCGGAATAAGTCTTGGCCATAGTGTGATCTGGGGAACTTGCGATTATAAATGATGCCTCGCGAAGCAAGAGTCGAGCTGCGCTCGACGGACGGGCGAGGGCGCCAGCCCCACACGTGCTTCAGTGAGCCAACGCCATGAGTTCATCCTCGGGCAAAAGCAGCAATTCCATCCAGCCTTCGACAGGAAGCGCGTCCACGGGAAGGCGGTTCTGCCAAATGCTGAAGCGGAGACGAAGGCGGGTCGCTGCCGGACTGGTCTCTGAAGCTGAAGACTCGCGGGGCAGGGCGTAGAGCCAGGCCAGCGGCAACTTGAATTCGAAATGCCGGGCCAGCGCCACTGCGGCATCGCCGTTTGCGGAAAGCGTGTCTCCATTGTCGGAAGTCTTCCAGCTCGAAATTTTGCCGTTCGCAACCTCCACGTTTAGGCGCAGGGCGCGGCGGGGGCGGCTGGCGTTGTCCGCCCAGGACTCGAGGTTTACTACGATTTCAAAATCGCCCTCAGGAATCTGCTCGGCGAAATCCATGCGGCCACACACGCTCTTCTCGTCTATGCCCGCGTAAATCGAATCCAGCAGAAAGAGCTTACCGTGCATGGCTCCGGAACGCCGGTCGGCGGTGTAAAGGGCGGCGCCCATCCATTCAAAGTAGCGGACCATGTCGCCGGTGATGCGGGGATGGATGTAATGGGTCTGGGGCAAAAACGACGGCCGCGCCGTGCCAGCCATGATGGGCTGCGCCAGATAGTCCGGAGGGGTCGCCCCCAGCGCCTGGTAAACATTCGAGAGATGCATGCGATACAACTCGTCGAATTCGCGGTCGTTGACCGAGTGGTGCTCGGGGCCGTACCACCAGTTCCAGTCGCTGCCCTGGGCGATCAACAACTCTTCGAACGCCAGCTTGCGTTGTTCTTCCGAACAGTTGGTGGCGGCCTGCGCATAGAAATTGCGCGCATGGTAGAGATAGTCCCATGAGCGGTTGTCTTCAGGCGTGCCGATCCACACGTTGAAGTTGGCGTGGATCCACGAGCCCGGAACCA
>WNFE01000792.1_pt1 | contig 25292 bp, 28 predicted proteins | sample 5400451 | NCBI WGS metagenome assembly WNFE01 (sample SAMN13153344, study PRJNA577476) | soil metagenome | isolation source: 200 cm saprolite under Douglas fir tree site 2 hole 2 | place: USA:California | collected 2015-04-18
GCGCGCCGCGCTCCTCGACATCGCCCGCCACCTCGGCCTCGTCGGCAAGCAGACCAACAGCCCGCCGGGCCTGCGCGCCAAGGACGAACTCCCGGCGCGCGAGGTGCTGCGCCGCAAGCTGGCGCAGATGGCGGGCGAGAAGGCGTGAGGCGGGCCGTGCGTACGAGTCGCACGCTTAGCCACTCAAGGTTGGAAACTCGGCCACTCCCGCGGCCTACCGTGTTGATTTTTTAGCGGAGGAGTGAATTGACCATGCCGGATTCTGCTTCAACTCACGCCGATGAAATTGATCAAAAGACGCGGCAATTCCTGAGTGAGCTAACCGAGATCTCAGCCAAATACGGCATCGGGATCACCGGGAAGCCCGTCCTCTTTATGATGGAGAAGGAGGACTACCAGTCTGCGTACCGCATAGACGACGAGGGCAACCTGTCCCTGGGCTGATTTAGGGGAGTTTGAGCGTCAGCCCCGAGTTTGGTCCTGGCGGCATTCCGAGGGCCGGTTCCACGCCTATTGTGGTGCGGAGATCAGCGAGTATTGCTGCGGAGTCAACGGAAGTGCCAATCTTCTCCTCTGATCCCGGGCGGGGAGTCATGACCGCTTTGGCGCGGTAAATGATGAGTTGCTGGATGCCGTCTTCGATTGCTCTCCTACAGAGGCCGCGCACGTAAAACCTGTTGAACTCTCCTTCGGCCATGGTTTCAGGGGCGGTCACTGGAACGCTGTACGTCGTGAAACCACCTTTCGGTTTCTTCCGCTGGGCGGTCTGGGCAAGTCGCCCTTGAAGGGGAATCTGGGCGGCGAGAGTTGCGTCTGTCCCGGATACCGCAGCGTCTCGCAGCAGTTGCGGCCAGTCTTGGCGCCCCTCTCAGTTAGCCACGGGCTCAGGTAAAGCGCACCGCTCGCTATGTCCATATCGATTTCCTCGACCATGAATCTGCGCGTCTGATCATCAAGGTTGAGGTAGCGAAGCGGCATGAGTCGGAGTCTTTCGGTTGTGAACACCCCGACTCGTACTACCTTTTAGTTAAATTGGCTATGCCTTTCCACACTCGTCCGGATCGTGGGCGAGCGGGAGGGAGGCCAGAGAGCCAGACACATTGGTTAGCGCATTTTTAGTAAAATGTTATAAATCGGCCATTGAAACTTCGAAGTACCATCCTTATCATCCTTGCCCGCGTCTGGGATGAGTCGCCAAGCGTCTCAACTTGGGGCTTTAGGCCCCAAAAGCCCAGTCGCTTTTTTTTGCCAAATCGAAGGGCCGTGGCCCGATGTATCTCTGTTACATCGATGAATCCGGCACGTCCAACGTACCGGGGAACACCTCGCATTTCATCTTGGCTGGCATATCCATGCCGATTTGGCATTGGCGCGATGCTGACCGGGAAGTAACTGCTGTACTGTCCAGATATGGACTGGCAAAGGAGGAGTTGCATACCGCGTGGCTCCTCCGGGCCTATTTGGAGCAAAGGCGTATCCCGCATTTCGACGCTCTTGATCGGGGCGCACGGCTAGCAGCAGTCCAACGCCAAAGAACCGCTCACCTTTTGAAACTTCAGCGAGCTGGCAACTCGAAAGCCTACCGCCAAGTCAAAAAGAACTACGAACACACCAACGCATACGTCCATCTCACGTTCGCAGAGCGCGCTGCGGTCGCCAAAGACGTTGCCGACGTGCTCTCACAATGGGGGTTCGCACGCCTCTTTGGCGAATGCATCGACAAGATCCACTTCGACCCCGCGAAGACCGGACGCACCGTAGACGAACAGGCTTTCGAGCAGGTGATTTCTCGCTTCCAACAATATCTCGCCCGAACCGATGATATCGCTGGACGGCCAAACTTCGGGCTTGTGGTGCATGACAACAACCAAACGGTAGCGAAGAAGCATACCGAGCTTATGAGACGCTTCCATGACGAGGGCACATTGTGGACCCGCGTCGACCGGATCATTGAGACGCCATTATTCGTGGACAGCCGCCTAACGAGGATGGTCCAGATCGCCGATCTATGCAGTTACGCGCTGCGACGTTACGTGGAAAACGGCGACGTTGACCTGTTCCGACGCATTTTTAAGCGGGCAGATCGGGTCGGTTCAAAGGCCGTTAGCGTCCGGCATTTCGCGGGGTTGTCGTGCACTTGTGAAATTTGCGATGCCCACCATCGAGGCAAGTGGGTCAACTCCCCAATCTGAACGGCCGCGTTAACTTTCAAACCGACCACTACCCAAGCGCGCCGCGCTCGACCTCGATCGCGCGCCACTCGACCTCATCAGCTCAAAGGCGATACTACCCCGGTCTGCGCGCCAAAGGGTCGAGAAGGTGGTCCGGCCGAAGCAGGCGCAACGCTGTTTGCGACGGCTGTACGCTTTTTGCTTGACAGACGGCCGCCGCCGCCGGGCGCTTTCAGTTCACGGGTGCTGCCATGCCACGGCAAATGAACGCGCGCATGACGCCGCGGCAGCGACGCTTCGTCACCGAATACGTCGTCGATTTCAACGCAAGGCAGGCGGCGATCCGCGCCGGCTACGCCGCCAAGGGCGCGGCGCACCAGGCGTGGCAGCTCTTGAACTGGCGGCCCAACGTCGCCGACGCCGTGCGCGAGGCGATGAAAGCGCGCGTCGCCTTCTCCGACATCCGCCGCCTGCTCGAGACCGCGCCCGACGGCCGCATCCGGCCCAAGCCCATCGAGAGCCTGTCCGAAGCCGACGCGGCGGCGATCGCCGAGCTGTCGGTGACGGAGAAGGGCATGCGCATCCGCCTCCACGACAAGCGCGCCGCGCTCCTCGACATCGCCCGCCACCTCGGCCTCGTCGGCAAGCAGACCAACAGCCCGCCGGGCCTGCGCGCCAAGGACGAACTCCCGGCGCGCGAGGTGCTGCGCCGCAAGCTGGCGCAGATGGCGGGCGAGCAAACTGTGGGAGAGGCGGAGCGATGCTGTGGTGCGCGGTCTCTCCTGTGACGAGGCCGGCATCTTTCTTGGTGGCGACTGCGCGCCGCTCACGCTGACGACGGATACGATCGGCGGACCTGTTTACCGCGCACGATCGCTCGCCGAAATCAATTACGTCTTATCTGCGGCTTATGGGAGGCAAGTTGAGTTTTCCGATCGTATGCCCGGGCTGCGCCTAGCGGCGCGTTACATGACCGCGGGCGACTGGGTGCTGGCGCGGATTGCGGCGGTGCAGTTGCGCGTGCCTGACCTGTCCGACAATGAGGCGGTGGCACGCCTGCGTAAAGCCGATACGCTGCTGCGGTTCAATCCGAACCATTATCCCGCCGGGTCGAGCCGCGGTGGTCAATTTGCTCCGGGCGAACAGAGCACCGCGACGATCGACGCCGCAGCTTCATCTGCGGACGACATCACCCGACGAAAATTCGGTAGCGACGAGGACGCCGCGCGGAACGCGCTGAAACATTTCTACGAGGTATCCAAGCGGGCCGGCGTCGAATATGCCGGGGTCATCTATCGCGACAAAGATGGCACGTACGGGATTACAGCGCCGACCACGGAAAAAGACGGTAATGATCTGCACAACGCTGTGATCCGTTGGACCGACGTTCCAGACGGCGCGCGACCGGTGGCAAGCTACCACACCCACCTTGGAACCGAGGATCCAAACCAGGATGAGAGGTTCAGCTTCGCTGATACATATATCGCCCGGGCGCAACGCGTCAGAAGCTACATTGCAACTCCGTCGGGACGGCTCAAGGTGTACAATGGGCAGACGCGTTCGGAGGCCGATCTGGGACCGCTTTGATGAAAGCACCTTCTCTTGGCGGTCAGCGCCGTTGTTTGATTGCCCTGGTCGTCGCCATGACGCTCGGCGGATGCGCGACGCCGCCGGCTCGCCCGATCGATCTCGACCACGCCGTGGCGATCGCCAATGATGCTGCCAGAGGCAAGCTGGGCCCAAACGAGCCGCCGCGGGTCCTGATCGCGACCGAAAAAGACGTGCGGTCGGTCAGGCGGTGCTTGCATGACGACTATCCCGACGCGCCATATGTGAAGAGCGTGCGGGAGAAGGTCGCCGGCCGCCGCCTATACGTGATCCGCTACCCGCTACCGCCCATCAATCCTGAAGATGGCGACATCAGTTATGTCGGCACGGAGCCCTGTGTCCTCATCGATAGCGACACCGGCGAGGTCCTGGGCGTGTTTTCGGATTGAAGGCGAAGCACCTTGCCGGTGAGATCGGCCCAAGTCGTTGCCTTGCGATAAGCTCGATGCCCGCGTGCGTACTAACCGTACGTTTTTTGCTTGACTAATCCGGATACTTGTGCTATAAGAAATGCACCATCGAGATTCTGCCCGGCGGGGTTCGCCCCGGCCGGGTTTTTTGTTGCCCGGAGGCGGACCCGGTGAGCGCAGCGGCATCGGCGGGCGCCTCCGCGGCGCAGATCCTGCGCGCGCTGCCGGCGCGCAAGCGCGAGCGGGCGCTGGCCGCGCTCGACGATCGCCAAGCGAGCGACCTCGTTCACGACTGGCGCTTCTGGGCGCGGCCGAACCAGCTGCCGCCGGCGGGCGCGTGGCGCGTGTGGCTGCTGCTGGCGGGGCGCGGCTTCGGCAAGACGCGCACCGGCGCCGAATGGGTTAGGGCGCAGGTCGAGCAGGGCGCGGCGCGGCGCATCGCGCTGGTGGCACCCACCGCGGCCGATGTGCGCGACGTCATGATCGAGGGCGAGAGCGGGCTGCTCGCCGTCGCCTCGCCGCATCTCAGGCCGGAATACGAGCCGTCGAAGCGGCGGCTCACCTGGCCCAACGGCGCGCTCGCCACCTGCTTCTCGGCGGAGGAGCCGAACCGGCTGCGCGGGCCGCAGCACGACGCCGCCTGGTGCGACGAGCTCGCCGCGTGGCGCCATGAAGAGGCCTGGGACATGCTCTTGCTGGGTCTGCGCTTGGGCGCCGATCCGCGCTGTGTCGTCACCACCACGCCCAAGCCGATCCGCCTGTTGCGCCAACTGCTCGGCGATGCGGGCGCGGTGGTGACGCGCGGCTCCACCTATGACAACAGCGCCAATCTCGCGCCCGCCTTCCTGGCGCAGATCGTGCGCCGCTATGAGGGGACGCGGCTCGGCCGCCAGGAGCTCGAGGCCGAGCTGCTCGAGGATGTGCCGGGCGCGCTGTGGAATCGCGACGGCATCGACCGCGCCAAGGTCGGCGCCGTGCCGGAGATGCGCCGAATCGTCGTCGCCGTCGATCCCGCGGTGAGCGCAAGCGAGGAATCGTCCGAGACCGGCATCATCGTCGCCGGCCTCGGCCAGGACGGGCAGGGATATGTGCTCGACGATCTCTCCGGTCGTTTTCCGCCGGCGGGCTGGGCGCGCCGCGCCGTCTCGGCATATCACGCGCGCCACGCCGACCGCATCGTCGCCGAAATCAACAATGGCGGCGATCTGGTCGAGGCGACAATCCGCGCCGTCGATGCCGGCGTCAGCTATCGCGCGGTGCGCGCGAGCCGCGGCAAGGCGGTCCGCGCGGAGCCGGTGGCCGCCCTTTATGAACAGGGCCGGGTGCATCATTTGGGGAGCTTTCCCGCGCTCGAGGATCAGATGTGCGCCTCAGCACCCGATCTCGACCGCAGCGCCGCCGGCTTCTCGCCCGACCGGCTCGACGCGCTGGTCTGGGCGCTCACCGATCTGATGATCGGCCCGGCCGATACCGGGCTCCTCGACTACTACCGCGAGCTCTATCAGGAGCGCCGCGGCGGCTGACAGCCCTCACCCGGCGGCCGCTGCGCGGCCGCCACCCTCTCCTGCAAGCGGGCGAGGGGCTTTGCACCCTGCTCGCCGGAATAGCCCCTCTCCCGCCTGCGGGAGAGGGAGGGACCCGACGCGAAGCGACGGGAGGGTGAGGGCGCCGCATGCACACACCCACCAACGAAAAGGAACTCCGCACATGACCGGCACCATGCGCATGCTGTCGCCGAGCAAACTCGTGTCCATCGCCAAGGACGGCCGCTCCTATGCGAGCCAGGGCGGCGGCGCCGTCATCGACGCGCATGAATCCGACGTGCATGCGCTCGAGAGCGCGGGCTACACGCCGGTGGCGGCGTCGGGCGCGACGGCGGCGCGGCCGCCGGCGCCGGCCAAAGGACAGCGCTTCCTCGACACCACGCTGGGCAAGCTCATCGTCGCCGATGCCGCGGGCATCTGGCGCGATCCCGTCACCGGCGCCGCGGTCTGAGAGGGAACGCGGCCATGCCCCAAGGCGGCACCGCAACGCCCCTCGCGCCGCATTTCGTGCAGCGCGCGGTCGAGGGCTTGCGCTACATCATCAGCGGCGTCACGCCCGCGACCTGGTTCGGGCCGCTGCAGCCGCTGCCGCCGCAGGCGCCGCCCGAGGTCGGCGGCCGGCAGTTCGACTATCCCGTCGGCTACAACCTCGCCATCGCGCCGCGCAGCGACGAGCCGATCAGCTTCGCGCAGCTGCGCGCGCTGGCCGACGGCTATGATTTGCTGCGCACCGTCATCGAGACGCGCAAGGACCAGCTCGAACGCCTGCGCTGGCGCATTCGCCGCACCGATCTCGGCGATGGCAAGCCGCACAACCGCGACGACGATCCGCGCATCGCCGCGATCGAGGCGTTCCTGCGCATGCCCGACCGGGTCAATTTCTGGTCGACCTGGCTCCGGCAGCTGCTCGAGGATCTCTTCGTCGCGGACGCGCCGACGCTCTATCTGCGGCGCAATCGCGGCGGGCAGCTGCACGCGCTCGAGATCGTCGACGGCACCACCATCAAGCGCCTGATCGACGCCGACGGGCGCACGCCCGACCCGCCCGATCCCGCTTATCAGCAGGTGCTGCACGGGCTGCCGGCGGCGGATTTCACCACGCGCGAGCTGATCTACCGGCCGCGGAACCCGCGGCCGCACAAGCTCTACGGCTATTCGCCGGTCGAGCAGATCGTGATGACCGTCAACATCGCGCTCCGGCGCCAGCTGCATCAGCTCGCTTACTACACCGAAGGCAACGTGCCGGAGGCGCTGATCGGCACGCCCGAGAGCTGGACGCCGCCGCAGATCAAGGAATTCCAGCAATACTGGGACGCGCTGCTCGAAGGCAATCTGGCGCAGCGTCGCCACGCCAAGTTCGTGCCGGGCGGCGTCGCCAAGACTTTCATCCCGACGCGCGACGCCGAGCTCAAGGGCGCCTTCGACGAGTGGCTGGCGCGCATCGTCTGCTTCGCCTTCTCGATCTCGCCGCACGGCTTCCTGGCGCAGATGAACCGCGCGACCGCGGAGACGGCGCAGCAGGCGGCGCTCAGCGAGGGGCTGGCGCCGATCCAGAACTGGGTGAAGCAGCTCATCGACCACGTGCTCATCACCGAGTTCGCCGCGCCCGACCTCGAATTCTCCTGGCGCGACGAGCGCGAGATCGATCCGCAGCAGGCGGCGAGCGTGGCGCAGATCTACGTCACCAACGGCATCAAGACGGTGAACGAGGCGAGGAGCGACCTCGGCCTCGACCCGGTCGAAGGCGGCGACGTGGCGCTGGTCTTCACCGGCGCAGGGCCGGTGCCGCTGGCGAAAGCGGGCGCCGGCGCCGCGCCCGCCGCGCCGGCGCAGCGCATGGCGCATGCGTCGACGCTCGCCAAATACAGCGCCGACCAGCCGCGCGACGAGGGCGGCAGATGGACGAGCGACGGCGGCGGCTCGCCGCTGCAAATCGCGGCAACCGACGACGGCAGCCGGAGCGATGCGGGCGGCATATTGCCAGCGGCGCAAGGTGGGCGCGCGACGTTCTCGCCCGACCCCAGCTACCGTCCCGACCTGAAGGACCTCGTCGAGCGCATCGCCAACGCTAGGCCGGAGGACGCGCCGGCGCTGCGGGAAGAGATCCGCGCTCGATATCACGACGTCGGCGACACCATTGGCGGTAACGCCCTGCACCAAGCGCTCAGCGAGGCACTCGAGCCCGGAGCAACACCGGCCGACCGCCAGGCCATTCTCGAAAGAATTGCGCACTATGCCAAGGGCAATCCCGAGGATGTGGGCGCGATGCGAGATGCGCTGGTTGGCGCGATCCTCCACGCGCCGGCCACGGGAGCGGCGCGGGCCGTCGGAGCCGCGCGAGCCGTCGCAGCCGCTCGCGACCCCGCAGCTGCGGGCCTGCTCCTCAAGTCTATCCTGGAGCAAAATCCCGCGGAGTACGCGAATGCGCGCGCCTCTTTCCTGCAATCAGCGCTGCCGGACGTAACGCACATCAAAGTCACAATGGCAACCGGTGTGGTGGAAGATGCACAAGGTCTCCGCTCGGTCGTCATTTCCTCGACTGAGGTAGATAAGGACGGACTGTCATACGTCCGTCCAACTGTGCAGGCGCTGATTCAGGCGGATGAAATTCGGGTACCATCGGGTACTCACGCCGAGATAAACATTCTTAATTACGCGAAGGCCAATAATCTGCGGGTGATTGCCGTGGGGGCAGGTAGACCATATTGTCCAGAATGTGCGGAAGCGCTTGATGCTGCGGGTAGCTTAGCAACCGGACCACGGAAGTAGGATCATGCCGAAGAATATACTCATTGGCGTGGTTGATGACCTAGCCGCCAAGGTCGAGAATGCAACAGATCGGGACCGGCGCGCAATTTCGCTTGCCGTATGCAAGCTCGCCGTCAGTCGGTCAAGCCTCGATGCTGCGTTGGTCGCGACCGCACTCCAATTGCTGCAAAAGGGAATATACAAGGATGAGCGCATAACGTCCGCATTGGAACGGCTCGTCGAGGAACTTGACGATAGCTATTTCACGGCACAGAGCCGATTTGAGCGTGGCGATGGCAATGAGACGACGTATAGAGAGCTATTCAGCAAAGCCAGAGCCGCGAACGCCGTCCAGTTCGCATTCGACGCTGATCCGCTCGTCGCTGCCACTCATGCCATTTACGAGGCCTGCGCAGCCGTTGGAACGGATGCAACACGAACGGTCGTCACGCGCTTGCTAACGCAGGAGCGGTGAACGGAAGCCACCGCCGCTCGGCGGCGGATTGTAGCGGTCGCGAGCTTATCTGCTGGCCATGCCAAATTCGGCATGCAGCCGGCGTACTCGCAACCGGGCCAAGGAAGTAAACCGATGCCAAAGAACATACTCGAAAGCGTGTCGCGCGATTTGGCTGAACGGGTCGAAAAAGCGACCGATGAAGAAAAAAGAGCGATCTGCGTGCCGGTCTGCAAGTTGGCTGTGACGCGCACGGGCCTCGACGAGCCACCGGTGACAAAGGCGCTGCGGTTACTAGAAAATGGGATCTTCAAGGATCAGCAGGTGACGACGGCGCTCAAGCGACTTTTTTGGCGACCTCGATAATAGCTACTTCGCCGCCGAAGAGCTTTACAAAGAGGGAAAAGGAACGGAAGACGCGTACATTGCATTGGCTCGAAAAGCCAGGGCGGCGGATGCAGTGCTTGCATCTTTTAACGACGACGCTTTCGTAGCGGCGACCCACTCCCTCTATGAAGCGTGTGCCGCTCTGGGTAGCGCGGACGAGATACAGGCCATTGTCATGGACGTACTCGCCCGGAACCAGTGAACTGACGCCCCTGCAAGCGGATTTCACCACCTGCGAGCTGGTCTACCGGCCGCGGAACCTGCGGCTGCACAAGCTCCACGGCTACGCGCCCGTCGAGCAGATCGTGCCCGGCAATATATCGCTCCTGCTTCTGTCGCTCGATGCGAGGCAGGCTGAACACGAATACCGCAAGAGATCATGAGACCAGGGCGCCTGCGGGCGCCCTTCGCATTTCAGGGACAGGGAGACGACAGCGATGAAGCTCTACGCCGAGATCACCAAGATCGACCGCGAGCGGCGCATGGTGTTCGGCTATGCCAGCACCGAGGCGCTCGACAGCCAGGGCGAGGTGGTGCGCAAGGAGGCGATCGAGGCGGCGCTGCCCGACTACATGCGCTTCGCCAACATCCGCGAGATGCACCAGCCCTCCGCGGTCGGCGTCGCCAAGGAAGCGGCGATCGACGACAAGGGCCTCTATCTCGCCGCGCGCATCGTCGATGACGAGGCGTGGCGGAAGGTGACCGAAGGCGTCTACAAGGGCTTCTCGATCGGCGGCCGCGTCACCGACCGCGACCGCGCGCAGAAGCACGTCATCACCGGCGTCGAGCTCATGGAGATCAGCCTGGTCGACCGGCCGGCCAATCCCGAGGCGGTGATCGAGCTCTACAAGGCCGCGCCGCGGCAGCCGCAGCAGATCTGGGACTGCGGCGCCGTCGGCCATCGTCACCTCGTTAAGGCCGAGGCGGTCAAATGCATGGAACAGGCGGGCGCGAGCGCGCTCGCCGCGAGGGCCGCGCCGCCGTCCCCTCCGGCAGGCGCGGCCCTCGCCCCCGCCGCGGATGACGAGGGGCCGGACGACGCGACGCCGACGCCGGTTGAGCCGGCGGTGCGGTCGATGGAAGCAGCGCTTGACGGCGCGCTCGATCTCCTCGCCAAGGTCGGCGCGCGCCACGGCAAGGCCGACCTCGAGCGCGTGCAGACGCTGCACGACACCGCCGTCGAGCTCGGCGCCGATTGCCCCGCCGCCGCGAAGCGCGACGCCACCGCCGAGCCGCTGCTGCGGCAGGTTGCCGATCTCACCAAGCGCCTCGCGATCATCGAGGCGCAGCCGATGCCGGCCAAGGGCGTGACCAAGATCGTGGCCGTCGGCAAGGAGCAGGACGCCGGCGGCGCCGGCGCCGCGGCCGAGACGGTGGACGCCTTCATCGCGCGGCTCGCGGCGATGACGCCGGACAAGCGCTCGCACGAGCTGACCAAGCTCGCCTTGCGCCTACCGCAGCGCCTGCCGCGCTGATCAGTCAATGTACCGGGACGCCTAACCGGGAACGAGCCTTAGAGCCGCCTGGGCAACGGCACTCGCAGCGCCGGCCACTCGCGACGCGAGTGCCGCCGCATTGCCACGCCTCCGACGCGGAGGCCAAACGGAGCCCCGATATGTACAACGTCACCAAGGAGACGCTTGACCAGTTCAAGCAGGCGCTCGCCAATCCGAGCCAGGATCTGGCGAAGAGCATCAACCTCGCCACCGGCCTCATCGCCATCGATCTGCAGGCGCCGGCCAAGAACCTCTATCCGACCATCACGCCCTTGCGCAACTCGATCCCGCGCGTCGGCGGCGGCACCGGCACCGCGACGCAGTGGCGCCAGGTGAGCGCGCTCATCGGCTCGGGCTACGACGCGATGGGCTGGGTCCCCGAAGGACAGCGCTCGGGCCGCATGTCCTACACCGCTGCGAGCAAGGCCGCGGCCTTCGTCACTCTCGGCGAGGAGGACCAGCTCAGCTTCGAGGCCGAGGCTGCGGCGCAGGGCTTCGAGGATCTCAACGCCACCATGAGCCTGCGCCTCCTGCAGAAGCTGATGCGCAAGGAGGAATCGGCGCTCCTCGGCGGCAATGCCTCGCTGGCGCTGGTCGCGCCGGCGACGCCGACGCTCTCCGCCTCGGGCTCCGCCGCGACCTTGCCGGCGGCGACATATTCGGTGATGGTCGTCGCGCTCACTTTCGAGGGCTGGAAGAATTCGACCCTTGCCGGCGGCGTCGCCACGCGGCAGACCGTCACCGGCGCCGATGGCGCGACCTATGTCCTGAACAGCGGCTCCTCCAACAAGTCGAGCGCCGCGACGCAAGCCGTGACGCTCGGCCAGGCGCTGTTCGCCTCGGTGGCGCCGCTGCCGGGCGCCGTCGCCTATGCCTGGTATGTCGGCACCGTCGGCGCGGAGTCGCTGCAGGCCATCACCACCATCAACAGCGCCGCCTTCGCCGCACCGCTTGCCGGCAGCCGCCAGGCCGCGACCGCGATCAGTCAGGACAACTCAGCCAACCCGGCGCTCGCCTTCGACGGCCTGCTCACCGCGGCGTTCAACCCGGCCAACGGCGCTTATGTGAGCACGCTGCCGACCGGCACGGCCGGCACCGGCACCGTGCTGACCGCATCGGGCCGCGGCTCGGTCAACGAGATCGACGTGATGCTGCAGTCGATGTGGGACAATTTCCGTCTCTCGCCGACGGTGCTCTACGTCAACAGCCAGGAGCTCAAGAACATCACCAACAAGGTGCTGTCGAACGCATCCGCCCCGCTGCTGCGCTACAACGTCCAGGCCTCGGGCGGCGCCGTCGATCCCTACGCCATCGTCGCCGGCGGCACGGTCGAATTCTACTTCAACCCGTTCTCGGTCGATGGCGGCACCAAGATCCCGGTCAAGGTCCATCCCGACCTGCCGCCCGGCACCATCGTCGGCTATTGCGAACACCTCCCGGCGGCCTACCAGTCGAACGAAGTGCCCAATGTCGCCGAGGTGAAGACGCGGCGCGATTATTACCGCGTCGACTGGCCGCTGCGCACGCGCCAGCGCGAGGTCGGCGTCTATGCCGAGGAGACGCTGGCGATCTACGCACCCTTCGCGCTCGGCGTGATCTGCAACATCGCCAACGGCTGAACCGCAAACGAACGGCCGGGCGGCGCAATCCGCCCGGTCACCTCTTTCTCACTGCAGGAGCATTCATGGCGAAGCTCAAAGCGCCGGAAAACGGCGCCGCCGTGCATTGGCGCGGCAAGGTCTACGAGATCCGCCGCGATGGCTCGGTCGTGGTGCCGGACGAGGCAGTGGCCGCGCTGCTCGCCCATGGCTTCGCGCCATGGCCCAGGGGCGAGACGCCGCCTGCCGGCAAGTCGAAGGAGTGAGCCATGGCCGCCGGCGATCTCACCACCCTCGCCAATGTCAAAACCTGGTTCTCGCCGCCGCTGACGACGACTGGCGACGACGCGCTGCTCATACGGCTCATCACCGCGGCGAGCCAGTTCATCCAGAGCTGGCTTGGCCGCCAGATCGCGTCGCAGAGCTATGCCGAGATGCGCGACGGCGCGGGCGGGCGGAAGCTCGTGTTCGCCAACGCCCCGGTGACGGCGGTCACCTCGCTCAGTGTCGATGGCATCGCCATCCCGCCGGCATCCGGCCCGAGCGCCGCCGGTTTTGTGTTCAGCGCGACCACGCTCTATCTGCAGAGCTATCTTTTCTCGCCGGGATGCCAGAACGTCGCCGTCGCCTATACCGCCGGCTATGCCGTGACGCCGCCGGAGCTCGAGCAGGCCTGCATCGAGCTGGTGGCGCTGCGCTACAAGGAACGAGACCGTATCGGCCAGGTCTCGAAGAATCTGTCGGGCGAAGTCGTCTCCTTCACGCAAAAGGACATGCCCGCCGACGTGCAGACGGTGCTCCAGCAGTACAAGCGGAGCTTCGTGCCATGATCGCGGCGGAGATGGAGATCGCCGGCGCGGACGCCGTCGCCAACCGGCTGCAATCCATGCCCGAGCGCATCGCGGCGCGCCTTGCCGGGGTTATGGCGGGTCTCGGCCTCGAGCTGCGTCAGCGCGTCCAGGAGAGCATGGTCGGCAGCGGCTTGCGGAGCCGCAGCGGCCGGCTCGCCCAGTCGATCGAGGTGCAGGTCGACGGGACCTCCGCCACCGCCGGCATCGACGCCGCCGCGGTTCCCTATGCCGCCATCCAGGAATATGGCGGCACGACGCGCGCGCATGTCATCGCGACGATCAACGCCAGCGCGCTGCGCTTCCAGCTCGGCGGCCGGACGATCTTCGCCAAGCGCGTCATGCATCCGGGCTCGGTGATCCCGGCGCGTTCCTTTCTCGGCACGGCGCTCGCCGAGCTGGCGCCGGCCGCCCGCGGCGCGATCGCGGACGCGGCTTTCATGGAGGCGCAAGCATGAACCGTGAGCCGATCTACGGCGCGCTTTTCGCAAAACTAGCCGCGGCGGCGAATTTCGTCACGGCGAGCCGAAGGCTGCGCCACTGGGCCGATGTCGGGCCGGCGGAGCAGCCGGCCTTGTTCCAGGCGCAGAAAAGCGAGACGGCGAAGCACGCGCGGGGCTTGCCGCCGCGCTGGACGCTCGAGATTGATCTCTACATCTATGCGCAGGCCCCCGACGAGCTGACGGCGCCGGCGAGCGTGCTCAACCCGCTGCTCGACGCCGTCGAAGCGGCGTTGGCGCCGGGCGGCGCCGATCTCGCGACCGGCACGCAGACGCTCGGCGGCCTTGTCTCGCATTGCTGGATCGCCGGCAAGATACAGACCGACGAGGGCGTCCTCGGCGGCCAGGCGGTCGCCATCGTGCCGATCGAGATCGTAGTTGGCGGATGAGTAATCGATCTCCCTTCGCTCAGATGCGTCGGGTCTACGAGCGCGGCCGGCGCTCGCGCGGGCTGGTCGTCGACAGGGATGGCGTCGCCCTGGGGCCGGACGTCGTGCTGGTGCGCCACAGCGCTGCCGGCTATCGCTGTGCCAGGACCGATGACCTTGTGCGGTTGACCCGCCTGGTTTTCACCGGCGATGCGGGCTTTCAGCGGTTGCCGGCAGTGCTCGCGCAGATTGCCCGCGCGCTCGATGCAGGCGACCTCGTCAAGGCGCAGCTCCTGGGACTTGAAATCCCGATCGGCGAGCTCGACGACAGCCAGTTGGCGCGGCTCGCCGGCGCGGCGGACCTGGTCAAGGTCGGCTTCGATCCGAGTCAGCCGCGCGACGAGGGCGGAAGGTGGACGAGCGAAGGAGGTGGCGATGGCGCCGGTGCCGATGCGGCAGGCGTAACGCCTGTGCAGATCGCGGACGCCAGCGAGGGCATCAGCGACGCCGGCGGGATTCTGCCGAGGCAACCGGCCGCAAACGGTGCCAGCAACGAGACCGGCACGCCGGCGGCGATGGCGGCCACGATCCCGCCGGCACCTCCCGGCGCGGGCAAAGTGCGCGAATACTCGCCCGCCGACGCCGCCAAGCTTCCGCCGCCGCCGCCAGGCAGCAAATACATAACCTTGAACGACGGCTCGGTGCTGTGGGACGGCTACGTGAACGGCGGGCATGGCGGCCCCATGCTCATGCCCAAGGAGGTGTCCCTCGAGGACAACGTGGAAATGGGGCAGAGCCTGGCGGGCTTCTCTCAAGTTTCCCTCTCAGTTGATGCGGGCGTGTCTCCTCGCGAAAGCGCCATGGCCTACCTGTTCCTTCCGGGCTACGGGCCAATGGATTACCAATCAGCCTACGGGACCGGCGACCAGTACAATCGCAACTATGTCGACTTTACCAACTATAATTACGGCGTCGTGGCCGCGGCGGCTGGCTACTCCCGAGACGAAGCACTGGCAAATGCAGGGATGGCCAACCAAGCAAAAGACTGGTGGGATCGCCACCGCCATGGTGCTCCGCCGAAAGACATGTCCGGTCCCTTCAAAAATAAGGTGCAAAACGCCGACATGATTATGAGGGGCTATGACGACTACAGGACGGGGAGGATCGTTGCGCCGCACAGGTGAGCTGGCCACAAGCGGCTGTGGACGGCCGCACTGGCTTCAACACGATGGCGGTGGTAACCTATCCGCGAGATCGACATGAACATCGACCGCGAGCAGTCGCAGGCATTGGAGCCGGTGCCGGACTGGGTAATGATCTGCTTCGGCTACCTCTGCGCCGTCAGCGTCGCGACGTTGTCATGCCTGGTTGAATTCAGTTTGGAGGATCTGCTCACCTCCGCAGGCCGTGCGTCGCTACCCGTACTCGTCATCATCGGACAGGTCTTCTGGTTCGTTGCCTTCGTCACCGCCCTGCCGCCGTTCGTCGTCTCCTATGTCATTGCCCGACGGCTAATGATTCGCAGCATCTTCTATTACGGTGCTTGGGGTGCAGCGACGGGGCTGATGCTCACGCCTGTCGCGCTGTGGCTGTCGCCTCCTGATGACCCGGAGTACTCTCGAACCTTTCTGCAGGGCACCATGGTCTTGGCACCCAAGTTCATGTTCGTCGGCCTGTGCGGAGCGCTTACTTACTGGTCGGTCGCGGGCCGGCGCCTCAGATTCGCGCGCGCGGAAGCGGCGGGCGCGCAGGTCTAGCAAGCGTGTGGAGAAGCCCTGAGGGAAATTGGAGCTTTGCTCCGATTGCGATCGTAAGATTGCGCTACGATGCACATTGACGCTGAAGATATGCGCGACGCGGTGGCTCGCCGGGCAGGAATCATCCTCGGTTGTCTTTTCGGATTTCTCTGCGCCACCTGGGTTTTCGTCAGCCTCGCCGTGCCGGCCTCGGGCGACGTGATGCCGTTGCTCTTTGTTCTGGGATTGTCGGGAGCGTTCTGGTTTGCGGTCGCCGCCTGGATCGCGGTCCCGGCGGTTGCCGCCGCCATAACCATCAGACTGCTCTGGGTGCGGCGTTATCGCGCCGCGGCCGGATGGTCGCTTGTGCCGGCCGTGGGCGTTCTGCTCATGCTCTACGGTATCGATCTCGGGGACATGATACATTTCTGGCTCAACAAGGCGCGTTATGATCGGATCGTGTCCGACGTGATCCTCGGCCGGTGCTCACAGGAGGATAGCCGGGGCTGGAAGGCGACGATAGTCGCCACCGAGTGCCGAGCGCCCGCCATCATCGCCTTCGAACATGACCGCATGCTCTCGGTCTGGCGCGGCATCGTCTACGATGCCAGCGACGAGATCGCCAAGCCGCCGCACGAGCGGTCGGCAGCCTGGAAGAGCCGAGATGTCGCCGAATTGATTGGTTGCTCAGAAGTGCGGGTTGCGTTCGGCGGCCATTACTACGCCGTTTCCGGCGAATTCGGTTTGTGCGGCTGAGATCGGGTATCCAAGACCGCCGCTCCGCGACCAGTTCATATCGTCTGTGCTGATCATTCCTAGGGCGCCCGCCAGGGTTTCGCCGCAAGGATCGATGATCAGGGATCGTCGCCCGTTCCCTGACTTGTAACCAATCCCTTCTCTTCTGAAGATGGAGATCACCGATGTTTTCCTTCGGCTCGGGCGTGCTGCTGGGCACGCGCACCGACGTCGCCAACGCGACGCCGATCAATTTCGGCCTGGTGCAGGAGGTGCAGCTCGATCTGAGCTACACCAGCAAGGAGCTGTACGGCCAGTTCCAGTGGCCCGTCGCGATCGCGCGCGGTCAGGGCAAGATCACCGGCAAGGCCAAGATGGCGCGCATCAGCGGCATCGCCTTCAACAATCTCTTCTTCGGCCAGACGCTCGCCACGGGGCAGCTCGCCACGTCGTTCGGCGAAGCCGGCACGATCCCATCGGGCTCGCCCTTCACCGTCAGCGTCGCCAATGCGGCGACGTGGCAGGACGATTACGGCGTGATCTACGGCGCCACTGGCCTGCCGCTGACCAAGGTGGCGAGCGCGCCCAACGCCGGCCAATACAGCGTCGCCGCCGGCGTCTATACCTTCGGCTCGGGCGATGCCGGCAAGGCGGTGCTCATCTCCTACACCTTCACCGTTGCCGGCAGCGGCCAGCAGGTCACCTTGCCGAACCCGCTGCTCGGCACGACGCCGACCTTCCAGGCGCAGCTGTTCACGACCTTCCAGGGTCAGCCGCTCAACGTGAAGCTGTTCAACTGCGTCTCGAACAAGCTCGGTTTCCACACCAAGCTCGAGGATTTCGTCGTGCCCGAGCTCGACTTCGCGGTCGCCGCCAACGCCGCCGGCAACGTGCTGCAATGGTCCTTCGCGGAGGCGTCGTGATGGCCGAGCCGGTCACGGTCACGCTGGGCGGGTGCGCCTTCGCCATCCGCCCGCTCACCATCGGTCAGTTCCGCGAGATCTACCCGGCGGTCTTCAAGGGCGCCGGTCTGGCGAGTGAGGAGGGCTACGACCAGGCCATCCGCTGCATCGCCGCGGCGCTGCGCCGCGACCATCCGGCGATGAGCTTCGACGCGCTGCTCGATCTCGAGACCAACATCGACGAGCTGTCGCGCGCCTTCATCGCGATCATGCGCCTGTCGGGTCTCAACATGGGGGAAGCCGTGGCGGGCCCCGCGACGAGCGCTCCGGGGTCCGCTGGTCAGACATCTACGGCCGCCTAGCGACGGCCTGCGGCTATACCTGGCCGCAGATCGACGCGATGACGCTGCCGCAATTCTACGATCTCTGCGCCTATTGGATGGATCATCCGCCGGCGCACGAGCTGGTCGCCGGCTATCTCGGCTATAAGCGCAAGGCGAGCGAGGCGCCGGCGGATTTGGGTGCATTGCTCGCCCTGGCGCCGGGTGGCTTGCTCAAGGCTGCGGCATTGAGGGGAGTGCGGTGAGGTTCGCTCGGCCTGCGCGCACGACTCATTCCTGAGGGACAATCTTCATATCGGATCAACGGCGACTTCGGCCGCCCTTTGATATTGGAGTAAGCAATGGCCGACGACACCGTCGAGATCAAGATCACCGCCACGGCGAACGATCTGCAGACCGCGCTACAGCAGGCCGCGCAGGCGGTCCAGGGGGCGTCCGCGGCAATGGCCAAAAGCGCGGCCGCGGCCGGCGCTCACGCGAGCGATGCTGTCGAGCGGGAAGCGCGCAAGCAAGCCAAGGCGTGGGAGAGCGCCTTCAAGCCGATGGAGTCGGGCTTCGACACCATGCTCAAGGGCATGATCATGAAGCACCAGAGCTTCAGTCAGGCGCTGGCCAAGGGCGCCACCACATTCCTCAACGCCGAGATCAGCGCCGATGTGAAGCGCCTCAGCCATTGGCTCGCGTCGAAGGCCGCCGAACTCGCGGCCCATGAGACGACGAAAACCGCCGAGGTCGCCACGACGCAGGCGGCGAACGCGGCGACCACGGCCTCCGATGCAAGCACGGCCAAGACCGGCATCATGCAGCACGCCGCGTCCGCCGCGGCCGCCGTCTATGACGATGTGGCGCAGATCCCCTATGTCGGCTGGATCCTGGCGCCGGCGGCGGCAATAGCCGCCTTCGCCGGCGTCATGGCGTTCGGCAGTGCCGTGCCCGGCCTCGCCGTCGGCGCCTGGAATTTGCCCAATGACACGGTCGCGCAGCTCCATGCCGGCGAGACGGTCATGCCCGCCGACTTCGCCTCGGGCTTCCGTTCGGCCATCGCCGGCGGCGGCGGCGACGGTCCGGGTGGCGGCGACAATTATCACATCACGATCCAGGCGATCGACACGCAGAGCGGCGCGCAATTCCTCAAGAACAACGCCAAGACCATCGTCAATGCGCTGCAGGGCCAGGCGCGCAACTTCAACCCGGCGCTGCGCTCGTCCTGACCGCGTCCCGAGCCCGTCCTGAGCCTGTCGAAGGATAGCCATGTCGAACGCGATCTTCCCGACCCTGGTAGGCCTCGGCTGGAGCGTCAAACGCGTGCCGATGTGGAAAACGCGGGTACAGGAGGCGATCTCCGGCAAGGAGACGCGGATCGCCGACTGGTCCTTCCCGCGCTGGAAATGGGAGCTCGCCTACGATTTCCTGCGCGGCGACGCCGGTCACGCGGAATTCCAATCGCTGGCCGGCTTTTTCAACCAGCGCCAGGGCGTATTCGACAGCTTCCTCTACCAGGATGCCGACGACAACGGCGCGACCGCGCAGCTGCTCAGCAGCGGCGACGGCGCGACGCGATCGTTCCAGCTCGTTCGCTCCCTCGGCGGCTTCATCGAGCCGATCATCGCGCCGAACGCGGTGAACAACATCTATCTGGCGGGCGTCGCGCAGAGCCCGTCCGCCTACACCGTCGACAGCGCCAGCGGCATCGTCACCTTCGTCACCGCGCCCGCGGCGGCGGTGGCCGTCACCGCGGATTTCACCTTCTATTTCCGCTGCCGCTTCGTCGACGACAGCATGGATTTCGAGAAGTTCATGAATCAGCTCTGGCGCGCGAAGAAGCTCGCGCTTATCAGTCTCAAATCGAGCTAGGGAGGGAGCGATGAAACCCGCCTCGGCCGCGCTCAAGGCGCTGCTGGCGACGCGCTCGTTTGCCGTGGCTGATCTCTATACCTTCACCCTCGTCGGCGGCGGCGTGCTCCGCTACACCAGCTACGACACCGACATCCTCTACAACGGCAACACCTACGCCAGCGGCGGGCAAGGCGGGCCGTTCTTCGACCGCAGCGACAACAAGGCGAAATGCCACTGGAAGATCGGTGTCGAGGTCGACACGCTGACCTTCGATGTCGTTCCCGGCAATGCGACGGTGAACGGCCAGCCGTTCCTGTCGGCGCTGCGGCAAGGCGCGTTCGACGGTGCCGAGCTCGAGCTCGATCGCGCCTTCTTCGCGCCGCCGGGGCAGGGGAGCTATCCCCCTGTCGCCATCCAGGCCGCCACCGGGATCGTCGTGCTGTTCGTCGGCCGCATCGCCGAAGTCGATGCCGGGCGCTCGCTCGCGACCTTCAACATTAACAGCCATCTGGAGCTGCTCAACCAGAACCTGCCGCGCAATCTCTACCAGCCCGGTTGCGTCAACACGCTCGGCGATGCGAGCTGCGGGGTCGCGCTGGCCTCCTTCGCGGTGGCGGCGGCGGCAGCCGCGGGATCGACCGCCAGCGTCATCAACGCCAACGTGAGCAACGCGCTCGCCGGTTATTTCGATCAGGGCAAGGTCACCTTCACCGGCGGCGCCAATGCCGGGCTGTCGCGCTCGATCAAGCAATGCGCGTTCGGCGCGCCGGGAGCGATCGCGCTGCTGGCGCCTCTGCCGAATGCGCCGGCGCCGGGCGATGCGTTCACCCTCTTCCCCGGCTGCGACAAGAGCCTCGGGGCAAACGGCTGTCCGAAATTCAACAACGTGCCGAATTTCCGCGGCTTTCCCTTCGTGCCTGTTCCCGAAACGGCCGCCTAACGACCGTTTCGGTGAACGGCGGGCGCCAGCGGTTGCTCTTTGCAACCGCGAGAGCCCGCACCGAGCGGACTAGCCTTTTTCTGCGGCGCGCGGGCTTCCGCGACGGCGCTATGCGCCGCGCTGACGCCCGCCGGCGAGCGCGCTGCGCTGCGACGGAGATCGGGGCAATGACCGAGCAAGAAACCGCGCAGCGCAATGCCGCCGAACGCGCCGCCGTCGTCGCCGAGGCGCGGCGCTGGCTCGGCACGCCCTACCACCACGAGGCGCGCGTCAAGGGCGCGGGCGTCGACTGCGCGCAGCTGCTGATCGGCGTCTTCTCGGCGTCGGGCGTCGCGCTGATCGACCCGCCCGACGTGCCGCGATACCCGCCCGATTGGCACCTCCACCGCTCGGCCGAGCGCTATCTGGCCATCGTGCTCGAGCATGCGCACGAGATCGCCGGACCACCGCTTCCCGGCGACATCGTGCTCTGGCGCTTCGGGCGTTGCTTCAGCCACGGCGCGATCGTGGTCGACTGGCCTCATGTCATTCACGCCTATGTCGGCCGCGCCTGCGTGATCGAGGACGCAGAAGCGGCGGCGTGGCTCAGCATGATCGGCGAGCGCGCGGACGGTCACGGTCGCGCCCGCCCGCGCCGCTTCTTCAGTTTGTGGCCCGCGTCACGCATCGCGTGATCGCGCCTATCAGAAAGAGGCACCGATGATCCGACGCGCGGCCAGCCCGGACTGTGCGGCTCTCGCGGTTGCGCAGCGACCGCTGCCGCCGCGGACGACCTCGCGCAGCGAGGTCGTCGCATGAGCTTCGGCGGTGGCGACAAGCAGGCGTCGCAGACGCCGCAGGTCTCCGGCATCCAGATCCAATCCTCGGTCTACGGCAAGGTCGTGCCGCTCGTCTATGGCACCATGCGCCTGGCGCCGAACCTCATCTGGTATGGCGATTTCGTCCAGGTCGGGGGCGGCGGCACCGGCGGCAAGGGCGGCGGCAAAGGCGGCGGCGGTGGCGGCAAGGGCGGCGGCGCCAGCGCGCAGCCGCGGTATCAGGCGGCGGTGGCGCTGGCGCTGTGCGAAGGGCCGGTGACCGGAATCGGCCAAGTGTGGGCGGACAAGAACGTGACGACGCCGGCCGGGCTCGGACTCAGCGTCTTCACCGGCACCTACCCGCAAGCGCCGTGGGGCTATCTCGCGACGCCGCAGGTCGTCCTCGCCGGCCTCTTCTTCATGCCGGTCAATCACGTCGCCCAGGCGCTGGGATACAGCGGCGTCGCCTATGTCGCGGGGTCGGCGTACCCGCTCGGGAACAGCGCGCAATTGCCGAACCACAATTTCGAGGTGCTGGGCGTGCTCCGCGGCTCGGCGCCCAACGGCGCCGATGCCGATCCATCGCGCGTCGTCGCGGACATCCTGACCAACCCGCATTATGGCGCCGGCTTCCCGCCGGCGCGCCTCGGGAGTCTCGCCAATTATCAAAGCTACACGCTGGCGACGGGGCTGTGGATCTCGCCCGCCTATACCGAGCAGCGGCAGGCGAGCGACATCCTCGACGAGATCGCCTCCAGCACCAACAGCGCCTTCGTATGGTCGAGCGGCGTGCTCACTCTGGTTCCGTTCGGCGACCAGGCGATCTCCGCGAACGGATATGCTTACGCGCCGCCGACGGCGCCGTTCTACGACCTCGGCGACGACGACTTCCTGCCGAACACCGGCGCGGGCGGGCAGGATCCCGTGCAGCTCGTGCGCAAGCGGCCGGCCGACGCGCTCAACGCCATCAAGCTCGAATGCCGCAACCGGCAGAATCAGTACAACGTCGAGATCGTCGAGGCCAAGGATCAGGCCATGGTCGATCTCTATGGCTTGCGTGCCGACAGCGCGCGCCAGGCGCATCTCTTCGCCGATCCCGGCGCGGCGCGACAGTCGGCGCAGCTCCAGCTGCAGCGCGAGGCCGTGCGCAACGTCTACAGCTTCACCCTCGATCAGCGCTACATCCTGCTCGACCCGATGGACATCGTCACGCTGACCGACCCGGCACTCGGGCTCGCGCGCCAATGGGTTCGCATCACCGACATTGCCGAGAACGACGACGGCACGGTGAGCGTGACCGCGGAAGAATATCTCGCGGGCACCGGCGCCGCGTCGAGCTATTCCTTTGCCCAGGGCCAGGCGATCGGCGGCGATTTCAATGCGGCGCCGGGCAACGTCAATGCGCCGATCTTCTTCGAGCCGCCCGACGAGCTCGCGGGCGACCTCGAGCTGTGGATCGCGCTGTCGGGGCCGGCGCCGAGCTGGGGCGGCTGCGACGTCTGGATCTCCGGCGACAATGCCAGCTATCAGGCGCTCGGCCGCTTCATCGGCGCGGCCCGGATGGGCACGCTGCGGGCGCCGCTATCCGCGGTTCCGGTGGCGAGTGCCGGCCCGACCATCGACGGCACGAGCACGCTCTCGGTCGATATCGGCGAGAGCAGCGGCCAGCTCATTTCCGGGAGCCAGCAGGACGCGCTCACCGGGAATACGCTGTGCTATGTCGATGGCGAGCTCATCGCCTTCGAGACGGCGACACTGACGGGCACGGGGCGGTACGACCTTACCTATCTCAACCGCGGCCTGTTCGGCTCGCCCGTCGCCGCGCACAAGGCGGGAGCGGGCTTCGTACGCCTCGACGGCCATGTGTTCCCGCTGCCTTTCACGCAGGATCGCATCGGCCAGACGGTCTATTTCAAGTTCGTGAGCTTCAACCCGTATCAAGGCGGCCTGCAGCAGCTCGCGCAGGTGCAGCCCTATGCCTACACCTTCCAAGGCAGCGCGCTCGCGAGCCCGCTGCCGATCGTGCAGAACCTCGTTTCCACCTATGCCGGCAACCAGACCCAGATCTCCTGGGACGAGATCAGGGATTTCCGTGCCGTGCTTTACGAGGTCCGCCTCGGCGCCAGCCCGCAGGGCGCGCAGATCCTCGGTCGCGTGGCGCACCCGCCCTTCGTGGTGCCTGGCAACGGCACCTACTGGGTGGCGGCGGTGAGCCAGCCTACCGCCGGCCTGACCGTCTATTCGCAGCAATGGTCCGAGATCGTCATCGGCAGCGCCGTCATCAACGTCAACGCCATCGCCGTCTGGGGCGAGGCGGCGACGGGATGGAAAGGCACGGTCGCCGGCAGCGCCATCTCCGACGGGATCGAGATCGTGCTCGATTACTCCGCCAATGCGCTTGCCGTCAGCGACTGGCTCAACACGCCGGACATTCTGCACATCGGGCAGCCCGGCTCGTCCGGGACCTATCAGATCCCCGTCGCACACGAGGCCGACGCCCGATACGTGGCGCCCTGCATCGTCTCGATCTCCTACGCCGCGATCGGCCAGGTGCCGGGCGCGAGCCTCCTCGTCGTCGCCGACTATCTCGGCACGACCGATCTGCTCGGCAATGCCGCGTCGGCCAATGTCAACATCTATCCGCTGATCCAGCTCGGCGACATCAACCACGTCTGGGGTCCGTGGCAAAAATTCGTGCCGGGCGTCTACAACGCGCGCTATTTCCGTGCCATGGCCCAGCTCACCTCGGGCGATGCGCAGACGCAGGCGATCCTCGAGGACTTCACCTTCGCCGTCTACGCGCCCCAGCGCATCGACGACTATATCGGCGTGGCGCTGCCGGCGGCGGGGCTCACGCTCGTCTATCAGCCGAACGGCACGGCGACAGCGGCGCCGTTCAATGGCGGGCCGGGCGGCGCCGCCTTGCCGCAGCTTCAGGTGACGATCCTCGGCGAGCAGCAAGGCGACACGCTCGCCTTCGGCAGCCAGACGCTCGCGGGGTGCACCATCCAGGTGCTGAACGGCGGCGTCGGCGTCCAGCGCACCGCGAACATTCTCGCGAAAGGATACTGACAGATGACACAGGGTCTCCTCCAACTCGCCACCACGGGCACCGTCTCGGGTCTTCAGAACAACCAGGCGGCCAACACCGCGCTCGCGGCGCTCGCCGGCATGATCCAGGGCGGCTCGGCCCCGACGCCCGCGAGCACCGGGCTTGCCTCGACGTCGGGCGTATGGTGGCACGACACGACGAACAACCAGGTGAAGCTGCGCGACCAGGCGGATGCGAATTGGATGCCTGCTGCATCCGTCGACGAGACGAACAAGCTGGTGCTGCTGCTCCTGCGCAGCTATCTCGCCGGGCTCACGCTGTCGAATGACGGCACCAGCCCCAACACCGTGATCGACGTCAGCGCCGGCGTCTGCGCCGACGACACCAATGTCGCCATGCTCAATTTGCCTTCAGGGCAGACGATCAACGGCGCGACCACCGGGGCCGGAGGGCTCGATACCGGATCGCTCGCGGCGAGCACGTGGTACCACGTCTTCGTCATCGGCAAGCCCGGCGGCGGCGCCGGCGCGCTCGTCGCCTCGACGAGCCTCGCGAGCCCGGTATTCCCCACCGGCTACACGCTCAAGCGCCGCATCGGCTCGTTCAAGACGGATGCGAGCGCGCATATCCTCGGGTTCAAGCAGCTCGGCGACGAGTTCCTGCTCGGAATCTCGCTTCACGACGTGACGCTGACGAACACCTTTGGCCTGACCGCGCAACTCTTGACGCTTACCGTGCCGACGGGCGTACAGGTGACCGCCAAGATCAGAGCCACCATGGGCGACGTAGCCGGCACCGGCGCATTCGAAGGCATATTAACG
>WNFE01007067.1_pt1 | contig 25238 bp, 25 predicted proteins | sample 5400451 | NCBI WGS metagenome assembly WNFE01 (sample SAMN13153344, study PRJNA577476) | soil metagenome | isolation source: 200 cm saprolite under Douglas fir tree site 2 hole 2 | place: USA:California | collected 2015-04-18
CATGGCCACAACGGCGGGAGCATCCACTCAACAATGTCGCGTTTGGCATGCCCTTTGCCTCTGATTTCGCCCTCGCGGTTTACCTTATAGCCGCGCGTCGCGATGACCTTGGCATCCAGCGGCAGATCGCCGCTCGGCACCCCGATGCGGTCAAACTGCAGTTTCATATTTCCCTTGCCGAAAAAGTGGCCGGGATCTTTTGCCGACTCCAGGTGTCCCACCAGATAGCTGCCTCGTGGAAATGCCTGCTGGCCGAATGAGGTGATTCCGCGCAGATGACACAAAACGGGATCGCCGACGGCTACCGATGCTGAAGAGAAATTCGGTTCATTGAGGGTGCATTGCAGAAGCGTGCCGGCGGGCAGGACGACATCCCGCGTGCTGGCACTTAGGGTCAAACCTAGCACGAGGACTGCCAGGCTGGCGTAAACCACGGACTTCATACCTCACCTCACTCGCGCGCGCCATTTCGCGATTGGGGGATCGCGCGGAGCGCGCCCAGTTCTGCGCAGTTAATCACAAACCTATCCCCGGGTCAATCGGGGCCAGAGATTGCCAGGCACAATTCTTGGGCCGGGTGCCTTCGGCAGAATCAGGTCCGCGGTTCAAGGAATTTGTCAGGATAGTGCCAGCCAATCTGACTTCCGCACAATTCCTTTAGAATCTTTATCGGTGCCGATCCAGTTTCAGATTGAGGCGACGGATGGCCCGGCCCGTGCCGGGCGGCTGACCACTCCGCACGGGGTGATTGAGACCCCGGTTTTCATGCCGGTGGGGACGCTCGCGTCCGTCAAGGGCGTGCCGCAGGATGTGCTCGAAGGACTGGGTGTCCAGATCCTACTCAGCAATACCTACCATCTTTACCTGCGGCCAGGGGTCGAAACGATCCGTCGGATGGGTGGGTTGCATGAGTTTATGTCGTGGGATCGGGCGATCCTCACCGACTCTGGCGGGTTTCAGGTTTTCAGCTTGAATGAGCTGCGCAAGGTCAGCGAAGACGGAGTGACGTTTCGGTCGCACCTCGACGGGTCTTCGCACTTTTTCAGTCCCGAGAGCGCGACGGAGGCGCAGATCGGGCTGGGCGCGGACATCATCATGGCGTTCGATGAATGCACTGAGTATCCAGCGGAGCGGGAACGGGCGCGGGCTTCGATGGAGATGACGCTAAGGTGGGCGGAGCGGAGCAAGAAATATTTTGAGGAGCATAAGGGCGAGGTGCCCTGGGGTGCGAGCATTCAGCACTCAGCATTCAGCATTCAGCCGGGTCAAACTCAATCGCTCTTCGGCATTGTGCAGGGCGGGATGGACCCGGAGCTGCGGCGGGAGTCGGCTTTGCGGACTGTCGAAATTGGCTTTCCCGGTTATGCGATCGGCGGCCTCAGCGTGGGCGAGCCGCGAGAACTTACGCGAGAAGTGGTCGAATCCACCCTGGAGCACCTGCCTGCCGACAAGCCCCGCTATCTGATGGGAATCGGCACTCCGGAAGAGATTGCCGAATACGCCCGGATGGGAGTGGACATGATGGATTGCGTGCTTCCCACACGCGCGGCCCGGCATGGGCTGCTCTTTACGTCCGAGGGCAAGGTCTCGATTAAACAGGCGCAGTATGCTGAGGCCGAAGGGCCCCTCGACCCTAACTGCGGTTGCCGCGTTTGCCGACGGTACTCGCGGGCCTACTTGCGCCATCTTTATGCATCCAACGAATTGCTGGCCCAGGTCCTGAATACGATCCACAATGTGAGCTACTACCTTGACACCATGCGGGCGGTCCGGCATTCTATTCAACTTGGGGAAAGGGCCCGTTTTCTTTCTGAGCAGTCTGGGCCGAAACCGTAGCTCTGCGCACCGTAGCTCGGCACCCCGTGGTCCAAGCCTGACGTTGAAGGGTATCCGGCCTAAAGAAGAAGAGAATTCCCGCAGGCAAGCAGCGATAGAAGCAAATTAGTGCCGAGTTTTCCTCGGCCGTCCCCAAAGAGGGTGCTTCAGACTGCCACGGCCGAGGGCGGTATTTTGCCGTAAGTTTGTTCCAGGGGATCAACTTGGCAGTGGGCGCAATTTTAATAGGTTGGGGTAGCGGATTGGCGGCGTGGTTGCAGATTCCGGGTGGATCGAGCCTGCTGACGATTGCTCCGTTGCTCTTTATTTTTGCTATCTTTTACTTCCTGTTGATCATGCCGCAGCAGCGGCGGCAGAAAAAGTGGCAGGCGATGCTGAGCGCGCTTAAGACGGGCGACAAGATCACCACCAGCGGCGGTCTGCGCGGGACGATCATCAGCCTGAAAGATGACGCGGTCACACTACGCGTGCCGCCCGACAATCTGAAGCTGGAAGTCAGCCGAGGATCGGTAGTGTCGGTGACGACGGCGGAAGAAGGAAAGTGAAGCTTCGAGCTACGAGCTCGTAGTCCGCAGCTCGAAGCTGGTGTCGATATTCTTTTATGAATAAGAATCTTACCTGGAAGTTGCTGCTGATTCTCGGGATCCTGTTGGTGTTTACGCTGGGGATTTTCGGGCCCCCGTGGAACTGGTCGGGTCGCAATGCATTGGCATTGATCACCGACCGCATCCACCTCGGACTTGACCTGAAGGGCGGCACGCACCTGATCCTGCAAGTGCAGGTGAACGACGCCGTCAATGTGGATTCCGACAACGTGGTGGCCCGCCTGAAAGAAGATATGCGCGCGCGCAAGATCAATTACACCGAGATCGGCAAGCCCGATCCGGTGAACCATCCGGACATGGTGGTGATCAAGGGCGTGCCGCCGGAGCAGAGATCCGATCTCCAAAGTATCGTTGCCGATCGCTTGCCGGAATACAACCTGACCTCGGGAACGGAAAATTCCTACACGCTTACGATGAAGGCGCAGAGCCTGGCTGATCTGAAAAATCGCGCGGTCGCGCAGGCAATTGAGACCATCCGCAATCGCATCGACTCGTTAGGTGTAAGCGAGCCCGTCATCCAGGAGCACGGGCTGGGACAATACCAGATTCTCGTGCAGTTGCCAGGCGTAGACGATCCAGCACGAGTTAAAGAGATTATGCAGTCGACCGCGATGCTTGAGATCAAGCAGTCGCTGGGCGGACCCTATTCGAGCCAGCAACAAGCGTTACAGGAGCGTGGCGGCGTCTTGCCCCCGGATGCCGTGCTGATGCCGGGCCGGAGCATCGGTTCGAGCCGCGATGAAATTGGCGAGACCTGGTACCTGATTTCAAGAGCCTCGGCCGTGACCGGACGCGACTTGCGCGATGCTCAGGCTAGCCGGGATGAAAACGGGCAGCCGGCCGTAAAGTTCACTTTGAGCGGGGAGGGCGGCCGCAAATTCTATTCCTTCACTTCCGCCCACGTAGGCGACAATCTCGCGGTCGTACTCGACAACAAAGTGCAGGAAGTCGCAGTCATCCGGGACGCAATTCGCGACAATGGGGTGATCAATGGGAAGTTTACCGAGCAGCAGACGCGCGACCTTTCGATGGTGCTGCGCTCGGGAGCGCTCCCGGCCAGCATCAAGTACCTCGACTCATCTTCATGCTGATCTACTACCGCGGAGCGGGCATTAACGCTGACATCGCGCTCATCCTGAACCTTATTATCCTGCTGGGATTCATGGGCTACTTCGGAGCCGTGCTGACGTTGCCGGGAATCGCGGGTGTGATCCTGACCGTCGGCATGGGTGTGGACTCGAACGTCCTGATCTTCGAGCGTATCCGGGAAGAACTCAGAAACGGCAAGACGCCGCCCTCGGCAGTGGAGCAGGGCTTCAGCCACGCCTGGATCACCATCGTGGACACGCACGTGACCACGATCGTGTCGGCGGCCATCCTTTTTATTTTCGGCACCGGGCCGGTGCGAGGTTTTGCGACTACGCTGGTGTTTGGTCTGGCGGCGAACCTGTTTACCGCTGTTTTTGTTTCGCGGGCGATTTTTGATTGGGTGCTGAGCCGGAAGCAGCGCGGCGAAGCGTTGAGTATTTAAGACGGTCGTTGGTCGCTGGTCGCTAGTCGTTGGCGAAACCGGCCGGCTGACGAACGACCGGCGACTATCGACCAACGACTGATTGTGAAGGGATCAAGAGCAGCGTGGAATTATTTCGCAATACCAACATAGATTTTCTCGGCAAGAAGTGGTACTTTCTCGCTTTTTCGCTGGTGTTCAGCTTGGCGGGGATATTCTCCATGGTGTTCTGGCATGGGGTTCCGCTGGGTGTAGACTTCCGGGGTGGCACGCTGGTGTATGTGAAGTACGCGCATACGCCCAACCCGGCTGCGATCCATGCGGAACTGGCACGGGCGGGATTGAAAAATGCCCGGGTGCAAGCCTATGGACCGCCTGCGAACAACGAGGTTCTGGTTGCGCTCGACATTCAGGAGACCAGTGAACAGGCTCTCGATAAGGGCAAGATCCAGATTATTCAAGCGCTGCAAAGCAACACCCCGGCCGGAAAACCGGATCTGAATAACGCCAGCTCTTTGACAATCCTGAACTATCTGCTGGAGAAGGACCCGTTGCATCTGGGGACGGAAGCGAATCAGCGCTATACCACCCTGGCTCAGGCCATCGTGAACTATCGCGACAAGCAGAAGGGCGGCGTGCTGGGCTCGCTTGATGAGTTGAAAGCGGCGGCCGATCCCGCGGTGGTGGCGTCGTTCCAGGACGGCTTCTTCGTTTCCGACTTCGGTGTGCGGAACGTGGAGATCGTTGGGCCGCAGGTGGGCAAGCAACTGCGGAATCAGGCCTTCCTGGCAACGGCCTATTCTCTGGCGGGAATGCTGGTGTATCTGGGCTTCCGCTTCGAATGGATTTATGGTGTGGCGGCGGTGCTGACGGTGTTTCACGACACCTTGATCACGGTGGGCGCGTTCTCCCTTCTGAACTGGGAGATTTCGCTGACCGTAATCGCGGCCATCCTGACCTTGATCGGATACTCGAATAACGACACGATTGTGGTCTTCGACCGGATACGGGAAAACATCAAACTTTTGCGGCGGGAGAAGCTGGCGGACATCGTCAACAAAAGCATTAATCAGACTTTAAGTCGAACTATCTTGACAGCGGGCCTAACATTCCTTACCGTGCTTGCTCTGTTCCTATTCGGGGGCGAAGTGCTGCGTGGTTTTAGTTTCGCCCTGGTGATCGGTATCCTGATCGGGACTTATTCGTCGATCGCGATTGCGGCGCCGGTTCTGGTTGCCTACCAGGACTGGCGGCAAGATCGAGGTAAGCGGCCCGTTGACTTGCCCCCCAGATCGGGCACCCGGCAGGATGGTCCGAAGGAAAAAGTTAAGGCGTAAAGAAGAGCTATTTGCCGTAGAATCAGGGACCTGCCCGGAGAGGCAGCCTTGGCTGAAACCGGGAGCAAAGCGGATGCAGGTGGTGTCTAAGGTTACGTAGGGTCTGATGCAGGGAGAAGCCTATGTTTGAAGACAGCCTTATCGAATCGGGAAACAGGCTCAAGACCAAGCGGCTGGCCACATCGATTCTTTCGTTTTTTGGCCAGTTCCTGCTGTTGGGAATACTGATCCTGATCCCGTTGATTTACACCGAAGCGCTTCCAAAAACTCAATTGATGACATTCCTGGTAGCGCCACCGCCACCACCGCCACCGCCCCCACCGCCGGCAGCGGTCGTGAAGGTGGTGAAGATTCAGAGCGACTTGGTCAATGGCCAGCTGCGCACGCCCACCAAGATTCCCGAGAAAGTCCAGATGATTAAAGAAGAGGAAGCGCCTCCGGCGATGGCTGGAGGAGTGATGGGTGGCGTTCCGGGTGGCGTCCCAGGAGGCCAGATGGGGGGTGTGATCGGTGGCATCATCAACTCCACCTCCGCGATTCCGAAGGTGGCGACGCCGCAGCGGGTTCGAGTCTCGTCGGGTGTTTCCCAGGGTCTTCTGATTAAACGTGTGCAGCCGAACTATCCACCTCTGGCGCGGCAGGCCCGGATTCAGGGACAGGTGGTTCTGCAGGCGGAAATCAGCAAAGAAGGCGCGATCCAAAACCTGCAACTGATTAGCGGACACCCCATGCTGGCGCCAGCGGCCATCGAAGCCGTCAAGCAGTGGCGCTACAAGCCCTATCTGCTCAATGGCGAGCCGGTGGCGGTGGACACGCAGGTGGTTGTGAACTTCACTTTGTCCGGAGGCTAAAACCCGGCAGGGTGGTGGCAGTGGGCCCTCCCCGTCCGACATTTTTCCTATCGACGGGAAGCCAGGGTGGTTTCTCCACCCGAGGGCAAGTCTGCCCGCGAATTTTTCAACGCAGCAAGGAAGCAAGAGATTCGGCTCGGACCGGGGCTCCGGCAGTGAGCGGAGCGTCGCGTCTGGGTAGCTGATCCCGCGGATGCGGGAGAAGCAGTCAGAGGCAAGTTCAGACGAGGTCCGAGGAGGAAAGCAACTCATGTTAGTTAACCTGGCAGCAGTCGCACTCTGCAACATGCACATTTTCGCCGCCATGCTCTTTCAGGGAGAGAGCTCGGTCGGTTGGGACCCGATTTCGCTATGGAAGCAGATGGGGCTTCTGGCGAAGGCCGTGGTCATCATTCTCTTCATCATGTCGGGCTGGTCGATCGGCGTTATGATCGACCGTTGGATGGCTTTCAACGCCGCCCGCAACCAATCGCGTTCGTTCGCCCCAGCGGTGGCGGGAGCTCTGCGCGAAGGCAAGATTGACGAAGCTATCAAGGTAGCCGAGCGCAACAAGAAGAGCCACTTGGCGAAGGTCGTCACCGCCGGCCTGATGGAGTTCAAGGCCCACCAGGACAGCCCGGGCGAGATTCCCGGCGAAACCATCGAAGCTTCCAAGCGCGCTCTGGAGCGCACGGAAGCGATCGTCCACGCGGAACTCAAGCGCGGACTCGGTGGTCTGGCGACGATCGGCTCGACCGCTCCTTTCGTGGGACTGTTCGGCACGGTGGTCGGTATTCTGAACGCCTTTAACGGTATCGCCAAGGAAAAGGCAACCGGATTGGCGGCTGTCGCGGGCGGCATTTCGGAAGCGCTGGTGACCACCGCGGTCGGATTGTTTGTGGCGATTCCGGCGGTTATGATGTTCAACTATTTGACCGGCCGCGTGGAAGCATTCGACGTGGAGATGGACAACTCCTCCAGCGAACTGATCGACTACTTCCTGAAGCGCCGGAGCATGCGCCGGTCCTAAGCCGCGGGGACGGCAGTCGCTGATATGAGTTGCCGGAGGGCGCGCCCCCATCGGGTGCCTCCTCCTCCACATTCAGGGCGACGGAGTTGAGCGCAGTCGCAGCACCGGAAAGGAACATCCATGGCATTAGCGATACGAAACGAAGGAGCCAAAGTCAACTCCGACATTAACGTCACGCCCATGGTGGACGTGATGCTGGTGTTGCTGATCATCTTCATGGTGGTCACGCCCATGCTGCAACATGGCCAGCCGGTGGACATGGCTAAAGTCAACAATCCTGCGCCCATGCCCGATGCCGACAAGGAAGACGCGCTACTGGTGGCGGTCACCCGCGAAAACAAGGTTTTCTTCGGGACTGATCCCATCAGGCCGGAGGATTTGACACAGAAGATCAAGGATCGTCTGGCCAACAAAACCGACAAACGAGTCTTCATCAAGGCCGATGCGCGGGCAAAGTTCGGCTGGGTGGTCGAGGTCGTGGACAACGTTCGCGCCGCCGGCGTGGACCAACTCGGCCTTTTGACCGATCAAAAGAAGACCCCTGGATCGTTGGCCCCGCCGGCAGGCGCTACGGGCGGGCAGTAGTCAAGGAGATCAACTATGTCAATGGCACTTGGCTCGGGCGGGGGTCAAAACGCGAATATTAACGTCACGCCGCTCATTGATGTGTTGCTGGTTTTGCTGATCATCTTCATGGTGATTACGCCGCTGACGCCCAAAGGTCTGGACGCGCTCGTGCCGCAGCCGCCGCCGCCCAACCAGAAGCAGCCGCCACCCACGCCCGATCGCACTATCGTCGTGCAGCTCATTGATCGCGGCCCAGGACAGACCCCGGCCCTGAAGATCAATCAGGACGAAGCGACCTGGGAAAATCTGCAGGGCCGCCTGACGGATGTCTTCAAGACGCGCGCGGAAAAAGTCATGTTTGTGAAAGGGGACGACAATATTCCCTTCGCTGACGTGGCCAATGTGATCGACATCGCGCACTCGGCGGGCGTAGACAAAGTCGGCCTGATTACGGCCAAGATCGAAGCGGGCGGCTAGATCGCCACCCGGGATGAAGCGGGCAAGCAGGTGTGACTTGGTCCCGGTGTGCGCCTTGCCGGTCCCGCCGTGGCCCACGTTCTTCCACTCCGTGGCAAGGGAGATTCATAAAGCTGATGAAAAATACCGCGAAGTTGCTAGTGGTAATGGCCGCCGGTCTGGTGTTGCTGCTGGGCACCGGGTGCAGCAAATTGAAGGCGCGCGACCAGCTCAACAAAGGCGTGCAGGCGTTCAAGAACAACAAGTTCGAGCAGGCGATTGATCACTTCCAACAGGCGGTAACGCTCGATCCCTCGCTGATCAACGCACGACTCTATCTGGCGACGGCGTACGCCCAGCAATACGTCGGGGGCGTGGATACTCCGGAAAATATTCGGATGGCGGAGCAGGCCATCGAGCAATACAAGCTGGTGCTGCAGGCCGACCCCAAGAATATCAACAGCGTGAAGGGCATCGCCTACCTCTACTTGCAGATGAAGAAATTCGACTTGGCCAAGGAGTACTACAAGAAAGCTTCCGAAATCGATCCCAACGATCCCGAGCCGTATTACTCCATTGCTGTGATCGACTGGACGCAGACCTACCTGCCCCGGCAGGAAGCACGAGCCCATCTCGGCATGAAGGCAGACGATTCTCTTCCCGCGAAGGATAAGAAAATCTGTGCCCAGGTGCGAGAGAAGAATACCGCTAACATCCAGGAAGGCATCGACAACCTGAACAAGGCGATCCAGCTTCGCCCTGACTACGACGATGCCATGGCCTACTTGAACCTGATGTATCGCGAACGTGCCGATGTCCAGTGTGACGATCCAGCGGCCCGCATGTCCGATCTCAAGACCGCCGACGAGTGGGTGGACAAGAACTTCGCCACCAAGAAAGCCAAAGCGGAAAAGCAGCCGGGCACCGGCGGCATCGTCATGGATCAAAACAAATAGCTTCTGCCTGTTTAGAAGAAGGCCCCACGCCGCCTGCGATGGGGCCTTTTTGTTTTGTCCACAAAGCCCAGGTCACGGCGACACCTGACACTCATTCGCGGCATGCGCTCGACCATGCCCGACAAGTAGAATCGAAGACGGTACGCGGCATGTTCAAGAAAATCCTGATTGCCAACCGGGGAGAGATTGCGGTGCGCGTCATCCGCGCCTGCCGCGAAATGGGCATCGCAACGGTGGCCATCTATTCCGATGTGGACCGCGCCGCTTTGCACGTCCGCAAAGCGGATGAGGCCTACCACATCGGGCCCCCGCAGGCCTCCGAGTCGTATCTTCGCGTGGACAAGATCCTTGATGTCGCGAAGCGCTCAGGTGCGGAGGCCATCCACCCCGGGTATGGATTTCTTTCCGAGAACGCGACTTTCGCGCAGGCGTGTGCTGATGCGGGCGTGAAGTTCATCGGGCCGACTCCCTCTTCAATGGAAATGATGGGCTCGAAGACGCGCGCCCGCCAGGAGATGGAAAAAGCCGGCGTGCCGTTGGTGCCGGGCACGTCGCGCGGACTCGAATCTCCCGAAGAGGCAGAACGTGTGGCCGAGCGCATCGGCTATCCCGTCATGCTGAAGGCATCTGCCGGTGGCGGCGGCAAAGGCATGCGACTCGTGCACAGCCGCGACGAACTGCGCTCATCTCTGGAGGCCACGGAGAGCGAAGCCCAGCGTTCATTTGGGGACAGCGAAGTCTATGTCGAGAAAGCCATCGTGAATCCCCGGCACATCGAGATACAGGTGTTGGCCGATGAGCACGGAAATACGGTCTGGCTCGGAGAGCGCGAATGTTCGGTTCAGCGCCGCCATCAGAAAGTGTTGGAAGAATCACCGTCGCCGATCGTAGATGCGGACATGCGCCGCCGCATGGGGGAAGTCGCGGTACGAGTCGCGCACGCTGCGCACTATACCAACGCGGGCACGGTGGAATTCTTGGTGGACCAGCAGAAGAATTTCTACTTCCTGGAGATGAATACGCGCTTGCAGGTGGAACATCCCGTCACCGAACTGATCACCGGACTCGACCTGGTGCACTTGCAGATCCGGATCGCGAACGGCGAAAAACTGCCCTTCACGCAGGACGACGTGCAGATTCGCGGGCATGCCATCGAATGCCGCATCTATGCGGAAGATCCCGACAACAATTATTTCCCGAGTCCCGGGAAAATTACGCTGCTGCTCTCGCCATCCGGGCCTGGAATTCGGCGAGACAGCGGCATGTACGAAGGCTGGACAGTGCCCATCGACTACGATCCTTTGCTCGCCAAACTGATCGGCTACGGGACCGACCGGCAGCAGGCCATCATGTGCCTACAGCGCGCACTGCATGAATATTTCGTGGCCGGCATCAAGACCAATATTTCGCTGTTCCAACGTATCTTGCAGGACACTGATTTTCAGGCAGGCAAGCTCGACACCGGCTACCTCGACCGCTTGTTGGATAAAGAAAAGATGCCGGCGTCCGAGCACGCTCCCGGGCCCGCGATCGCGGCCATTGCAGCGGGTCTGTTCGCATTGCTGGATTCTGTGTCGGCGTCTAGCAAGAATGGAAGCACGGGAAGAAGCGCTTCCGCGGTCTCTAACTGGAAGCAAAAGGGGCGTTCCGAAGCGTTACGCTGATTGATCGCATGGTTCACGAAGTTACAATGGTTTACCACGTTGCATGGAAGTGCCGCCTCGATGGGCGAGAGATTGATGTGGACGCGGTGTTAGCGCGTCCGGATGTCCTGTCATTGCTGGTCGATGGGCGCTCCTACGAGATCAAACGCGAGCAGACTGACAACGACCTTCATTTGTGGGTTGGTAGCACGCGCTTCGCGGTAGAACTCCGTGATCCGCGCTCCCTCCGCTCACGACGAGATGGAGCCGGGGACCGCAGCGGCCCCAGGAAGCTGATAGCTCCGATGCCGGGGAGGATCGTGCGGGTGCTGGTGACGGAGAAATCCGAGGTCGAGGCTGGCCAAGGCATCGTGGTGGTGGAAGCCATGAAGATGCAGAACGAAATCAAGTCGCCGAAGAAGGGCGTGGTGCAGAAAATCCTGGCCGCACAGGGCGCGACCGTGAATGCCGGGGATGTGCTGGTGATCGTGGAGTGAGGCCGCTACTCGCTCTGTGCTGCATTTCGCTCTTCAGCTGGTGATCCAGGGGTCCCAAACCACTGCCGCAGGGCTTCCGGTCACAGTACCTCCGTCATCTAAGCCTCCTCCTTCCTTGCAGATACCATGGATCCGACGGTGGAGGTGTCTCTTGAAATGGCAACGCATCATCAGTCTGGCGACACTGGCAATCTCGGTTTTTACGCTCTTCCTGGTATTGCGCAAACCGGCGCCGGTTGCTGTGCCGGTATCTCCCGCAGCCACGGCTGCCAACGTGCAATCCTTCCAGGAGAAAGTGAACCGTCTGGAGCAGCCAACGGCTCCGGGAGAAAGCGGGAGCGAAGTTCACCTGACTGGTGGTGAATTGACAGCCGCGATTGCGCAGGCGACCGGGTTGCTCCCCACGACCCTGGCCGCAGGTTCAAATGCTAATGGTGTTTCATCGTCGTCGAGCCCGTCCTCTCCAGCGGGCGGTCCGGAATTTCCCGGCGCGGTTCCCAACATCAAGGATTATCAGGTTTCGATGGACGGCGACATCGTGCGTGGGCAGTTCCTCACCCAGATCGCAGGGAAAGACGTGTACCTCACCCTAGCCGGACACCTCGGCGCCAAAGACGGCTACGCCACCTTCGAAGCCACCGAAGTCAAGTTGGGCGACCTGAGCGTGCCAGTCTCTCTGGTCAATGACGCTCTCCAGAAAAAACTGGCGGAGCAACACGATCAACTGAAGTTGCCGAACAACGTCAAAGACCTCAAAATCGAGAACGGCGAGCTGGTGTTCGTGGAGAAGTAGATCCTTAAATTCCGGGCCGCCGTTGTCAGAATCGAGAGCCTCCGCGACCTGAAACACACCGTTATGCAGAAACATTTCAACTTGTAAAGCAGAAGTTGAGTCCCACGACACACGAGGGTTTCTACCGCATAGAGATTTCTAATCTCCATCTAATCTCTTTCTAACCGAAGGGGGTTCCAATCTATAGACATGACCAGCCTGCCTCTCACGCCGAATTATGCGGATCATATCCTGGTAGCCAGCCCCAATAGTGCGGTCCGCCAGCGCGTCCTCGAAAGTCTGCGTTCTCCGGACCGGCGAGTGGAGCAGGCCAGTGGAGGAGCGGAAGCGCTGGGCCATTTGGAGAACGGCCTTTGGCAGGTGCTCTTTCTGGACCGCTCCCTGCCCGACTTGAACGCGGAAGAGCTCAGCGAGATCATTCGGCAACGGTTTCCTGCGGTCGAGATTGTGCTGCTCGATTCGGAAGCTGATGCGGCCATGCCCGCCACCGAAAAAGAGTGCGGGACGACTCCAGGACAGGAGTTTGCTGCGCACGAGTCACCGCTTCCGGCGCGGGCGGCCGGCGTGAATTCGATCCTGCAAGCGCCGTTGCCGGGGATGATCGGCGGTTCGTGGAATATGCAGCCCGTCTATCGAGCAGCCCGGCTGTTGGCACGGCGGGACACCACCGTTTTGGTTACTGGTGCCACGGGATGCGGCAAAGAACTGGTCGCGCGCGCCATTCACAATCTGAGTCCGCGAGCGGCTCGCGCGTTTGTGGTCATCAACTGCGCCGCGATTCCAGAAGCGCTGCTCGAATCTGAGCTCTTCGGACACACGCGCGGGGCCTTCACGGGCGCGATGCAGTCATACGCCGGCAGGCTCCAGACCGCGCAGGGAGGCACGCTCTTTCTCGATGAGATCGGAGACATGCCGCTGAGCCTTCAGCCGAAGCTGCTGCGTTTTTTGGAACAAAAAGAATTGCAGCGGCTCGGCAGCTGCGACGTGGTGCGCGTGGATGCGCGTGTGATCGCCGCCACCAATGCGCGCTTGCCGAATCTGGTGCGGCAGGGGAAATTCCGGGAAGACCTCTACTATCGTCTTTGCGCTTTTCCTATCGAGATTCCACCGTTGCGAGAACGTCCGGAAGACATCCTGCAGTTGGCACGGCACTTTCTGGACAAATTCTCTCTGCGGCCCCCCTCGCCGGAGTTGTCGGCGGAAGGCGCGCAACTGCTGAAGTCTCACTCCTGGGCGGGCAATGTACGGGAATTACAGAACGTGATTGAACGCGCGCTTATTCTTGCCGAGGACGAACTGCTGATCCTTCCGGAACATATGCTCATGCCTGCGGCTGGTGCGCATAGTTAGAAACAGGCCATCTACAACCGTAACCTTTTGCTGCGGTCCCTCCCCCCAATAAGAATCTTCTAAGTCGATTCGCGCTCGGCTGGCACTGGTCTTGCAAGAAGTATTGTTCATGTCATCCTCTTCCGTCCCCCGAGAGCCGGCGCCCACACCTGATCATCCATTGGCACGTGCATTTGCGTCGTTCACCGAAGCGGCGAGTTCTTTGGAACGTACGTACGGACAGTTACAGGCGCAAGTCGCTCAACTGCGCCAGGAGCTGGAAGTCACCAATCGCGACCTAGCAAAAAGTTTGGAAGAGAATGGGCGTATCCGTGAGTGGCTGCGGCGGATTCTGGAGGGACTGCCCTGTGGCGTGCTGGTGATGGAAGCGGGTTCGGAGATTTCGATTCTCAATCCCGAGGCCGAGCGCATGCTCGGGGGGCATAAATGCGACGCGCATTCGCTACCGCCGTTACTCTCGGCTGCGCTGGAGCAGGCTCGCGAAACCGGCGAAGAGCGCGAACTGCCGCTGCTCTCCGCTAACGGAGCGAACACGACCTGGGTGGCTGTACGGCACGCGTGGTTGGAGCAGGAACCGGCGCACTCGACGTCCGTGTTCATCCTGCGCGATGTGAGTACGGCGAAGAAACTGGAACTGGAGCGCGAACAGCTCGGGCGGCAGCAGGCGCTGGTTGAGATGGCGGCGCTGCTGGCGCATGAAATCCGCAATCCATTGGGCAGTTTGGAGCTCTTCGCCGGACTCTTGGCGGAGGCGAACCTGGAAGGGGACAGTCAGCGCTGGATCGAGCACGTACAGGCGGGGCTTAGAACATTATCCGCGACCGTCAACAACGTGCTTCACCTGTACAACACGCCCCAGCCGGAACCGGCAGAAATGGACCTTGGACAGTTGCTCGACTGGGCTCACGAGTTCCTTCTTCCGCTCGCCAAGCAGGCGCGCGTCGAGTTGCAGCTCACCAATGGCTTGCGCGGCGTGACCACCCACGCTGACCGGCACCGGATGGAACAGGTGCTGCTCAACCTCGCGTTGAATGCGTTTCGCTTCATGCCGGGCGGGGGATGGCTCAGCCTTCGTGGTATCGACTTGGGCGTGAGCGGTGTGGAGATCGCGGTGCGGGACACCGGGCCGGGTATCGCCGCGAGCGATCTGCCTCGCATTTTTCAGGCGGGATTCAGTACCCGCCCAGGCAGTTGCGGTCTGGGCTTGGCCGTTTGCCACCAGATCCTCGAACAGCACGGAGGCACGATCGGCGCCGAAAGCCGCGCCGGACATGGCGCAACCTTCCGTCTGTATTTGCCTCACATCGGAGCCGCCCAGTGAAGCGCCTCCTAATCGCGGACGACGATGCCGGCATGCGCGCCGCTCTCGAAGCCCGCTTCCTGCGCCGCGGCTGGCAAGTGGACTTGGCGGTGAATGGAGCCGAGGCGCTGAGCAAGTTCCGTGAGCGGAAGCATGCGCTCGTAATAACCGACGTGCGCATGCCAGGCCGCGACGGCTTCGAATTGATGCGCGAGGTGCAGTCGGCCTCGCCGCGCACTGCCGTGATCCTGTTGACTGCTTACGCCTGCGTTCCCGACGCGGTCCAGGCAATCCGCAGCGGAGCGTGCGACTACCTGGTGAAGCCGGTGTGTTTCGAGAAGTTGGAGCTGGCCGTCGAACAAGTACTGCGCCGTGCGCAAGAAGAAAACAAAGACACAGAGTCGCTGATCGGGCATTCCGCGGCGTGGGAACAAGCGCTGGAGCGCGCGCGCCAAGCTGCGGCCACCGATGCCGACGTGCTGATCGAAGCCGAAAGCGGCACCGGTAAGGAACTGGTGGCGCGCCTGATTCACCGTCTGAGCAATCGCAAACAAGGTCCGTTCGTGGCCCTAAATTGCACGGCTTTCCCCGAATCGTTGCTCGAAAGCGAACTGTTCGGGCACGCGCGCGGCGCGTTCACCGGAGCGGTGGGCGCGCGGCCGGGCAAGTTCGAGACCGCCAACGGCGGGACGCTGCTGCTGGATGAAGTCGGCGAGATGCCGCTTCCACTTCAGCCGAAGTTGTTGCGCGCCTTGCAGGAGCGCGAGTTTGACCGCCTGGGATCGAATCACACGGTGCGGGTGGATATCCGCGTGATTGCGACCACCAACCGCCGCTTGGAGGCTGCCGTCACCGAAGGCCGATTTCGCGCCGACCTGTATTACCGGCTGAACGTCATTCCGCTTTCGCTGCCTCCGTTGCGCGACCGGGCGGGCGACATTGCGGAACTGGCCAGCCATTTTGCCCAGCTCTATGGGGCGCCGGCGGTACCGGCGGTCTTGACGGGCGAACTGATGGCGCGGCTCGAACAGCATCCCTGGCCGGGCAATGTGCGCGAGCTGGCCAATTTCATACGGCGTGCGGTGGCTTTGTCCCGTGGCGGAGAAATTGGTGTCGAAGCTTTCGACCACGGAAAAATTCCGGCACGTAATGTGCCCGGGCGGGAGTGGAAGCCTGGCCTCTCGCTGGAGGAGATGGAACGACAGTTATTGGCGATGACCCTGGAATCGACCGGCGGCAACCGCTCGCGGACGGCGGAACTGCTGGGTGTGAGCCTGCGCACCGTGCGCAACAAGATCCGTGAATATGGTCTGCCTTCGAGGAGCACTTATGTCAATGTCAATGATTGATACTCCACTGATGCGGGGCCTGGAGCGCGCGCTCGATCAGGGTGCGTTCCGGCACCAGCTGCTTACGGCCAACCTTGCCAACGTGGATACGCCGGGATATCGCACGCGCGATATTCGCCCGTTCGCAGGCGAAATGCAGCAAGCCATGTCCGGTGAAGAGCCGCCTTTCACGCCGGTGGCGCGCGCGATCCCGGGGTTACTGGAGCGTCCCGACGGAAACAATGTCAACGTAGATCGCGAATCGCTCCTGATGGCCGAGAACCAACTGCACTTCCAGGTGGCGGTGCAGTTTTTACGCGCTGAATTCCGGCGCCTGTCGGAAGCGATCAACGCAGGGAGCACCGCATGAACCTGTTTGGCATGCTGGAAATGAGTGGCTCGGCTCTGGGAGCGGAGCGGCAGCGGGCGGAAGTAGTGGCCAGCAATATGGCCAACGCCCAGACTACGCGCACAGCGGCTGGCGGTCCCTATCGCCGGCAGATGGTCGTGTTTCAGTCTCAGCGAGTCCCGCGATTTTCGCTGGCGCTGGCCGGGTTCCATCGCGAGACGTCTTCGGCGGTGCGCGTGGCCGCGGTTGTCGGAGATCCGCGCGCGCCAGTGTTGCGCTTCGAGCCTGGACACCCCGACGCCGACAAGCAAGGCTACGTCGCCTACCTGGGCATCGCCTTCGACTGCAGCCTGGTTTCGGCCGAGCACCTTACGTATCGCGAATTCCTGCAGCGACTTCCGGAAACTCCTTATCTGGCGTCCTGCGATCTGTTGCCGATGGGCGCAGTGGCGGTACAGCTCCTAGGAGGCGAAGGCAAAGGCGGCGACCTGGGCCGCGAAATTACCGAGATCGAAGAGCAGATTCTGGAGAGCGTCATGCGCATCATCTGCCGGGAACTGCAAACGAGCTGGCAGGCGATTGGGTTGGAATTCAAGTTCGGTCAGCGACAGACGGTTGCGCACGCAGAACGTTTAATGGTTCCCGAGGAAAAGAATCTGTGCCTGAGTCTGGAAGTCAAAATGGAGGAAACCCGCGGCACTCTGAACCTGGCTGTCCCCGCCATAGTTTCCAACGCTCTGCTGCGAAAGATCTCCTCCGACTTGAGCTATCAGCGGCCCCGCAGTCCGGTGGAAGCCCGCCGCAGGATCGAGAAAAGGCTTCTGGAATGCTCGTTTCGCGTGGACCTCTCCACCCCGGGTCTGCCACTGTTTTTACAGGACCTGGCTGATTTGACGCCCGGTACAGTACTGTCTTTTCCAAGAAGCCCTTTCGCGCCCGCGGTCCTGGCGGTGGACGGAGTGCGCTTGTGTTCGGCGATGCCAGTGCGCGTGAACGCCCGACGTGGCGCTCGTGTGCTTTCTGTGGAACCCGTCCCAGCGCCGACAGGTGAGTTGTGACAGAAGCCACCGGCAAGCCACTCAATCCCGAATTAAAGGCATGGTTTGAAGCCTGGGCGACCTGCACGCAAATGGTGCTGTCCCAGATTTTCGGACACCCCGTGACGTTCGAAACTCCGTCGGAAGCGCTGCCGGGCGCCGACTCCGACTTGTGGTACACAGTTGTCGCGGGCGGAGCGTTGCGCGGCGAGATGACGTTGCGTTTACCGGCCGCCTCCGGCACGCGTCTCGCTCAGAAATTTCTTCAGGAAACAGAACCGCCACCGGCTGAGCCTTCGACCGAACACAAAGAAGCGCTGGAAGAACTTCTGCGCCAGATTGCCGGACAAGCTGCGACCGCTCTCGCTTCCGCCGCGGGAGGGGAAGTACAGTTCCACGTCGCGGCGTCGGCAGCGCCTTCGTGGGCGGCGTCGGCTACCACATGCCTTTACACCCGGGACGAAGCGGGAACCCCGGTCACAATTGAAATCCAGATCAGCGTAGCGCTAGCCGCGGCTCTACAACCACGTGCGGATGCACAGCCCGCGTCCGCTCCACCGCCCGCGCCCGCCCCACCACCGCCCCCGCCTACCGCTGCCAGCTATGAACGCTTGCGGGACGTGATTCTCGATGTCAAGCTTCGCTTTGGAAGCCGCCGCATGCTGCTGCGCGACGTGCTCGCGCTCAGTGCCGGAGTCGTAGTGGAGCTCGACAACAACCTCAACTCTCCTGTGGATCTGCTGCTCGATGGCCGCGTGGTTGCGCAGGGCGAAGTCGTGGTCGTGGACGGCAATTACGGACTGCGCGTCACTCAGGTTCTGGATTCCGTACCGCCGTCCTGAAAAGTTCCCCATGCAAAAACTGTTCAAGACTCTGACATGGCCAACCCATTGGAAGAAGCGCTGGGAAGAAATGGGTCTCCCATGCGGGCTAGAATCCTGCTCGGGTTCCAAATCGCCCTGGACCCGTATTTGGCATCCCCCGACCGGAGCATTCCTGCAGGGCATCTTCTATTGCCGGCCGAAATGCCTCGAGACGGCGCTGATCGCACAACTGGCGCGCCTCTACCCGTTGGCTCCGGCAGCAGCCCCGTCCAACCGCATTCCCCTTGGACTGCTCATGGTCGCGCGCGGCTGGTTGACTCACGAGCAGGTCGTCACGGCCCTCGCCGCGCAGCAATCGGCCCACTCGGGAAAGATCGGAGACTGGTTCGAGAAACTCGGATTCGCCACCGAGCAGCAGGTCACCTCTGCCCTGGGTTTGCAATGGGGATGTCCAGTCGCGTCCGCGCCTGACGCGGCGGTCATCGCGCCCGTTGGCCGGATCCCGCTCGGAATCCTGGAGGCCTTTCAGATGCTCCCACTGCAATTCGTGCCGTCTACCAACATGCTCCACATCGCATTTGGCGAGCGCGTCGATCACGCTGCGCTGTACACCATTGAGAAGGTCCTCAATTGCCGCACCCGACCCTGCGTGCGGGGACGCAAGAGCGTGGCCGCCGAATTAGACCAGATGCGGCAGCAACCGCGACCGCAGGAAGTTGAATTTGGACCCATGTACGACTGCACGGAGATCGGACGCGTCAGCGCGAGCTACATGGCAAGGCTGGGGGCAGACGATGCCCGGCTCGGCCGTGTGGGACAGTTTATCTGGCTGCGTCTGAGAGTACGCACCTCGCACACCGACTTACTGTTCCGTCTAGGGGTTGAGTCTCCGAGAGCGCAGAACGTGTTGAGCCCGCCCTAGGTGTGGCCCACATCCCCGTTCTCTGCGTCCATGCGATGAAACGAAATTCTCTCGATCGATTCGTGGAGGCAAGGTACGCCGCGTCTCTACGAGTCTGTTAAGCGGCTAAACGCGGGTCACTGCGAAGCGCCGTTCAGCAGATTTCGCAACACGGCGACCTCCGCCTTGATGCCCGCGCGGAGTGAGGGCTCCACGTCCGGCGCAAAAAATGGAGAGTGATTGGACGGCAGCATCCCTTCCACGCCCTTGGTTTCGGCATACTTCTGCGGGTTGGCGCCTCCCAGACTGAAGTAGAGAGAGGGGACGCCCGCTTGAACGAAAAAAGAGTAATCCTCGGAGGGCGCGATCGGCTCGGTGGTGATTACGTTGTCTTTGCCGAGCGCAGCTTCGAGCGGCGCTCTGAGACGCTGCGCCAGTGCCGGATCGTTGTAGACGGAATCAGTGCCCTCGGGATGTTCGATCAGAGGTTCTTTCGGCGCTCCGGCGGCCAGCGATTCGGCTTTTGTGATGCGGGTAATGGCTGCCAGAGCCTGTTTGCGCACGTCAGCCTTGTAACTTCGCACGGTAAGGCCAAGCTCCGCCTGGTCGGGGATGATGTTATTTTTCGTGCCCGCCCGAATGTAACCAACTGTCACCACGACCATTTCTCCTGGCTTGACCTCACGCGACGCGATGGTCTGCAACGCGAGAATCGTTCTCGCGGCGATGACGATCGGGTCAATGGTGGTATGCGGCTGCGAACCGTGGCCGCCCTTACCGTAGATCGTGATCTTAAGGGAATCGGAATTTGTGTTGTAGATGCCGGGAGTGATTCCCACTTGTCCGGCAGGAAGATTGTTGCCGACGTGGAGGGCGATGCCTACGGACGGTTTCGGAAACCGCGTGAACAGGCCATCGTCGATCATCCCTTTGGCTCCGCCAATGGTCTCTTCGGCGGGCTGGCCGATCAGCATGAGAGTGCCGTGCCAGCTTTCCTTGCTGTGCGCCATGATGGCCGCTGTCCCCACCAGCGCTGCCATGTGCAGATCGTGGCCGCAGGCATGCATGACCGGGACATCGCGTCCGGAGTCGTCCTTGGCGTGGACTTTGCTCGCGTAAGGAAGGCCAGTCTTTTCTTCGACAGGAAGCGCGTCGAGTTCCGTGCGCAGCATCACCGTCGGTCCGGCGCCGTTCTTGAGAATGGCTACCACCCCGGTGCCGCCGACTCCTTCGGTGACTTCATAGCCCAAGCTGCGCAAACGTCCCGCCAGCTTAGACGCGGTGTGCGTTTCATGCGACGAGAGTTCGGGATTCTGATGTATATCGACGTACAGATCATGGGCCGCGGGATAGACGGCTTCTAATTCTTTGGGAGTGGCAACGGTCTGGGCGTAGGCGGAAACAACCAACGAAAAAAGGAGGAAGAGTTGTGCTTTCATGGTCAACGCATGATAGCTGCCAGAGGTGGATACGGCAATTAATGCTTCGGGGTTGCCCGTCACGCGGGCGCAATCGGCAGTGTCGGAATGGCCACAGCTCCGGTTTGACGATTTTACGGTCTGGGCGGACTAACAGTGGCATCAACAGTGCGGCGGCCTTCGTAGTCCGCCAAAATGCTTCAGTGTTGGGTTGCGGACGCTCCCGTCCAGAGTAGAATGTGGCGTCTCAGAAGAAGGGAACGCGGAGCATCTTTGAACAACTTACCGCCGCGAGCCTGACGACATAAATGGGGTGAGTCCATCCCGGAAAGGATTCCTTGCGATGAGGATTGGCTTTGCTCTTCCCAATATCGGGCCGGTCGCTACTCCTGAAGCCGTGATCGCGGTGGCGGAGCGTGCTGAGCAACTGGGTTATGACAGCCTTTGGACAATTGAACGGCTGCTTTATCCGGTGAAGCTACAGAGACCTTATCCCGTGACCGCCGACGGTTCGCTTCCTGAAGTGTACAAACACGCACTGGACCCGCTGGAGACTCTGACCTTCGCCGCCGCGCGCACCAGAAAAATTGCTCTCGGGACGAGTGTCCTGGATATTCCTTACTACAACCCTGTTATGCTGGCACGCCGCCTGACAACCCTTGATTTTCTTTCCAAGGGTCGTGTTCGGGTGGGCCTGGGCCTGGGCTGGAATAAGGACGAGGTGGATGCCACAGGTGCGGACTTCACGCAGCGCGGCGCCATGGCAGATGAATTCCTGCAGGTGCTCAAGGCCATCTGGACTACGAACCCGGTTGAGTTTCACGGTAAGTTCTATCAAATACCTAAGTCTTACATTGGTCCTAAGCCTGTGCAGAAGCCACACCCGCCCATTTACATGGGGGCCTTTGTACCTAAGGCGCTGAAGCGCCTCGCCAAGTACGCGGACGGTTGGAATCCAGTGGCTATTCCGCTGGACGGCATGGCGCAGATGTTCGATTCAATCAAGCAACTGACAAAGGAAGCGGGGCGCGATCCGTCGCGTATGGAGCTGATCATCCGAGCACATCCGGAGATTGCTGACAAACCGCTGGGCAAGGAACGCTCGCTTTTCTCCGGCACGTTGGATCAAATCAAGGAGGATATCGCCAGATGTCGCGGTATTGGCGCCCACGAAATTCACTTTGATCCTACCTTCATGCAGGGGGGCCAGGCCCTAGACCGCTGGCTCGCAGTGATGGATCAAATGCGCAAACTGGTCTAGTGCATTAGATCGTTGGTCAGAACTTGCCCCAGTACGCAATCCGCGTGGGGGTAATCCGGATGATCGGTGCGTCGTCGGGAAGCATGCCCGCTGCATATTGCGGATACTTCTTTCGCAGCTGGCGAATTACTCTGGCGCGTTCCGTGGTTGCCGATTTCGGAATCAGCTTGGCCGTTCCACGGACGAGGACGAACCAGAGCCTGGTCCACGCTTCGTAATACTCATCGATAAGAAGCGCAACCTGCGGCGTCGCCCTGATGTGCCGCACGCGTGCAAGCCTTTCCGGCGCGAGACGCTTTGGCTTCTTATCAACTGCCGTATAGAACACTGAGCCGTCATAAAGAAAACAGACAGGCACAACATGCGGTCTGCGTTTCGCATCTAGCGTCGCGAATCGAGCGACCCTCGCTTCTTTCAGCCTGGTTCGAATTGGGGACGAAACCTGGTTAGGCCTGCGCCGCATGTCACAACCTGGTGCGCTCCGAATCGTAGGTTCTGTGCCTTCCCAAGTCAATGACATGGCGTGGAACGAGCTTGGTCTCATCTGCCGACCCGTGCCGTCTTGCGCACAGGATTTGCCGACCATCGGTGAGCGCAGCGGACGATTCTGGTTCAGTCGTCGGCTACTCGGAACCACCGCAGCCCCGCGCTGTTTGGCATGGGGGCAAACCGGCCACTTGAGTACTAGTCCCCGCTGTGATTGTGCGCCTGCCGTTCAACCGACCAGATTTGCGCGGCGTCTTTTTCGAGCGGATAGACGTGCACCATCCAGTTGAAGATGATGGGACGGAACGTTCCGCCGTTGGCGTCACAATCTTCCTTGGTGACGATCGATCCCAGCAGGCCGAACTCTGCGTTCGGGCCGAACAGTTCTTTCCTGCGGTCCTGCGGAGGAGCGCAGAAGTTCACGTGCTCGTGCCACTGGGCGACGCTGAGCGGAATACGCTCATTCAGGTCGTCTTCTGTGAGACGCTTGGGCGCGGTGTACATCACCCCGATCATTTTGTAGCCCTCGCCGTGCTTCTCATAAAGCAGCGACGTGGGGTGCTCGGGGTTGAAGCTGAACGCCGCCTCGAATCCGTACTGGTAGTTGGTGAAGTGATAGTGCTTCTGGGGCAGGTTGGGCAGGAAGATCTTGAAACCGTCGTTGAGCGCGGTCTTGTAGTCCTGATACTTGTCTGCGACTTTGCGGGCGGCGGCGACGATCCGATCGGCCTTTTGTTGATCTCCGGCCTGGGGCTCGCGCCAGGTGGTCCTCTTCATGTGCGGGCCCATGTCCATGTGGCGTTCTTCCATGGAGTGCATGGCGTGGGCGCCGGCATCCGGGTCGGCGGACATGTCGTGGTCCTGCATTTTGGATATGTCGTGACCGGGCATCTGCATGCCGCTCATATCGTGATCGGTGCTCTGCTGTGCCGCAACGATCAGCGTTATCCCCACCAGGCAAACAATTAGAAGGAAGCTGCGTTTCATCGGTCATCCCCCAGCACTTCTCCTGGTACTAACCCCATTCGCGATTCACAGTTTCCGACAAACGCCAGTAGTTCGCAGGTTACGGCAGTAATTGGGAAGTCACTGCCACCGAGGAAAAAGAGGGGATCAGGTGCCAGTCGGCTGCGCAGTATCGGCTGAACCCAAGCCGAAGACGCTGGAGAGCCGGTCGGCGGCCTGCGTGCCTGAGCGTACACAATCCGGCACGCCGATTCCGGTGAAGCCGTTGCCGGCGAGCACGAGTCCGGGGAGGCTCCCACAAAGAGTCTGGATGCGTTGCAGGCGCTCCAGATGTCCAACTTCGTACTGTGCCATGGCGCTTCTCCACTTGTAAACGCGGGCAAACAGGGGTTCGGCGGCGATGCCAATGATCTGCTTCAGCTCGCTGCGCACAATGCGCAAGATTTCATCTTCGCGGCTAGCGAGGATCTGCTCGTCGCGAGCGCCACCCAGGAAGCAGCGGACGAGGGCGCGATTCTCGGGAGCGCGGTGGGGAAACTTGTTGTGGACGAACGTAGCCGCCAGCATACGGCGGCCTTCACTACGCGGCACCAGGAAGCCGAAGCCGGGCGGGAGGGATCGGCGGACGTTTTCGTCGTAGCCGAGTGTGACTGTGACCGACGAGCTGTAGCGGATCCCTCCGAGTTCGGAGGCTAACTCTTCATTCGTCAGGCGAAGCAAGGACGCGGCGGCGGGAGCCGGAGTGGCGACAATAACGGCATCGAAGTGATCGCTCTGGTAGCCGGCGGAGACGGTCCAACCACTGTTCTCGCCCATCACACACTCAACTGGAGAAGAAGTACGCAGCGCTCCGGCGTCGAGGCGGGTAACGAGCGCATCCGCCATCTGCTGCATGCCTTCCTTGAGCGAGGTGAATAGGGGGAGCGGGCTCTTCGCGGCGACGCCCATCTTTTTGCGAGCCGAGAGCATGGCGCGTCCCAGGCTGCCGTGCTTGGCCTCCATGTCGGCAAAGCGCGACAGCACGGCACGCACGCTCAATTGTGACGCTTCGCCGCCATAGACGCCGGACAGGAGCGGGTCGGCGAGACGATCAACCATCTCGGGACCGTAGTGGCGCTCGACCAGCTCGGCGACGGTTTCGTCCTCGGATGCTTTGTGCGGCGGGTGAAACCACTCCGCCGCCATACGTATCTTGGTGCGCAACGAGAACAACGGCGAGAACACGGTGGGCAGGATCTTGGTGGGCACCATGAACATCAGGCCGTCGGGCATCACCACCAGCTTGCCCTTGACGAGGATGTAGGTCTTGCGTTGTCGGTCGTTGGAGCCGATGAGTTGATCGCCGAGGTCGAGCTTGTTACAGAGCTCGATGGCCCACGGCTTTTCGGTGAGAAACGAGTCGGGGCCGGCTTCGACCAGGCACCCTTGCACGCGATCGGTGACGAGCACGCCCCCCAGTCGCGAGCTGGCCTCGAACAGGACGTACTCCACGGGCACGCCTCTCAGGCGCCTTTCCTCGAGCGCGTACGCGGCCGAAAGGCCGGAGATTCCGCCGCCGATGATGGCAATACGCTTCATGAAAATCAGTTCGTAGAGACGCGACTTGCCGCTCTGCGTTGCGCGGCCGTGATGAAGTGCTGCGGTATACGCAGCAAGCTGCGTCTCTACAGTTGCGTTTCTGGCTGCCGCTGCTCGCTCAAAGCACGCATCCTAGTGTGCACCAACTCGGCCAAGGCGGCTGTCAGCGTCGGCGAGCCATTCAGCGACTCTGCACGCCATAGGCGCATGCCCTCTTTCTCCGCAAATTTTTTGAAAAAAATGTCGATGTCGTACAGCACTTCGACGTGATCGCAGAGAAAACCAATGGGCTGAAGGAACACGCCGTGATGGCCCTTTGCCTTCAAAGCAAGAATCGTCTCCTCTACTGTTGGGCCGATCCAGGGACCGCCCGACATGCC
>WNFE01000731.1_pt1 | contig 25209 bp, 26 predicted proteins | sample 5400451 | NCBI WGS metagenome assembly WNFE01 (sample SAMN13153344, study PRJNA577476) | soil metagenome | isolation source: 200 cm saprolite under Douglas fir tree site 2 hole 2 | place: USA:California | collected 2015-04-18
AAGTAGAGAACGCCAGCCTTGGTGCGGTTGAGTAGCACAGCCACTCTTGGCTGTGCACTATTTTCCGGTCGGAAATGCGACGGCGAAAACCCGCACAGGCAGGAGTGCCTGTGCTACTAAAACCCACGGTCAAGGCGGGTGCCCCATCCATGCGGTTTTCAGCAAGGGTGGGGGTTTTCAACCAGCCGTCCGCTTCCGGCGGTCAAAACAACCGTTGCCGCCCGCGCTCGGCGGGATTTAGTCGATTCTAGGCTTGAGTATGTCGCAGAGTGAAATTATCTTCGCGGTGCAGGAATCGCTCGAAGGAGGCTTCGAAGCGAAGGCTCTCAGCCATTCCATTTGCACTGAGGCGGAAACGCTCGACGAACTCAAGAAGAAGGTGCAGGATGCAGTCCGCTGCCACTTCGAGGAAAAGGACAGACCTAGCCTCATCCTCCTGCATTTGGTCAGGGACGAGGTCATTCCTGCTTGAAGCTGCCGCGCGATGTTAGCGGACCGCAACGGGTCCAACTGCTCCGGCGTCGCAGTTAGGAAATCACTCGCCAAACCGGCAGCCATCTTCGACTAACTTCGAGAATCAAAGGCGCTGAACATCACACCACTATTCCCGTTCATGATGCGCTCAAGGTGGGAACACTTAGCGCCATTCTCGCCGATGTTGCTGGGTACCTGGATATCGGCCGAGCTACATTGATCGAGGAGCTGTTCTCCCGGTAAGGGCGTAACTGCCCCGTGATCTGAGCCGCACTCATGTAGGTCTTAAGGCGTGCCGATGCCTTCACCGTCAGATTAGAAACCGTAAAGCCGAGCCGGGTTGTCGACGAGGATTTTCTTGCGCACCGCCGGGTCGGGCGCCCAGACTGCGAGCTGGTTCAACAGGCGTCCATCATCGATCTGGTAAAGTTGCAGCACGTCGGTCGGCTTGCGGATGGCGCTTGCATTAGGGTGCGGCCAATCGGTGCCCCAAACGACCCGGTCCGCATTAGCGGCGATAAGTGCCTTGGCGAACGGCACTACATCGGGATAGTCCGGGGCTTGCGTCGACGCTCGATAGGCGCCGGAGATCTTGACATACGCTTTGCCGGACCGGACGAGATCGAGAAGATCAGCGAAGCCCGGCTGCTGGAGCCCGAGCGCGGCCTGCGTGCCGCCGAAATGATCGAACACCACTGGCACCGGTGAGGTCTGAACCAGATCCTTGATAGCGGAAATCACACCCAAGCTTGTATACATCTGGATATTCCAGTTAAGACGCTTCATGCGCTCGGCAGCCGCTTGGAAACGCCGGCGAGCGGCGGGTGGATCGACGGGGCCTGCGGCCCCTGAGATGATTCGAATACCACGGACGCCTGCCCGACTCATGGCGTCAAGGTCGCTCTCAGGCGTTTTATCGTCAATTACAGCCACACCGCGAGCGTTTGCACCGCGTGCCTTCATGCCGTAGAGGGTGGCGGAATTGTCGGCGCCGTACGCGCTCGGCGTCACGATCACTACGCGCTCCATGTGTAGCGCCCGGTGAAGTGCTGACATTTCCTCAGGCGGAGTCGCCTCTGGCGTATACAGGGGCGGCGAAGGGAGTGGAAATTCGCCCGGGTCGCCGTAAATATGCGTGTGGCAGTCACAGGCGTGCGGCGGGATATCGAAGTTCACCGGCGTGGCCGGTTGGGAAGCTTTCGCAAAGCTGGGGCGGCTGCGCGCCAGAACTCCTGTGGCGATGACGCCGGTTAGAAAGTTGCGTCGTGTCAGCATGGTTGCCCCCTCATCTCGCGCCCGCTCAAACCAAGCTCATGCAATGAAGGACCATCGTGCAATAACAGATTGCGAGTGCGCCTTGCAATGTACCTCTTACGCGAAATGCAAACAAGACTTTGCGAGCCTGCAAGACCAGGTATCGCCGGCCTGCGCCAACCGCACCTGATCATGCCAAACCGCAAGGGGATAGCCGTTTCAGAAGCGAAGGTCAACGACACGCACGGTGGCCGGCGGCTGCCAAAACGAAATCGCCGGCTGTTGCGCAGGGCGTCTCACGACCCTGCGCAAACATGCCGGCCATTCGTTGGTAGCTTGTACAACAAATCACGAAAGCGAGCGGGCGAACGGGTTTCCGTCACCGCTCGCGGGCGCGCAGTCTATTTGGTGGAGCCCGCCAGAATGACAGAGTCCTGCTTCGTCGACCCTGCTAGCGATCCCCGCCTTCCTCTCCGCGTCCTGAGCAGCGAGAAGTGTGTGTATGGTTTTGTACTCCGCACGCCGCTGACGCCGTAGTTGGTGTCCACGATCACTAATACCTGGTTCGTGTTTGGTGTGCCGCTGTAGTCGTTTTCGTCCCAGAGCACGACAATTGCGTTGCGGCCGTCTTTCCACGCTGGCGACGCATGGATCGCGTTCACCAACGTCCGGATGGCGATGTCGCCAAGGTAGATCAGTCCCGGGTTGAGTCCGGCCTGCGTGCCGGTGCTTGACGGGTCATAATCGCAGGCGGGCCCAGCGTTGCCGCGTCCATGCTGGTCATTGCACTGATTCGGCGCGATGAATGAGAATTCCGGAACCTGACCGGCGCTAAGGTCATCAAAGAGGCCGCCCGATCCCTCAAATCCGACAACGTTTTTCAAGCTATTGTCTTCGTTCAGCCCTTCCTGAACGCTGCGGAAGTATACGAATGGATTGTGCTTGACTGCGTAGAGGTTGATGAGAGTTTGTTTCTCCGCTGGCAATGGCGTAGTGAAAGGATTTACGTTGGAGTAGAAGCTGTCGCTGTTGTTCACTAGATCGGCTCCAGCGGGTGGCAGGCTTTCCTGATAGGTCTTCCAGGTCTTCCCCGAATCAGCCAACTGGTCCCCAATCGTCTTGCCAACGATGTTCTTGGCGGCCGGAATGGATTGAATGCCGTCGATGTTGGTTACCGAAGTGATCGACGGGGGGCTGGTTTCGTTCGTGAGGTCGAAGACGGGCGTGGCCGCGTCCGTTCCCGTGCCCCAGATCGGGCAAACATTGGGGCTTGAAGATACATCGAAGGACGTTATGCCGGAATCGAGGTTCGTAGTGCAAGTGGTGACATGCCAGTCGGGGCTGTGGTCATTCAGTATGCCGAAGTTCGACCCGCCGACGACTTCCAGATAATTCGTCAGGCTGGGATGGGCAACGGCGAAGTAATTGTTGGCGGTATTGGCTGATTTTGCGTACTTATTGGTGAACGGCGCGTTCGGATTGTCGACGATCTGGCCGTACGCATGATTCTCCATCATGATCATGAAGACGTGGTCCAGTTGCGGAATACCTTTGGGAACCGCGCCCTCGTCAGCGAACATCGGACCGGCGAGCAGGGCAAATACAAGACCCAGAGTTGCTATCTTTTTCATCATTTGGAATTGCCTTTCCTTTCGCACGAATGAGTGTCGGTCCCGAATCCCGATCGGTATCGGCTCGACCGCAGGTAACCTAGTCAAGATTTGTTGCTGTCCCGTTACAGCAAATGTCCAGGTTTGTGAATATCGGATTGCTACGCGGTAAATCGAATTAAGGACACACAAGCGCAGGGTAAAAGTACTGAGAATACTAGAACTATTCCAAGCCGCAGTTGTCCCCCGCCAACGCGTCACTTATACTCGACTTCTAAGTGTATGAGGCTCAATCCCAAGGTTCTCTTCGATGCGCAACAGTGAAGCGCGACGATACGCGCGGTGGTCGGCGGGTGTGGCAGCCCTGCTTGCCGTTGTCGTGGCTGGCGTGTACTTGCGCGGACTTTGGGTGGCGAAACAGGCGGAGAAAAAGGCCCCGCCCGCGGTGCCGGCTGCCGTCGAACAGCGCTCGAATGAGTTCTCTTTTTCGAAGGTTCAAGGTCAGCGGACGATTTATACGGTGAAGGCGTCTCGCACGACGGAATTCAAGGAAGGCAGCCGCAATCTCCTGGAAGACGTGTCCATCACCGTGTACGGAAAAAAGGGCGAGCGCAATGACACCCTCCGCACGCGCGCATGTGATTTCATTTCCTCGACAGGGAAGATTGGTTGCGCAGGTGAAGTTCTAATCAGCCTGCAGCCTCGAGGCGCGGCGCCTGCGAACGCCAAGGCCATTCAGGTCGTGACATCCGGAGTTTCGTTCGATCGCAACTCGGGCCAGGTTCGGACGGACAAACCGGTAACTTTCCGGTGGCCCGCGGGTGAAGGCCGCGCCGTTGGCGTGCAATACGATTCGAACGACGGAACGCTGCGCATGGAACACACCGTGGAATTGACTCTGACGGTCTCGCCGCCTGGTCGTCCTTCTGGTGGGCTCCATGCAGAGCCCGCGCCCACTCCAGGGACAGAGGAGGCGCCGGAAAAAGCCGTCCACCTGACTGGCGACAGTATGTCGTTTCGCCGGGAAATGCGTACAGTGCAAATACTGGGCGCCGTCCACGCGCAACAGACCACGCACGATCTTACGGCGGAGAGTTTACTTCTGGAGCTTGATGAATCATTTCATGCGCGGCGTATGGTTGCCAGCGGCCATCCCCATTTGGGCGACTCGGATGTCCAAGGCCCGATGGCGCTGGACGCGGATGAAATCTCCGCGGCGCTGACGCCCGAAGGCTCGGTTGAGTCCATCGTCGCGAACGGAAATGTTCGCGGAAGCCGAAATACGTCCGCCGGTGAGGATGGAATCGTGGCAGGGCGCGTTCAGGTGGACCTGGCAACGCGCCAGAACGTGCCTCGTCTCCTGACTGCCGGCGGCGGCGTCACGATGACGTCGCGGAGCGCCACGGCCGCCGGAGGAACGCGACGCGTCGAGAGCGAAGGCCTCGAGATCCACTTCGCGAAGACTTCCAGGCCAGGCCAAACGCTGCTCGAAAGCGTGAACACACTCGCACCGGCACGCGTCGAATGGCAAAACATTGCCGCACCCGGTGGGGCAGGCGCCAACGGAACGTCCGTCAAGCAGACGATGCGCATGCGCGGCCAGCGGATGAATCTACAATTTGACGGACAGAATCAATTGCAGCAACTCACGAGCTCCGGTGGCGTCGAGGTCACGCGCCAACTCGGAGACGGGCCGGAACAGGCGACCGCATCGCGTGAACTTACGGCGAAGTTTTCGAACGCAGGCGAGTGGTCCACAGTCGAGCAGACCGGCGACGTGCGCTTCCACGATGGAACGCGCACGGGGCAGGGCGACCGCGCGCACCTCGACCGCGCCACGAATACGGCCACACTCACCGGATCGGTGATACTTGCTGACGCGGCCATGCGCACGACGGCACAGTCGGCGACGTTCACGCAGGGTTCGAACGAATTACGGGCCGATGGCAATGTCCTATCCAGTGAGTTGCATGCCGGGATAAGGAGCCTCACAAATCTCGCTCCGGAAGCCGCGCACGTTTCGGCTGCACACCTTGTGGCCGACGTTGCCCGGGGGCACGCGGTTTACTCCGGTGGCAGCAGGCTGTGGCAGGGAGATTCGGTCATCGAGGCCGATACAGTCGAGTTGGACAACCCATCGCACATCCTGGTGGCCCGGGGGCACGTGCGCGGGGTCTTTCCGCAATCCTCCTGGACGCCGAAGGGAGGCATAACGGCATCGCGGCCTGCGCATCCGGGAACGGAGCTATGGCATGTTCGAGGAGGTCTGCTTACGTATTGGGAACCCGAGTCACGCGCCAGGCTCGAACAAGATGCCAGTGCGGAGTCAGCGGAGGGTTCGATCCACGCGAATCAGATCGACCTCTACTTTTCCACATTTACGCCAGCTTCTTCAGCCAAGCAGCTATCGCGCGCGGTGGCCACCGGGGACGTCTCCGTTCGCCAGGAGGACCGCCGGGGCACCTCGAACCGGGCGGAATACACGGCCTCGGATGGCAAGTTCGTTCTTTCCGGAGGTGAACCAACGCTATATGACTCAAATGGTGACACGACCACGGGGCGTCAATTGACCTTCTTTTTTGCGGATGATAGGATCGTTGTGGATTCGGAGGAAGGTTCACGAACTTTATCGCTTCACCGGGTCGAGAAATGAAGTGGAATGCTCAAGCTGCAGGCCGTCGAGCTCAGCAAATCTTACCGAGGGCGAAAAGTCGTTGATGACCTCGATCTGGAGATTAGCCAAGGCGAAGTAGTCGGGCTTTTGGGCCCCAACGGTGCAGGGAAGACCACGACGTTCTACATCCTGGTAGGCTTGGCCCAGCCGGACTCCGGGCGTGTTCTCCTGAACGGAGACGACATTACCGACCTGCCTATGTACCTCCGGGCTCGCAGCGGGATCAGTTATTTGCCCCAGGAGCCTTCGGTTTTCCGCCAACTGAGTGTCGAAGAAAACTTGTTGGCGGTGCTGGAAACTCTGCCGTTGACGGCGGAACAACAACGCGACCGTCTTGAGGAACTGTTGGCGCAGATGAAGCTGGAAACCGTGCGATACAACGGAGCCTACACACTGTCGGGTGGCGAGAGGCGGCGATTGGAAATCGCGCGATCGCTGGTGCTCGAGCCCGCGTTTATCCTGTTGGACGAACCTTTTTCGGGGATCGACCCATTGACCGTTGTGGACATTCAGAAAATCATCAGCGAGCTAAGCCGTGAGGGTATCGGGGTGCTGGTCACCGATCACCAGGTGCGCGAGACGTTGAGCGTTACCGACCGCGCCTACATCGTCCAAAACGGCAAAGTTCTTGCCGCTGGAACCCCGGCCGACCTCAGCAGTAATTCCGAAGTCCGCCGGGTTTATCTCGGCGACCATTTCCGGTTGAACTGACTCCCATGAACTGGCTGGCGCCAAAACTTCACCTCCGGGTCGCGCAAAAGCAGATTCTTACGCCGGGCCTGGTTCAGATGGTGAGTGTTCTGGCGCTGAATCGTCTCGAACTCCGTGAGATGATCAACCAGGAAATGGTGGAGAATCCGGTGTTGGAAGAATTGTCCGATGATCCGGTGGTCACCGAAGACTACAGCGCCGAAACCTTCCTGAAGGCTGAAACCGAAAAAGTTCCCGCGACCGAACCTGCCAACCCATTTGAGGATTTCGACGTAGCGTCCTTTTTCAACCAGTATTTGGGCAGCGGCGGAGGCAATGAAGACCGCGGCGAACGCGAAATAGATGAACGCCCATCGTTCGAACAGTTCCTCTCCTCGGCCCAAGGGCTTTCCGAGCATCTTAACTGGCAATTGAGCGTGACGGTGTGCAACGACGTGGTGCGCGAGATCGCGGATGCCATCATCGGCAACCTCGATGAGAATGGCTATTTGTCGGCATCGCTGGAAGAGATTTCGCAGAACGCAAAGTACTCGATAGAGGATGTCGAGGAAGCGCTGGCGGTCGTGCAGGAATTTGACCCGTTGGGAGTTGCGTCACGCAACTTGCGCGAATGTCTGCTGACCCAGCTTCGCACCCTGGACTCGCAGAACACGCTCGCTCAGCAGATCGTTTCCGAATGCCTGCCAAAGCGGCCTTTGGCGGCAAGTGAAGCGGAAGAAGAGAGTCCGGAGACTCCGCTGGCCCGGCTGTTGCAGGCGAACCAGCTGAAAGAAATTGCGCGTGCGCTCAACCGCCCGGTAGAGCTGGTGAAGCGCGCCGTGGATGTGATCAAGAAGCTCGATCCTCGCCCCGGTCTGCGCTACAACAAGACGCAGGCGCGGCTCGTCGAGCCCGACGTGTATTTCCGCAAAGTCGACGACCAGTGGCAAGTGTTCATGAACGATGATGACGTCCCGCAACTTCGCCTTTCTCCCGTGTATCGGCGGCTGCTGGCGCGTGACGCCGCCGACCGCGACGTCCGCAACTACGTCAAGGAGCGTTTCACCGCCGCGCTGCAATTGATGAAGAGCATCGAGCAACGCAAGCACACCATTCTGCGGGTGTGTCAGATTATCATCCAGAGGCAGCGCGAATACCTCGATCACGGAGCCGATCAGCTTAAGCCGATGATGATCAAGGAAGTGGCGGAGGAAGTCGGCGTGCATCCCTCGACGGTAAGCCGGGCGGTGTCGAGCAAGTACGCGCATACGCCCCAGGGCGTGATCGAATTGCGCTCTTTCTTCTCCGAGTCCGTCAACGGGCCGCAAGGCGACAGCATGTCGCTGCAGACGCTGAAGCGGCTGGTGAAGAAAATGATCGATGAAGAAGACACGGCACATCCGCTCACCGACGACCTGATCGCCAAGAAACTGGACGAGGCCGGAATTCACGTCACACGAAGAACGGTGGCAAAGTACCGCGAAGATCTCCGTATCCCAAGCACACATCAGCGCCGGGTAAAGGCATAGGCCAGACCCAGTGAAGCGCCGACCCGCGCGCGACGCCCGGCAACTGGTGATTCTCACCGGGCTCAGCGGCTCGGGTAAGAGCACTGTCCTCAAAACTTTTGAAGACCTCGGTTTCTACTGCGTTGACAATCTCCCCGTAGCGTTGATCCCCACATTCAGCGAATTACACATGCAGAGCGGCGGTGAAATTCAGCGGGCGGCACTGCTGGTGGATGCGCGCGAGGGAGAACAACTGGAAAAGCTTCCGGCCATCCTGCGGCACCTGCGCGCGGAAAACCCCGCGACACTCGTTTTCATCGAGGCCCAAGACGAGGCTCTGCTGCGCCGTTTTAGTGAGACGAGGCGCCCACACCCGCTCGGACACGACCGTCCGGTGCGAGAAGGCCTGCGGAGCGAGCGCGTCTTAATGGAGCCGATCCGGAAGCTCGCCGATGTGGTCATCGACACGAGCAAGTTCAACGTCCACGAGCTGCGCCAATTCATCATCCGCCGTTTTCAAAAGACGGATCGCCGGCCGATGATGGTTGCCCTGGTGAGTTTTGGCTACAAGTACGGGATCCCAGCCGACGCCGACCTCGTTTTCGACGTGCGCTTTCTGCCGAATCCGCATTTCATTCCGAGGCTGCGCAAGTTCTCCGGGCGCGACCCTCGCGTGGCCCGCTATATCCGCTCCTTTCCTCAAACTGGGGAGTTCCTGCGGCGCGCCGAAGGATTGCTGACTTATTTGATCCCCCACTATATCCGCGAGGGGAAGAGCTACCTGACGATTGCATTTGGCTGCACCGGGGGGCGGCATCGTTCGGTCATGCTGGCGGAAGCCGTGCACAAGACGCTGCACCGCCGGGGTTACGCTTCCAAGGTCGTGCACCGCGACCTCGATAAATAGTGAACAAATGGCCCCGGCGCGGCGGCTTGACAAACGGGCGGGCGATTCGTAGCGTACCAAAGTCGGCGCTCGGGTGGGACTCCCGTCGGGTGCGGGCTCCGCTTTTACGCTGAACGTTTCAAGTGAAGCGTGGAGTCCGCAAAAATAATATGGATCAAGAGCTTCATTGACGAAACGTGAAGAATTCGGCCGGCTGTTGCGATATGTCAAGCCGTACAAGATGCGGCTCGTGGCTGGAATCGTGTGTCTTTCGGTGGTCGGACTTGCCGAGGGACTCATCGCGCTCATGATCGCGCCGATCTTTGACCGGGTACTCAATCCGGGCGCTCCCGACAATAGACTCCTGCTGATCCGAAACCCCTTCACGCACGAGGCGATTTATCTAAACTCCTTTCTTCCGCATCAGATTCATAGTGTCGGGACGCTGTTCGCTATTGCGATTCTCGTTGTGTTCGTCGGCAAGGGGATTGCCGAGTACCTTGGCAACACACTGGTGCAATACGCGGGAATTGCAGGCGTCACCGATTTGAGGAACCAGGTGTACGCGAAAGTCGTCCGGCAGCCCATAGCTTTCTTTCAGAATCATCCGACCGGACGAGTGCTGTCGACGATCATCAATGACGTGGAACGCGTACGGTGCACGTTTTCGGACAGTCTGGCTGCCAGTTTCCGGCACATCTTTACTCTTTTATTTCTCGTCGTCGTGCTGCTTGCAACTAATTGGAAGATGACCCTCGGTTCCGTCGTACTGTTACCCATGGTCGTGTGGCCCGTGAGGACCCTGGGCAAGCGCATCCGGCGTTCGTCGGAAAGCATCCAGTCCGGCGTCGGCACGTTGAGCCAAATCGTGCAGGAAACAGTCAGCGGAAACCGCGTGGTGAAGGCTTTTGGGATGGAAGATTTTGAGATTGGTAAATTTCGTGAATCCTCCCGCCGGCTCCTGCGCGAGAACATGCGCTGGATCCGCGCGTACGTGGCGACTTCTCCTCTGATGGATTTGCTGGGCCCCGTCGTGATTGTCCCGGTGCTGATGTATGCGCGAGTGCAAATCAAGCTGGGTTTGATGACCACAGGAATTTTCGGAACGTTTGTTTATGCGCTGTTCAAGTCCTACGAACCCGTGAAAGGCCTGGGAACGGTTTATCAGCAGTTCGAGCAGGCATTCGGAGTTAGCACCAAAGTGTTCGAGTATCTGGGTATAGCGGAAGAGCCCGCGGAGGAACCCGGGGTGCGCGTGCTGCCTCCGTTCACGCGACTCGTGGAATTTGACCAGGTGAGTTTCGGCTACGATCCGGAGACTCCGATTTTGCGGGAAGTGTCGCTCACGGCGAGCGCCGGTCAAGTAATCGCCATTGTGGGGTCCAGCGGCGCGGGCAAGACCACACTGGTGAATCTCCTACCGCGATTGTATTCGGTGAACTCAGGCGCCGTGCGTCTGGACGGAATTGATGTGCGCGAGGTGACGCTGCGTTCCCTGCGCGCGCAGATGGCCATGGTCACGCAGGAGACCATCCTGTTCAACGATACGGTCTGGAACAACATCTGTTATGGGCGGCCGGGACTTCCGAAAGAACGCGTGGAAGCCGCGGCCAAGGCGGCGCTGGCGCATGACTTTATTTTGGAATTGCCGCTGGGCTATCAGACGATCCTCGGCGACCGCGGGCAGCGATTAAGCGGGGGACAGAGGCAGCGCATCGCCATCGCGCGCGCGATTTTGAAGGATTCGCCGATCCTGATTCTGGACGAGGCGACCTCGGAACTTGACTCCGAATCGGAAATGCTCGTGCAGCGCGCGCTTTCGAATCTGATGACGGGGCGCACTGCGTTCGTCATCGCACATCGGCTTTCAACGATCCGCCGCGCGGACAAGATCATAGTGCTCGAGGACGGTTTCATCGCCGAGGCAGGCACGCACCAGGAGCTTCTCGCGAAGGGCGGCACGTACGCGCGGCTCTACGAACTGCAATTCGCCGACGCGGATGACGCTGTAATTCCCGCGCCGAAGGCCGAGGGATGAAGGCCGCTGCCGCAACAACCGGGATTCTTTCAATGACGGGCTTCGCGCAGGCGCGCATCGAGCGGGATGGGTGGTCATTGCGAATCAACCTGCGCAGCGTCAACCACCGCTTCCTGGATCTTCACCTACGCATGCCCGACGGCTTCGAAGTGTTCGAATCGCGGATCCGGCTGGCAGTCCGGAACCGCGTGCGGCGAGGCCACGTGGACGTCAATGTCTATTACGAGCCGGCCGGCTCTGCTTCCGTCGAAGTGAACCGCGAGGTGGCCGCGGCCTATATGAAAGCTGTGGAAGAGCTGCGGGGGCAGTTTGGCGTGAAGACCGAGCCGGACTTGATCGCTCTGTTCCGATTGCCGGGCGTCGTCGCCGCGCCGGGAGCGACCAGCGAACTGCAAAGCGAAGAAGCCCAGGAACGCCTTGGCGCCCAGTTGGAAGCGTGCCTGGAACAGGCGCTGGGACGCCTGGAATCGATGCGGCGTTCGGAAGGGCAAACGCTTTCGGGAGAAATGCAAGGGCTGCTTACGCGGATTGCAGAAAAGACGACTGAAATTGAATCGCTTGCGGAGCGCGTGCGACCCGCTTTCGCGCGCCGGCTGGAAGCGAAATTGAGCGAACTGCTGAGCGGTGCGCAGGTAGACCCGGCCCGGCTGGCACAGGAGGCCGCGCTGCTTGCGGAACGCAGTGACGTGACCGAGGAGCTGGCGCGGCTGCGCAGCCACGTGGAACAGTTCCGAAGATTGCTCGCCGGCGCGGGCGAGGCGGGCAAGAAACTCGATTTCCTGTTGCAGGAAATGCAAAGGGAAGCCAACACCTTGCTCTCCAAAACTCCCGGTGTCGAGTCCGAAGGCCTGACGATCACTACCTTGGCACTGGAAGTGAAATCCGACATCGAGAAGCTCCGCGAACAGGCGCAAAACGTCGAATGACGATAGCCCAAGCACAACAGCCACTCGTCTTCATCGTCTCCGGGCCATCCGGTTCAGGAAAATCCACGCTGGTGGCGAAGATGCTTGAGATTCCGGGGACGATGTTTTCCATCTCCAGCACCACGCGGCCGCCGAGGGCCACGGAAAGCCCTGGAAAATGGTATGATTTTATTTCCGAAGAGGAATTTGACCGCAGGGCCAGGCAGGGCGAATTTCTGGAATACGCTCGAGTTTTTGGAAAACATTGGTATGGCACGCCGCGCCGCTCGCTGGAGGAGGCAGAGTGCAAGGGCCTGGACCTGGTGCTCGAGATTGACGTTCAGGGGGCCGAGCAGGTGAAACAGAAACTGCCTGCCGCGGTGGCCATTTTTATCCTGCCTCCGGCGCGGGACGAGCTCGAGCGGCGGTTACGCGCCCGCGGCCAGGACTCGGAGGAAGCAATCCAGCGGCGCCTCGACCGGGCGCAGCAGGAGATCCAGCGCTACACCGAGTACGATTTTCTGGTTGTTAATGACGACGTGGAGCGCGCCGGACGCGAAGTGCAGGCGATTACGGTGGGCGCGCGCTGTCTTCGCAGTTGCCTAAGCGAGCGCGCACGCAAAATTCTGGAATCATTTGGAGGATATAGAACTCATGACGGTTGAGAGTCAGGCACCGGATAGCAAGTTTGCATTCGTAGTGGTAGCGGCCCGGCGGGCCCGGCAGTTAATGTCGGGAGCTATGCCGCTGGTGTCAAATCCACGGTCGCACAAACCAACGCGGGTAGCGGTCGAAGAATTGGGGGCGGGCGTCCTCGAATATCAATTACCCCAGACGCCCGGCGAGGCCGAAGACAAGGAAGGGAAGCGGCGCAAGGAGTAGCGCGCCGCGGCGTTTATGCGTGTGGCACTCGGTGTTTCCGGAGGCGTGGCGGCCTACAAAGCTGCGGAGCTGGTGCGCAGGCTCCAGCAAGAAGGCATCGATGTGCAAGTTGTTATGACCAAGAGCGCGCAGGAATTCGTTACTCCGCTGACGTTTGCGGCGCTTACGGGGCAAAAAGTCATCACCGAAATGTTCGGCAATGAGTCCGCGGACGCGAATGTGGAAAGTGCGATCGAGCACATCGCCGTCGCGCAGCGGATCGACCTGCTGGTCGTGGCGCCAGCCACGGCCAACGTGATTGCGAAGATGGCGCGGGGCGTTGCGGACGATTTCCTGACAACATTGTATCTCGCAACAACCGCGCCCGTGGTGGTGGCCCCCGCGATGAACGTCAATATGTGGGAGCACGCGGCGACGCAGGAAAATATTGACGCGCTGCGGGCCCGCGGCGTCCACGTCGTTCCTCCCGAGGAGGGCTATCTGGCCTGCGGCATGACCGGCGCGGGACGACTGGCAAGCGTCGAGGCCATCGCGAAGGCAGTGTGCGGCCGGCTGGGGATCGAACACGATCTGGAAAATGAGACCGTGATCGTCACCGCGGGACCTACCTGCGAAGATGTGGACCCGGTGCGCTATCTGACAAACCGCTCCTCCGGCAAGATGGGCTATGCGCTGGCGGAGGCGGCCGCGCGCCGAGGCGCTCGCGTCGTCTTGATCAGCGGCCCGACGCGTCTCGATCCGCCCCAGGGCGTTGAATTTATTTCCGTGCGCAGCACCGAGCAGATGCAAGCGGCAGTGATGGAGCACTTACCTGGTGCAACAGCGGTGATCATGGCTGCGGCCGTCGCAGATTACCGGCCGGTGGCGCCTGAGACGAAGAAAATGAAGCGCGGCAACGGCCGCGTAAGCCTGGAGCTCGAATCCACGCCGGACATTCTCGCCGGCGTCGCGCGGGACAAAGGCGACCGCATTGTCGTCGGCTTTGCCGCGGAAACCGATCATGTGGCAGAGCACGCGCGCGCCAAGCTGGAATCGAAGCAAGCCGATCTGATCGTCGCCAACGACGTGACGGCCGAAGGCTCCGGATTCGATCACGATACGAACATCGTCACGTTGTATTCGCGCCACGGCGGAGAAAAGGCACTTCCCCGCATGCCTAAGATCGATGCGGCTCACCGCATTCTGGACCGCATGCTCGAATTGCGCCGCGAGGGCCGCGAAATATCCGCGACACGGCGCGCGCGCTGACCAGCCCCATGGATTCCCGCCTCCCAGAAACCTCACGCGAAAAACTGGAAGCCTGGCTTCGTTACTACGACGATTTGGGTCTCGGAGAGTTTTTCACTGGCCGGAGAGCCATGGGGAAACGTTCCGTCAAAACGCCGGCGGTTCCGCTGCAAACTGCGGCGACGGCCACGCCGGCTGCAACATCGGCCGCAACGGCTGCCGCATCGTCTTCCACAATTCAGGGTGCGCCGGCCCGCATCCTGCCGGTTGTTCCGGCGACTTCGTTGTTTGAGGCAATCGACCGCGTCGAGGGCGACACGCTCGAACTCGTGCGCGAAAATTTGGGCGAATGCACGCGCTGCCGGTTGCACAAGCAGCGGAACAAAATCGTTTTCGGTGCGGGAAACCCGCGCGCCGAACTCGTATTCGTTGGCGAAGGTCCCGGGCACGACGAAGACGTCCAGGGACTGCCGTTTGTGGGGCGAGCGGGGAAGTTACTCACGCAAATGATTGAAGCGATGGGGCTCGAGCGCGAAGACGTGTATATCTGCAACGTTGTGAAGTGCCGACCGCCGGAAAACCGAAAGCCCGAGGACGACGAAGTCGCCACGTGCTCGCCGTATTTGTACCGGCAGCTTGACGTGATCGCGCCCAAGGCGATTGTATGTCTCGGCGGCGTCGCCGCGCAAACATTGCTGAAGACCAAAGACCCGATCTCACGATTCCGCGGCACCTGGTTCGACTTCCGCAATACGAAGCTGCTGGCCACCTATCACCCCGCCTATCTGCTGCGCAACCCGAATGCGAAGGGCGAAGTCTGGAAGGACTTGCAGAAGGTCATGTCGTTTCTCGGCCTGAAACCGAGGAATCCTTCCCGCTGATGGCCGCTATGGTATGAAGTCTCTGGTAGCACAGGCTTCAGCCTGTGCGGTGTTCTGGACCAACGAAAATCAAAACCACACAGGCTGAAGCCTGTGCTACTACACTACGTCTCGGACATGCCTGCCACCTACTGCGAAGTCGCGCTGCCGGTCCCGCTGCGTTTGGCATTCACCTATGCGATTCCCGATCGGCTTGCGGGCTCGATTTTTGCGGGCAGCCGCGTTCTGGTTCCGTTTCGCAATCGCGCCATGACGGGTGTTGTCGTGGAGGTCTCCAGCCGACGGCCCGATCCGGCACGCGTCAAGACCGTCAAGGAAATTGTCGAAGCGCTTGATCCGATTCCCGCGCTGACGCCAAAACTGCTCGAGTTGGGGCGCTGGGTGGGCGGCTACTATGTCGCACCGCTGGGTGAAGTTTTCCGCGCGATGCTGCCGCCCCAGGTTGACTTGCGGCACGAGCGGGAACTCCTGCTGACCGACGCGGGGCGCGCGCGTCGCGATGAACTCGACGCCGCGGGAAATCGCTCAGAGGCGGAGGTCGCGGAACTCGCCCTGCTTTCGCTCCTGCGCATTGAAGACAGACCGGTGCGCGCGGACCGGCTGCGGAAGCTCCCGGGCGGAGAGTCCGCGGCGGAACGCCTGTTGCGGCGACGCCAACTGGAAGCGCGCGAGGTCACTCTGCATCGTCATGCGCGCTTGCAGAAAATCGTCGCATGGGATTCAACGGAGGATGTGAGTTCACTCGGGGAAAAAGAAGCGCGTATCTATCATGTGCTCGCCGAGGAACGCGGACCGCTCCCGCTGCCGGCGCTTGCAAAACTCGCGAAAGTATCGCGATCGTTGATCGAACGTCTCATCCGCCAGGAGAAACTGAAAAGCTGGGAAGAGCCGCTGGCCGTCGAAGAAGATCTGTTCGAAGTGGATTACACGCCGCCGTCGAACATTCTCAACGCCGATCAGGGCCGCGCACTGGGCGAAATCAACGGCTGGCTCGAAGCGGGCGCTTTCCACGTGGGCCTGCTCTACGGCGTCACCGGCAGTGGCAAGACCGAAGTGTACCTGGGAGCTGTCGAGGCGGCTCTGGCGCGCAGCAAGACGGCGTTGATTTTGGTGCCGGAAATCGCGCTGACGCTCTGGATCGGACGGTTTTGCCGCGCGCGGCTTGGCGCAAGCGTCGCGGTGCTCCACAGCGCGCTGCCAGAAGTGGAGCGCGCGCGCGAATGGTGGCGGGTGCGTCGTGGCGAGGCTCGCGTCGTGGTCGGAACGCGTTCGGCGGTATTTGCTCCGCTTGAAAACCTTGGCCTCGTTGTCGTGGACGAGGAACAGGAGGCAAGTTACAAGCAGGAAGAAACCCCGCGCTATCACGGGCGGGACGTCGCCATTGTGCGCGCGAAGCTCGAGGGCGCGGTGGCGCTGCTGGGTTCGGCGACGCCGTCACTGGAGAGTTTTCACAACGCGCGTTCGGGCAAATATCATCTCCTCCAGCTCGAATCGCGCGTGGAAAATCGCCCCCTCGCGCCGGTGGAAATTGTGGACCTGCGCGAAGATTTCCGGGCCACGCATCGTGCGGGCCCGCTTTCCTCGAAGCTCAGCGAAGCCATCGCCGCGCGCCTCGATCAGGGCACGCAGTCCCTGATCCTGATCAATCGCCGCGGGTATTCGTGGTTCGTCATCTGCCGCTCGTGTGGCGCGGGAATTCAGTGTGAGAACTGCAGCATCTCTCTCGCGTATCACAAACAGCGCGACCGCCTCGAGTGCCATTACTGCGGATTCTCGCGGCGCGTGCCGAAGGCCTGCCCGAAGTGCGCCTCCGAGCACGTTTATTTTTTTGGCGCCGGCGCGGAGCAGCTCGAAGAAAAGCTGCGCGAGAAATTTCCCGGAGCCAAGGTCGCGCGTCTGGATCGTGATGCGGTGCGCACCAAGCGCGCTTATCAGCAGGTGCTCGCCGACTTTGCTTCGGGCAAAGTCGATATTCTTGTTGGCACGCAGATGGTTGCGAAAGGGCATGATTTCCAGCGCGTCACGCTGGTCGGAGTCGTCTCCGCCGATTCGCAGCTCAGCCTGCCGGATTTCCGCGCCGCCGAACGCACATTTCAATTGCTGACGCAGGTCGCCGGACGCGCCGGGCGTGGCGCGCTGCCCGGCGAAGTGCTCGTCGAAACGTATTATCCGGAGCACTACGCGATCCAGCTAGCCGCGCGCCAGGACTATCTCGCCTTCTTCGAAAGGGAACTGCAGTTCCGGCGCTTGCTGCACTATCCGCCTTTTACCGCGCTGGCGAGCGTATTGGTGCGTCACACGAAAATCGAAAATGCGATCCGATGGTCGCGGCAGCTCTCGGCGTTTCTTGCTCCGCAGGAGTCACGCGGCGTGAAAGTGCTGGGCCCCGCGGCGGCGCCGCTCGCGCGACTCAAGCGCGAGTATCGCTTTCAGTTTCTGCTGAAGGCGCCGAAGCGCGCCCAGCTCACGCGCGTATTGTCAGAATTGCTCACCTTCAGCGAAGAGAAAGAAATTCCGGAGAGGGCCGTCCTCGTGGATGTGGACCCGTTGAGCTTGTTTTAATCTAAATTTCTCGGAACCGAGGCAGCATGCAATCTGATTTTGTAGTATTGCATGAAGGTAGTTCGAGATGGTGGCACCGGCGTCTCGCCGGCGGTTTCTCCAGCGGGCCAAATAGCGCAAGAACGCCGGCGAGACGCCACAAAATTGCGCGGTAACCACTTCAGTTCCCTCGGACGAGCACCGGCATGGGCATGAAAGTGAGAATGAAGATGAGGAGTGCAACGCCGGTCCAGATCAGCCGTGTGCGGTCGAGCGGTTCCCATTGATAGAGTAGCGGTGGGTGGCGCAATCCGAGCCCAAGCAATAGGGCGGCCCACAGAAACCATCCGTACCACAAGAATCCCAGGGGGAGCAGTAACCCCGCCACGACAAGCGTTACACGCTTGTGATATTTGGTTGCGGCCGCGTAGAGAATGTGGCCACCATCAAGCTGCCCGCCGGGAAGCAGGTTAAGCGCCGTCGCGAACAATCCTACCCACGCCGCACGTCCCACCGGATGGAGGAGCAGTTCGCTCGGCGGTATGCGAGGGCGCAGCAGGGCCAGCAGGATCCGCAGCGCGAGCGGATTGCCGAAGACGACGCCCAGATGCGCCTGCGACAAGGGAATCACTCGGGAATACGCGATCGCAATGGCCAGCGCCGGAATCGCGAAGAGAAATCCCACGACCGGCCCCGCGAGCCCTACATCGAACAGAGCCTTGCGATTGTAGATGGGGGATCGAATGCGGATGAACGCGCCGAGCGTTCCAATCAGGGTCGGCGCAGGAATAAAATAAGGATAGCTGGCTGAAATACGGTAATAGCGGCATGCAAAATAGTGGCCCAGTTCATGCGCCAGTAAAATAGCGAGCAACGTGAAGGAGAAGGGAACTCCGGCCAGCAGAAATCGCGGATGCGTGAGCACCGTTCCGTACATCGCAAAGAAACCATCGATGTCGGGCGATTGTCCCAACGCGTAGGAAGCCGCAAAGCTGGCCCCGACCACCAACGTGGATATCAGCGTAAGCGCGAATAGCAGCGCGGCGATTGCGAAGGATCTCCGCTGCCAGCGTTTCTGCTGACGTTCCCAACGGATTTCAGGCGAAACCTCCGTTGATTCAACCACGGGCGTGAAAGTCTCAATGGTGGTGCGCTCGGATTCGCTGCTATCGCTCATGAATGGTTTGATGCGCGCGTTGCAGGGCGGGCACGGATATGGCATCGAGGGCAGGCAGCATCAGGATGGCGGGGAGGGAACACGCTGGGCAAAACGCGGCATCAGAGCGACTGCAATTCCTTGCCGGGCTTGAAGCGCACAGCCTTGCCGGGAGGGATGCTGACTTCCTGGCCGGTCCGTGGATTCCGCCCGATGCCTGTCTTGCGCGGGCGGACGTTGAACACACCGAAGCGGCGCAGCTCAATCCGCTCTCCCTTGCCGAGAGCCGTTTTCATGGCTTCGAAGACGGTCTCGACGGCCTGCTCCGCCTTGGTCCGGGTCACGCCGGTCTTGTTTACCACCGCGTTTACAATGTCGAGCTTGATCACACGCGCCTCCCGATTCCTCAACGGCAAGCTATGCTAGACACGCAGTTGCGGGTTGTCAAGCTACACGCGCTCGGTTAAGATGCGCGCCGCACGGATTCCTCAGGAGGCCCGAATGGCGGTAAAGCCCGATCGTTGGATACGCAAAATGGCGCTCGAACACAAGATGATCGAGCCGTTTGAGGACCGCCAGGTCCGCGAAGGGGTCATCAGTTACGGCGTCTCCAGCTACGGCTACGATCTACGCGTTGCTGACGATTTCCGTATCTTCACGAACGTGAACTCCACGATCGTCGACCCCAAGCATTTTGATTCACGCTCGCTCGTCGAATTCAAAGGGCCGGTGTGCCTCATTCCGCCGAACTCGTTCGCGCTGGGCCGCTCCGTGGAGTACTTCCGCATTCCGCGAAACGTCCTGACGATCTGCCTCGGGAAATCCACGTATGCCCGCTGCGGGATCATCGTGAACGTCACGCCGTTTGAGCCGGAATGGGAGGGCTTCGTCACTCTGGAAATCAGCAACACCACGCCGCTCCCCGCCAAGATCTATGCGAACGAAGGTCTCTGCCAGGTCCTGTTCTTTGAATCGGACGAGGAATGCGAGATTTCCTACAAGGACAAGAAGGGAAAGTATCAGGCCCAGCAGGGGATCGTCCTGCCGCGGCTTTAACGCGCACTCCTCGCAACGTACATGCGCGTCATGCAACTATGCAACGGCGGCTAGCCCATTCTTCTCGACCAGCGATAGCAGCTTGAGCGAGGCCCCAGAAGGCCTCTTTTCGCCGCGCTCCCACTTGCTGACAAGGCTGCTGGTGACGTTCAGGTAGTTGGCGAAAACCGTTTGGCTGACGTGTTCTCTCTCCCGGATCGCTTTAATCTCTTTAGGTTTCAATGGCCGGATCGGCGTAAGGCAGGCATGATCGAAACGCCGCATGGTTTGCTTGTCGATGACCCCACCAACGTGCAAGTCCTCCATCATTTCATGAATGGCCGCCATGGCATCGCTTTTATACTTTTTGCTCATTCGCTTTTTGCCTCCACAAAATCGCCTCTCTTCAGCCGCACCGCGAGTGCGTTCTCTGTCAATGACAGGACGATCTTCGCAGCTTCCTTGAACTGTTGCTCCTCATCGTCATTGATGTTCGCCCGCCGGCTTTTGGCGAACCCGTACACAAAGAATGCCTTGGCACCGCGCCGGAAAAGGATGATCGTCCGGCAGCCTTTCGATCTTCCCTGCCCCGGCCTGGCGATTCGTTGTTTGATGACCCCACCACCAAGGTCTGCGTCAATCTGGCCCTTTTCGGCCCGTACAATAGCCTCACACAAGGCCGCATCCGCAATCCCTTCCTTCCTGGCAAAGCGTTGAAACCACCTGGATTTGAAGATTCTCACAAATGCGCCTCCATCCATTCTATAGCACTGAGTGCCATAGTTCAAGGCTTGGTTTTGGAGTTACGCCAGCGCCTCGCGATCGACTGGTTCGGCGCGCCGCACGCGGATTTTCACGTCGACGCGAGAACCGGGCCGGTTGATGATCGACATCAAGCGATCGACAGTGAACCGCCTGAGGTCCGCATTGCGGATGCGCGAGAAATCGGCCGCCGCAATGCCGGTTCGATCGTGCGCGGCGCGCAAGGTAAGACCATCCCGATCGAGCGCCTTGATGATTTCGGCGGCGAGGATGGCCTTGAACAGCTGGGCATCCGCGTTCTTGTATCCGAGATCCCGGAAAACATTCCCGCTCCCCCGCACCACTTCCAGCTTTTCCCTTTTCATCGCAACATCTCCTTCAGCCTTTTCAATTAGTCAGTGAGAAATGCACACATGCTAGCGCGCGGGAGCGCCGCCGTTGCCTCGCATGAAGTATTTCCACTTGTCGAGATCGGCCGCGACGGCAACGTCGAAAAAACCCACCATCATCTCTTCGTAGGTTTGCTCGCCCCACCGGACTTCCTGGTCAGGATCGGGGTTATGAGGGTTCTCGCTCGAGTTGTCATACCAGGCGACCGCTTGGAGAACGGTTCCCGCTTTCAACGGGAGTGGCTCGGCCAGTTGGTAGCCCAATTGCCATTCGAAATCCCAGCGGACCTTGAGCAAGGGCTCGATGCGGCCGTCCGGATGAATCAAATTGTATTCGAACTTTTTTCCACGCCAGTGCATATGCGGAAAGAACCGGAGCAGCGTCGCGTCGTTCGGCAGCGATCCGCGCGCTTCGACGCGGTAGTCGCCGGCGCGCGGAGGAATCACGAAGTGGTCGTTGGTCAACTGCAAAGTCAGCACGCGCTGCCGCGGAGGCTCCTTGGCGAAGACCAAGCCAACGCCTGTCTGGTCAATCGCAGCGTGGCCCATGGCCATATAGTGGATCTGGATCACAAGGTCGGAGCCGGCCGGGATGAATTTGGCCATCCCGGATGCCCAAGTCTCCGGGGAGCTGCCCGGTGCATAGACGAGCAGGATATCGCTGTCGGTCCAATGAGTATCACGGCGGCCCTGGCTGTCCGTCAGGCTTTCCGCCGTGAACGGCGCGCCGACCGGGGCATCGTGGAGCCATTTCGAGCCGGGTGGCCGGATATAGACGACTGCGTGATGCACGTGCTCACGGGTGGATGGGCGGAGTTCCGCCATTTGCACCCAATGGTCCTCTCGAAAATGGGTTGGCACAATCTCGTACGTGTAGTCGATGTCGCCTTTGGGGGCAAGATGTACCGGCTTTGACATCTCGATCACAACGTCCGGCGGAGAAATGTTCCAGCCTTTCGTCCAGGGAAGCGGCGGCGGGGCTTCGCGCGGGTCACCAGCGCGCGCCCCGCCGCCGGCCCACATCGCCAACGTTTTGATTTCACTCGGAGTGAGAGACGGATCGTTCGCGAAGTGGCCGTAGTCCGGGTCGGCAAGCCACGGCGGCATCTTTTTTGTGACAACCGAATCCCGAATCGCGCGTGCGCGTGCCGCCGCTTGGTCGTAAGTCATCAATGGAAAAGCCATTTCGCCTGGCCGGTGGCAATTCTGGCAATGCTTCTCGAGAATTGGGAGTACGTCGCGGTAGAAGGTTGGAACTGCAGGATTACTTTGTGGAAGTGCGGCGCTCGCTTGCAGCAACAGGGCCGCAATGCTCCCTGCTGCAATGGCGAAGACACATCTTTTGTTCATCCGCGGGTCTCACCACGAAAAACTATGCCTCGACAGGTTGCGCGTTTTGCGGCTCGTCTTTCGGGCGGGTCATCGGGAAGCCCCGGCTGCGCCATCCTTCATAACCCTCCGCGAGCGGGCGGATTCGCGTGATTCCCTTGCTTCGCAACAGTAGCGCCAGGCGGGCAGCGGTTACTTCGTTCGGGCACGCGCAAAATAAGACGATTTCGCGATCGCGGGGGATTACCTCATGCGCTTCTTCAAGTTCCGCGGCGTCCATGTGCAGGGCGCCGGGGATCGTTTCCGGCTGTGCTTCGAAGTCGAGCGAGTGGCGCAGGTCCACGATGATGACGTCCTCGCCGGAGTCGATTTTCCCCTTGAGTTCCTCGGGGGTGATGCGAGCGATTCTCAGCTTACGCAGGAATCTTCGGCGATTATAATATTTCCAGCCGATGTAGCCCGCGAAAGCGGCGAGGATCAGGACCAGCAGCCATTCTCCCAGGTATGCAGCGCGGGCCGCGATTCGTTCCAGTTGGCCGCTGAACACGTAGCCGGTTATCATGAACAGGCCCGACCAAAGCAAAGCGCCGAGTGCGTCGAAAAGGACAAATCGCCGCCAACCCATGCGGATGATCCCCGAAAGCGGCGCTGCCATAGCATTCAACCCTGGTATGAACTTCGAGACGAGGAGCACACGAGCGCCGCTTTCTCCGAATCTCACCTGAGTCCGCCGCACGCACGAATCCGGTTCGAGGGATATCCGGCAGAGCAACTGCAAGACACGGACGCCTTTTCGGCGCCCCAATTCGTACCACATCGAGTCGCTCGCCACGGACGCAATCACCGCCACCGTGATCGCCAGCCACAAATTCATCCCATGGGTTCCCGAAAGTGCCCCCGCAGCAAGCAGCAGCGGCGCGGAAGGGACCGGCAGGCCGGCCTGTTCGATGAAAACCCAGGCGAACACCAGCGTGTAACCATGCCCGACCACGAATTGCAGCATCTCGTTCATTTGTTTCCGGAGGAATCCAAGATTGAGGCGGGATGGCCCCAAGTCCCTGAAAACACAAATTCCTCGACCGGCTTGCGCCGGCGTTGCTCCATTTCGCGCTCGCGAAATTGGTCAGGCAAGGATTCTACCTCTCCCGGATAGCCGAGCGCCATGACGCTCACTGGTTCCCACCCCGCAGGCACACGAAAGCGTTCTCTGGCGGCCTCCACGTCGAAGCCGCCCATCTGGTGGGTTGCCAGGCCGAGTGAAGTAGCCTGTATCAACAGACTCGCGGTCGCTTGACCCGCATCGTAGAACCCGTGCCGGTTGGGCGTACCATCTTTCGCCAATTGAGTATGCGCAAGGGTTAAGATCAGCGCGGGAGCTTTCTGAGCCCACGCGCGATTGGTGGTCATCAGCACTCCAAGCAGCTGTTCATAGCTTTCGGGATCTTCGCGTGTTGCCACCAGGTATGCCCAGGGCTGTTCGTTTCGCGATGAGGGAGCCCAACGCGCCGCTTCCAGCACGCTGCGCAGCTTATCAGGTTCGACAGGCCGCTCGGAAAACGCACGCGGGCTCCACCGCCGCCGGATTAAATCGTGAATGGGAATCTGTGTCTCAGCCAGTTTTTCCATTTTCGTGGGGGCGTTCTCTTTCTCCGTTAGGATTCGACTCCATCTGGAACACGATCCGCCAAATGGGCAAGCCCATCTGGCTATTGATTCGTCTGTAGATGCGGCGCCGTCGCGCTGGTTACTTCGCGTCGTCCGCCGGAGCCTTTTGTATCAATTCGGCTTCGAATGTGATCGATACATCGTCGCCGACGACAAGTCCGCCGGCTTCCGTAAATGCGTTCCAAACCAATCCAAAGTCCTTCCGATTGATTTTCGCCGTGGCTGAGGCGCCGGTTCTGACGTTGCCCCAGGGGTCCTTGATGGCCGGACCTGGGCCTTCCACATCGAAAGTCACTTCGCGCGTGACCCCGCGGATCGTCAGATCGCCCGTCACTTTGAAATGCTCTGGACCGGCGGACGTGATTTTCCTTGACCTGAAAGTGATTGCCGGATGATTTGCCACGTCGAAGAAGTCCGCGCTGCGCAGATGTTCGTCGCGCTGCGGTTCGCGGGTGTCAATCGTCGCGGTGTCCACGCTTACCTCAACGGTCGATTTTGTGAGATCAGACGGATCCAGGACGACGTTGCCGCTGACTTTACCGAACTCGCCGCGTACGTTTGAAATCATTAAATGCCGCACACTGAAATGCGCGGCCGAGTGGGCGGGGTCAAGCTGCCATTGGGTTGGCTTGAGGGCCTGCGACGTTCCGGTCATTACTGCGTTCATGGTAGTTGCTCCTTTTATTGCATAAGTTTCATAACGAATACGACTGCAACAACAGTTTGAATCAAAAAATCACTCCGGCGAACACGGAGTTTCCGCTTGCGCTCGCACCCGTTCCAGCAGGCGAGATAGTTGGCGAAGTTCTTTCGCCGGGAGATGATGCAGTTGCCGGCGGTGCAGTTCCTGGACGGGCGCATCCAACTCGGCTAGCACTCGAAGCCCCTCCGGCGTAATGCGGGTCTTCACGACGCGGCGGTCCTGCTCTTCCCGCGCACGGGCGATCAATCCCCGAGATTCCATGCGGTCCAGCAACCTGGTAATGTCCGGATCGCGCGAGATCATGCGGCAGCCGACCTCGCGGCAGGCGAGGCCTTGGGTCCCCGCGCCGCGCAGGATGCGCAGGACGTTGTATTGCGTCGCGGACAGCCCGGTCGGCTTGAGGAGCGCCTCGCCTCCCCGGGCCAAGGCATCCGCCGTACGCATCACGTTGACGAAAACCTGCTCTTCCAGGTGCGTTTGCGGCGCCCGGGTCTTTCTTGCGATTTTGCGTTTCTGTGGCACAAGCGAATAATAGTCGTTATCACGACTATTGTCAAGAGGAATATTTAGCCCCCCGGCGCTTCTCCGTGCTCTCTGTGA
>WNFE01000641.1_pt1 | contig 25144 bp, 23 predicted proteins | sample 5400451 | NCBI WGS metagenome assembly WNFE01 (sample SAMN13153344, study PRJNA577476) | soil metagenome | isolation source: 200 cm saprolite under Douglas fir tree site 2 hole 2 | place: USA:California | collected 2015-04-18
TCTCCGCTGACTAAGAAATATTGGAAAAGACTTCGTTCAATGGACAGTTGAGGTACTTTCGTCGGTTTCTCAGTTGTCTATTCATCAAAGCGCCCCAATATTTAGTGGAACCTTGACTTTCGGGCTAATTAAATTTCTATTTAAGCGTCGTGCGGCCCGCCCAGGTCATAAGCGCAACGCCGCGTAATTCAAAGCGGAGGGCATCGGTTAAGCATGGTTTATTCCCTCCCCCGCAACCAAGTTATTTAACTTGGCCTCAACCACCAGCTTCAACAGCCCTTGCACCTTAGCCCTTGCACCTTTCTTTGCCACCCGCCTACAATACGCCTCCCTGCGAGGATCCTATGCCCTTCACGCTTCGTCCCTTCCATCGCTTCCCCATGCACTGCGCTGTCACGTACCACGCTGGTACATTCCAAGGCCATGGCACGATCTGGAATCTGTCGTGTACGGGCTGGCGACTTTCGGGCGATCTGCCCATGCGACCAGGGGAAACCCTCCGCTGACCGTCACGCTGCCCAATAAACAACGAATAGAAGTACCTGAAGCCGTCGTGCGGTGGTCGAGGGGACAGGAGTTCGCCGTGGAGAATGTTTTGATTGAGCAGCACAACCATGTGCGGCTTCAGCATTACGTGAAGATTTTGAACCGTGGGCAGAATGCGAGGAAAGCAAGTGTGTCCGGAATCGGAGGGAAGACACGACGAGTTCCACAGGCAGCCAGGACGTCAGATGTCGTCAGGTCGACGACTCTGAGAAGCTGCTGATCTCTGGCGATTAAGAGGATCGGAACCCAGGAGTCTTATTCGATCCTCCTCCTCCTCAATTCTATTTATTCGCTGAAAATACATATTCAACGCCATTAGCCCGAGGATAACGGCCGTCCCTATAATGGCCCACACCATATCTCCCAATACCCAATCAGTATCCTTCATCAGAGCAGCTCCTTGTTGAGTGAGTTTTTCGACATACTACTTTCCCGACAACCCTTCAACCTGCATGAACGTAAACTCATACGCCATGGCTTTCAAGCACGAAGTCTGCAAAGGCCGCCGTGATCTATGTCATAGCGCCATCCATCTGGGGACTGATTGATCTTCCGTGGATGAGTGCCAGTATTTTCCAGCCTGCCCACCTTGCGATTTGCTCAGCCCCCCTCCTACAATGAGCCTCCCTGCGAGGCCCCATGCCATTCACGCTTCACCCCTTCCACAGATTTCCCGTTCAATGCTCCGTCACGTTGATCGCTCTGATCGTCACACAATTGGTTGTATTGACTGGGTGTGATCTAACGCGAATATGGGAAACTTATAGTTCCACACGTGAAGGCCCTCTCCCCACACCTGGAATATGGGATATTCAAGAGCCGGATCGACGACTTCTCCTAGTAATGGTGCATGGATTTAATTCATCGAACAACCAAGGCTGGGGTGAATTTCCAAGAATTATTAAATCGGAAAAAGATACGGCATTTTCAAGATTTAATGTCCTGCGGTATGAGTATGGCTCAGCGGTCTGTCGCAATAATGCAGACATATCCGATCGAGGAGACGGACTCAAATCATTCTTGTCCGACGAACTTAAAAACTATGACGGGATGATTATTTTGGGGCATAGCCTGGGCGGTTTGGTTGCCATGCATGGTCTAATTGACCTTGCCAAGATGCATCGTACTAACCTAAAGCGTATCCCAGTGACAGTAATGACATTCGGCACTCCTCATTTGGGAGTGGAAGGAGCAGAGCGTCTAGGGCAGCTTGGCGTCCTTTGTATAGACAAGCAAGCTAAAGATGTAGAGGTTTTTAATCGCTCATCACGTGAATTGAGGAAAGACTGGGACAGCTATTTTGGAAGCAATGACTCGACGTACCGCGTCACAATAAGGACCTTCTACGGATCTGACGATTCCTTCGTTGCCCAAGACAGCGCCTGTGGCCGGTTCCCCGAATGCGAACAAATAACCCCCGTAAATCACGTCACGATTGTAAAGCCGAGTGACACGAACCATTTGGCTTATACAAAACTCCGCGTTCAGGTGGGCAGCATGATAGACCAAACGTTAAAGCAACCCGGCAAAGAGAGTCTGCCTGTCCCCGATACGGGCCCCGCCGCACCCCCCCATCGGGCAGAATCGTGCGGGCCGGTGCCCTTTAAGACGAGATCACGCGCAAGATTTGTTCCACGTTGGGTTAATCACATAAACACATTGGGAGATGCAAGAGGCGACGAAGAGGACTACGACTTACAAAACCTTATGGCTGTCAGGAGGGAGCAGCGCATACTGGTTGATGAAGGTTCCATCCCAGAATTAATTTTAATTCAAGAAGCCCTCTTCACTTTAAAGTGCCTGGAAAAGGATGGCCAGTTGAGGACAGTGAAGCCTGATCATCCTAGTATGGTTGGGGGGCTAGTCGAAAATCAAAGGATCATGTTTTTGAAATCCAAGGTAACAGTTCCCGAATGACAGCTAGTGCCGCCGTGGGAAAGAGCAGGGTTATTTCTTGGCGTTGGCGCGTTTGGCCTCAGCCTGCGTAGCCCGCAGCTTGATCATGAGTGTCGAGCCAACATACAATTTCTTCTTTGTTCATAATACTTCGTTGCCTCAAGGAAAACTAGCCACGACCGCTCGTACAGCGGCGTTGCTCACTTCAGCGCGATCCGTATTGACGGGGCTAAAATAATTGGGTATTGGGGACCTTACTGGAGCCCCTTCTGGCGGCCTTGGCCGTATTGGTAAGCGAGCCAAGCGGGACTCGCGTGAAAGGCGAGACGAGTCTGAGAATCGACAATATGCTCTTTGTGCGGTTACGTGTCGCGCAAGTCGCGCCCGGTTATCGTCCCGACGTGCCGACGATCCGCTCAACACGATCGTCGCGCCCACCGAGATCGAGGTACGTGTGATATTGGGCCAGTGCTTTCGGCAGGTCTTTCCGATGTAACTCATAGAAGACACCCAAGTTATAGTGCGCTTCAGCATAACCCGGCTTCAGCAAGACAGCTTGCTCGTAGGACTGTTCCGCCTCTTCAAGCCTGTTCAGACCGGTGTAGATCACACCCAGGTTCATATGCGCTTCGGCATACTCCGGGCGGTACCGCAAGACCTCGAGAAATTCCCGCTCCGCCTCCACAGGCCGGCGTTGGCTCCGATGAATAAACGCCAGGTTATAGTGCGCGTCCACTAACGAAGGCTTCGCCGCGATGGCCTGTCTATACGAATAGGCAGCTTCCACGAGATCGTTGTTCTTCTCAGCCATCCGCCCGGCGAGATACCAGCCATCGGCATACTTGGGATCGAGCTTAACCAGCCGGCCTACCGTCTCTCGCGCCCCGCGACTGTCTCCCTGCCCCTCATACAGCAATGCGAGATTGTACAGAGCGTCACGGTGGCTCGGATGGGCGGCCAACAACGCTTGATAGGTCTGGGTGGCCGCGGCAAAATCCCGACGTTGCTCGTACAGCTTGGCTAAGTCGATATACGAATCGGCATGACGAGGATCGATCTCAATCGCCCGCCGGAGGGCCTGCTCCGCTTCGGCCGATTTTCCTTCAATCTGATAGACCTCGGCCAGATCGTTCAAGGCATCGGGATAGGCCGGCTTCAGCTTGAGCGCGTGGGTGAAGGCATCGACAGCCTGAGCCGGCTTCTTCTCTTTGAAATAGATCACGCCGAGCAAATGGTGCGCTTCAGCTGAGGAGGGATTCAACTCGATGGATTTTCTGGCAGCCTCGGCTGCCGCGGCAAGATCACCTTTTCGCAGCAGCGCGGCGCCTCGCTCGTAGTGACGCTGCGCGGCATCCGGTTGCTCAGCCGCCGCCGGGACCGGGACGAGAGGGGAAACCACGGCCTGGCACAGGACGAACAGCACGATGGCACTATGCTGGAGGAGACGATTCACCATCAGCCGACGCCTATCCTTTCTAGCAGGATGCTGAAAATGCCCCCCAGCGTCGTTCTCAGTCGCCCGTCTCCCTGCAACGTACCCCAAGGGTACGCTTCGGTCGCCGAGTTCCCTGCGGCCTTGCTGGGATGTCATTTTGAGCATCCTGCGGACAAACTATAGACGGCAGTAACCATGAAATCAACGACGCCCGCAACAGCGTGAGATCGAAACGCGCAGGGTGAGGAGCCGATTCGACGAGAGGGAAGCGATCACCAGTGCGCCTGGAGAGCGAGGGCCTATCTTGATGTTGCATTCCGATAAACAATCTTCCGTAGCGCTCGGATCGATTTTGCTCCGACTTCAACAAGCACAGAAGCTGGAGTAGTGCAAAGTCAAGCAATGACCCCATACTCTCTCTCCGGGGCGAAGCGCGACGATGATCGCGACGGTCGAGTCGTGAAGTTCGATTCTATCAATCAACGCCACGATGTTCGCGCCTCCAGCCGCCCAACGTTGCAAATGAGCCGCGCGCCGCGGCGACAGATAGCGCCGGACCGTCGGGCGCGACGGCCCCATTTGCGTGTTAGCCCACGCTCGGATCATCCGGTAAACCCTTTGCTCGTCGGTCATCTCTCAAGTACTTGTCATAGTCGGCAGACGTGTGGTGATCGGGGATGACTGCAACTGTCGGCATATCAATCACGCATAGCCGTTCGGCTGAGATAATCTCCATAAACTTGATATCACGTGGCTTTAGTTTCCCTTTGCCAAGTAGCCATTGGCTCCGGCCAACTGCGAAAGCAGCGAAGTCGGCCAGTTGCAAGAACGGGCATTCATGAGATCGGCGAAACATGATCTGACTCTCTTCAAAGACGTCCGCCCACCAAGGTAGTTTTAATGAGCTGCCGGCCTTTACCAGACCCTCATCGATAATCACTGGAAGTGGTCTTCTGAAATGCTGCTCGTGCTCGAGCATGAATCGCCGCACTCGAAACAAGAGGAAAAACAGTGCGAAATGATCATGCCGACTCATATTTAGAAAGCCGATTCTCTGATCTAGTGTAAATTTGGATCTTATCTCTAATAGGAATGCCGGTGAGCTCGTTTGAAAGAGTATGGGAAGCTGGAACTGTTCGAATATGGTGGCCATGAGATCCATGAGTTCGAATCTCTGCTCGATTGAGGTATTTTGAAAGGAACCACGCCCGCCATATATATCCGTGAAGTGAAGTTCGTTTGCCGAATAGTCGCGACGAATTCCCTCGAGAAAGACTTCTATGCCAACTCCCACGTTGGAGGCAGCATCGTCGGGGACAATGACAGCCGCCCACGACTTCCTGTCGCTGTGCAAGAAGGCGGATGGCGACTCGGCACCTGGCGTACCGGCGTCATCAGTGTAGATTCCAGCGGACATCACACCAAGTTCGCGGGCTAACGACCAAAGCTCAGCGACCCGGCCCGGCGTGAGCCACGAATGCAATAGTAACGTCCCAGCCGGGTTCGCTGCAGCGCATGGTTAGACCACATATATCTGCCGGGCTGCTCAAGCGCAGCAGTCTTTTGACGCGCCTATGTATTGGTCGTGATAACGCACCCAATCCTGCGTGGCGTCAGGATTTTCGTCGCGGCCTTTGGCGGTCAGGTCGAGGAAATTGTAGGTGGTGTTCATCAAGTCAATCCCGCGCGCATAAGCCGAGTAGGTGTGATAAATATCGCCGTTCTTGTCGCGGTAAAGCGCGCTGACCCCCTGATATTCGTCGATCTTCATTTTGAACTTGCCGTAATTGTAGGGAAGCACGCCGCTATTGATCTGCTCCGGCGTGAACGACACGTTGAAATCAAAATTGAAATCCGTGTTGAACGAGGAAAGCCATTTGAACCGCCAGCCCATGCGCTTCTTGAACGGCTCGATTTCCGTCAGCGGCGCGCGGGAAATGACGGCAAAACTCGTGTCGCGCTGTCCAATGTGAATGTTCACGCTGTCGTAATGGTCGGCCCAAAACGAGCAATGGGGGCAACCTTCTTTCCAGCCCGGCCCGAACATGAAGTGATAGATGATAAGCTGGCTCTTGCCGCAGAACAAATCGCCGAGTGTCACCTTGCCCGTCGGCCCGTCGAAAACGTATTCCTTTTCGATTTTGACCCAGGGCAGCTTGCGACGTTGAAGGTTCAATTCGTCGCGCAGTTTCGAGAACTTCTTTTCTTTAACCAGAAGCTTCTTGCGGGCGATAAGCCATTCTTTTTGCGACACGACTTTCCGGTTTTCGATTCCGCGGACCGTTTTGATTTTCGGCATAGTGTTCTCCTTTGTTTTATTATTGCTACGTTCTTAGTTTAGATTTTCAAATGGAATTTGCTGGCTTGTTAAGGTGCGTCCGGGCCTGCTGAATCTCAAGATGGAACCTACTACTACGCTCGCTGTAATCAATCCAGCCAGATACCCGCACGTCGCCGACGGTGACAACCCCGCTCTCTGAATCCTCAGTGATGGTTTTGTGCATGGCGTGTGAAGTGGCCTAACTATAATTAGACCGATCCGCATAAGATGCGGATCTCTCGTTTTCTGTCCGTATAAATAACACGCCTTGGATTTTTTTGCCGAAGGCCTGTTGACCCCTCTACCTTCAATTGTTTACTCCCTGTCCCGCGGTTTATCTCGGCATCTTATGAGGATCAACATAACACCACACGGTTACTGTCGCTTCACGCTTCACGAACGACGAAGAACGCAGTGGCGAATCTGCAATTGCAGCAGAAGCGCTCATGAATTATGTGGGCTAGGGGCACAGGAGAACACTCTCACAGGACGCTCAAAATGGCGACCTTCTCACCGCCCGACCCTGGCGCGCCAAGACGCGCCTTGCCCCTGCAAAGCCGCAGGGAGCTCGGCGACCGAAGCGTACCCTTGGGGTACGTTGCAGGGAGACGGGCGACTGAGAACGCCGCTGGGGGACATTTTCAGCATCCTGCTAAGGGCGTCGCTTGGAAGGCGTAATGGCCTGCTTGAAGACCGCGCGGAGGCCGAAGTAGGCAATGGAATCTTTGAGGTTGGAATACAGTCGCTTGAAGGTTCCCATGTCCGGGTCGGTGACGTATTCCATCGTTAAGGCGATCCGTTCTTCCCCCTCGCCAAGCGGAGTTACCGCATGCCAGAGCTTATCTCCATTGAAAATGACGAGATCCCCCGGTTGTGTGATCAGCTCAAGGTGCCTAGGCGGTTTCACAGGATCATCCTTAAACAACTCGCAGACCAGTTTGCATTGTGTAGACTTATCGACGAGCCCCATCAGAATGGTATAGCGGGCTCCCTTGTAGTAGGACGTGTCATAGTGAAACCCGATATGGTCCCCCGGCTCCGTATAGTAGTAGAGCGCACAGGAATGGGGGTCGTTCTCAGGACATAGACTGAGCTTGACCTGCACCAGACGGCTCAAGAATTCGAGGAAGGCCCCAGATCGATACAGATGGAGAAAGCGCGGGGCCTTCTCCATCACAGTGTAGTAGCTCACACTCCCGCCTTTTTTGTGGCCGGGAATGTAGTTACGATTCAGTTCGCTTTTCACCCCTTGCGCCTGAGGAACGAGATGCTCTTCTACCACTGACCGAGAGAGAAACTGTGGAACAAACAGGAACTCGTTCTGGTCCCAATACTCACGCGAGACTCGATCGAGATCCAACCGCTTGACTGCGTCATCGACCGCTTCAACGAAAGAACTGACCATTGACTGCTTCATACACTCACCTACTCCTCAATCGTCCACCAGGATGCTGAAAACGTCCGCCAGAGCTGCGGAGCGTGACGTGCGAGGACCGGCTGGTCTCTCTTGTTTATCTGGTCTGTCTCGCTTGTTTGGTTGAACCAGACAGACCGGACAGACCAGATAGACCAGATCAACTCTCCCTCATCTCGCCTGTTCCGCCAGTCTCGCTCGGCTGTCCGCGTGCATTTTCGAACCGGTTCCCGTCACATTCACTGTGGAGTACTGAGCACCGGAGCCTTCACCACTTCCACATCAGCCGGCAACTTCAGATCGAAGAATGCATCGCCGAGACCTATGTTGGATTGGAGCGACGAAAATTCAAAACTCGCCACATTGCCGCTGGCTTCGTAGAGAGAGATCGTCCGAATGAAGTAGGTCTTGGGAAACACTTCTAGCACGATCCGTTGTAACGATCTCCCCGCCTCACCTTCATGCAATTTAGGCAGGAGAGTAAGTAACCGGATTCCTCCCACGCCACGTCCCTTCCCCGGCGTCGGCTCAATGTCGAACGACTCCTCCAGCTTGGCCGCCCCTTGCAAAAGCTCCAACGGAGCCTTGGAGGCTGCCATTTGTGTGAGCTTCCCTACCAACACTTGTTTGTGCTCCGGCACATACACTTTGACATCATCCCGATTGACATAGATGTCCTCGACGGAAGGGTCGAGATAATTCCACCGTAACCGGCCAGGCTTTTTAGTATAAACCTTCCCCGAGGACGTGATGGGCCGCTCGAACCCCTCGATCGTGGTCTTCTGCGTAAAGTCCGCCTGGAGATCTTTCGTCCTCTCATACCGCGCCTGGAGCTGCTTGACCACCTCCCGCACTTCCTTCACCGCATTCTCATCGCTCTCGTCTCCAGCGGCAAGAGTCAGCAATGGGAATAGGCTCCACGCACAAACGAGCACGCCTCCTACAAAACATGTCCAATTCAATTTCTTCATCAAACCAATAGGGAGGGGTGTGGAGGGTTCCTGCAATTGCGCGCAACTTTCTCACCCGCCCACCCACCGGCACGCCGAGACGTGCCATTAGCCCGGGCGAGGGCTTCCTGTTTCCTTCTCTGCACCATCAAGCCTTCTCTCCCAAGGGAGTCGCCGGACTGTCCTTCACTGCGCGCATCGGACGAGCACCGTTTCATCGTGCGCGTTCTGCGAGCAAGAAGGATGGTCTGGCGGCTCCCTTCTCATCCTCCTCAGGCCGCGCGTTGCGCGAGCACAGGAGATCATCAGGTTCCATCCCCCCCTCACGCCTCCTCTGCTCCCACCGGCCCACGCCGCCCAACCACCTCTCTCCGTCCATCGCGACCAGCCGCGCCCACAAGGCCATCTGCCTCCATTTGCTCGATCATCCGAGCCGCCCGAGGATAGCCCACCCGCAGCCTGCGCTGAATCAGCGACGCAGAAGCTGAACCGGTAGACAGAACCAACTCTTTGGCTTGCTCGTATACCTCGCCAAGCGCCTCTTCCTCTTTCGCCCCTTCCTGTTTCAACGCGATCAGCAACTCCTGATTGTAGGCGGGTCTGGCTTGATCTTTCACGTACTCGACCACCCGGCGAACGTCATCATCCGACACAAACGACCCGTGCAGCCGCATGACACGTCCGGTCCCTGAAGCCAGATAGAGCATGTCCCCACGACCAAGGAGCGCTTCCGCACCGTTCGCATCCAGAATGGTGCGTGAATCGGTCTTCGACGACACTTGAAACGCGATGCGGGCCGGGAAGTTCGCCTTGATCAAACCAGTCAACACATCGACCGACGGACGCTGCGTCGCCAGCACGAGATGGATGCCCGATGCGCGAGCCATCTGCGCCAAGCGCGCAATCCTGTCTTCCACTTCTCTCGGCGCCACCATCATCAAATCCGCCAATTCATCGATCATCACAACGATATAGGGCAAGGGTTCAGGCGGAGTCGGCGGCGGCAAGAATGAATCGGGACTGCCATCCGGAAGCGCTGTCTCTCCGGCAGAGAGCCGCTCCTCTTCAGACAGAAACTCGATGGGCAATTCCGGCTGGTCCAACTTGGCCGCTGATTCCGCCTCCAGCACACCCTGCGCGCCGGCGACCTTTCGATTATAGGCATCGATGTTTCGCACCCCTGCCTCAGCAAGCAATTTGTAGCGCCGCTCCATTTCAGCCACAACCCAACCGAGCCCCCGCGCCGCCGACTTGGGATCGGTGATGACCGGCCGTAAAAGATGAGGAATGCCGTCGTACGTTTGAAATTCGAGCATCTTGGGGTCGATCAGAAGTAGCTTGACCTGATCGGGTCGAGCCGAAAACAGCAGGCTCAGGAGCATCGTATTGAGACTGACGCTTTTCCCTGCCCCTGTGGCACCGGCTACCAGCAAGTGCGGCATCGTTTTCAGGTCGGCGATCACGGGAGCCCCAAAAATGTCCTTCCCCAAGGCCAAGGTGAGCTTCGATCTGGCACGTGAAAATACTTCGCTCGTCATCACTTCCTTCATCGACACCGTCTCGCGATAGAGGTTCGGCGCCTCGATCCCTACCACCGATTTTCCCGGAATCGGCGCGACAATTCGGAGACTGATCGCTTTCAGCGCCAACGCCAGATCATCGGCAAGGTTCACAATGCGCGCGACTTTGGTCCCCGGCGCCGGCTCGAACTCGTACATCGTCACGATTGGTCCAGGACGAACTTCCGTCACCTTCCCTGCGATGCCAAAACTTAGCAGGGCACGGGTCAGCACATCGGATTGTGCCTTGATTTCTTCTTCCGTGACACGCCCTAGGGGGCCTGAAGGTTCGCTCAAGAGCACGGCAGGATCCGGCAAGATATAGTCTCCCGCCTTCGCTTGGGCGGCTACTACCTGTTGGTCCGGCTCGGATTCAATCGGTTCAGCCGGTTCGGGAGTCGGTCGTCGTGATGGCTGAATGACCGGCCAATCCAATTCCGGCTCCGCAGCCGCCTCAGGAAGCGCCTCCTCAATCACCGCACGGATGGATGTCGACGATTTCTGTTTGGCTTTCCGTGGAAACTCAGGAGCGGTTTCTTCTTCCACAGGCCGGTCCGGAATCAACGCACGCGCCCCACTGAACATCCAATTGCCCCAACCAGGAAGCCGCCGAGCAATCTCAGACAGAGAGATGGGCGCCGTGAAGAGGAGCGAGACCAGTAATCCCGCTATGATGAGAATGTGGGCGCCGGTACTCGCAAAATAAGCTCGTAGGCTCTCGGCCAACACTTGTCCGAAGAAGCCCCCCGCCATCCCTCGATAAATAAAACCGCTTGAGATGGTCGGCACCGCCGTGATTTCGAGGTGGAAGAAGCCGCTGAGAAACAGCAATGCCGCGAGTGAGGCGCCGGCGTTCCGCAGGCGAATCGATAGATCGCTCTGAGTGAAACAGCGGACACCCAAGAGACCGAGAAGTATTGGAAACATGTAGCCGGCCCCGCCGATCAACCAGAATAAGGTAGACGCGAAGAACGCGCCGACCGAGCCGATGAGGTTTCTGGATTGAGCCGTCGCAGATGTCCCGGCCTTGAGTTCCCCCGACACAAAGGACACCATACTGAGAAGCGTCAAGAGCGCCAACGCGATCAGGAGGACTCCGATCACTTCTCGTTTGATGTGTGATGGGGCGGAAGCGGCGCCGCGGGCCTCGCCCCGCTTGGCCGAAGTGGTAACACCCATGATCGCGATGCTAGCACAGGGAATCGGTCATTTCAAACGAGAGTCGGCCGAAACGAGACCCTAGCAAGCTGCGGAAAAACTATTGTGGCATGCAGGAAACCCAATGGCCCACAGGTCATGGACAAGAGATGACTATCCCGCAGGATGCTCAAAAAGGCCGTCCAGTAAGGCCGCAGCAAGCGAAGAGGCGATGCGTACTCTGTTCGGTACGTGGAGCTTCTGAGCGAGGCGAGAACGAAGCTGGCGGACTTTTTCAGCATCCTGCTAGGATACTCTCGCACCTCGCCAACCGAGCGCACAAGCGAGCCGGAGGAAGTCCTCAACCGACAACGTCTCTGCCCGGCGAGTCGGAGCAATATCCAATCGCTGCAATGTCTCGGCAACAGGATGAAGTTCATACCCTTCGTCTCGCAGGGAATTGACGAGCGTTTTCCTTCGATGCGCAAAGGCTGCCTTCACGAGCGCGCGAAATGCGACTTCTTCCTGCCGGCTAAGCCTCGTACGCTCTTTCGTGCGCAACAGCAGCACTGCCGAGGCAACCTCTGGTCTGGGGCGGAAACACTGGGCTGAGACACGAAACGATTTGGTAATCTCGGCTGCGTACTGCGCCATGACTGAGAGCACCCCATAGTCCGACCTGCCTGGCTTTGCCACCAATCGATCGGCCACTTCGGCCTGCAGCATGAGCACCATGCGGGGAAACCGGCCCCGCTGGTTGAGTAGTCTAAAGAGCAATGGGGTTGAAATATAGTAGGGCAAATTGGCCACGACGACCGTACTCATCGGCAGGCTCTCGACCGAATAGGCCAGCGCGTCCGCACAGACCAGGTCCGCATTCGGAAGCTCCGCCTGCCTGGTTTTGAGATAGGCATGGAGCCGTGGATCCACCTCGACCGCCGTCACACGACCGGCTGCGGTGCACAGCGCCTCTGTCAGGATGCCGCGGCCTGGACCGATTTCCAACACGTGGTCGCTGGGTCCCAGTTCCGCCAACGCGACGATTTTGCGCACGATGTTGGGATCGATCAGAAAATTTTGGCCGAGCCGTTTGTTCGGCGGAGGAAGATCAGGGATCGACACCAGTCAATTCCCACCGGAGGAACGAGGCGTTGCCTGCGCCAGTTGTTTCGCCAGATCGGCGAGCGGGGTTCGGAAATAGTCGATGAGATCGGCAAACTCTTCCACCAGGTCGCTGGTAAAAGAGGGCCCCGGCTGCAGGGCGGCAAACCTCTGCCCTTCTTTCTGGCCCAGGGACTCAGTGATGAGCGTACTCGTCCTGGCTTTCCATTTTGCCACTCGTTCGGCTCCGGCAACGGTATTGAGTGTCTCCATGGTCTCTTGGAAAATTCCGTCGAGCTCTTTCAGCTGCTGCTGGATGATACGGTGAGAAGAAATCTGTTGATCGGCCATCGCCCACCCCTCCATTTGTTTATCTGGTTTGTTTAGTTTATTCGGTTTGTCTCGTTGGAATTTCAGTCAACCAACCAAACGAATAAGACAAACAAGAGAAACCCTTCACCGACGCCGAGCGGCTAACGTGGCGGCCAGCTTGATCGCCTCGACGAGACTGCCAGGGTCTGCGATGCCCTTCCCTACGATATCAAACGCTGTCCCGTGATCGACCGAGGTGCGAATGATCGGCAGCCCCACCGTCAGGTTCACGCAGGTACCGAACGCAACAAGCTTTAAGGGAATTAATCCCTGATCGTGGTACAGGGCCACAACACCATCGTAATCACCTCTCGCCGCCTTGCCAAACAGCGTATCGGCCGGCAAGGGATCGCTGGCACGAATGCCCTGGGCCTGCGCTGCACGAGCCGCCGGGAGAATGACCCGCGCCTCTTCGTCCCCAAACAGTCCATGTTCTCCAGCATGAGGGTTCAACGCGGCGACACCGACTCTCGGTTTCTTAATTCCGAACAGGTCCCTCAACGCCAGATGGGCCACTCTGATGGCTTTTTCGATCTTGGCCTGGGTGAGGAGTGACGGCAAGTCTTTGATCGCGACGTGGGTCGTCACAAACATGATTCGGAGTGGTCCGCCGACAATCATCATGCCGGATTCCTGTGTTTTGGTCAGGTCTGCCAGCAGTTCCGTATGGCCGGGGAAATGACAGCCGGCCATGTTGATCGCTTCTTTGTTGATCGGTGCGGTGACAATGCCGTCGATACAACCAAGCTGCGCAAGCTCCACAGCTTTCTTGATGAACAGCACGGAAGCCGCCCCGGTCTCAGGCGCCGCGACTCCACGAGGGAACCGCCCAAGGGGATGATCGAGCGGGTCCAGCACGGCGAGATGATTCCTCCGTGGAGACACCGCCTCGTGACCCTCCACTCGAATCACGTTCATCGTGAGTTTCAGATTCTTGACCGCCTGCTGCATAACCGGAAGCGAGCCGATAACCAACGGACGACAGAGTCGTCGCACAACTGCCCCAGCCAATGCCTTCGCAACCACCTCGGGACCGATCCCGGCCGGATCTCCCATGGTGATTCCAAGGAGAGGTTTGGCTTTCGTCCCCGTCATGCTTTTCTTAGCACTCATCACCCTTCACCAATTGCTCGTCACGAAGGATGCTCAAAAACACCTTCCAGCAAGGCCGCAGCGAGCGCAGAGACGAAGCGTACCGAGCGCGGTACGTTGAGTCTCTAAGCGATGCGAAAACGAAGCTGGAGGGGTTTTTCAGCATCCGGTTAGAAGGCATATAGGTACACCACATACCCTATATAAAGGAGAGCACTCCCACTCAGCAACCAGGGCCGCCAGAGACCGCCCCAGACGGCCTGCACCAATAAGAAAGTGGCCGCGGCCACAGCGAGCACCATGGTAATCAATGCCGTAGGTGCCAGCGTCCAGTCCGTGCCCAGGAGCCCGACCGAGACCGGAATTGTACCCTGAAAGACTATCGCGCCGGTGACATTCCCTACCGCCAAGCGATCTTTCTTTCGGTAGAGCCAGAGAAAACTGTTCGACATCTCGGGCAACTCGGTCGCCAGGGGCGCAACGAGGAGGGCCAGGATTAATGGAGAAATCGACAAGACTCCCGCAATCGTTTCTGCGGCGAGCACGAAGAGATGCGCTCCGAGCGCAAGCCCGGCCAAGCCAAGGACTCCTTGAAGACCGATAAGCCCAAACGACGGGACCGCCGCCTTTCTGGCAAAAAGCAGCGGCTCAAGCCCACCCTCCCCCCCCTCCTCACCCGACTCACTGAACTTTAGTTTTACATAATAGAGATAGAGGCACATCAACCCGACGGCGGCTATGACGTGCACCGGTCGAGACGGAACGAAAGCACAGGCCAGCGCGACGCTGTAGGCCGCCACGAAGAAGGAGAGATCGCCCTTCACCTCTTGATAGTTCAATCGGAAGGCGGCGGTTCGCTTCCCCAGTCTGGCGTAGACCACCAGCAAGATGGCCAAGATGGGGATCACCAGGGTGCTCAGCATGAAGGGAGCGCCGAGGATCGCACCCAACCCCACCTCCGCTTCGGCACGGCCGGTCCCGAAGAAAATGGCGATGATGGGGATCGACGTTTCAGGAAGTGTGGTGCCAATGGCCGCCAGCACACCGCCGATCGCGCCTTCGGACAGATTGAATCGCTTGCCCAACCACTCGATGGCGTTTGTGAATAGCGTGCAGGCTCCCAACGTCAGCGCGACGGATACGAGGAACAGGAGACTATAGAGTAGGACCGTCATCCCCGGCCCATCGGCCGAGCCACCCGCTGTTTGGCATAGGCAAGGGCCGCGTCTTCGAGCACCTCCTTCACGGGACGGCCCGTTCGTTCAGCTATCCGCTTGCAATCGAGATATTCCGGAGCCGCCTTGGCCGTCGTCTCGTTCACATCGGCAATCTTCATCCGGACGACTCCCCCACGCACCTTCACCGAGATAAACCGCCGAGGAAGAATCTGTCGCATCACCTCACGAATCCGGACTCCCAATGCCGTCGTTTCATTAAACAAGACGTCAAGAATCTGATCCAGCTGCGCAGGAGCTGCAAGACAGGTCAGTACGATGCCGGGTCTTCCACGTTTCATGATGACCGGTGCGAGCGTCACATCGAGCGCCCCGCGCGAGAATAACTGTTCCATCACATACTCATACGTTTGCGGGTTCACATCGTCGAGGTTGGTTTCAACCTGCAGCACGGTATCCCGTTCGCGCGCTCCTCGGGATGACGGACGCGCGAGAAACACCCGCAAGGCATTCGGCCAGCCGTCGGGATCAGCATCGCCCGCTCCATAGCCAATGGCCGTCGGCGTCATCACCGGCATGGAGCCGAACTCCGCTGTCAGCATGCGCAACAGCGCCATGCCAGTCGGTGTGGTGAGCTCACGGGGGGGGCCTGCACTGTAAACCGGAACACCTTTCGCCAGAATGGCGACCGCGGGACCAGGCACCGGCAGGATCCCGTGAGCGGATTGCAGCGTCCCTGCTCCAACATTGACGGGGGAGGCCGTCACACGCGTCACGCCCAGCAGATCGCAGCCGATCAGCCCGCCGACGATATCGACAAATGAATCCAGGACCCCCACTTCATGGAAGTGGACGTGGTTCTTGGCCACACGATGAGCCTGCCCTTCAGCTTCCGCTAATCGATCGAATACCGATCGGCTTTGCTGCTTAATCTTATCGGGGAGTCGACTCGCGGAGAGGATGGCGTGGATCCGATGAAGCGAGAGTGGCTTGCGCAATCCAGCAGAGATCACGACGTCCACTTTCGTGGCATGGATCGCCCCTCGGTGCACCCGACGCTTTCGTAGCTTGAACCCTGAAAGGCGGAGTCGCTTCAGCCCGTTCACCAAGTCGGGAAACGGAACTCCCACATCCACGAGTGCGCCGAGGATCATGTCGCCGCTGATGCCAGAATAACAATCAAAATGAAGATGCGCGCCCATCAGCGTCCTTTCTCTGCCCGTTCAGACCGCGCCCATCTTACCCAAGGCGCGCGCGAACGGCAATCGGTTCAGAAGCTTGCAAGGCCCATGACGGTTCGTCGCGATATCGCATAGAAACCAGGCGAGGGGCACGAGGCGAGAGGGAAGACATTCCCTCTGGTCACCCCTAGCCTCTGGCTCCGTGCCTCTCGCCCGAACATTGGCAATGGCAGCAGAAGCGTTCATGGACCTTGCGGGCTTGAACGCATTGACAGCCTACCAACGCTGTGTTATCCCCCACTGCACTCGCCCACCGACTGGGCGCCTAGGAGCCTGTCCGACATTGCCTTCGTGACGAGGCGAAGGAGATGCGAGGCCGCAGGCCCGGAAAAACCGGAGGTGTATTCGCTGGAATACATTGAGAATTTTTTCGGGCCGAGCACGACGGAGATGGTTGCGGATCGTTCGCCGCAGTAGAACGGTCAGTGTCGGATAGGCTCCTAATAACAATAGTCTGGTAACGCGCGTAGCCCTATGACGATCTGCCGGTCCTTGATCACGCCCTGCTCAGAGTTCTTCGAATCGTGGAGTGGTCGAGTCGTCTGGGTACTGCTCTGCGCCGCGCTGTTGCTCTGTAACCCGTCTGCCGCCTCGGCAAAATCGAAAGCACACCGGGCCCCGCGCCCCGAACCGGAGCTCAAGATTCTTGATGTGAAAGTCTCCCCCAACCCCTATGCGATCTCGTCCGGCTCGTTGCAGTTTTCTGCCTTGGTCCAGCTGCCCAAGGAGCTGAACAGCGCAACCCTGCTGGAAGTCTCCTCATTCATCACGTCGCCGTCGAAAAATTCACTCCGTTTTCTGACCACGCGGACACCACTGGAGCCGCATGCCGCCTCGACCGACGGCGCCACCCCTCCACGAATCTCTGTCGTGCTGACGTGGGACGGGCTGGACCTGAAGAAGATCGCCTCGGGAGCAGGCCTCTATCATTTCGAAGTGCGAGCCAAGTTGCTGGCGAACGGCGAGAACGGTCCCAGGACGCAGATGGTTGCCTGGCCGAGACGTGGCACCGTGGAAGTGAAATAAACCGCGGCGGGACGCGCGAGACAGGCGCGACTGGCAGGAGAAGTAAGATCTGTCACTTATTCAGCATCTCACCTTTCCCGCTTGTCGCGCATTTCCCGCTCGTCGTGCCTCTCTCCTAATACATTAATCCGGTGCGCGAGGCAGCCGGCTCCGAACCCGTTGTCGATGTTCATCACGCCGACCCCCGCCGCGCAGGAGTTCAGCATCGTCAACAACGCCGCGAGTCCACCGAAACTCGCGCCGTAGCCTCGACTCGTCGGGACGGCAACGACTGGACAGGGAACCAACCCGCCGACCACGCTTGGTAAGACTCCGTCCATCCCTGCTACCGCCACGACCACCCGGGCTTGCATCAGCCGGCTCTGACGTTCCAGCAACCGATGAATGCCGGCCACTCCCACGTCATAGAGCGTCTCAACCCGACTCCCCATCACCTCCGCCGTCACTCTCGCTTCTTCCGCGACAGGAATATCCGAGGTGCCGGCTGTAATCACCAAGACATGTCCCCGTTGTAGCCGCTTGGGGTCACGGATTGCCACGATGCGCGCCACGTCATGATAGACCGCTCGACGATCAAGCCGTTTAATGAGCGTGGCCATCTGGCGAGTCGCGCGCGTCGCCAACAACGGCCGATGATGTTTCAACAACGCCTTCGCAATGGCGCGAATCTGAGCCGACGTCTTCCCCTCGCAGAATATGACCTCAGGGAATCCCTGCCGTAACGACCGGTGGTGATCGATCGAGGCAAACCCGAGATCTTCATAGGGCAACGTGCGGAGCTGCCCGATAGCCGTCGCCACAGACAGGGTGCCCGTTCGCACATTGGTCAGCAGTCGTTCAAGCGCCTCAGGACTCACGGCTGCCCTTTCTCCAGCTTTGCATCGCGCTCCATCAGATCAGTCACCGCCTTGCGGCACGACTTGTCTTCGAACAACACCGCGTTGATCTCTTGCACGATCGGCATGTCGACGCGATGACGTCGCGCTAATCCTAACGCCGCCTTCGCCGTCCGCACACCTTCGGCCACGGCCTGCATGCTTCCGAGGATCGTCTCCAGCCGCTCGCCCTTCCCCAGTCTCACACCGACCGTGTGATTCCGACTTAAGGCTCCGGTGCAGGTCAACACCAAGTCGCCAACGCCGGATAGCCCGTAGAACGTTCGTGGATCCGCGTCCATCGCGATGCCCAACCGCACCATTTCAGCTAATCCTCTCGTAATCAACGCGGCCCGCGCATTATGACCGAGATCCAATCCATCCACCACGCCGGCCGCGAGCGCCATCACGTTCTTGAGCGCGCCGCCGATCTGGACGCCCAGCACGTCGCTGTCGGCGTACACCCGAAAGGCCGGTGTCATCAACACAGCCTGGAATGTCTTGACCAGTCCTTCGTTGCTCCCGGCTAAACAGAGCGCCGCCGGTTTTCCTGCGCTGACTTCTGTCGCGAAGCTCGGACCGGATAACACCATGAGGTCCCGTTGCATGGCAGGAGGAAGTACGTCGGTCATGACCTGAGTCATCAAATTCAACGTATCTTCTTCAACTCCCTTCGTCGCGCTGATGAACGGGATCGGGGTGGAAAGGGACCGAACCAACTCGCGCAGCACAGGACGTGCGACGTGGGACGGCACCACAAAGAGCAGCCCCTCGCTCTGCTCGGTGAGGTCAGCCAACGATCCGGTGGCGATGAGCGATGGAGGGAGCGCCACGCCGGGCAGAAAGACCGGATTCTCGTGTTTCCCATTGATTGCATCCACGACCTCTCGCTCATAGGCCCAGAGCCGAGTTTCGAGACCTTTCTCCGCCAGATGCTTCGCCAGGGCAGTGCCCCAGGCACCGGCCCCGATGACTCCTATTCGGTTAATAGTCTGCATGTAGTGGATCAGCTACCCTAGCAGGATGCTAACAAAGGCGTCCTCTTTGTTCGTCGCCACGAGTTTCTGGTTGCCAGTTTCAGGCTTCAAGTTGCTCAAAGAATCCGAAACGTGAAACTAGAAACGAGCAACTTGAAACTTCCACGCGAGAGGCGCTTCACGGTTCACGGTTCTTGAGAGCGACGTAAGAACGCCGCTGGAGGCGCTTTTCAACGTGCTGCCAAGGGCGAGCGGATTATAGGAACCGGTTCTTTCACCTGTCAATGAATGAGAGACGGTCTTTGAAATTTGTCAAGTCAAGCCACGCTCCACAGCCCTGCCAAAACAGGGTCGGGAGGGCTGACGTGGCACATGCCTTGCTCCCTCTTTGTACGATTACACATTTTCCTTCGTCCGGACGCACCGGACGATTAGTATGAAAGAGAGCAGAGTTACAGTTGAAGACGAGCGATATGGCGATGAAAACCACGCGATTGACAAGGCGTTTCGTGATCACGAGTCTGCTGGCACTGCTGGCGCCGATTGTTCTCTTTGCGCCTCAGGCGTATGCAGAGTCCTACGTGGCGGGGCAGATCGGCGTGACCCTCCCGCAGAGCCTGAACAACGGAAAAGTCACGCAAGATGGATTTGGTGGACTCGATATCTCAGACCAATCCTTAAAAAGTTCCGCGATGGTGGGTGCAAAGCTCGGTCACTACTTCACAAGAGCCCGCTGGATTGGCATCGAGACCGGTGTATCCTACTCCACCCCGCATATCAAAGAAGGATCGCTTACATTTTCAGGTCCTGGTGGAATGGCAACTTCGCCAAGTTTGTCGGGCGTTCACCAGCGCATAATCACATGGGACGCGGATGTAATCTTTCGCTATCCCGGCTACCGGCTCCAACCCTATATCGGAATCGGCCCCTCCTTTTACTTTGCAAACCTGAAGGGCCCCGCCGCACCTCCAGGACAATCGGCCACCTCAATCGGCTTCAATGTTGAGGGAGGTCTGCGCTACTATGTCACACGCAATTGGGTTGTGTTTGGAGAAGGAAAATACAACCAAGCGCGCATGAATTACTCCTCAAACCATAGCGACCCGAATGCGGATCCGTTTGGCTTTCGCGCAACCTACAGTGCGCTCACGTTGAGCCTCGGCATCAGCTACCACTTCTGATCGACAAACCACCCACTCCCGTTTACATCTAGCAGGCTGCGGAAAAACGATTGTGGCACGGTGGAAATTCAATGGCCTGCACATCGAGGACAACAGGAGAACACCGCGCAGGATGCTCAAAAAGGCCAGACTTCTCACCCACCCAGCCCCGGCGCGCCAAGACGCGCCGTTCCGCGGGCAAGGCCGCAGCGAGCGAAGAGGCGAGGAGGTACATACCGCATTTCGTGTGGGCCGTTCGCACTTTCAATGGGTCCAGGCGAATGGAAAAGCCCCTACAGCGTTTCCGACCTCCGAGAAACTCATACTCAACGTTGAGCCTCTGAGCGAAGCGAGAACGCCGCCTGGGACAAGGCGCGTCTCGGCGGGCCAGGGTCGGGCGGGTGAGAAGAGCGACTTTTCAGCATCCTGCTAGCAAACCGACGCGGTTCCGTGTAGCCTACGCACGGAACCGCCCATGAAACTCTGTCCTTCCTGTCGACATGAACTCCCGGAGATTAGCCGCTACTGCTCACAATGCGGACAACGGCTTCATGCAGACCCAGTTGAACTCCCGCCGCCATCGCCACGACGCGTCGACCCACCAGCGGATCGGCTGAATGTCGAAGTGCTGTACGGCATGGTGGCGATGCTGTCCCTTGCGATCCTCTTCCCACCATGGGAAACCCCACCGTCACAGGCTCCCGAATTCCTCGGCTTGCATTTCATCTTATCGCCCCCCACACCGGACGCCATTGTGAGCCGCCTTCTGCTGACGATCGAACTCGTCACCATCGCCATCGCCGGGCTGTACGGATCTTTCCTCTTCCGGCAAAAACCCTGAATCGACAAGCATCATTCGTTAAACGAAATTTCCCTCTTTGTCCTGATTCTGCATGCGCGGGCCAATAGGCTGCTCAAAATGCTCACCCTTCTCACCCGCCCAGCCCCGGCGCGCCAACGCGCGCCTCTTCCCAGGCAAGGCCGCAGGCGAGAAGAAACCGGAGGCGTAGCCTCTTCGCTATGTTGAGGATTTGTTCGAGCCGAGAACGATGTTGGAGGCCATTTTCAGCAGCCGAGTGGCTAGTCGAGCGCCAGCGTGAGACACTTCGCCGAGCCGCCGGACTTCATGAATTCATCGAGCGGGACTGGATGAGGGAGATAGCCGCGCGAGGTCAACAGGGATTCTGTTTCCGGACAGCCTGCGGGGAGCGCGACGTGTTTCCCGACACAGACGGCGTTGCAGGCAAACCTGAGAGCCTCAACTTCCGGCACCACGAGACGTCTGGAAGGAGCGATCCGTTCGGCAAGAGCCTCGCGCCCATAGTGATCGAAGGCGGGCGGGAAATACAGTAGTTCATCGCCGCTCAAGGGGCACAAGCAGGTGTCGAGGTGATAGAAGCGCTTGTCGACCAGTTCGAGTGGAATGATCTCTCGGTGAAACCAGTCGCTGAGCGTCGGGAACACACGGATATCCGATCGTTGTCGATAGCCACCGAACCAGGTGTCGGAAAATCCCAAGAGGTCCCCGGCCCCCTCGAAGAAGCGGCCCGGATCCAGCGTAACGACTTCGTACCCCTGCCCACGAAACCAGTCCTCAAAATACGCCTCTTCCTTCTGCCGTTCGACATAGCGAAAACGGCTCGGTACTGCTGTGCCTCCAACGACGATGCCGGCATTCGCCGTGAACACGAGGTCGGGCAGTCCCGGCACCGGCTTCATCCGTTCCAGGACTGCGCCCACGTCCTGTTCGAGCACCTGCATGAGATAATGCCATTGGCGGACGGCCTCATCTGAATTGACGGCGTTGGAACGGCGCATCCACGGATTAATCTCGTATTCGATACCGAAATAATCTGGCGGGCAGACCAGCAGGCGACTCACGGCCTCCACCCCAACTCACGCGCCAGCTCGCGGAGAAACGACGCGGCGTCCATGATCAGCCCGACAGCCTGAAAACTTCCTCGATCCGCGAGTTTCGTCGGGACGGCCGGATTGACATCGACGCAGACGGATGGGATCGCGGCAGGCAACAAATTGCCCGTCGCCACCGCGTGCAGCGTCGAGGCGACGAGCAAGGCCAGTCCGATACCAGGGATTGCCGCACGCATGGCGGCCTGGGCTTCTACTGAATCCGTGATCACGCCGGGCAGCGGACCGTCATCGCGGATCGTGCCGGCCATGACGATATGGGCACCCCGCCTGACGCAGGCCGCCATAATTCCGGTCTTGATGACTCCCGACCTGACCGCGGCTTCGATGCTGCCGATGGCCCTGATCCGATTAATGGTTCGCAGATGGTGTTCATGCCCATGCGGCACGACGCGACCTGCCGCATGTCCATAGCCGAGGGACGTTCCGTAGAGATCGACTTCCATATCATGAGCGGGCAGCGCATTCCCGCAGAACAAGACATGGATGAATTCTTCATCGATGAGCCATGTCAGCGCCTCGCGCCCTCCGGCGTGAACAATCGCCGGGCCTCCCGCCAGCAGCACCTTGCTGCCCGCTTTCCCCTCTCGGAGCCCTGTTCGCAACTGCACGAGGCGCTTGGCGATGTCGCCGATAATATGCCCGTGAGGACGTTCGGCCGAGACCTGCGATTCCATGAAGCTGAACACATCGCGGTCACGTGGCCGTTGCAGCGGGATCACCCGCACGCCATCACGACCGGTCACAACCAGATCGCCACGCGTAACCTCCCCCATGGGAATGGTGCGGGCAGTCAGGCCCACTGGGTCCACACGAATGCCCAGGTCCATCTCGATCCCCTCCACCTCCACCCACTGGTCACGCACTCGCACCTGGGTGGATAAATGGGTTGTGGCGTAGAACTCGTCGGGAAAGATGCCGTCCGCAGGCGCCGCACTCAGCCGGCAATCTCGTTCACTCTCGACCGACGCGCCGTGGGGTTGAATGGCATGGAGAATCTCGCTGAGCAGTTTCGCAGATGAGGCTCGCACGATGATTCTGGCGCGCGACGGCTCCTCGCGGGTCTTGCCGATCTGCATGTCCTGGAGATCGAATGTTCCGCCCATCATCAGAATCGTGTCCAGGACCTTCGCTAAGATCAACGAATCGATAATGTGGCCTTGGAGCAGGACGGTTTCTTGATCATGCATCATAATAGGTCAAACTCCCACACTGGTAGGCGCTGCACAGATTCTACCACCCGGTTTCAACCGTTGCAGATCGGACTTGACTGTGTGCCAAAGACTCGCAGAGCGCTGAATCAAGTCAGTAAGGTGTACCAATCCCTGCAGGCTGCTCAAAATGCTCCGCTAGCAAGGCCGCAGGCGAGTGAACACCGGAGGCGTACCCTCTGGGGCGCACGGTGCGACGAATAAGGAGCACCAAGTCTGTGCGCGCCGCCGAGTCGGTGAGGTGGCTGGGTCCCCGTTGAGGATTTTCACGAGCAGAGAACGAAGCTAGCGGGCATTTTCAGCAGCCTGCGAGTCGCTCTTCATCAGTTCCCGCAACACGCTGGTCGCATAGGCACCGGGTGGAAGTGAAAAGGAGAGCGTGAGCACTGTGCCCTCCAATGTCCACTCCAAATCGGCAAGGGGGATTCGGAGCGACCGCCGTTCACCGCGAAACCCGCAGGCCTTCGCGGCTTCGGTGAGACTCTCCGGCGTGGCCCCGCTCTCAGCAACCACGGCCTGTTCGATCTCGCCCGGTTCTCCGCTGGCCCACGAAACGCGCGATCCGAACAAGATGCCGGTGGGACTGATCTCGAACCGGTCGGCCCGTGGCTGTTCCTTCGTGGCATCCTCGACCAGAAAACAGGCACCATTCTCCATTTTCATGGCCCAGTCTCCAACCAGGATACGATCGAGTCGATCAAGTCGTCTGGCCAAAATGTCATTAAAGAAGTGCGATTGATAGGCATTGAGGTACCACATGCGCTTGGACCGGCTCAGCCTGTTTCGACGAGCAGGGTTCATCAGTAATTCGGCTCCGGTCTGGTAATTCTGTCCGCTCCGCCCTTGCCGTTGCGGACCGAAATAGTTCGGCACGCCTCGTCGCACCAGCAATTCAGTCACAAGAGGCACTGTCTCGCGGGCGTGCGTGGCGACATCCCGAATTACCAACCGAAAGTGATTGCCTGCATGGTGCCCAGGACGCAAGCGATTGCGATGCCGACCCAGCACGTCCACGGACAATAGCTGCTCGTCCAATTTCAGTCGATCCAGCCGTTCAGGCATGACGCCCAAGAGCGAGACCATCTGCGTGGTCACGGCCCGGGCGTCTTTCAGGCCCGCCACACCGATCGCTTGCGCTTTCACCCCCAAGACCGAAGACAGTCGCAGGACGAGATCCGGAGTCGAGAGCAGGCGTTTTCTGATCCTGACGTAGAGATGCTCACCCTCTCCACAAGGAAGATAGAGCGGACGTTCCTCGACCTGGAAGTCTTCCGGAAGAGTCCGCATCTGTCCGCCGATGCCCGGCAATGCGGCTGTCAAAAAAGGCATGGTCATGGTGCAATAGGCCCCATCTTCATTCGCGCGTGATCGCCCTCACCACTCTGTCAATCTCGATGAGGGGTGAGACGACTTGCATGGTATACTTTTCCTATGTCTTTTCGCCTAGCCTCCTACAAAACGATCTGTTCCGAACATCATGCTCTGAGAGGTTACCGGCCTGAATCCCACCTGTTAGCGGCAGGGGTGTTCCTCACCGTTCTGATGTGTGCTCTGTTCCCAGAGGACTCGTTGGGTAGAGAGAATGCGATCTTTCAACAGTTCACCCAGCACATCGGTCGGCAGATCCACAGAGACAAACAGGCCTTTGCGCAAGCGAACAGCTGCGTCTCGTGGTTTTATAAGGCGAAAAAGACGCCTCCCCCGGCCGTGCAGGGAATCAGCTGGAAC
>WNFE01000624.1_pt1 | contig 25134 bp, 37 predicted proteins | sample 5400451 | NCBI WGS metagenome assembly WNFE01 (sample SAMN13153344, study PRJNA577476) | soil metagenome | isolation source: 200 cm saprolite under Douglas fir tree site 2 hole 2 | place: USA:California | collected 2015-04-18
GGCCGTAATGAAGTAGTACTGGATCTCTGCCGGGTTCCCGATATTCAAACTCGTCTCGTGTTTTCCCAACGTAGCGAGAAGAGACGCCCCAGACTTCCGCGTGCAGGGTAGCCCACCGCAGTGATAGACGCGATATCCCACCAGATCCGGTTCACTGTTGGCAGTCCACGTCAACGTGGCACCCCACGCCGTACTCGACCACAATATAAGAACACCAGTGAGGGCTCTTACCCAGTTCATACGAATACTCCTCTATATGTCCCAGCCTTCCTTAACATGCTCCCCCAGCAATTTTTGGTGAAGGGCAGCTACGGCCTTCTGATCTGCTCCTTGCTCAAGCCTGTTGTTCTCGTTTCAATCGTGCGAGGAGTTGGCCCAATCGATCCTGGTGAGGGTGCGCGACAGTGATGAACCCCACGCCTAATTCTCGCCCACGGTTCCAACGGACTGCTGCCTTTTCAATGCGAATCGGTGATGCCTCGTCAGGCACGTGCAGGTGCAGGGTCAATTGTATGCCAGCGTAGACTTGACTGTCGGTGTGGACGCAGCAGCCACCCTCCGACAGGTTCACGATCGTACCGACAGATTCACTGAGCGTTGGACCAGAGAACACACTGTGAAAATGCACCGGAAAGCGCTGGGCGCGGCGGAGGTCCATGAGAGTCTCCTTCTCGGATCAGGTGGGACCGTGTCGGTCACTTCCCCTTCCGCAGGGGGTCCTTCCGTTTCACGGCGATCAGGCCGGCGGCTCCGAGGTCCTTACTTCCATAAAATTATGTCTTCTCTTTCACCAAGGCATGCGCCAGCATCAGTTTCCCTTCTTGCCAGTGCCGTGCATCCATCTCCATCACACGTTCTGCGACCTTGTGTAGCTCCGTCAGATCCTGTTCGAGTTGCTCGGCCTTGGTTCGCCACGCAGCGCCGTCATCTCCCTTCGTACTCTTCAGGCGGTCTACTTCGGCTTGGAGTTGGGCAATAGCCGCATCGCGTTCCGCTAGTGGCGTCTCGTCTCCTGCGACGATCGGTTCGCAGGGGGCCCTCTCCGCAGGGGGCTCGACAAGACGGATCGGCGTGCGGTCCGCCTGACTAGACGCGACAGGGGTAGCCGGGATGCGTGCCTGGAGCCACCAGAGCGCGAGGACGTTCAAGCCGATGATGACGGCGCACAACCAGATGATGAGCACGATCGGTCGGTACAGCGGGTGCATATCCCGTCTCCTTTCAGTTCGTCCCCTCAGTCATTGGATCATCCTCATTCATCCATCGGCTTACCCCTTCCCCTTCGGTAGCAGCCCTTCCGCTCCATCACGGCCACAATGGCCGCGATTTCCCACATATTGGAAGTAGTCGCCTCTTCGATGGACATGCTGTCGCGTTTAGGTCGATTGTCACTCATAGAAAGGTCATTAGATGATCATGGCTGTGAATGTGTCTGCTTTGAAACTCCCCACTACCAGTCACAAGCTTGTCAGCTATCTACTCCTGTCCTTTTACTGCGTCCAATGCGGGATGGTAGATACCCAAGGATGATGAAAAACCATCAAGACCAGGGAAGAGCGTCGCCCGAGAAATATTCATGTAGAAAAGTGATTCAATGGCGATTTTTTGCTGTGATCTAGGGATGACAATCCGCTTGAGGTTCTGACCATTATCGTACCCTGACATCGCAAAAAGATTCTCCTCAAACCCTTGTGAGAGATCGCTTGGGACAATAAAAGTACTCTTCTGAATTGTCAGGCGTTCGTTCATTCTGAACGGGGCGAAGGATGCAACAAAAGATAGTTTGCGTCGATTCGTCAGAAATATTTCCTTAAAGAGCGATCTATGCTGAGGGGTGTCCTGGAGGGGTTCCGTAAGAAACTTCTTGTGTTTAGAATCTTGATAAAGCTTTCTTAATTCACTGAAGATCCAGTCGGTGCTAAGCGCCCACACTGCGCAATCGCCCTCAGCCTCTTCAAGGGCAAAATACGCCGCCACATAAATTGAGTAAGACCAATCCAAAAGCCTCGTAGGAGCCCCGTGATGTTGCATGATGGATAGCCATTCGAGAGTATCGTCAATACGAGGGAGGTGCTGAGAATAGTGGTGATACCGACGTTGAAATTCTCTTAGAATGGTCCGTTCTCTTTCTTTGAGCTTCAATATCCCAACATCGCGAATCCAACCATTCCTTTCAAGCGCTGTCTCCAGGGCCAGCGTGGAATCCCGTATCCCTCTAAATATCCAACCTTTCTTTCTGTGCTCGTGGATATCCTCCCATTTTGATATTCGGACGGATTTCACATTGTCTAATTTGGTCCTTCGTTCTTTGCTAGGTCCAAAAGTCAACTTGCTCATGGGATGCTCACCATCGGCTCCTGCGCCAAGCGTTTCACATAGCGCTCCAGCCTCGCCCTGGCGCTCCGTTCAACCACGACATTTTCCACTGCGAACTCCTGCATGCTCGACGATCGCACTACGGCTTCAGGAATCTCGATCCGTTGCTCATTCGGGAGCGTGACAGTTAACGAGAGGGATTCCCCAGGTCGCATGGGGAGATCTCCTGAGAGACGCCAACCTGAACGCGAGAGATTCCACACCGTGCCTTGGCCTTGGAACGGGCCAGCGTGGTACGTGACGGAGCATTGCACGGGAAATCGACGGTAGGGACGTAAGACGAAGGGCATGGGGGCCTCGCAGGGAGGTGTATTGTAAGAGGGGGGCTGAGCAAACCGCAAGTCGGGGAGCTGAGCTGGGTATGGACTAGAACAAGTCGTAAGATAGTCCCACGAATGGCATCCCGACGTTCAATCCGGAATTCGGGTGGCGGGTTCCTCCATTCGAAATATGGATGAACCGATAGCCTGCACGGATGGCACATTGCGGCGTCAGAAACCATGCGGCTCCGGCTCCGCCCCAGACGACAAAGTTGAATTGCCCCGGTTGCTCCGACACGCGGCCACCGAGATCTGTCCATATCGGACCTCCGCCACCTTCGGTGTATGGCCGTAGCCGATCGAGACTGGTGAAGGTGTATTGCAGTTTCGGTGTGGCTCCGATTCCGTAAGCCGTCATCGGTTCGGACGTCCCGAACGCTAACAACTCGGTGCCTAACGCGACCTGGCCTTGATACCAGCTGGAGCCGATGGGATCAGTGAGCGTCACGGACCAGGACGCCATCGCAGCTGCACCGAAGAGTTTGGAGGATTGGCTTGGCATTAAGCGAATGGGAAAGAAGGGGCCAACAGCAAGCCCCACCGTCTGTGTACCGATGGTGGTATGGGAAATCGGTTCTTCAGCGCAAGCCATGCAAGGGGATAGCCAGGCCGCAGCTGCCAGCAGACCGGACCCAATGGCCAGGAGGCTACGGTATCGAACACTCATGAGATAGGGAGAGTTTTCGCCTGTGCTATCATTTTGCAGCGGGAGCAGACTTCAGCGGCGGTGGGCTGGTTGCAAGAGGTCAGCAAGGTTATTTCCCCTTGGGCAGAATCCCCTTCCGCTCCAACTCCTGAATCCTCGCCTCGGCTAATTCAATCAAGAAATCCTTGACCGTCTTCCCCTCGTGCGCGGCGGCCATCTTCACCTTCCGCATGAGGTCGCGGGGGATCTCCCGAAAGTTCCAAGCTCCGGTGCCTTCTGGTGGGGTGCGTACCATTGCGGAGGCAGCCTAGCACTGTCCTGCCTGAAGCGTCAAATCGCACTTGACATACTTCACTATCATATGATATTTCATTTATACTCCAAGAAAAGGGGGTAATGCGGCATCTGCTGGAGGAACATTTCAAACAGGCTCAGGTGATGGGCCGGAAACAAAGGTGACGTATGGGCGTGAAGTTACGCGAACGTCCGGGCAAAGGCTGGTACGTGTTCACCGATTGGAACGGTCAACGGAAGGCCAAGTTCTTCGGCAAAAACAAAGCCCTCGCGAAGGCGTTCGCCGATAAGTTGGCGGCCAAACTGAAGTGGGCCGAGCAGAGCGGCGAAGCAGTCACCCTGGCGACACCAGACGGCACGATTCCCACGGTCGAGGCATACCTCACGGAGTGGCTCACCGTCTATGCCGAGGCCCACTGGAAGGCGTCCACCGCTGAAGGGTATCGGCAAGTGGTGCGTCAGCACATTCTCCCGGCACTCGGGTCCCGCCGTTTGTGTGATGTGACCCGGATCGACCTGAAGCGCCTGATCGCCGCACTCGTTGCCCAAGGTCGGAAGAAGCGGACCTTTCACAACATTCTCACGCCCCTGAAAGAAGCGTATCAGCACGCGATCGATGACGGACTCGTAACGACCAATCCGGTGGCGCATCCCGGACGGATGACGAGCACGCGTGAGTCGGCGGACTCGCACATCGATCCGCTGACAACCGACGAAGTTCGCGCCCTGCTCAGCGTTGCCCAAGATCCGTGGCGCCGGTACTACCCCCTGCTCCTCTGTGCGGTCCGTACGGGCCTCCGTCAGGGCGAACTCATCGGTTTGCAATGGAGCGATGTGGATTTTGCTGGACAGTTTCTCGAAGTCCGCCGTGCGGTCGTTCGCCGGAGGGAAACGACGACCGAGACGCACAAGATTCGGCGCGTGGACCTTTCCCCGCAATTGGCGCGGGTGCTGCAGGCCCTCAAGGAAACGCGTCAGCTGGAAGCATCGCTGACGGATCGCCCGATGCCAGACTGGGTCTTCCTTAGTCCCGCCGGGCACCGCATGACCAACGAACTTATCCGAAAATCGTTCTACGCCTGCCTGGATGCCGCTGGATTGCGGCATGTCCGCTTCCACAATTTGCGCCACACCTTTGCCAGCCTCCTCATCCACCAAGGCGCAAATGTGAAATACATCCAACAACAACTCGGTCACGGTAGTATCAGCATCACATTGGATGTATACTCGCACCTGTTCCACGGCGACCATCGGCATCACGTCAGTCGCCTCGACGATCCACAGGAGGACCTCGTCACGGGCGGGGCACCTGCGCGGGAATCCGCAACCCAGGCGCAACCTCAAGCTGCGGGTGTCACGAGGACTGCTTCAGAAGGTGCAGATAACGCACAAGATTTGGAAGATGGAGGGGTGACGGAGCGGCCGAACGTGCCAGTCTTGAAAACTGGAGACCTCGCAAGGGGTCCGCGAGTTCAAATCTCGCCCCCTCCGCCAACGACAGGAGTAGGTTCATTATTTCAGTTAGCCTTCACGTCGACTTCCTGATACCCACGCCATAATCAAGGGGAAACGCCCAGGATACTGTCTACCACGAGCTTGCCTCCAGGAACCTAGCAGGATGCTTAAAAAGACCAGACTTCTCACCCGCCCAACCCTGGCGAGCCGAGACGCGCCTTGTCCCAAGTAAGCCCGCAGCTCCGCAGCTGACCCTCGTTTCACGTTTCACGCCTCACGTTTCACGGTTCCTGGGAGCGAGGCGAGAACACCGCTGGCGGACTTTTCCAGCATCCTGCTAGAGATGTAAGAAGTCTCCGCCCCCTCCTGGGTAGACCGACCTCCGTCCACATCTTCACTCTTGCTTATACCCACACCCTACCGCATAGGCTGCTACGCTAGATTCGTTTGCGCATCCAACTCATGGCCCCGGATAATTTCTCATGATTCATATACATCTAGAACAGCATTCGTTTATCACTGTAAGCATATGAAATAGCTTTATTATATAAACACATTCATCGAAGATTTCTTGCCCACCATTCGCCCCCCCTTTAGTTCAGCCCCACCTACCTCTACGGTATTTTCAAAAATTCTGCCCTGCCCCAATATCAAAATCATCATACTCAACAGCGCGCACACAAGCACCATTTCTTGAAGGAGAAACCGATGCACAAACAGATCGGGAAGATCGGGGCCATTCGTCGGGAGCTAGACGGCAAAGCCTGTCCCTTCTGCGGAGGCCATAAGTATCAGCTAGTGCTTCGCGGGAACATGCACCCGCAAGCTGGCGGTCTCTTAGCGCGCTGCTCTAAGTGCCAGCGTCCTCGCGGACTCGATGAGGACCTCGGTCGAATACTCTGGATGTAGCAAAACTTCCTCATCACCTCAACACAGATGGAAGACACGATGGGCATCCTCTCTTCCCTGGTCCAATACATAAAGTTGCGCAGAGCGCACAAAAAACAGGAACGAACCGCGTTGCACATGTTGGCACTCAGCGGTGTCGTCAGACCCAGCCATGTTGAACTCCGTTACGCGATACCCATCGCCAGCATTACCGCATTCCGCACGCAGCCGACTGCGAACGAGAATCCGCAGATCCAACCTATCCCTTTGCGGTCATGGGACCACCACATCACACTCAACATGAAGCAGACACGGCAATGGGCGCGCAGCCTCTCATCCGCCACCGTCCAACTCAAAAAAACCCCCGATCGTAATTCGATGGACCAGGCAGTTAGACGTGTGAGCGTTTCCCGTCTGCCCCCGAGAGTTTTCTTGATCCACCTCGCGAATCGTTTGTACCTCCCACATAGCCTGGGGTAAGATCACGGCTCGCTTGCTGGTCTTCCTACGGTCATCGACCTGCGTCGCAGATGATTGGGAACCCCGCATAGAGCTGAGACCAGTGGAGAGGTGGCCGAAGGCAACGGTTTGCTAAACCGAATTGTGGGCGGTGACGGAACCCCTTGAAAAGACGCGAAACCCCCTATGAACACTGGCGATTCTCGATGGTCGATGGTTACTGCCCTTTACCGCTATTTACCGCGCCGCACCGTAGAATTCCAGTACGGGATCCAGGACCGTATAAGTACTTAGGTGCACTGACTGCCCTTTATCGCCCCGCCCCTCCCACGGCGGCTCAGCCCACAAGCCTTTCTTGGCGTCTCGTGCGTCCTTCTCCAACCTTTGAAAACCGTGTCACCTGGCGCCTACTTCCGATACCACCAGCACCAGCCGTCTTTTACCAGTGAGTGATTGGCATTAGCTAGCAATGGCTCCCTCCAAAGTACTAGTTGCCATAAACAGGCTCTTGTGGTATCAATGCCAGCGGCATATGGCGCGACCGAGATCAACCCATTCAGACATCAACCTAGGAGGTTATCATGGAAGTTGCAATTATCCCGGGCCTCTTCGTGGCCATCTTCGTAGGGATCGCGGCTCTGATTTTGTTTACTCCATATGAAAAAAAATGATGTGCGCCTCCGCATTCTTACGATTGAGCGGGTCGCGCCGTTCTTTTGGGAGGCGGATGCGTTCAAGTTGAAAGGGAGTGCAGGACTTCGAGGGTGTCGCCATTTTCAGATGAAACCGTAGTCGAATCCACCATCAACTCAGGAGGGTATCATGGAAGTTGCAGTTATCCCGGGCCTCTTCGTCGCCATCTTCGTAGGGATCGCGGCTATGATTTTGTGGTGGCCATATGACAAATGATGGCACGCCAGAATGTGCGCCTCCCCATTCTTACGATTGAGCCGGTCGCGCCGTTCTTTTGGGTGTCGTTGGGACCTTCTTGTAGCGAAAGAGGATCTCTCGTTGTGCGACCGTTTCCATGAAGTTGTAGAGGTCGAGGCCATCACGGTTGAGCACAGAGCACGCTAAGGCCTCCAGTTAGGTCATGGAATCACCCCCGTATCTGCAACCATCGTCAACTCACGAATACTTTTCTCGAAGAGGGGCCTCCAATCAGGCTGAGAGGCATAATGATTTGAGTCACTGATGTAAAGACGGTAGGCAACGGCGGTCGCTTTTGCCCACTCCCTGGTCGTCTTTATCCCGTCACGTGAGCAAAGCGTCTTAAGTCGCAGGCGCTCATTCATCGCTCACTTCTTGCCGCACGCAAGTTTCCACAGAGTTCGATCAATACTTTCTGGTTGAACTGGGTACCACTTGCCTTCGTCTGCACCGGTATAAACCACCTCGCCGGTTCCCATATTGCGCGAGAAATTCGTGAGCGCAAGCTGACGTGTGCGCTCTTCTGTACAGTCAATTTCGCTTAGTGCCGTGAAAGACAAAAACGCCGCATAGGTTTTGGTTTGTATCGTCTTGAAGTCGTACAATAGCCACCCCTTCACCAGATTCCCGTTACGGCGAACGGTCATTGGATCCGCGTACACAGTGATCCCTGTTTGGTCGTTGTCAACAATCTTTATCCACTCCGCAAACGCAGGTCCGCTACTCAGTAGGAGCAGGGACCAGACGCAGGCCAGCGTAAGGGAAGGTCTCGCGTTGTACGTGACGGGGAAGCGCCGGTAAGGCATGGGGGCCTCGCAGGGAGGCGTATTGTAAGAGGGTTGCTAAGTACGGCGCAAGGGCTGCAACAAGGGTATTACTCCCAGGTCAAATGCAACCCATCGCTGTCACCCGAAAATATGGCAAGAGATTTTCTGCACGTGCAAACCAAATGCCCTTTAACGGAAACTTCCAAAGGATCACACGAACGTAGATGAGCCGTCATGATTCCAGAATGGCAAGGGTGTAGGTCTGTATCACCATCAACATCCTCTCGAATCTTTGATTCCAATTAAGCACGAGGAACTATTGAAGTCGATCCTGCCCTATAAATCTAATTTCCAAAGTCCCTCTATCGCTCAGTTGGTTCTTTTCTTCCATGTAGATACGTTGTCGATCTTCAGGAGAAAGTTCCATGTCCACGACTGTGGTGGTGGGTTCCTTCGCCATCCTCTCCTCAAAAGTTAACCGGTTCAATACCTCATTAGGTGGGCATATGAGGATAAACTTTATAAGGAGGAGGCCGAACTTAGACGGCGGAAGGGTCAGCAACAAGGTTCCAGCGAGATCCGTGGGGGATGATCGCAGTTTCACCCCACCGTTGAGGACGCCACCGAAGCGGCTGTACAATTTCTCCACCATGCCCCTTTCACTCTCCCCGTTGATCCGGTTTGGGACCTCCACCTGGACCTATGAAGGCTGGCAGGGCCAGGTTTACACACGGCAGTACGTCAAGAGCACGTTTGCTCGGGAATGCCTAGGGGAGTATTGCCAGTATCAGTACCAGGGCGAGCCACTGTTCAGGACCGTGGGGAACGATTCGATGTTCTACCACCCGCCAACCGCGAATCAGCTCCGGCGCCATCTAAGCCAGATTCCCGAAGGCTTCGAGATGTGCTCCAAGGTGTGGGAGGAGATCACGATCCCGAACTACGCGAAGCAAGCTCGCTATGGGCCTAGAGCGGGTCAACCGAACCCGCGGTTCCTCGATGCGAAGCTCTTCAACGAGCTTGTGCTCACGCCTTACCGAGAGGCGAAGTTCGAGCCCCACACCGGCCCCTTCCTGTTCGAGTTCCAAAGGCATGGCATGTCCACAGACGAGTTCTGTTCACGGCTGGATGGGTTCTTCAGTCAGGTCTCGAAGGATTTTCAGTACGCGGTGGAGATTCGTAATGCTGGTCTGCTCGGTGCTGAGTACCACAAGGTTCTTGAGATGCACAGTGTTGCACACGTCTACAACCATTGGTCTTACATGCCACCATTGGCTGAGCAGCACACGCGTATGGAGAACTTCACCGCACCCTTTACGGTGCTGAGATTGCTCACCCCGCTGAAGATGTCCTATGAAGCCGCCAAGAAACGAGCAGAACCCTACACGAAGATTGTCGAGGAGTTGCCAGAGATGCGGCGGGATACTGTGGAATTGGTGAGACGCGCAGTCACGGATAACCGGAACATATACGCCTTGGTGAATAACCGTGCCGAAGGAAATGCACCGCTAACAATTCAGGGCCTGGTCGATCAGCTTCGCGCCTAGTGTAGCCGGGTCCATGTTCACACCCTGCGATTGTCTACCGGCTTCCCGGTCCCGATGATGGCGGTATTGGGCCGCGCCAATGGGCTCTTAGCTTCGCAACTGGTTGGTCTTTGTCAGGCCACCAGACTGTCAGTTCCCCATTGGTTTGACGAACCTGAACCATGCTGTCCCGAGATGGGGGGTCACGCCGAAACCAGTAGCAGCCAGGTTGTGTGGGCGGCTCTGTGCTCCATTGGCTGTCCGTCGCTATTGGAGAGGGTTTATTGACTTTAGCCGTTGAGTCCACTCAGTGCCTCGAAGAAGCGTTTCTGAATATACTACAGAGTACCTGGCTATGCGACTAGGGCAACCCCTTGAGATTCTCTTATCCCAAATGCGTTGTAGTTACCAACTGTGCCCGCGATCATCTCTATAACACCTCCCGCCACCCCCCGTCACCCTACGAATTTCCACACGCAGGAGGGTTCCCATGCGAAGAGAGAGCCTTGGTCATCACGGACAATTCCGCGCTTTCCGCTCCACTCTAGTGGCGGCCTCAACGGGCCCGCTTTCTCCACTGCCACGGCGGAATGGGCGCGAGATCAACCCACAAACCTTTCTTGGCCTCTCGCCACTTGTTCCTCTGCGGCATGCCGACGATCCATCACCTAGCCCTGGGAATCGGCAGGATGGTCCAAGGCAGAACCGTCTGCCGATTCCCACTGAGACAGGTACCTGCTCCCAACCCATTGAGCCTTCTTGCCTGATGCAAGAGGGCAGTCAGTCGTACGACCGACTTCAGTTCTGTGACCGGCATCATTCATTTAGCGATCGGATCGATCACCATCGCGTGATACTGATTGTTCACTTTCGCCTGAACCCGATCACCCAGCTGGATGTTTTCCATCATTTGGGTGGTTTTGTCGATATGCAAACGCACTTTCTTACCGTTCCCCCCCTTGACGACATAGTTATTGCCTTCGATGCGCAACACTTCACCCTTAATCAACCAGCCGCCTTTTGACCGGGCGCCCTTCATCGGATCGCGCATCTTATCCCCTCGATCAGATTGGCCCGCGTTCATGTGGTCTGCAGTCGAAGCCGCAATACGTGCCTGCGCCGCGTTGGAGAGGCCAAGGCACAGCACGACACCACACGACAGGAGACCGACGACTTTTGGAATAGTAGCCATGGGGGCCTCCTTGGTTAGATGTAAAAACACGACTAGGGATAGATGAGCTTCCGCGTCCCTGTCATGGTAGAAAATGATTGATCACGGATTTTCGACCTTGAGAATCTTTATTCGTACGACGAGCGGCTTCCCCGCGAGCGGATGGTTGTAATCCAACACAGCCGCAATGTCTCCCACTGCTGCCACAGTGGCGAGCTCGCCCAGACCATTCTGCACGATATCTCCTTGCTTCGCTCCAGGCGGCAACAGGGTTTTGGAGATAATCAGCTGTTTCCCCTCATCATGAGGACCAAAATTTTCCTCTGGACTCAGTTCAACCTGCTTTTCCTCCCCGGGTTTCATTCCAACTACTTCTTGCTCCAAAGCTGGAATGATCTCGTGCCGGCCCTGAATAAACTCTTTGACGTTGTCGTAGCCAATCCCGGTGGAGCCGGGAACAGTGGCCACATATTGGAGGGTGACTTTCGAGCCTTCTTTGATCCGTGAACTCTCGGCCTCGGGAGACCGAAAAGAACTTGCTTGTAGAGACTTAGCTCCAACAACATATCCCCCAAAGAGTGTCATGCAAGCGAGACTGAATATGAGACTCGCTTTTGTCAGGTCATGTCGTCTCATGCAAGCCTCCTTCTCCAAATCTATAGAGATGCGTTGATTGAGTTTCCCAGATCTACATGGCGGTGGTTTCCATCCTTGTCGATTTGCATTCCTGGGGGGCAGAGGAAGACGTGCCCATCATGGAGACCACAGAGATAGCGCGTGAACTGGACTTGTGCCCAGCTTTCATGAATGCCGTCCTGCCCCTACCGAGCAAGGTATCCATGAGACCGGCCTCGAATGCATCACTCAGTTGTGACAAACAACTGCTTCCGTTCCCTCTCTTGTTATGAAGTGAGCTACACCCATTAACTTGAGCAAAGGGGATACCACCGGCCCCAAATTTGTTTGAGGCCCGTTTTTCAAACAGATATGCAGCATATATATTCGGGGTGGTTGCTTCGCCAAGGCACAGCCTGTCCAGGTTTCAATAAAAAACCAGGTTAAGGTACTGTTATTGTAAAATCTTTCAACGACGACAGGTTGTCCGCCCCTGGACAAATTGACCAGTACTTTCCCTCCTTGACAAACTGCCGAGTGAGGTTGGTTCATCCCATCGGGCAGGATCACATCGCCAATGACGCGCTTGTATATGTCGTGACCCTTCGTCTGGACGATGACTTCCCTCTCGAAGACAAGCGCTGAGGCGGTGTGCTTCGCTCGTGTGCCGTACGCTTGGCCTTTCTCCGGGTAGTCGATGCCACTTAGACGGCTGCGTTCGGGCTGTCGGTTGTGGAGGACTTCGATGGTGTCGCCGTCGCTCGCGTGTGAATCGTTCTTTGGGGGCTAATTTAAGAGTCTTCCGGTGCTTATCCCTGCAGCATGGCAAGGTGGCCTCGAAGGTTCGGCCAGAACCCTCACCAGGGAGGCGCATTAGATAGGAGGGATGCAAACGACGGCGCAAGGGCGTCCGTCGAGGCCGCGCCGGCTCGCTCGACCGCGGCAGGTCGCCAGTGCGTGTGAGCGTGGACATGGTCAAGACAAAACAAAGGCCCGGCACCTTTCGGAGCCGAGCCTTCTGTCTCAGAAGCTTCCCATGGTTTCACGCCGCCGAGAGCAGAGGGTCACAGTGTTTCCATGGCGGCTTCTAAGGCTACCTCACTCTACTGCATCCTCGAAACAGAGCCTGCTGGGAAGAACCCTCGTGAAGGAGCCATGGTTGTGGACCCCTCCACCCTTCCACTTCAGCCTCGTCATGCCTCGCGTCCGTTGTCCACCCGCTCCGCTTGCAGTCGCCATTTCACTCATAAGGCAGCCACATGAGGTATCGGCATCACGTTCCCGGTTGTCTGCCCCGTCTGGCTAAATGTTGCGCTAGCGTAGGCAAACTGCGAGCCAAGTAAAATCTGATAGTCCGAGTAACCGAGTTGGCGAAGCACCACCCGTCCATCCCGCGACATACAATCAACGGCGACGAATATTTCTTCCCAACTGAAATTGGGAAGGTGGGTAACGAAATCGTCGAGACAGCACGGACCGCTCCGCAGCTGTTCCATAATCGCTTCTTCTATGGGCAGCATGGCGTCAGACCTCGGTTTGAGGTGAAGTGCTATCGCGGGTGCCCCGTATAATGCACCGAACGCGCCGTGGTTGAAGTAGGAACTGCCCTAGTATTGGAGTAAGAAAAGTCCTACGAAATCTACCAAGAAGCGGGCCGGAGCTGTCTCAGCGACAGCTGAGCCCTATACCAAGATCGTGGAAGAGTTACCGCAGATGCGCCGAGAGACGGTGCAACATGTGCGACAGGCTGTCAGCGAAGGCCGCTGTGCCTATGTGTTGGTCAATAACCGCAGCGAAGGGAATGCGCCCTTGACGGTGCAGGGACTGGCAGAGATGCTACGCGGCTAGGTCAGCGTTTTGATCGTTCAGTGAACCCGTGGCCCGGGAATTCTTGTAAGCCAATTCCGCCTCCCCCGCCCAGGTCAATAAGGGTTTATCCGTATGGCTGGCTTCGGGTTGATGTCTCGCGGATCCAGGCTACGAGAAAAATAGAGTGCGGCCAGGATCACGAACAAGAGGAGCCCGTAACTGATCACAAATTTCATCGCAGCACCTGCCGTAGGCCGAAGTCCGGATTCGGCCCCCGCTCTTTCGGACAGCGATTACAGTACGTTACAGCCGCGGCACACCGCCGGCTAATCCCGCATGTCGAAATCTGTAAAATCTTCCCGGCCTATATATGCAAGACCGAACGCTATGTGGTTCTCTTCCGCAAATGTTTTGGCGCCCCAATAGGTCCAGAATCTGGCCGCGTGCGATCTGATGGTGGTCGTGGACCCGTCGTTGGCAATGTAGCGAGTACCGGGCCTAGCATGTTGCTGCGGTCCGACAAAGATCACAAACAGCGTTTGTGTTCTCTTCCGCGGCATACGCCCCTGTCATTTACTCTTCGGCAGCAACCCCTTCTTCGCTTGGTACTTGGCTTCAGCCTCGCGTCTGGCTTCCCGCTTCAGTTGCTTCACTATGGTCTTGAGCTTCCCAATGCTACTCGGCCCTACGTCCCATTCGAGACCACCGAATGTGAAATTAGAACCATGCAGATTCCCTAGGTCCGATGGAACACTCATTGTGCGCACGCGTTTTCCATCCGGCAATCTATCCTGGTAGTGCTCTAGTGCATCCCTACCGTCACCGTAGTGCTTCAATAGCTGTCTATGACAGGAGAACAAGGGTTTGATGCATGACAGACGACCGGGATGACGCAATACCTTGAACATTTCTTGGATCGTGTTCCACGCTATAAAATAGAAGTGAATCTCGGCAAAGATCTGATTGAATACCGTTCGACGTGCTGGATCAGAGGGGGAACGATCGTAGTTCTTAATGAGATGCGCGATGCGTCGCTGTTGTGTTCGGGCCGCCTGAAAATAAAGCAAGATCCGATCGTAAGCTGTGGAAGCCCTAATGGCATCACGTCCGGGAACCGTCACCTGAATGAGAGACGCGGTATCGCGAGGGTGGAAGAAACCCACTTCACTTCCCCTTCGGCAGGAGGCCCTTCTTTTCCAAGTCGGCGAGGTGGGCTTCGACTAGATCCAGGAAAAGTTGGCGAACGGTCTTCCGTTCCGCGAGTCCAGCCATACGAGTCCGGCGCATGAGATCAGCCGGAATATTACGGACTATCCATGTCCCCGTTTGCCGAGTCTGTCCCTTGTCCTTCATCGGGCGCGAAGCATAGCGGCCCTATCCTGGCCCGTCAATATATCTCTTAACATGCTATAGCATCTATATATATCATAATATATCATCGGAGGTGATGCATGAAAATGGTGAGACTTTTAATTCAGCTCCCCCAGCCGTTGAAAGCCAAGCTCGACGCGCTGCGCAAACACGGCACCACGGCCAGCGGTTTCATTCGGCATCTGTTGGAGCAGCATTTCAAGGGCAAGCGGGCCGCATAACGCACCACCAAGGAGGCTGTCATGGTGCTCAATCCACGTCACCGCGGGGACTGTGCTGAGTTTTTTGTGGCCCCGCACCAAACCCATCACGTGCAGCTTGACGGTCCCGCCGACGTGATCGGCGAAATCGAGCACGCGGCGGCCCGGGCCGGGCGCACCTGGCATACCCAATTCACCTACGTCTTGGAACTCTGTCTCGGCTATCACCCGTCAGACTTCGACGATGGGCGCGGCGTGGAGGACTGGCGCACCCTGCTGGGGCCGTGCAGGTTTCGCTTGAGCGAGGCAGAGGACTGGAGTCCGTTCACGTGCCTGTGGAGGAAGACCGCCAGGGGCGCCACCATGAAGGAGAGGGGATCGTGCTGACGTTTCAAGAGCTGCTGGACGGATTCGTGGAGAAGTCGAAGGTGATCTACAGGAAATATTGCCAGTTGCGGGAGCAGTATTTTCTGACGTGGGCCGACCATCCCACGTTCCTCCAGATTGAAGACTGGCACGGTCAGTTCGCGCATGTCCCCCACCAGGCGAACAGCGGGCTCTGGCTCCTCAAGGCCATGTATACTTGGGCCATCCGGCACGGGCATCATCCGGGGCCGAACCCGGCGACCGGCGTCAAGGCCCATCGGACGTTTTCCCGAGAGCGGGTGATGACCTCACAGAAAGTCGCGCGGCTCCTATCTGCCTTGGACCTCCTGCCGGCGAAATTGAGCGTCCTGCTCGTGGTCTTGCTCACCACGGGCTGTCGGCTCAGTGAAGCGCGCCAGATGCAGCCGACCCACGTGAATCTGTCTACCGGAGCGTGGTTGCAGCCCAAGACGAAGAATGGCAAGCCCCATACCACCTATCTGTCGGTCCAAGCGCGGGAGGCCATCGCGCAGCTCCCGCATAGCGAAGCCTATATCTTCGATGGCGTGCCCGGGCAGTGCTATTCGCTCAACGGGGCCGGGAAAGCCTGGCAGGCGGTGCGGCCCATGCTGGGCCTCCAGGACGTGCACCTCCATGATTTCCGTCGGACGTTCGCCACGCATCTCTACATGGCGACGAAAGATGAGTTTTTGGTGAAAAGGTGTCTCAATTCATACAAATCCCAGCGTGACGGCGATCTATGTGCGGATCAGTCATGAGGAAGTGGCGAAAGCAATGCAGGGGCAGGCCGATCGGTTCTGGGCGCTGCAAGCGGCGCCAGTGCCACTCGCGCTCCCAGCGTTGACGCAGGGAGAATCTATACCACTGTGCGGCGCACCGGCGTGCTAGAGCCCCCCTATCGGCCCATCGATGATATGGAGAAGCGAAGATCACGGCGGATCAGCCGAAGATCCGTCGGATCGCCCCATACGTTAGCCCGATCGATGTCAGTATGCAGAACACGTCTTGTATCATGGGGAGTCTCCCCTGTGAGATGAAAACACGTACGTAACGATACGCTCTCCCGGGTCATGCTCGCTGAGCAATTTTGACCAGACCGCGGAAATTTCCTGGTTTTTCGGCGAAGAGTTCTTAGGCCGGAACGAGACGGGAGTGCGAGTTCAAATGATGAAGAGGAGGGCTGACGATGGCAAGGATTATGCAGCATCAATGGATGAACAGCGGACCATGCGAAGCCATTGAAGCCGAGGATGAGGGAATAACCTGGGTACTCTTTTCGGAAAAGAGGAGGTCAGGGGGTATGCGATTTATCAATGTCTCAGAGAGCAAAGAGATAGGAGATCTGGCCATCAATCTCGATGAAATCAAATATGCCAGGCACGTGGGCGGAAAGCTCGAGCTGTATTTTCAAGCCGGCGCGGATGGGAAGCTAATCTTGCGAGGGGACACCGCTCAGCAAGTGTGGAATGAAATAATAAGGAGGGCTGACCGATGGCGCGACATGGGGACGGACTCTACTTGCGTGGACAGACCTGGTATCTCGATTGTCGGTTGAACGGGGCACTCCAAGGGCAAGCCGATCGGCTGTGCAGCCTGGTATCTGGGGGAATGGAAGTGCTGCCGGCCCCGGAGCCACCCGCGCAGCTCACGGTGCGTCCATGAATTGTCACCACGTCAACATGTCAACCAGGCTCCGGTGATGGGGCGGAAAGGACGGTGAGCAATGGCACGAGCGGGGAGAAGGGATCGGGGATTGCTGGCAAAGAAGGATTCGACCGGCAAGACGGTGTGGTATGTGCGGCTGTATCACGAGGGGAGAGAACGTCGGTTCGGCAGTTTCTCAACCAAGACGGCGGCGCGGGAGTTCTACGAGAAGGCCAAGCAGGAACAAAAGACCGGGCGCTTTTTCCCAGAACGCTATCAACAGGGCGGTTACGCGAAGCTCGAAGAAGTCCTGGACGGGTATCTCGCGGCGTTCACCGGATGCTCGAAACGCGATGAGGCGCGGTTCAAGAAGAAGTGGGCGGGGATCTTTCCGGCCGCTCGACTGAATGCGCTCACCCCCATGGCCCTAGAGAGCGCACGGGCTCAGCTCGCTGAAGGACGAACTCCACAGACGGTGAACCGCTACATGGGGTTCTTGCGGCGGGTGCTCAATAAAGAAAGCCGTGCGTGATGGCCAGCTCGCCAGTAATCCGGTGAGCCGGATCCAAATGTTTCGGGAGCCAGCAGGCAAGACGCGGTTTCTCTCGCCCGAAGAAGAGGCGCGGCTCTATGAAAAGATCGGGGCACCGTATGCGGGATGGGTTCGGTTGGCGATTCTGACCGGTCTGCGTCAGATGGAGCAGTTCAGCTTGCGATGGGAACACGTGGACCTGGAGCGCGGTGTCTTGACTCTTCCGACGACGAAGGCGAGAGGCGTGCAGTACGTTCGGTTGAATGAAGAAGCCAAGACACTCTTACAGGGCTTCATCCCTGGGAACAAGTCGGTCTGGGTGTTTCCAAGCGACAACCCCGATACCCATGTGGACCCGCGCAACTTCTACCGGCGCGTGTATCTTCCTACGGTCAAGGCCATTGGACTGGAGGGCGTGTCCTGGCATAGCTTGCGGCATACCTTCGCGAGTCGGCTAGCCATGTCAGGCGCGACCGAAGGGACGATTGCCAGCCTCCTGCGGCATAGCGGCACGGTTCTAGTACGGCGGTACGCGCACCTGAGCCCTTCGCACCTTCAGCATGAGATTGAGAAGGTCTCAGCGTTCGGGAAGCTGGCAGGAAGGAACGAGCCAATAGGGGAGTACTCAAAGCCCGGAGAGCCAGGAGGGGAGGAGGAACCCGTTGGGGGGCAACCGACCCGTATTTCAGTTCCAACCGTGACTGGAACCGTGACGGGAGCAACTCAGTGATGAGCAGCCGACTGATAAGCTACGGGAATTATTGGTGGCGGTGCCCCGGATTGAACGGGGGACCCGCGGCTTATGAGTCCGCTGCTCTACCAACTGAGCTACACCGCCAGAAACGCCCGTACGCAACCGGGCGATAGGATACAGGAATGATTTGGAGAGTGTCTAGCCCGCATTATTCATGAAGGTTCGTCGCAGAGTGACGCGCGGCAAGCGCGAGGAGCGGGACTCGCGTGAATTGTGAGCGAGATAAGCAATATACGCGTACAGGCACGACACGAAGTTCCGAAAACTTCGGACTTCGAACCGTCGTCCGTCTCACCAGTCTCGCCCGGCTCGGTTGAGTCATGCAGCTGCTACTCACATGTTGGTTCTAGCCCATCGTTCCGGTAGACTCGGTGCATGACTCTTCCGCTTCCTTCATCCTGTGAACGGGCGATCCTGGAACAATTCCTCAAGGCGGAGGCCATGGCATTGTGGGCGGTACGGTCTGCGCAAGCGCAGGACGTTCCACCCGGTGTGCTGCAGTTCTTGCGCCGTCATGAGGAAGAAGAAGCGCAGCATCTCAAGCAGTTTGAGCTGCTGCTGGGAATGAGTTCGCACGGCAAGACGGCTCTTCCTCGTATGCCCAGTCAATGGAGGATCCTCGCGGTGCATCTCTACGGGTACGAAACGTTGGGGTTGGAGTTCGCAAAGCTGTTAGTCTGCTTGCGGCCGGATTTGGCCTCGATTTTGAAAGATGAAGAAGTGCATGTGGGGTTTTTCGAGCATGAAGTCCGTACCATTCTTGTGCATGGAGGACTTGCCGCTGACGGTGCACGACAGGCGGCCCGTGCCTGGAGACGGCGGCTGCCTCGCACGGTTGATCGTTATCTTCAGGACGAGGGTCTCGTGACCTTTCGTGACGAGCTTCGGCGACATATTCTCGACGTGATCGACGCGCGCTTTCTTGTCGTTGGATTGTTGGCACGGCCGGAGGGGCAGGGTGCGCATCCTGTGAAGACAGCAATCGGGGAGGCGGGGGCGTTTTCCGTCTTCGAGTTAAACGGAGAAGCCGGACACCCGTGAAGCGTGATCCGAAGTTCGAAGTTCGGTGTTCGAAGTTCCGGAAATCTCGAACTTCGGACCTCGAACCTCGGTCGTCTGGCCTTTCCCGTCAGTCTCGCGTTGCGACTGCGCGATTTCGCGACAAGCTGTCAAAGATAATGGGGGTGAGTATGTGGAAGAGTGCATCATACTGCCGGATTTCTGCAGTCACAGGGGCCATTCTTTCGAGAGCGACGTTGTCTCTGATGCATGAACCTCAGGCGTCTGACCTGTTCCCTCGGTGCGACGGCGGGCGGGATGGTCTGTCTTGTCGATGCGCGTGCGAGAGAGAGTGAGTATACGTAAGTTATCGGATGCCAGTATTTATGGAAGGCGTTAATTCGTAGCCATATCTCTATAACTATAACTATCCGACATAGAGCCGATTAGACTCATTGCTATAAGTAGTAAACAAAATTATAATCCCTGCACAATGACGTGGCAGTCGAATCGTGAGGCTGACATGTTTATGACGGTTCTCTCCTTCCCTCCTTCATACTCATCGCTGATTGCAATATCCGCGTATCTGTCTGCCCCGATCCACAAAGACTCGCACAGAGATGAGAATTCGGTGCATGGAGAACAGGCGCGGCCGGTGTTGTTCTTCATGCTCAGGCCAACCTCCACGAAGGAGGAAGCTCTTGATCAGGCCTAGCATGAAACCAGTCAGAGTGTTGATCGTGGACGATCACGAAGTCGTTCGAGTGGGATTGCAGACGGTGCTGAGTCGACAGGACAGTATCAAGGTGGTCGGCGAAGCGGCCAACGTCACGGATGCCGTAGTGGAATGCTGTCATCTTCAACCGGATGTGGTATTGATGGACGTCCGCTTGCCCGGCGGGAGCGGGGTGGATGCCTGCCGTGCCATCAGGGATTCCTGTCCCGCCACGCGGGTACTCTTTCTTTCTTCCTATCAAGATGATGATGCGGTGCTCGCCGCGGTCTTTGAAGGGGCGTCTGGCTATCTGTTGAAACAAGTGAATGCCGAGGGGTTGCTGCGAGCCATTCATACTGTGGCCCAGGGGCAGTCGTTCCTCGATCCGGCCATTACACAGCCTCTCTTGACCCGCATGCGGGTACAGAAAGAGGGGGGATCCGAGCTCCAGCGGACGACCCTCTCCACCCAGCAGCAGCGTGTCCTCGCGCTCGTGGCTGAGGGGAAAACGAATAAGGAGATCGGCTCATCGCTCGAGCTGAGCGATAAGACCGTGAAGAACTATATCCGGTTCATTTTTCAGAAGCTGAAAGTGACCCGGCGCACTCAAGCTGCGGCCTTTTTCATTCGCGATTCCCCCTCGTGGAAGCGATCAGGCCTACAACCGTCGCTCGGGATGCATAAAGAATCAGTGAAATCTCGGTAACCGGCCCGTGATCGGTTTGTTCACCTCCCGCACCTCGTTGGCATTCCACGAAGCGTCTCCTCTCTGTTAGCAGGATGCTGAAAAAGTCCGCCAGCTTCGTTCTCGCCTTGAAAGCGTCCTCAACGTAGCCCAGAGGCTACGCCTCCGGTGCTTTCATCGGCTGCGGCCTTGCCGGACGAACTTTTTGAGTATCCTGCAGGATATTCTCCCACGGGCTCCCCACGTGCCGACCGGCTCGCACAAGCCTCGTTCCCTCCCATGCCCCGCGCCATATCGGATCGTCCGCCAGCGGCGTTCTCGATACCCGCGCCGCGTATCCCGAAGGTTACCGTATCTAGTCTCAGATCAGACCAGCCGAAGGGACGAACGACGAGGTACGAGCGGCGTTTCACGAACGACACACGAAGAGGACAGCCTTTTCAGCGACCTGCGAGACGGTGTCGGTCTCTCGTGTCATGTGGCTGCGTTCTAGTCCACATTATTCATGAAGGTTCGTCGCGAAAGCGTGCAGACGCGAAGCGAGACGGGCACTCGGAGACGTGAAGCTCTGAGGCATACTCGTGCAGTATATCGAAGGGCTGAATGACGAGACTGCCCGTCGCAGCCGCGTATCCGCGCTTGCAGCAGAAGCTTCATGAATAATGCCGGCTAGATTCAGGGTGAATCGTCCTCGAAAGATGAGGAGGGGTCTTTGGGCGGTCTGCCAGGGATGTCTTTCTGACGGAGCAGTTTCGTGAGGTAGGTCCGTTGAAGGCCGAGCTCTTCGGCTGCTCTGGTTTGGTTCCATCCATTTCTGCGCAACGCCTCTTCGATGACCTTCCGGCCGTAGTCGTCCATGCTCTCATGGTAGTGACGGGGAGGAGATTCTGTTTCGGCCTCGGTCGCCGAGGGGAAAAGGGAAGCTGATAGATGCAGGTGGGCGGGCTCAAGGGTGTCCTCGGGACACAAGATGAGTGCACGCGTCAGCACATTGTCCAGTTCGCGGATGTTGCCCGGCCACTGATACTGTTGCAACGCCTGTACGGCGCGGTCACTCAGGGCGCAGGGGCGAGGAATCCCCATTCTGACCGCGCGCTTGAGAAAATGCTGGGCGAGGGCAGGGATATCGTCCATACGTTCACGCAGGGGCGGGAGTGTCACGGTGATCACCGCGAGCCGGTAGTATAAATCCTCACGAAACGTGCCCTGTTGGATCGCGCGCCGTATGTCTTTGTTGGTGGCCGCGATGAAACGCACATTGGTGCGAACCGGCTGGGTTCCGCCCACACGATAGAAGGTCTGATCCTGGAGGACCCGCAGCAGGCGGCTTTGCAAGGGGAGCGGCATGTCTCCGATTTCATCAAGAAACACCGTTCCGCCTTCTGCCACCTCGATCTTGCCTGGTTCCCGTTTGACCGCGCCGGTGAAGGAGCCCTTTTCATGGCCGAACAGTTCGTTCTCGAGCAAGTGCTCCGGCAGAGCCGCACTATTGACTGCGACAAAGGGTTTCGAGCGGCGTGGGCTCCAACGATGAATGGCGCGGGCCACGACTTCCTTTCCCGTACCGGTTTCACCGAGCAGGAGGACGGTCACGTCGGACGGCGCCGCTTGTTTGGCGATTGTGAGTTGCGCGGCCATCTTGGCGTTGGCCCCCACAAGATGATCGTACCGATCATCGACTTCTTGACGGAGTACGTCGACCTGACGGTGCAGCGCCAAGGTAGCCAGGGCTTTGTTGACCACGACGGTCAGGTGGTCGGCGCTGAACGGTTTCGTCAGGAAATCAAATGCGCCAAGCTGTATGGCCTGAACGGCGCGCTCGATGGTGCCGAATGCGGTCAGGATGATGATGAGCGGTGTGGTGTAGGTTGCGCTGGTGTCCTCTTCGGTGCGCCGCTCGCTGTGCGAGGCGCCTCTCACTCGTTCCAGGATCTCCAGACCGGACAGAACCGGTAGTTCCAAATCCAGGAGCACGAGATCAAAGTCTCCTTGTTCAATCAGACGCAGCGCATCCTTGCCGTTGTCGGCTGTGACAGGCTCGTGCCCCATATAGGTGATACGATTCTCGAGTCCGAGAAGAATATCGCGGTCGTCGTCGACAATTAAGATTTTGGCGCGCATCGTGTCTGTGAAGAAGGGAGAATGTTTGTACCTGCTCAGGTGTTCAGGCTGAAGGCTATAAATTATCAGGCAAAGCACGAATCAAGCCATTCAAAACCTTCTCGGTTTCTACGACCTTGGGTTCAAGCAGAGATGAATCCTCGTTGCGCAAGAAGCCCAAACGCTTCGACAAATGTAATTGATAGTGTAGTTCCCTCAACGACCCGAAGGCGATATTGAGAAATCTGAGATACTCTGCCTCACTGTCACGAGCGCAACCCTCCACGATGTTAGAAGGAACTGAAACTGCTGCTCGCCGTATTTGAGAAGTCAGTCCAAACAACTCTTCTTTTGGAAACCCAGCGGTTGTCCGATAAACCGACACCACTACTTCATCAGCCAACTCAAATGCCCGAAGTTGTGTGTGATCACGCATGCTTGAGCTAAAAGCCTTCAGCCTATCTACGTGAGTAGTTACGATTTTTTTGAAATTGTAGATCATATACACAGGAAAATACACTCCTCTCAATCGCTGAAATCGGACACGTCCGGCGTGAAGGGCGGGACGAGCGCGACGGGCGAGATCCGAAGTTCGAACTTCAGGGTTCGAAGTTCCTGAAGCCTCGCATTTCGGACCTCGAACCCTCGCCCGTCGCCTCCGTTTCGCTCACGACAGTTCACGCGTCCCGCTGCGGGGCCGGTTGCGGTAAGTCTTCTCGCGAAGACGCGACAGGCACTGTGAAATAAAAGCGACTGCCGGCTCCTGGTGCACTCTCCACCCAGATGGTTCCTCGATGCATCGTCACCAGGCTTTTGGTAATGAATAGGCCAAGCTGAGCCCCCTGAGCGGAAGGGTTGGCAGACGGCACTTTCGAGAACTCCTGGAAGAGCTTTTCGACGTGATCCGGGTCAATCCCACAGCCGGTATCGGTGACAGAGGTTTGCACAAAGCCCTTGGGGGTCGTCTGGAAATCGACGGTTATGCGGCCGCCTGGCGGCGTGAACTTGATCGCATTGCCGATGAGATTCCAGAGAATCTGTTCCAGTTTATCGCGGTCCCCCTGGACCGCTGGAAGCCCTTCCGCATGCACGATCTCGAGTGTAATCGCTTTCTCAGCCGCGATGGTGAGCAAACTGTCGGCGACCAGGAGGGCCGTGGCTTCGACGCAGACCGGTGTGAGGCAAAGTACTTCCTTTTCGCTGTCAAGGCGGGACCAATCGAGCAATTGATTGATGATTCTGGTGAGCCGATTCAGGTTATGTCCGATGCGAGTGAGATAGGTCAGTTGTTGTTCGCTCACCGGCCCTGCAATGCCATCGCGCATATTGTCTGCAAAGCTGCGAATCACGGTCATGGGGGTGCGCAACTCATGCGAGGTGACAGAGAGAAACCGCGACCGCCGCCGATCGTGTTCCTGAAGGCGCTCATTGGCGGTGGACAATTCCTGCGTGCGCTCTGCAATACGCTGTTCGAGGTACTGTGTGAGTTCTTCGAGGTGGGAATAGGCTCTGGCATTGTCGATGGCCGCGGCTACGTGGCTGGCGATCGTCAACAGCATGTTGAGATCTTCTTCCGTGCAGGGTTGTGCGCCCCGGTCGGCGGCGAGGTACCCGAGCATCTGGTTGTGACTCTGGAGCGGCACCGCGACGAACGATGTCACCCCGGTGCGGCGAGCCATGTCCAGTAAAGATGGTTGCATGCGATCGGCCACGCCCTCAAGGCTCAGGATGAGCAAGGGCTTGCCATGAATCAGTAGGTCGGCTTGGAGGCTGCCATCGTTTTGGATAGGCACATCAAGATGGCGAGCTGCCTCCGCAATGTCCGGCGAGACCCCGGCGATTTGGGCCACATACGCCGTGTCTCGTTCTCGATGCCGCAGCATCAACAGCATCCGCGTAAAACCTAGGTTTTCAATCAGGAGCTGTAAAACGGTGTTGAGAATCTGGTTCAGGTCCAGCGTCTGGGCGATGGCTGCACTGACCTGATGTAACGTGGTCAATTGCCCGACCTGTTGTTTGATGGTGGCCAGGTTCGTTGTAATGGCGATGCTCCTTTCCTGTAATGAGTGGATCATCAGGTTAAACATGCTCGTCAGTTGGCCGACTTCGTCGCGGGTGGAGGGTATGAGGGGCATAGGCGAACGGCCCTCAGCCACTTGTCGAGCCACACCGGCAAGGTTCCTCAGCGGCTTCGTGATACGGAGGGTGAGCAGGTGGGCGCCGAGCGCGCCTGCGCCGATGATGAAGGTAGTGAAGACGAGAATATTTGTGATCATCGCCGCGAGCTCATATTTCAGGTGTGCGTCGGTCAATCCTATTTGGACGACACCGGACACGAGTGCCGGCCGTGTCGGGGATGAGTTGGTGCTTCCCTCATCCATCTGAATAGAAAATGGAGGCAGCGAGGTGTCTCCCTTTGCCGTTCGCAGCACCGGCATGGCAAAGTCGTACACGACTTCCTCCCACGCAAATCGGTTTCCTATCTTGGTGG
>WNFE01001349.1_pt1 | contig 25119 bp, 20 predicted proteins | sample 5400451 | NCBI WGS metagenome assembly WNFE01 (sample SAMN13153344, study PRJNA577476) | soil metagenome | isolation source: 200 cm saprolite under Douglas fir tree site 2 hole 2 | place: USA:California | collected 2015-04-18
CGCGAGATCGCTGATGAACTGCGCAGCATTGGCGGCAGCCGCTCTGTCGGCTTCGGGATGCAGCAGGTACGCTCGCTGCCTGACGCGGTGGCGCGAGCGCTGGAGCAGCACCTGGAGACGCTGGAGGCGGAGGAGTCCGCCAGGCAAACCGCCGCTCCTGCGATACCGGAGAAGAGCAGCAACAATGGGCATGACGACCCGGTGGCGCCGGTCAGCCTGAGTCGTTTACAGACGACGGGCAATCTCTGCTCGCAGTGCGGCTGCAATACGATGGTGTACGAGGAGGGGTGCCGCAAGTGCTATAACTGCGGGCACAGCGAGTGTTAAACAGGGTGCTCGCCGTCACTCGAGCGCATACCTGACCGCCGCTTCTGCCAGCAATTGAGACGGATTGAGCAAATCGGGCAGGTCAGCCTCCCCTTGCAGGAGCAGGGGGATTTCGGTACAGCCCAGGATAATGCCATCGACGCCCTGGTTTCTTAACGCCAGAATCGCCTTGTGCGTGATTGTGCGATCGGTGGCATCTTCCTGTCCAGCTTGGAACTTGAGAATGGCCTGGTTGAGTCCCCCAGCCAGTGCTTGGGAGATGCTTGCGTATGCAATTCCTTGCTTTTCTAAAGGAATCGTGTACACCAGCGGTGGGCCCATGGTCACTACCCCGACCTTGTTCCATCCTCGTCTATGCACCTCGCCGAGCGTCACCTCGATCATGCTCAGGACTTTGAGACCTGAGGCCTGCTCAAGAGCCTCTTGTACCATGTGCATACCATTGGAAGCAATGACCAGGAAATCAGCGCAAGCTCCCAGCTTTTTCACGGCTTCCGAAAGGCGCGGATCCGCTTGCAGTGGCAACACTGGCATGTGTTCGTCCTGCATGAGGAACGGTGCGTGGCGATAATAATACACCAGCATCGGTGGATAGCCGGTGTTCGCATTGGGGGCAATGAGTTGTTGCGAAACGGCATGAAGACGCGCCTCAAAATCCATGGTGGCCTGGGGGCCAAGCCCACCTAACACCCCAATCGTTTTCATACGTAACCTCCTGATGCATTGACATCTGCTCTTAGATCGTCTCATGAGATCTTCTAGAGACAAGGATATCCGCTTCCCGCCACTTCCACCACGAAGAAGAGGCACATGTTCACTCACAGCTTTCCCGTCCGGATACAGGATGTGCTATGATGAGAGAACAACGTTGAGGAGCGAGCACACGAAGAGAGAACGACTCAGGAGCCACCCTATGACAGAAACTACCCGTTTCGCGACACTGCTGAAACGGTATCGCCAGGCAGCAGGTCTCTCGCAGGAGGCGCTGGCAACCCGCGCCCAACTCAGTGCTCGTGCCATTAGCGACCTGGAGCGTGGCATCAATCGGACACCGCGCAACGACACGCTAGAACTCTTAACGGAGGCACTCTCACTGTCCTCACATCAACGTGCCAGACTTTGGGCTGCCGCACGGCCGGAGACTCCTGCTTCCGCTGCCGACCTTTCTTCGTTTCTGCTCCCTGTTCCCCCTACCTCGCTGGTTGGGCGTGAACAAGCTCAATCGTGCGCTCGCCTTTATCCTTCGCGACCACAGGCGCCTGCTGACTGTGACCGGGCCAAGCGGTGTTGGCAAGACGCGGCTCGCACTGCAGGTGGCACAGGAACTTCCCGACACCTATGCCGATGCGATGGCCTGGGTGGCACTGGCCTCGGTGCGTGATGCCGCGCTCGTGCCAGGAAGCATCGCCCAGGAGCTCCAGTTGCGTGAGCAGGGAGATGCTCCACTCCCTGCGCAGATCCGCGCCTACTTGCGGCCCAGGCACTTCCTCCTGGTCCTCGACAATTTCGAGCAGGTGCTGGAGGCAGCGGCCTTCGTCGCGGATCTGCTGGCAAGCTGCCCGCGTTTGACCGTCCTGGTGACGAGCCGTAGGCCCTTGCACGTGCGCGGTGAGCAGGAACTTCCGCTGGGTCCCCTGGCGCTCGATGACGCGATCCGCCTCTTTGGTGAGCGAGCACAAGCGCTGCGCCCAGGAGGAACCTATGCGACAGAACTGGTGCAGGCGATCTGCGAGCAAGTGGACCGGCTTCCGCTGGCCATTGAGTTGGCAGCAGTGCATGTCAAGGTGTTCTCCTTAGCCGAGTTGCTTGAACGGCTGACGAAGCGCCTGGCACTCCTGCGAGATGGCGCCCGAGATCTCCCAGCACGCCAGCAGACCATGGAAGATGCCATTGCCTGGAGTTATGAGCTGCTCACAGAGGCCCAGCAACGCTGTTTTCGTGCGCTCAGTGTTTTTGTGGGAGGGTGGACGCTTGAGGCAGCAGAGGCCGTGTGCTGGGATGAGCAGGCAATCGCCGGGCGTTCGGCCAGCGCGACCCTTGCCGCCCTGGTAGATGCAAGCCTCGTCCAGGCGGAGATGGCAGCCGATGGCGTCACACGGTTCACCATGCTGGACATGCTGCACGAATACGCGCTGGAACGTTTGCGTGCGGCGGGCGAAGAGGCAGTATGTCGGTCTCGACACGCTGCCTATTATGCCCAGGTGGCAAGGACGTCTGTGCTCTTTGGGCCGGGACAAGGCACGCGCGACGCACAACTCATGCAGGAATTGCCAAATTCACGCGCGGCATTGCAATGGGTTGAGCACAAGCGGGACGTGGAACTCGGGCTGCAGCTGGCCTGCTTCTCGCGACTGTGGTATATGTCCGGTCAGGTGAGCGAGGCAGAGCTGTGGACAGAACGCATGCTGACTCTGGACCGGCAGGCGAGAGAGCGCGCTGCCCCAACGGCACTCAGGGTGGACTTCCTTTTCGGCCTGGGGCAAATCCTGTTGAGCCGTGGGAAGCTCGAGCGTGCGGCAGAGGTAGCCCAAGAAGCCTTACGCCAGACCCAGCAGGTGGAAGACCACAGGAGCCTGAGCAATGCATACGATCTGCTGGGCCAGGTCGCATTCCTTCGAGGAAAGAGCGAGGAGGCTTCGACCTATTTCACCGAAGAGGAGAAGCATGCCCGTCTGTCAGGGAATAGCGAGAGCAAAGGTCGTGCCCTGATGCATCTTGCGGAGAGCGCGCTGATGCAGGGAGACTATGCGCGCGCCACCACCCTGTTGGAAGAAGCCCTGGCGTGTACAAACTCTCGAAATGCCGTGGGGAATGGCCGATGTCACGACCATGCTGGGGCATGTGGCTCAACAGCTGCAGAACTATCCGCTCGCCAAAGCACGCTACCGGGAAAGCCTGACGCTCTACCGCCAGCTTCGCAGTCCCGCCTACGTCGCCTGGTGCCAGGAGGGCCTTGCAGCCACCCTCTGTGCCGAAGAGCACTATGCCCAGGCCACACACCTGTGTGCGGCAGCGGTGACTTTGCGCGAACAGGCCCGGACACCACTACCACTGGCTGAGCGCGAAGCGTTTGAGCAGACGGTTGCTACGGCAAAAACCGCGCTCGACGAGGCGAACTTTGGAGAGGAGTGGGCCATAGGTACTGCGTTTACGCATGACGAAGCAATTGACTACGCTTTGTCGGATGCTTGTACATAAGAGAGAAGTGTCCCACAATTCGTTTACAGAACATACCTGGCAACTTGCAGCGGTTGATATGACTCACAATGTTTAGCCCTAGCATTCGGATATTTATAAGATACACTGAAAGGACACATTTGCAACCCCATTTAAGGGCGTTTAAACGCGGTGCAGCTGATGCGCCCTGTAGAGCCAATGCAGGCTGAAATAGACAGCGATCGGGAAAGGACACGTGTCCTTTCCCTTTTGCTTTCATCTGGCTTGAGAAGCGCTCAGAGGTAAAATAGGATTCATTGAGTACAGGCCACCTCAAACTCTGCTGGTGGCACCTGGCCCAAACTCAAATGAAGCCTTTTGGTAGTATAGACTTCTTCAATGAAGTGACGAGGGTTGGCTTCTGCCTCCACAAGGGTCCGGTACTCTGTGACCCATAATGAAGCGTTGAAAAGATGTAAGTCATTGATGCCCATACTAGCGAAAGTTGAAGTATTCATAGTGGATGTGATGTAATGGCACTCCTTGCCTTCGAAATGCTCGCCGGAAATGTTGTATCAGACTCTCTGGGCCACACATGTAGACTTCTTTCTTTGAAAGTGGGCTACGACTACTCGAAACAATTTGCTCCATCGTGAGAGGTCCCTCACGTTTTGAGTAGGTGATGTGAGGATGGAACGTCGGGTAATGTGTTGCTGCTGTGCTGATTTCGTCGAGAAACAGCGCCTCGTCTTCGTTGTGTACCGTGTAGTAGAGGTCGATGTCGAACGCCAACGGCTGCTCCGGGGGAAAGGCATGGATCCAACTCCGAAATGGGGTGATGCCGATGCCGCCGGCAATCCACACTTGCTGGGAACCCCCTCTGCGGTAGTCGAACATCCCGAATGCTATGCCTACACGCGCCGGAATCCCTGAGTGCAGCGTCTCGATCAGCCGTTGCGTAGCATCCCCCAGTTCCTTGATCGAGAGGCGCAGGGAGGCTTCCTGTGGAGCACTACTGACAGTGAATGGATGTCGCTCCCAGCCAAGCCCTCCCCCAAAGCGCACAAAGAGAAACTGCCCTGCGACAAACGACACGGGTTGGGCGACAGGAGTGAGGATAACCTCTACTGTCTTCTGGTTCAGGCGGTTGACCGCTTCAACAGTATAGTTGTATTGCCACAGACGCCTGATGAAGGGATGGAGCAGCTCCTGGTACAGATAGGCAGCCGTGCCAATCGTTGCCACAGCTATATACCAGACCAGCAGAACGGGTGCTTGCCGCAACACCGGATCCACCAGGATACCGTGAATCAGCGCAACTATGACAAACAGGCCTGTCAACCTATGGAGTGTAAACCACCGCTGGTAGTTTGGGCGTATGTGACGACCCACCGCAGGTAATCTTGGAACAATTGCCCACAGCAGCAGGAGCACCAGCCCGAACAGAGCTACGAACCCAAGGGCGTTGCCCAGGGTACTCTTGATCGTATTGTTCACCGATGTGACCAGGAGATAGTGAGGGAAGAGCAGCGCCACTCCTGCTATCGCACTCCAGCGATGCCAGACGTACATGCGGTCGAGACCCCCGAAGAAGCGTTCCAGAAAGGGGGCTTTCGTCGCTAACAGGAGCGAACACGCAAAGAGGACAATGGCTGTCGTGCCCAGTATCTCGCCCAGATACCTGCTCGTTGGTTGACCCGCTGGTCGAAACAGGAACCAGAGTACAATCGTGACGATGGTGAGACCGATGATGGTTGCACCGCCGAGAGCCTGCTGCATATATCCCAGCAATTCCCTCACATTGAGAGGATGCTTCGAGTGGCCTGTGCTCTTGTTGGATAGGTGTGCTTCCGATTGCGCTGTAATCTCATGTGATCTATCGGGTTGCTTGTCTGGATACATAACTCCTCCCTTCTCTTATGGAAGCGGAATGCCAGCTTGAAATGGGCCTGTTTTATTGCAATTCAGAAAAAGTGAAAACCTCCCTTAGTATATTCTATCCAAGGCCAGGAATCTCTCCAGGATGCGTGCCCGCCAGACCCAACACACGACAAATAGCCAGATCACCACACACACGGCTATCAGCAGGTAGTCCACCCCATCCAGCTGCACCAGGTCGAACAACGAGCGCAACGGCGGGACAGTGATCAAGAGCACCGATGCGAGACACATCGCCAGGACCAGGTAGAAGATGCGTGTATCGCCACGCAGTTCATTGCCACCTGCCCAGAATGGCGTCGGCGGCTCTACGAAGAGGATGAGTGCGATGCCAGAAAATGTGGCAAAGATGGTCAGAGCGGTCTGCGCATCCTGTGCCTGCCTGGCCTCCACCGCAGCCGAGACGGGATGAAACAGCACCTGGGAATCAGCGAGCACATAGTGGCTAAAGTACAAGAGGAGCCCTACCACGCCAAGCGTGCTCGCCGCAGGCAGGACGAAGTGCCAGAGCGAACGTCGCGCATCTTTCTCCAGGGGCCGCGGCTGCGCCCACGCCGCCAGCATAAAGCTGGGGAGACCGACCGTGAGAAGCACCAGGATCGATGACTGCTTTGGGTCAAATGGAAATCCTCCCACGACTGCGGTTCCAACCATCAGGACGACAAAGTAGAAGACACGCGTCAGGAACAGTTTGAAAATGTCTTGCATGCCGTTACGAATGCGTCGCCCCTCGCGGAAGGCAGAGGGCAAGCTGACAAAGGAGTCGCCCAGCAGCACGATATCCGCCACGCTGCGCGTGGCCTGGCTGCCACTCTGCATGGCGATGCCCAGGTCCGCTTTTTTCAGCGAGAGGACATCGTTCACGCCATCGCCGATCATCGCGACATAATGCCCTTGCTTATGCAGGACCTCGACCAATCGCTCCTTCTGCTGTGGCGTGATGCGTCCAAAAACGGTGGCGTCCGCGGCCGTCGCCGCAAAGTGCTCGGCGTCCATGGTCGCCAGGTCCAGCCCTGAGACCGCACGGATGTCGTTGCTCAAGCCCATCTGCTTGACCAATGCGGTCACCGTTTGCGGATTATCCCCAGAGATCACCTTGAACTGGATCCCAGCTTCGCCCAATTGCCTGAGCGTCTCGCGCGCCTGGGGGCGCAGTTCGTCGCTCAAGCTGATGAGGCCAAGGGGCATCAGTCCCTGCGGCAAGGTAGGGGTGTCAGCGGCATTACGCAGCGCCACTCGTTCCGGGAAAGAGGTAAAGAGCAACACGCGCAGCCCCTGCATGGACTCCCGCTCAACGATCGCCGGCAGCTCGCTCCCTGCATGCAAAGCCGGCGCGAGTATCTCGACCGCACCGAGGATATAGGTTCCCTGCATGGCCTCATCATCCATGACCAGGCCGCTCCATTTATAGGCGGAAGAGAACGGCACTTCCTCTCGCACGTGACGTGCCTGGCCCGGACACGCCGTTCCTATCGCCGCGCTCGTTGTGTTTCCAACCGAGCCGCTCGCCACATAGTCACCAAGCAACCGCCGTAGCTCGCTCTCCTCACTACTGAGTGGATGCAGGCGTGCAAGCCGCAACGCATTGGTGGTCAACGTGCCGGTCTTATCCATACAGAGCACATCGACATGGTTGAGCGACTCCACAGAATTTGCCTGCTGGAGCAGCGCGCCCTGGCCAGCGACACGCACTGCCCCCAGCGCGTAGGCCACGCTGATCGCCAGAAACAAGCCGTTGGGCACCAGCCCGATGATGACGACCGCCATCTTGAACGTTTCGACGGTAGGCAGCTGGTTGGCCAGGGCGCCGAGCAACAACAGCAGCTCGAAAAAGAGAGCCAATAGCAGCATCACGCGAATCACGAGGTTGATATTACGCTGCAGGGGAGTGTAGATACGACGAAAAGCCCGTGCTCCTGCCGTCAGCTCGTACGCGACACTCTGCCTCCCGACCTTCTCGGCCTGGTACAGCGCACTGCCGTTTACGCAAAAGCTGCCCGAGTACAGGCGATCCCTCTGCTGCTTCGCCACCAGATCGGACGCCCCGGTCAGCAAGGACTCGTTGACGTCGAGTCGGTGCGTCTGCAGGATAGGCCCATCCACCACGATCTGATCTCCTGGACGCACCTGCAGCACATCGCCCACCACCACCTCCTGCGCATCAATCGTGCGTTGCCGCCCATCGCGGATGACCGTGGTCGTGGGTCGATTGAGCAGCGCAATCTGATCGAGCAGGCGCTTGGCCCGCACCTCCTGGGTCACACTGACACCACGGCATCGCTGACCTGGCCCAGCAGCACCAGGGCCAGGGCCAGTGCAAACAGGATATCATTGATCACGGTAAAGACGTTTTCGCAAAGAATCTGCAGATAGGTGCGGCTGGTCTTCACAGGGAGAACATTGACGAGGCCTTGTGAGCGTCGTGCTGCGACCTCGCTCTCCGTCAGTCCCCGTGGCTGGAGCTCGAGCGTGGGTGCGAGTTCTTGTGGTTGCATGTGCTCTCCTCTGTCGTCACTGCTGGCGTGAATGGATATTCCAGGCTGTCAAAGACTGCTCTTCGCAACCACAGCTGGCTCTGGCTTCCTGGAATGAGGCAGTTGCATCACAAAGAACACACACAACACATAGAAAGGAACGAAGCCGATGAGCCAGCCGAGCCAGACGGGAATGGCTGGCAGGGCCACAGCCGTAATCGGGATGTTCGCCACTCCCTGTCCTTCCGAGCCATTTGCCGTGACCTGTAACGTCCATGGGCCCCTGACCGTAATCTCTGCCGCGCCCTGTATGCCATTGCGTACGTTCGGATCGGTGTGAAACGTTGCTCGTATCGGTATCGCATCGACCCCTTTGCCGGGAAGAGAAAAGGCACGATAGGTCAGTGACCCATTGACCGCCTGCGTTGGCGCAACCGCAAACGCTAAGGCGTAGCCCGCGTTCGCAGGGTTGCTATACAAATCGACTGTCAGGTGATAGGGACCGGCCGTCACCCGGTCTACCCGCGCTGGAGTCGTGCCGGGGTAGGTCGCGGCGATCGAAATCCCCAGATCAATGAGGACAACGAGCAATCCGACCACTCCGAGAATGAGCAACAGCCGTTGGAGAAACATCTTTGACATACTTTCTTCCCTACCTTTCCAAGGTGCGTATCGTCTTGCCAATACTCTGACCAAGCATGATTCCGATGCCACCCCCTAGACCTCCAAGGAGCAGTGAGAGCAACGTTCCACCAACACCGAGGCTCCCAGCCAGCGTGAGAGCAGACTGAGGGTTTACGAGACTGAGTGGAATGCCCCCCACCAGTGTTGCCAGCACGAGACTGATGAAGAGGTGTCGCTCCGACCAGCCCTGCTGCCGGGAGCGTTGGATACACAGATCGATCAAAAACGCACTCACGAGAAAGACTAAGGGCCACTCAACGGCCACCAGCGAAACCGGTGGTGGATTGGCGTGCCCCGCGCGGTACGTCAATTGTTCAATTTGCATCAGCCAGGTGAGAGCAGGCGGAACCACGAGCTGATCGATGAAGGCAAAGAGGAACGTCACCCCGACGATACTGGTGGCTACCCACTTGCGGGGAAGTGCAGAGACCGCGCCACCCAGCAGACAGCCGAGCAGAAGAGCGGCCAGGACAGGGTACAGACTGAAGGAGACGAACCCCAGTGGCACCGAATTACCAGGACTGCTTCCCTGACCTACTAAAAGAGTGAACAGGGAGAGGGAGGCGGCAAATGCGCCCATCATGCCCAGGTAGGCGCTGCGCTCGGCCTTTTTCGCTTGAAGACGCACAGCAAGATGTGCGGCTGAAGCCAGCAGATAGACAGCCCCGAAGGCCATCAGTGCCATGCCACTGATAATCATAATATGAAACGGGGCCCAGAGGGTCACATCAATCCCATACAGCGAATGCCAGTAGGTATCCAGGGGAAAGGCAACTGCTGAGTTGAGGGCGGCATAGCCAGCGATATAGGCTCCCAGAGGACCGGAGAACAGACCCGCAAAGGGGGTAAACTGCTGGGCCATGTGCGGGTAGCGTCGCACCCAGATCGTCTCAGTAATGATGACGGTCAGAGCCGCGATGCCGCCTATTGTGATACCAGTCAGCATCATAATATGTGGAGGAATTAGTGTCCGGTCTCGCCCAATGAGCGTGTGCCACTGGATATCCCAACTCGTTCCGACGAACGTGACGATCGCAGCAAGCAGAGCAACCAGCCCAGCCGTCAAACGTAAGAGGAGGACAGCGTGTAACGAAGGTGCATGGGAAGTAGAGGGACTGTGTGCGTCCGTCCGCCCAATCGAGTGTTGTGCCATGAGTCTTTCCTTTCTTACATAGGAAGTGTCCATCAAGATTTGATATACGCGATCCTTCTTAATGTTTGACTTCAGGACCAGAAAAGGGAAGAAACTCCGGGCTACCGATGCGGCGCAAGGTCTCTTCTTCCTGCTCCCATACCCGATACGCGGCTGCGGCAACCTGGAGAGCACACTCATCTGGGATATGCACAAGACCATTGCCATCACCGTGCAGCAGATCACCAGGACGCACGCGCATCCCCGAAATCGTTACCTCCGTCCCAACGCTCACACAAACAGGATTGCCATGCGAAACCACCAGGCCGGCACAAAAATACTGAAAGCTACCCAGGGCGCGAACTTCCTTCACATCGCGCAAACCGCCGTCAGTGAGAATACCGACGGCCCCGAGCCGCTTCATGGTAGTTGCCATGATCTCGCCAGCATGACAGGAATGCAAACGGTCGGTGCCAGCATCTTGCATGACCACAAGAGCAGGTTTGGGAGCCTCAGAAAGCCTTGCGTACAAGGTGTTGAAACCGATGCCCTGGCGCCCTTCAGTGGTGCTATCGACGGTGCAGGTGACGGCATACCCAACACTGGGCGGCAGTTCAGGAAAGAGACAGCGGATATCGTAGCCAACATATCCCGCCACACGCGGGCGCACCTGGAATGTTTCGATCGCATTCGAGATGGTCGGACTATCGATACGGCGCAAGGCAGACAGTTGTTCGTAGCTCAATTTCACCGCCATAGTCAGTGCTCCTTTGACGCAAAACTCGGGAGAAATCGTGACAGCGTCCTCAATGATAGGGAAGCTGTTTACCGTCGACGCGGGCTGGTCCAGCCCTCCGGGACCGGGATTTCCACGCTCATCAGCGGTGCAAACTGCTGCCCTCCATGGAGGTCCCCATCTCCAACATTCCCCTGTGGAAGAGGGCGCGGGATCGAGAATTTGATGGCCCGCGCATTATCGCAGGTAAAGAAGCGGACAGCATCCGCCGGACACCTATAGAGCTCGGCAAATGTATACTCATCAAGACGCCTCGACACTTTGACGAGTTGGTAATGGTCTTCGTCAGCAAACATAATGTCGAAGGTCAGAAAGAACGGTCCGGCATTCTTACTACGGATCAAGGCCGCGAGTTCGGCAAGTTTCATGGACATACTCCACTCTTCTCTTTATCCAATCTCCACAAATTTCGTCCGAAACAATTCTTGTGGAGACTGTGGAAGAACGACATGGTTGAGATTGAACTGGTAGACGATCCCGCGCTCAATGTGCGCAGGATTATGCAGGCAAGCAAAGTTGGTGATTGAGCCACTCCATTCTGGGATCGGGTAATGCAAGAGCGGTTGCCGACTGAGTTCCGCGATCGTGGTAGCGAGTTGCTGGGTGGAAGCCGTGACCTCGAAGACAATTCCCACTTCTTTGGGGATCTCTGTCCGCTCGGGTTCCAGGGCACCCATGACGCCGTCGTGCCCATACACATGGAAGAAGATCTGGTAATCGTCTTTCGTCACGCAATCCCCCAGGACCCTGGCAATCGTCTCCTCAATATAGGCGCGCACCTTTGCCAGCCAGGAGTCGAGCTGTCGCAGCACGAAGGGATCGCGGATGCCCCCGATAATGATCGTTTGATAACCCGCGAGTTCCGCTCCTTCCAGTTTGACGCTGTACGCCTCTGCCGGGCTGAAATGGCTGTTGGTCACGCGCACCGTGATTGGGTCGATGGCTTCGTATGTTGCCTCTGTGATATCGATGGTGCCAGAGCATTCCCTGAAGTGAAACGGGTCCACATTTTCGTACAGGCTGTGCGCCGCGATGCTCTGAGGAGTACAACGCAGCCCCGGACCGAAGGGCCTGACGATGAAATCATCGTGCCGCAAGCAAACAAACATGACCCCGTTGCTAACCCTCTCACAGGCCATCGTGCCACATTCCACCGCTTTTCCGGCGTGCCAGGCTAGACCCGCGGAGAAGCCATGCATGACCGGCATGGCTGCGTAGAGAGCCGTGTCGCTACAGCGACCAGCAAGCACAAAATCGACGCCTGCGGCCAGTGCCATCTGCAACGGTTCGGCCCCCATCATCGCAACGATGCGCGCACTGCGCCTGATCCTGCCTTCGTCCAGAGGCGGCGCGGCTTCCAGCGGTTTGATACTCCCCTCCCACAGCTTTTTGATTAGCACGTCCTTGTCTTGCTCCGCGTAGATTACCGCGGTGCGCATTTTTGCTCCCGCTTCCTTCACAATCTCATCCGCAATAGCGAGCACCCAATCTACCTGAGCATCGCATCCAGCAGTCCCGGCAGAGCCTATCAACACCGGAACTCCCTCTCTGCGCCCCGCATCGAGAAGGACGGCCAGGTCGCGTTTGACTGCCTCCCTTGGGAAGGCAGGACGACCGGAGCCAAGCGAGAATGGGCCGGCATCGGTGGTTCCTGCGTCGCAGGCAATGAAATGCGGATGAAGCTGAAGTGCTTCGTTGAGCGAGTCTTTATCGATGCCGGCCCCAACGAGAGCTGCGGCGATGTACCTGATTTCGTCCACGATTCTGTCCTCTTGTTTCCTGGATTGGTGGAAGGAACGCAGCATTAATAACTCTGAATCTGGTCTACCGAGATGGTTGCCACCACCTTTGGATTGCCAGAGGCGTCAAACTGGAGCGCATCAAATGGCTCGTAGACATAGTTATGGTCGTTAAAGTCCAGCGGTCCGGTGGCCCCTTCATAGTTGATTTTCTGCCCTGCTTTCAGATCCTGGTAGGCAACCGCATAGTCTGAGACCATGATGCCCGGTGGATCGGCAATTGTTTTCATCTTTGCCCCAATCGCATCACCGTTCGTTGAGCCAGCTGCGTCAGCGGCCAGAGCCAGCAACATCAGCCCATCGTAACTGTAATCCGACAATTCCACCGGGGCCGTGCCGTACTTTTTCTGGTATAACTGACTAAAGAACGCTCTTCCACCCGCACCCAGAGAACTGCCTGCCAGGGATGTAAGTATCTGCGCTGCCACTTGTGGCGTAATCGCTTTGAGGAAGTCCGAGTCTGCGGTTGCGTCCGTGCCAATAAAAGGCAGTCCCAGCCCCTCCAACTCTTTGATCTCGCTAAAGAGCGTAGCGGCAGTCTGCGGATCAACCTGAGTGAAAACAACCTGCGGATGGGCTGCGTACAACTGCTCGATTTCGGAACGATAGGAAGATTGCCCCTGAACAACGCTGATGTTGGCAACGATGGTTCCTCCATGGCGCTGGAAAGCGCTCTGAATGGGAGCCACCAGTGTTTGCGCCGCCTCAGTGCTGGCAAAGAGGATGGCTGCCCTGGTATATCCTTTATCGATGGCGTAGTGCGCCATCGCGACGCCAAGTTCGCTATCGGATGGAAACGCACGCCAGACGTATTTGCTCACGAGGTGGTCAAGCTGAGTCGTGCCCCCGAAAATAATATCGGGGATTTTGCTCTGTTGCAGAATCGGGAGCACAGCCTGAGCCTCGAGGGACGTTGGGCCCAGAATCATGTTCACCTGGTCAATATTGATCAGCTTACGTAGAGCGGGGACGGCATCTACCGCATCTCCACCGGTATCAGCGGTGATCAGTTGAACCTGGCGACCGAGAATACCACCGTGGGCATTAATGTAATCGGCTGCCAATTGTACCCCTTTTATAGAGTCCTGACCGATGTAACCCGCGGGGCCTGTGAAAGGGCCGAGAAGTCCTACCTTGATCGGTGGCTGCGCGGAGCCTCCACTTCCCGTGCTGACCTCCCCACACGCGGCTAGCAACAAAGAAATCAGCAGCAAAAAAATCAAGGTCGCGCGTTTTCGGGATGATGGTGTCAATAGATGCATGTGCTTCCTCCTGATGCATGTTTGGACATTCGTTGCCCTTGATCCTCTCAGTCCAAAAGAGTCGGCCTTCTCTGGTCGTTTCTTCCTTCCACGAAAAGCAACACCGAATATCCTCGCGGAAAAACGGGACGGGTATCTTGAGAAGATACTGATCGAAATGGATTGGACGAACGGGGACACTAGCTTTCGTGTCCGAGATAGAGTTGAGTCACCTCCTTGCTGGCCAGAAGCTCGGAACCGGAACCCTCAAAGCGATTGCGCCCGGTCACGAGTACATAGCCATACGTTGAGCGTTCCAGCGCCATACGCGTGTTTTGCTCGACGATGAGCACCGCCACGCCGGAATCGCGAACGGATTGGATACGTTCCCAGACAGCGAGCGTCACGCGCGGAGACAGGCCGGCAGTCGGCTCGTCCAGCAGCAGCACACGGGGATTGAGCATCAGCGCGCGCGCCATGGCCAACATGTTGCGCTGTCCTCCGCTCAAGAGCCCGGCTGGCTTGCGCCGGCTCTCGTGCAGATCGGGAAACAGGTGGAAAATCTCTTCCAGGCGCGACCGGTAGTTGTCCTTGCGCAGATAGGCTCCCACTTCCAGATTTTCATTGACTGAAAGCGAGGGAAAGATATTTTTCACCTGCGGCACATAGCCCATGCCCCGCTTGACCAGGGTTTCGGGTGGCATATTCGTAATCGTTCTGCCTTCCAGCACGACCTGGCCGCCAGTCACCCGCACCAATCCGAATATGGCCTTCATCAGTGTGCTTTTCCCGGCGCCATTGGGACCAACAACCGAAACAATCTCTCCTGGCTCTACTTTGAAAGAGACGCCATTGAGGATTTGCGCATGTCCGTAGCCACCCGTGACGTTCTGCACTTCCAGTATGGGTGTCGCATGGCGAGCCTGTTGGACATCGGGGCTGTATGCGTTGTGATTGGTAATAGACATACGTTTCTTATCCTTCCCCCAGATAGGCATCTACAACTGCAGGGTTCTCGCGCAATTCGGCCATGCTGCCTTCAGCAATGACGCGACCGAGGGCCATCACGATCACCGAGCTACACAGGCGTTCGACCATGGCCAGATTGTGCTCAATGATGAGAAAGGTGATGCCCTGAGCGCGACTGAGCGCTTCGATAGCCTCGCCGAGCCGCGCGCAGAGGACTGGATTGATACCCGCGAATGGCTCGTCGAGTAAGAGCAAGGTGGGTTGTGTCATGACAACGCGCGCCAGTTCCAGCAGGCGTCGCTGGCCGCCACTGAGATTCGCCGCGTACTCATCGTGCAAGTCGTATAAATCAAAATCGCGGAGCAGGCGCAAGGCGCGCTGGAGGTTCTCCTCCTCCTGCCGGCGCACCGCGGGCGTCGACAGCAGTCCCAGCCAGAAGCTCTCACCGAGTTGATGATGCGGCGCGGCCAGCAGATTTTCGGTCACCGTCATCCGTTCCAGTTCGCGCGTAATCTGGAAGGTGCGCGTCAGACCGCGTTGCGCAATACGGTGAATCGGCAGGCGGGCAATGTCCGCGCCATTAAAAAGCACACGACCAGCGTCCGCACGCAGGAATCCAGTGATAAGATTGGCTACGGTACTCTTGCCCGCACCGTTCGGCCCGATGAGCCCGACGATACTCCCGCGCGCAACCGTCAAAGAACAATCGTCCACGGCCCGCAGGCCACCAAAGGCTTTCACCAGATGCCGCACTTCCAGGAGATACGTTGATGGCAACGACGTGGTAGTGGTAACAGCATGCTGCATGTGCGCTCCCATTATTGAAAAATCGATGGATGCTTTATTTGCCACTGTGTGCCTCCGTATCCTCAATTGATGTCCGTTCCGGGGAAAGCAAGGAAGACACTGCATCGGGTCCAGTGAGATCAGGAGCGACCCTCTCCGGGCCTCTCATGGAAATCGCTGCTGGAAGCAACTTGCGCTGCGAAATGCGCAGCCTGCGCTCGGCAATGAGGCCCTGCGGGCGGAAACGCACGGTCAGGATCAGTAAAATCCCAACCACAATGTAGCGACTGGCGTTGACGAACTCCGGTGAATAGAAGTTGGGGAGGAAACGCGTTGCTTCTGTAAAGAGCACCGGCACCAGGACCGCGCCAAGCATCGCGCCACGATTGTTCGCGCCTCCTCCCAGCAGGAGAGCAGCCCAGATAATAAAGGTCTCCGGCGTGGCCCAGGCGCTGGGATTGAACGCATCTACGTAAGTCACCAGGAGTCCGCCGCCAATGCCGGCGATGAAGGCTCCGATCACGAACGCGCGTAGCCGCAGGGTAAAAACGTTTTTTCCCAGCCCCTGCGCTACTGTCTCGTCCTCGCGCACGCAGCGCAGCGCGCGACCGAAAGGAGAAGCGTAGAGACGCTCCGCGAACAGGTAGACCAGAAGCAGGATCACGCTGCACAAACCCAAATAGAAGAGGCCATAGCCGTTGAAATCAAGATTGAGCACATCGGCGAGAGGCTGTGGCACGCCCGTAATGCCATCCCATCCATTCACCAGCGGCGTCGCGTTCCCCGCGACCGTCCACAGGATCAGGCTGATCGCGACCGTCACGATGGAAAAGTAGTCGCTGCGCAGGCGGCGAAATGAAAGGAGTCCCGTCACGAGCGCCAGTAGCGCTGCAGCCAGACCACCGACGAGGAGCGCCGGGAAAAAGGACCAGTTGAAGCCCAGAACATAGGTTTCCCCGAAGGCCGGTTGCGCTGGTGGTAGGCCGAGCAGCGCGGTGACGTACCCACCTACCGCGACAAACGCAATATACATGAAATCGAGGATACCGGTATATCCCCAGTGGATGTTTAAACCGATCACCAGTACGCCATAAATGACGGCAAAGGTGGCCAGTGTCATCAGATAGAAAAAGAACGGCGGCATACCTCTCCCTCCTCTGAGTGTGCTTTTCTGTCGCCTTGTGCAGAACTACTGCTCTGCTCCCCTATGCGTATCTGCGTAGAGCTAAGATGCCTTGCGGTCGAACCAACAACACGAGAATTAAAATGACGAGCGCGATGGCGGTTTTGTACTCTGAAGGGAGAAAAACCGCACTGACTTCCATGGCGATCCCTACCACCAGCGCGCCGAACATCGCGCCATATGGGCTGCCAATTCCTCCAAGAACCATGGCAGCAAAAATCACAAAAACGAAGCCGAAGCCAAGCGTTGGTGTGAACGTCACCACATTCAACGCCAGCACGACGCCGCTCAGCCCTGCCAGTCCGCCGGCAATCAGCCAGACGATATTGACAATCCGGCGGGTATTGATCCCTGAGATACGCGTCAGCTCCGGGCTATCAGAGACTGCGCGCATGGCCCTGCCCAGGCGAGTAGCGTGCAGCAACAAGTGGATGACCAGCATTGTTCCCACCGCCAGGCCGAGAATGCCAAGTTGCAGCGGCGTGAACAGGAACGGACCTAGATGCAACGGCTTTCCAGTATCAACGACATATTGCTGGAACTGCGGCCCGAAAATCGCCAGGAGCACATTTTGGAGAATTAACGAGACGCCGACGGTCACAACCAGCATGATGACCCGTGAGGTGCCGCGCTCAACAAATGGGCGCAGGATGAGCAGGTTGATGAGCCATGCAAGCAGACCGGTCAACAAAATGGCAGCCAGCAGACCAATCCAGATACTCAGCCCGAAACGTTGATTGACAACAAAGGCGGCGTACACGCCGAACGTCAGCAGATCACCATATGCCAGGTTGAGATAGTTGGTGACGCCGAATTGCAAGGTGATCCCAACGGCTGCGATTGCGAGCACAGACGCCGTCACCAGTCCAAAACCGAGTGAGAGCAAGAGCGTTTGAAGCAAATGGCAAACCTCCCCTCTGAAGACAAGGTGTTCCCTCTATCGAGCCGCCGTGAGCAGACGAGCAGCAGGAATATGGCCGACACGATGAGTTGTGGTGCAGCAATAAGGAATGAGCGACCTACAGATGCAGAACTCTCTCCGAAAACTGTCAACAAAAATAAAGCGGAAAGAGCTGTAATCCGGTAAATTTCTTGTTTTTTCTGCAAAGTGTTAACACTTTCTTTGCTACCAAGTATAAAGAAAAAAATGCGGCTTGTCAAGACTTTTCGCACCAAATTGTTAACACTTTGCAGAAAAAACAGGAGGAGAAAGGCATTTTCTTGACAAGAGCGAGCATTTTACAGAGAGCATATATGAGCGAGGCGGCGAAAGAGGCCCCTCTTTCCCCTGTCGTAGGAGAGAAGGTAGTCTCTTCCATGGAACGCGTTGAGACAAGCATGACGACGAACAGCCACAAGGAGATTGCGCGGGTACTGAAGAACTCGGAGCGAACCAACCCGCGTGTTTCCTCGATCGCGCAGTGGATTGGTTGCGCCATTATCGAAGGCCGTTTGCATCCGGGAGATGATCTGAATACCGTTGAGCTCTCGAAACAGTTTCACACAAGCCGCACACCGGTCAAAGAGGCACTCTTGCTCCTGGAGAAAGAAGGCCTGGTGACGGTTCCTCCGTACAGGCGTCCTTATGTGGCACGAGTCAGCATCGAGGAAATACGCGAGGTCTATCAGGTGCGAGTGAATCTTTTGACGCTCGTGGCGGAGTTGATTGCGCGCACAGCCTCTGATGAAGCCATCGCATCGCTCAGAGCGCGCCTGCCCTTTATACGTGAGATGGTCGCGTCGAAAAATCTCGATGGGGTGTTCTGGGCTAACGTGGCTTTTCGCAACCTGGAAGCCGATATCTGTGGCAATCGTCAGGTGAAGCGCATCCTCGATTCGCTTGGATTACGAACACTTCAGTTACGCCATCTGAGTGTGAGCCTTGCGCCTAGCGAGAGAAGGATCAGGGATAGGGAACACCTGGTGGCTGCATACGAAGAACGCAACGCGCCTCTGGCCATAGAATTGACTCGCTCAATGGTCCTCCGATCACTCGCGATCATCGAGCAGTCCGGGTGGAGTGGTTTCTAGACAACAAAAGACAACCATCAGGGAGTTTGATACCTGTACTCCCGAACGCCAGGCTTCCTATGCGACCTGACTCTCATCCTTCTTGACGTGAAAAAGCTCGGACCGCTCGATGAATGCGAGCGATCGGAGGACCATCGTCCGTGTTAAAGCCACGGCTAAAGGTGCGTCACGTTGCTCATAGGCGCTCACTAGGCGTTCCCTATCACTCAGCCGTTGCTCGGTGCTAGCCTGTCCTCCAAGCGTGATACTTAAGTGGCGCAACTGCAAGGTTCGTAACCCCAATGAATCGAGGATGCGCTTCACCTGACGATTGCCACAGATATCGGCTTCCAGATTGCGAAAGGCTACACTGGTCCAGAACACTCCATCGAGATCGTGAGCAGATGCCATTTCACGCAGAGGTTGGAGAAAGGCTCTGAGTGAAGCAATAGCCTCATCCGAGGCAGTGTTCACAATCAACTCCGCGGTGAGCATCAAGAGATTCATCCGCACCTGGTAGATCTCACGGACCTCTTCGAGGCTGATCTGCGCAACAAAGGGGCGCCGGTACGGTGGAATGGTCACTAATCCCTCTTTTTCGAGCAGCAAAAGGGCCTCTTTGACCGGCGTGCGGCTCGTGTGAAATTGCTTTGAGAGCTCAACGGTATTCAGATCATCTCCAGGCTGTAAACGTCCTTCGATGATCGCACACCCGATCGATTGTGCCATTGAGGTCACCCGTGGATTCGTGCGGTCCGAGCTTTCCAGTATCCGTGCCATTTCTCGCTGGCTACTGGTCTTGATGCTTTGCCATTCGCTTGCCATAGGAAGCCCTCCTCGTGTTGACGATTTTCCCCAAAGCCTTGAGGGACTCTTTGCTCTATTCTATACTTGAACCAAGACATGTGTCAACACTTTGAAGAGAAAAAGGATCATCTGTCCCGAACAAGCTGGTATTTTTACTCTAAGTGTTAGCAAAAGCTCTTAAAACGCCAAATGGGAAAGGGCTGAAAACTACATGACTATGAAGTCTCACCCCAGGGAAGTGAGCGATTTCATTGCTCGATGACGATAAGTCTGCGCGACCATCGAGATAGACCGGCACGGACCGAGAGAACAGCGAGGGTGCAGGATTGTCTGGACGCCGATCAGGCTCCTTTCGAGCCTTGGCATGCTGGTTGCTTTCCGAAAACGTCTCATTGAACACATGAAAGGACACATTTGCCACCCCATATAATGGTCGTTAAGTTCGATGTAGCTGATGCGGCCTGTAGTGCCGCTACTGGCCGATAGAGACGGCGATTGGGAAAGCACACATACGCATATGTGTGTTTTCCCAGCATTTTCATTTCCCGACTAACTGGGCAACCACAGGGATACCTCATGCAGTAGGCCTGTCTCCTACATTCTGTCCGCGATGGCTGATGCGATAAACGCCGCGTCTTCTCCAACGCCGTATAACAGTGCTGACTTCGTCTTGTAGAGCCAGTGCAAACCCAGGAAATACAGCCCAGGGTAAGCCGTGACACCGCGCTGGTGAACAGGATAGCCCGTCTGATCAAAGACCGGGATCTGCACCCAGCCGAAGTCGAGCTGGTAGCCACTCGCCCAGATAATCGTGCTGATGCCAGCCGCTTGCAGGTCCAACGTCAGAATCGGTTTCGTAGACGTTGTGCCATTAGGCGGAGCTTCACCAGTTATGCAGTTCGCTGCCACCTCCATGCCGGTCTTCTTGATGTACTCGTCAATCCCTTGCGTGATTTGCCTCTCGAACGCATCCGCCTTGGCGAGGTTTTCCTCCAGGTCTGGAGCCAGGATGATCTGCTTGCCCTGGACAGCTTGCACATGCCCCAGAAGAATCATCCCTTGCCTGGCAAATTGACGTAGGTTGATGTCGTGCCCCCCATGATTGCCTGACACATGGGGATTGCACGCGAATTTGGCATGGGGTGAGGGAAGCTGATCAAGGGTTCTGTCGAAAAACCCTAGCCTGCTGAGCCACCAGGCAGTGTCCTTGCCCCGGTAGCGGCGAGGGAGTCTTCCACAGCTTGAGGTAGACAAGTAGACCTGCCGCCCGCTTTCGTGCAACTCCTCTGCGATCTGGCAGCCTGACTGGCCTGTACCCACCACCAGGACGGCACCGGAAGGCAGCATCTGCGGATTGCGATACTCACTGGTGTGTAGCTGGCAGATATCCACGGACAGAGCGGCACTAGTTATGGGAAGCTTCGGCTTTGGGTAAGCCCCTGTTGCGAGCACCACATTGCGAGCTTTGACCGTTATCTCCCCTGCCTCTACCAGGTAGCCATCACCTCCTGGGTGCTGTCGGACGGCAGTAACTCGGACGCCGCATTGGAGCGGAGCGTGAAAGGACGCAGCGTACTGCTCCAGGTACGCCACGATGTCTTCTCGTGGGAGAAAGCCATCTGGATCGTCGCCCTGGTACGGAAAGCCAGGAAGCTGGGTCATCCAGTTCGGCGTGTTGAGGGTGAACGAATCCCAACGCCCGCTCCGCCAGACCTCACCCACCCGACCCTGTTCAAGCACGAGATGTGTTCGGCCCAGCTGGGTTAAGTAGTAGCTGAGGGCCAGTCCTGCCTGCCCGCCTCCGATGATCACGACTTCAACTTGCTCGGTCATCTGTCTCTCCTGATCTCAACCCATCAACTATGCCGTCTGCGCTACGATCAGGCTCGCGGGTCCAGCGAGCGGGATGCGCTCCAAAGGCTGCCAGTGGCTCTCGTGCAGCCACCCACGCCCCTCCTCCTCGCTATAGGCAGCTCCCTCGCCGCTGTGCACCAGGAACTCGCCTGCCATTAACGCAGCAAATGTGGGTTGGGTGTGCGTCGGGTCTGTCCAGAAGTCGACCAGCAGTAAGCGGGTCCCATCGGGGACACCGGAGCGTACCCGTCGCAGCAAGACGAGGTTATGCTCTGGCGAAAAGTTATGGAGTATATTGGCGAGCAGGACGACATCATGTCCGGCGGGAAGGGGATCGTGGAAGAAATCTCCTGCCACAATCTCTACAGACTGCTCAAGGGGTGTGTGGACTACCCGCGTGCGGGCGAGAGCAGCCACCGCGGGCATTTCGAACAAGGTTGTTTTCAGCCCTGGGTGATGGCGCAGGATCGCGAGCAGAAACGACCCGGTCCCGCCACCCACATCCAGCACGCGGTGATGGTGACGAAAATTGTAGCTCGTGGCCAGCGCCTCCGCCGCGGCGGCGGTCGACGCTTCGATGCCCTCAGACAAAATCTTGCCCAGCGCTTCGTCCAGGGGCTCAATCGCCGCCTGCTGTGTGCGCACGACCTCTTCCAGGTGCGCCCAGGCCGGATAACTGAGGCGGTTCCAGAAGCGCAGCAACGGGCGCAGATCGGCTGGCGTCCGGCCACTGAGGAAGGTCGCAGCGACCGGGCCGTTCTGATAGCGCTCGGCCTGATGCTCGACAAAGCCCAGGGCCACCATCGCGTCAGCAAGGATGCGGATCGTGCTCCGGGAGACACCGGTTCGGTGAGACAAGTCGTCCAGGGTGCTGGGTCCTTCGGCCAGGCACTCAAACAGACCCACCTCGTTGGCCACAAAGAGGTGCTTGGACGCCATAAAGCCGCTGGCGACCTGGAAGATGGAATCGGGAGTGACAGTAGTCATGGAATACCTCCTGGTTAATATCGATATACGCTTTTCTGGAGCTGCTCCACTGGTGGACATCACTTATTGTTTCTTACTGGCGAGTATACCCGTTGATCGTTGCCTCCACCAGGAAAAATACCCACATGTTCCCTACAGCTTTCTCATCTAGGAGGATGTGCTATACTCTCCAAAACACATCTTTCTCCACATGCTACACAGAGGGCTTGAAGAGAAGTGAGTAGCGAACAGACATCATTTGGTAATTTGCTCAGACGGTACCGGACGGTGGCAGGCCTAACGCAAGAAGCGCTTGCGGCTCGCGCCCAGATTAGCGCTCGCACCATTGCCGATCTTGAGCGGGGCATCAATCGCATCCCCCGTCACGATACGTTCGAGCTACTGATGTCCGCTCTGGACCTGACTGCGCAGCAGCGTGCCCTCTTGCTGGCGATGGTACGGCCAGAGATGACGGTGACTACTCTTGGAACATCGGCCCTGTCTCGACTTCCATTTCCTCCCACACGGCTGATCGGACGCGCACAGGAGATGACGCGCGCCTTGACTTTGCTGAGAAGCGATGGGGTACGGCTGCTCACGCTCACCGGACCCGCGGGTGTCGGTAAAACCCGGCTGGGGCTTCAAATCGCACGTGAGCTGGGCAAGCATTTCGCCGATGGAGTTGTGTTCGTCGCACTGGCTGCTCTTCGCGAGGCATCGCTGCTGATGAGTGTACTAGCCCAGGCGCTTGGACTCCGTGAGTCCACAGAGGGCGAGATCTCCGAGCAGGTAGCCATATTCCTGCAAGAAAAACACCTCTTGCTGGTCCTCGATAATTTCGAGCAGATTCTGGAGGCGGCCTCCTCTGTGGCAGAGCTGCTCTCCACATGCCCTCGCCTCTCGGTTCTGGTGACGAGCCGGGTGCCCCTACGCCTGCGAACTGAACAGAGCCTTCCGTTGGCTCCGCTGCCTCTTGCAGAGGCAGTGACGCTCTTTCAAGAGCGAGCGCTGGCGATACGACCTGGGGGAGTGTACGCACCACAGGAGGTAGCAGCCATTTGTGAGCACCTGGACCGCCTCCCGCTAGCGATTGAGTTGGCGGCCATTCATGTGAAGGCCCTCTCTTTACCTGACTTGTATGAACGTCTCACTCATCGCCTGGCGGTCCTACGTGACGGGGCAAGAGACCTGCCAGTGCGCCAGCAAACAATGGAGGACGCCATTGCCTGGAGCTACGACTTGCTCACTGAGACGCAGCAGCAGTGTTTCCGCGCGCTCGGGGTTTTTATGGGCGGCTGGACGCTGGCGGCGGCGGAGGTAGTTTGCCGGGCCGAGGAAGAGAAGGCTCCTGAAGAGATGATCCTCACGCTCGCTGCCCTGGTGGATGCCAGCCTGGTCCAGGTAGACATACCGGTGGACGGCCCGGGGCGCTTCGGCATGTTCGAGCTGATTCGAGAATACGCTCTGCAACGACTGCGCGCGGCTGGGGAAGAGGAATCGTGCCGGCGGCGACACGCTGCCTATTTTGCCCGCTTATCAGAGAGCGCCTGGTCCGAGGTGCCAGGACAGAGAGTACAAGAAGCGTTCCTGCTCCAGGATATTCCCAATGTTCGCGCAGCAATACAGTGGGCAGAAGAGCAGCAAGAGGTCGCATTGGGGCTGCAACTGGCGCGCTTTTCTTGGGGAGGCTGGTTTAGCCAGAACCAGATAAGCGAGGCCGAGGGATTGCTAGAGCGTATGTTGGCACTGAGCTGGCAAAGCGGAAAGCAGGGAGTACCATTCGGACCTCGCGCTGAAGCTCTGTACGCATTCGGACAAAGTTTGCTGAGACGAGGGAAGACGGAACGGGCGGAGGCTGTCGCACGCGAGGCGCTGGAACGCGCGCAGAGGAGTGGGGACCATTGCGGCATCTGCAGCGCGCAGGCCATCCTGGGTCAGATCGCACAGAGGAACGGAAACCTCGATGAGGCCGCAGCCTTCCTGGTGGAAAGCGACGAGCATGCCAGGCTTGGAGGATTTCCAGTCCTGCGAGGCATTGCCCTGCGCAACCTTGCGGAGCTGGCGCGGATGCAGGGAGACCCTGCCCGTGCCACCACGCTGTACGAAGCAGCCCTGGCGGTCGCGCGAGCCATGGCGACGACATTTGGGGTCGCCTTGATTATGACCATGCTCGGCCACCTGGCTCGCCAACAGCAGAACTACGCGCTGGCAAAAGCGCGCTACCGGGAAGGTCTGACGCTCTTGCAGGCATTTGACACCCCCACCTACACGGCCTGGTGCCTGGAGGGCTTTGCTGCTGCAGCCTGCGCGCAAGGAGACTACGTCCAGACTGCACGGCTGTGTGCGGCAGCAGCGGCACTGCGCGAACAGGTACAGACCCCGTTGCCACCAGCCGAGCGTGAAGCGTTTGAGCAGACGGTGGCAGTTGCAAAAGCCGCGCTCGACGAGCTAGCCTTTGAAGAGGAGTGGACCAGGGGTGCCGGGCTCACAAACAATCAGGCCATTGACTACGCCTTGTCGAATGCGTGCGCCTAAAAGCAAGGCTATCGAGAGAGACGAAGACACCTTCTGCGAAAGCATTGATCTTAAGAACAGAAAAAAGATGCGTTCTCGCGTCTAGAGGTACGCATCTTTTCTTTTCTCCACAGGGAAAAATGTCTTTTTATCCTGCAACCGGCTCCCATCTCACGTTGCCCCGATCGCGTTTCAACTCAAATAGATTGGGCTGGTGCAGCGCCCACTCAACGTGATCCCACATCTCACCTGCATCTTCGCCACGAGGTACAAATTGAATAATAGGGCCGTAGAAACCTACATCAAGGCCCTTGATCGCAATCGTCGGCACGCCAAAGGCGCGGTAACGCCTCACCGCCTCCTCGTGATCGGCCAGCACATCGTTCGTAGTGGTATCATCGGCCAGCGCAGCATCTACGAGGGATGGGTCAAGGTTCGCTGCCTGGAGCGCGGCTCGTACCCCCTCGGCATAGCGTATGCTTT
>WNFE01000748.1_pt1 | contig 25114 bp, 24 predicted proteins | sample 5400451 | NCBI WGS metagenome assembly WNFE01 (sample SAMN13153344, study PRJNA577476) | soil metagenome | isolation source: 200 cm saprolite under Douglas fir tree site 2 hole 2 | place: USA:California | collected 2015-04-18
TGCTTCTCTGGATCGGATGGTTCGGCTTCAACCCCGGTAGCGTCCTTGCATTCAACAACTCGGCCATGACTGTCGTCCTGACGACCTTCCTTGCGGCGGCCTCCTCCTTTCTCTCCATAATGTACTTCCGTTATCGTATGATCAAGACAATGCCAGACCTGATCTATGCCACCAACGGAGTTCTCATGGGGCTCATTATCATAACCCCTCTTGCAGGCTTCGTTAGCCCGGGTAGCGCAGCTATTCTAGGACTGATCGGCGGACCCCTCTTCCTTGCCGGCGAGAAGTGGTTCTCGAGATTCAAATGGTTCTCAGACCCGGTCGGCCTGTTTCCCGGCCATCTCTTGGGCGGGCTTTTCGGGGTTCTGATGATAGCCTTCTTTTCCCAAAAGACATTTGCAACTGCTTCGGGAAACCCTGTCGCCGGGGGCACTCCGATCCCCGATGGACTGTTATTTGGAGGAGGGAGCGCAGCCATACAACAGTTAGGCATCGAAGCTCTGGGCATAGCGGCGGTAATGGCTACTGTCTTCGCGTTATCCTACGTGTCCGTTCGGATCATAGGCGCTGCAATGCATGGAATCCTCAACCGAGAAGAACTGTAGCCGGCAGATTCTAAGGAACATTGGGACGTTCTACGGTGCCTCGTGAAGGGCGGAGCCCGGGAAAATCGACCGCCCCGGGGGGGTCGCTAGAAAAAAGACTGCTTGAACAATAGTTAGCGGGAAAAGAGAGGTTACGATAGGAAAATAGTTACCCAAAGAGGAATGTTATAGCTGGAGAAGACAGGAGTGGATCATACGGAAGAAGCATGCTTGTTTTTTGGACGTCGAGTTCGTTTACTGAAGGATGTCCTTCCAGACTGAGACTCGATCTGCCTCGAACACAACCAGTCCTCCAAGGAAGAAACTCTTCAGGGCACATGGTCCGAACGACTGTTCTATGAGATCCGAGAGTCGCTTGTTGGTTTGCAGTTTCTTCCAAGTCGGAATGATCATCTTGAACGGGTTGCTAGGTGTCCTTCCGCGAATCGAGAAGTGAGCTAGAACAGGCATAATTTGTGAAATGTAGAAACCGGTTAAAGCTCTCCAAAATCCACTGTCAGGCTTGCCGATATCAACGATAGCGAGGGCACCACCACGCCTTGTCGCACGCGCGAACTCCTCCAGACTACGATCCAAGCTTACCACATCTCTCAGAGAGAAACAGGTGATCACAGCTCCCAGAGAACTCGGTCGGAAGGGAAGGTTCTCGGCAACTCCGACTATCGGACAAAACCGGCGCCCAAGACGAGATCTCGCAAATCGGAGAAGGCGAATCGATGGATCCAGGCTCACAATATCCTCGAAGCCACCCTCCAGCAACATCCGGCTAGAGACCCCTGGACCAGCGCCAGAATCCAAGACCCATTCTTTCCGGTGAGATCGGAGAAACGCGACTGCTCTCCGCCTTAGAGGGCCAGCGAGTCCCAAGGATATCCATTCGCTAGTGGGCTCGTAGATCGGCAACGCGTCCTCTATAGCGCGGACGACGTTACTCCACTCGTCTCTACTATTGTCCAGGGAACAAGTCCTCTGATTGGGTGATGCAAAATCCAGTCCTTATATAGCGCTGAGCCCAAAATCAACCTAGAGCACGCGGTCAACGTGCTTGGGAAAAAATTCTCGAATGGAAACCCCTCAGAACAACATGGACGTGTCCGAGAGCCTCGACCGCAGCTTCAACTTCTCAGAAGTCTTCCAGCTCGTCAAGAGATCAGTCAAGACAAGTATTGGCCGAAGACGCACTGGACTCATGCTGGGTCTCGCGGATTTGCCTGACTATATCGGAGCATTCCATCAGATGGGGTCCAACTTCATCGTCATGAACAGAAGCCTACTGGACCAGATAACTCATCTTGCTAAAGACCGACGATACATCAACGCCTACGTCTTCTACACTCTACTTCACGAATACCTCCACACCCTTGGATATGCGGATGAGGGTGACGTTCGACGGCTAACCCGCCAGATCTGCGCTAGGATACTTGGACCGGACCACCCAGCCACGAGGCTAGCGGTTGACGGTCCCGCTGTGATGTTTCCCGAGATAACTTTCCAGCATCATGGGGAGTCAAGATCGAGAAGATTGCCGAAGTTCGAGATCGTCAGGGAATTCGAAAAGGAATACAAGAGCTACGTAGCTTAGAGTTCTACTGAATCTCTCTCGAGCGTCGTTTTCTCGCCTAGGAATTTCAGGAAACCCGCAAGCTTCCAATACGCTTCGAGGAACTCAAGCCCGCGATGAGTTATCGAATACGTCGTATCCTCGCCCGTTAGGATTCTGACCAATCCGAATGAAGAGAGGTCTGTGAGGAATCTCTTGATCCGGTCCACTGGAAGCCCGACCGCATACGAGACCCTTGTAATCTTCGTGGGACTCCTGCGTTTGAGGGCCTCTAGTATCTCAGAGTGGATGTCCACACGAGACCGTTTCGCCACGCCCAGCCAACTCAGAGAGGAGGCTTGGGCAACTCGTCGGTCTTCATTGGAGGTTTCGCAAACTCCACGTCCGATTCTGCCTCGATTCTATCGCTGTACTTTACCTCGCCACTTATTCGACAACGAGACTCGAATCGAATATCTCTGGCGTAGACGTTTCCGGCCCTGGCCCTCTCGCCCATCTCGAGAGTGTCAGCATAGACATCTTCGACTCGCGCGTTGTCTCCAATCTTCACGCGGCCTCCAATCAAGACACCAATTGCTTCCGACCGATTGCCAAGCTCTATCGTCTTCGCCTTCGTCCCTTTTGTTGTACGCAAGCGTCCTCCGACTTCGACCTCGTCCTCAGCCTCAATCAGATCAGCTTCTATCGTACCGCCAACTTCCAGGGAGGCCAGTTTCAGGCTTCCTCCGATTCTGGCTTTCCCTCCGATCTCCAAGTCCCGCTTTAAATGAAGGTTGCCGGAGACTTCGAGCAAGCCTCCAATATCGACCTCCTCTCCATCTCCGTTTCCGTTAATTTCAACGGTCCCTCCGACATCTATGGATTCGAAGGTCAGGTTCCCTTTGCTCTCGAATCTTCCTCCGACGTCGATAGTTCTACCATCTCCTCCTTCGTCAAGGCTCACCGTTCCTCCTACGTCGATCTTGTCGAACTTCAAAGGCTTCGAGGATGTGAAGAATCCTCCAACGTCTATTGTCCGGGAGATTACACCACCACCAACCTGGGCACTTCCGCCAGCGTCTAGTCTTACGCACGTGACCTTGCCATTGACCTCGACTCGCCCACCAACCTCAATCTCTTCTACACTAGCGTCCCCTTCTACCCTAAATGACCCTCCAACCTCGACTTTGGTCGCGGTTATGGATCCTCCAACATCCAGCGTCCCTCCAATATCGAAATCGTGAGCTGTTGCTGACTTGCCAACGAACAATCTAGCATCAACTTCTACCGAGCTAGCGTCCAGAGATCCGTCAATCCGCAGTTCTCCATGTTCCACCTCGATCTCGCCGGTTGACTTTAGGTCTCCTGAGATCTCGATTCTGCCATGATCTACGTTTAGTCTTGAACATGTGAGGCTACCTTCGAATTCAGCATCTCCTTCACAGATTACCTCGCCTGAGACTTCGATGGGCGATTCTCCTTCAGCCTGTACTCTAGCTCTCTCCAGCATGTGAAGCTGGCCGTCGACCCTTGCCAGTTTCACGGTTGCGTTTCCGGGTACGGTTACGTCTCCCATCGCTCGACCCTCCTAACGGAGTGTCAGCCTCAACGGGTTCCTGTTGATCCATGTGACCGTTGTCTCGATATTCTCGGGGTTTTGACGCTTGACGCATTTCACGAATTTTTCGCCTCAAGAAGAGAACAGTGTTGTCGTGGCTTATAATGCCCGTTCACATCTCGTAGTCACATCATGTGACTATGGGAAGTTCTCTCACATTAGCATCGGAGACACGAAACTATTCTGGAGGCATCCAATGCTTTGAATAATAATCAGCAAGACTTGATCCCGCTTTTTTTGGTTTTGAGAAGGATGGCTGCATGAGCGCCCTTGACGTTGCGTTGTGGGGAATAATTGCCCTAATGATTGGAGGTCTAGTAATCTGGTTCCTATTCTACTCGTTTTCTGGTCAGACTAGGCCGCCGTCCAATCTGACCAAGGTAACTCTCAAGAGACTAGTAGGGTCGATAGGTCGTGCAACATCTGACGTTACAGAATCTACCGGCACGGTGATTGTGAACAGTGAAGAGTTCTCTGCGAAGACGTCGAAAGGGTTGATACAAAAAGAGACCCAGGTGAGAGTTGCGGAAACCGACGGATTTACGCTACTCGTCGAGAAAACGTAAGCCCGTTTCCTATCCGCAACCGCTTGTATTGCCGCAGTTATTGCACTTGTAGCAGGACCCTGCCCGAACCATGATCATTCCACAGTTCTCGCATGCTGGCGCGTCAGACTGGTTGTCGAAGCTCGCAAGAGGAGTCGCTAGCTCGGGAGTCTCGTGTGGTTTCATTTCTGACATTATCGAGGCCCTAGCACTCGAACCGACTGGCTCAACCAGTTTTACCTGGGTCCCGTTCTCCAGTGTTGTTCTAGCGAGTCCAAGCGCGTCCTGTTCCTCTTTTGGAAGGAACTTCAAGCCAAGCCACCTGAAGATGTAGTCGACTACTGACTTGGCGAACCGGATATCCTGGTTGGTAGTTATTCCCGCTGGCTCGAATCGTGTGTGTGTGAACTTGTTTACGAGCACTTTCAACGGGACGCCGTATTGTAGGGCTAGGGAGATGGAGGTTGAGAACGCGTCCATCAATCCCGATATTGTGCTTCCTTCTTTCGACATGACCACGAATATCTCGCCGGGAGTGTTGTCATCGTATAGACCAACCATTAGGTAGCCCTCGTTCTGCGCGATCGAGAACTTGTGAATTATCGCTTCTCTCTCTTCTGGGAGTCGGCGTCGGAAGGGTTTGAAGACCACTTGCTCCTTTGTCTTCTCGATTGCTTTGCTCTTGTCTTGGATCGTTGTGGTTAGCGGCTGGGTTCTCTTGGAACCGTCTCTGTAGATGGCGATGGCTTTCAATCCCATCTTCCAAGCGGTGATGTAGGTTTCCACGATTTCTTCCACGGTGACATTGCCCGGCATGTTAACTGTCTTTGATATCGCTCCGGATATGAATGGCTGGACGGCGGCCATCATTTTGACGTGGCCCATGTAGAGTATGCTTCTCGTGCCCTTAGCGGGCTTGAACGCACAATCGAAAACAGCTAGATGATCTTCTTTAAGACCTTGGGCGCCTTCGATTGTGTCGTGATCTTCGAGATACTTGAGAATCTCGTTGGCCTCGGTCTTGGAGTAGCCGAGCTTTGTTAGCGCTTCGGGAACAGTGTTGTTGACTATCTTGATTACGCCACCTCCCACGAGCCACTTGTATTTGACCAGGGCAATGTCAGGTTCGATGCCGGTGGTGTCGCAGTCCATCATGAACGCGATAGTCCCGGTCGGCGCGATGACGGATATCTGGGCGTTCTTGAATCCAAATCTCTCACCCAGTGATAGCGCATCGTCCCAAGATTTCAAACCGGCTTTCAAGAGCTCCTCGCTGACTCCTTCAGCAGGAATCTTGTACGCGTGTGCCCGGTGCATGTCGATCACGTTGAGGAAGGGCTTCTCGTTTACACCGTATCCTTTGAACGGGCCAAGCCTCTTGGCAATTCGCGATGATGCTGCGTATGCTCGACCTGACATGAGTGCGGATATGGCTGCGGCGTAGTTTCGGCCCTTGTCGCTGTCGTATGCGAGGCCTCGCGCCATAAGCAGGGCGCCAAGGTTTGCATAGCCCAGTCCGAGCGGACGAAAGTCGTGGCTGTTCTTCTCTATCGCAGGGGTCGGATAGCCTGCGTTGCCGACGAGAATCTCTTGCGCGCTGATTACGATGTCCACTGCGTGCTCGAAGGATGCGACATCGAACTCGCCATCTATGGTTCTGAACTTCATGAGGTTCAGGGAGGCTAGGTTGCACGCTGAGTCGTCAAGAAACATGTACTCAGAACATGGATTGGACGCGTTGATCCGATCCGTGTTGGGGCATGGATGCCACTTGTTGACTACTGTGTCAAACTGAATTCCAGGGTCACCACAGATGTAGGCAGCCTCGGCCATCTCTCTCATGAGGTTCCGGGCTTTGTAGACGTCCGCTACCTGGTGGTTTGTGATAAAACGGGTCTTCCATTCCTTGTCCTCTGTCACAGCGTGCATGAACTCGTCCGTGACTCGGACGCTGTGGTTGGCATTCTGGAAGAAAATGGAACTGTAAGCCTCTCCATCGACCGCGCCGTCATAGCCTGCGTCGATTAGAGCCCAGGCCTTCTTCTCTTCCTTCGCCTTCGACCAGATGAACTCTTCAATATCGGGATGGTCAACGTTGAGAATGACCATCTTGGCAGCTCGACGGGTCCGTCCGCCGGACTTTATGACGCCTGCGAACGCGTCAAACCCTTTCATGAAGGAAACAGGGCCACTCGCCTTTCCACCGGTCGACAGGTGTTCCCTTGAGGACCGTAGTGATGAGAGGTTGGATCCTGTTCCGGATCCGTACTTGAACAGCATGCCTTCCGTCTGGGCCAGCTGCATTATCGACCGCATATCGTCCTGGACGGAATTGATAAAGCATGCAGAACACTGAGGACGATCCTCAACTCCGACATTGAACCATACGGGACTGTTGAAAGCGGCCATCTGATGGAGTAAAATGTGGGTGAGTTCGGACTCGAAGGTCTCAGCTTCCTCCTCATCGAGGAAGTAGTTTCCTTTTCGGCCCCAGCGGGCGATGGTTCCCGCGACGCGGCCTATGAGTTGTTTGACGCTGCTTTCTCTTCCGGGGGTTCCGAGTCTACCGCGGAAATATTTTGAGGCGACGATATTTGTAGCTGTCTGGGACCAGAACGAGGGAACTTCGACGTTCTTCTGCTCGAAGATCACCTGACCCTTGTGGTCGGTTATGACTGCGTCCCGTATCTCCCATTTTACAGCGTCGTATGGGTGGACGCCTAGTTTTGTATGGGACCTTTGATACCGGAATTCCCCTGGGGGAACCTTCGGTATTTGTTGGATTTCCATTGTTCTTATCTAACTCCTCTACTTCTTCTTCCCCGTGTCTCGGAGCGAGAACTGTAGGAGTAGCTCCACACCATCGTGCCCGCTAATTAAAGAGATTTGTACAGAATCGTATAAACTTGTAGTGTAGCCCGGAAAATCTCCCCGGGACATATGCGCTGTAGAGTGCAATGGTTTCTGAAACATCTATTCCTTCAGACTGACCAGGACACCATCGCGGAGTGGAACGATTACTGTTGATAGTCCGGGGAATCCGGATACTTCCTTGTTGAACTTGATCATCGTCTGGGTCAGTTCTGATTTGCCACCTTTCGCGACGTCGCCTCCCCACAATGTGTTGTCGGCGATGAATAGGCCGCCTTTGCGGAGCCTTTTCACACTCAGCTTGAACGCGTCCAGATAGATCTGCTTGTCAGAGTCTAGAAATACTAGATCATATTCGTCTTTGAGAGTGGGTAGAATGTGTAGAGCGTCTCCTTTCAGGACTTTGATGACCTTCTGGAGCTTGGCCTCGGCGATGTTGTGGTCGGCTCTCTTCACTCTCTCAGGATCCTTGTCGATGGTCGTGACCGAGCCCTCCAAGGGTGCGACTGCTCTCCCGAGCCATATTCCGCTATAGCCGATTGCTGTTCCTATCTCGAGGACGTTCTTGCTCTGGCTGCTGCGGGCGAGGTTGTACAGTAGACGACCAACGAGGGGTCCGATGATTGGAACTGCTCCCGAGTCGGCTTCCTCCTCCATCTTCTGAAGGAGCTGATCTCTTGGCTGGGCGATGCGATACAGATAATCATCGATATAGTCGTAGGTTATTGCCAAAACTCAACAATCGGAGACGACCTTTGGATCGGGATAAATAATGTTTAGCTGATGGAAAAATTGTTCAGACGACATTCTGCGTGATGTTGAACGATTGGGTTGCAGGATGATCTACGAGTGAGCCTATGAAGAGAATCTCGTAGAGCTGGTAACTTATCGTGAACTTGAGGTGATGGTTCGCTGATGTTTGGAAGTTGAAGAGTGTCGTGGCTTGGGCTGCGTCAGGAAAATCCCCTGAGCGCGCCCAGGCCGAGGTGGAACCGTCATAGTTGTCTTGGACATGCAAGGCGGTAAGCTTGACTGTGAATCCGCGAATGTACGAGGGGAGAGCGGTCTCGTTCACCTTGCTGACTATGACCGAGTATGAGGTCGGGAGTGTGGTGCGAGGATATGTCGTGTTAGCGATGGAAAACGCGAGAAAGACTTTGCCGTAGCCTGATACTTCCAAGACCGTCCAGCTTCCACGGTTGGCGTACTGCTTTGATGAGAGATATTTCGTCCCGACAGAAGGGATCAGTGCTGGGCTTGTGAACTGCCAGACCGCGATGATGACTATGATGATTAGAAGGATCGAGGTGAGAATCTTTCCTCTCGAACCCATGAGCGATGAGACACCGGTTTCGCTGGGTAGCGGTTCACCAGCGTGTTACTGGGTGAAGAATCGCATAGTTACACTGGGGTTAGTAGGATACGGGAGGAGAGGTTGGAATCGGGTGCCTAGACCTTGCCTGGCGGACCACGACCGATGCTTCTCTGGTATGTCTGGATGCATATCGTGGACGGGGCCTGGCACAAGCTGGACGAAATATCGAAACAGCTGCGCATCCCAGGGAACGCGGTCTCGTGGGCTGCAAAGTTCCTTTCTGAGCATGGGATGGCGGAGCTCGGGTTTGAAGAGGATGAGATTCGGCTTCAAAAGAGTCATCCGAGGCTGGAGGACGTAGTGAAGACGCTGCATGGCTCTCCGAAGACTGACAAGAATTCTGAAGGGTCGAGTGAGTTCTCAACCAACATCTAGGCGCGTGCCTCATCTTCACAATCCGCGACGTACTGACTCGTGATGTCAAGTCTTATTATCGCAACGAATCCTCGAACTGAGTCGTCAGGCATTAGCGCGGTCGACGCTATCGTGAAACATCTACCACGGTGACCCGAGAATATTTCTCAAGGTCGGAGCCCGAAACAGCAAACTGTCTCTGATCCAAACCGATCTTGTTGTCGATCGGATCAGGCAGAAGAATGCTGGTGTGAAGATAGACAGGAAAATCATCGAGACTTCTGGGGATACGGGCAAGGGAAGATCTCTGTTCTCTCTCCAACAAAGAGGAATATTCGACAGGGAAGTTGACCAGGCAGTGCTCGAAGGCAGGGTCGACTTTGCGGTACACAATATGAAGGACGTGCCTGTCGCTGACAGGAGCACGCGACTGGTGATCGCGAGCGTTCCAGAGAGAGGTTCTCCAGCTGAAGCGCTCGTAAGCAAAGCGGACAAGAGACTGAAAGATCTCGTGAAGGGCAGCAGCATAGGAACAAGCAGCCCGATAAGACTCGCCCAGCTCAGACGCGTTAGACCGGATGTGAAGCCGGAGCCTCTCTGGGGAGCTGTTGAGACTAGAGTCGAGAGAGTAGACAGTGGAGAACTCGACGCCGTCATACTGGCCGAGGCGGGACTGGCAAAGCTTGGTATTGCGGAGAGAATTTCAGAGCGCCTCTCCGTTGACGAGTTTATGCCGGCACCTGGACAGGGAGCGTTGGCTATTGTGGCGAGACGGGATAATCTGAAAGTCATCGAGACATTGAGATCGGTAGAGCATCTGCCTACTCGTGCTGAGGTGGATGCGGAGAGGGAACTGGTGCGGATTCTTGAGGAAACCAGTAAGGTCCCTGTGGGTGGGCTTGCGGCGGTGAGGGGAAACCAGATTCAGGTGAGGGCGTGTGTTCTTTCTGTTGATGGTCGACAAAGACTATTCGCGACTAGATCAGGAAGCGCGATGGATGGCGTAAAGCTAGCTCATGAGATAGGAGAGGAACTCTTGGCGAAAGGTGCAGGCGTTATCGGCGAGACGTGGCGAAACGCTCGTCGCTGAAAAGCAGACACTTAGGTGCAGACAATGAATGTTCAGGGAAGATTTTTCGTTCGAGTCGGAGTTCTCGGAGAAACCACTCTTGCGTCGCGGGAGTATTGACACATACCCCCCTTTTTCCAGAGTCACTTGCTGTCTGTCATTGATTCTGGGCTAATCTCGCTGATCGGGGCTTGGTCCAGGCTTGGATCGGTCGAGCGTTTTCGCGTTTTTCAACGTGGAGTATCCCCCTTTTCAACTGCGCATGTTCAGATTCGAGAACAGGGCTGGAAATGGGCGATTTCCGGGTTGGAGAGGAAAAGCATTTTCGTGACGCATAATGTTGTCTTTCTCCGGTATTCTTACGCCAGTTTACTCTTTCTACGCTGGTTCTCCTGTCATTAGTAGGTTGGATTGGGACAATGCTTGGTCTATGGGTCTAGCCTGCGAGTACAGGTCATGTCTTAATATCAAAGTGTGAACCCGAAACAGCTTTGCTCCGCTCCGGAACGTGCTTGAGTGCTAGCCAAGATTGGCGTCAGTTACAAAATAGCTCCACTAGCAACCCTTGACGCGATAACCCTTCGAGACCTTCCTCCGTTCTACAAGATACTTCGAAGCATTCCAGGAATAAAGGGGACAGTCGTGGTCCAGACGTGTAACAGAGTGGACATGTTCATTGACGCTAACGATGGCGCTGAAATCATCGAGAAAATCCTATGGAACTGGGCTCTCCAGACCAAGTTCAAACTTCACGAGCTGAAGAGGATTGCTGAGCAAAGAACTGGCGAACAGGTTCTAGAATACCTCGTGAGCCTCGCATCAGGACTGGAATCTATGCTGGTCGGAGAGAGCCAGATTCTCGGTCAACTAAAATCATCCCTGATAGAAGCGCGAGGACTAGCTGCATCTAGCCCGATCCTCTGCAAAGTCTTCGATATGTCAATCGCAGCCGGCACAAGAATCCGGGACCGAACCGGCATCGGACGAGGAACAGTATCTCTCGGGTCTGCAGCATTGAAGGTCGCGGAAGCGTCTCTTGGAAATCTCAACGCTGTCAAGGTACTGTTGCTAGGAACGGGCCAGATCGGCATGGTCCTAATGAAAGCACTGAAAGCCAGAGGAATCAATGAGGTGACTGTTGCGAGCAGGACAAGGCAGAGGACTGAGTCGTTCTGCAGAACCTTCGGGGGAATACCCGCAGATTTCAAGAATGTGATTTCGCAGCTGGGACCGTTCGGACTGGTCGTAGTCGCAACCAGAGCGGCAGGCTACCTACTGACAAAGGAGATCGTCCTTCCCCAGCTAAAGAGTGACCGAAACCCGAAACTCATGATCCTGGACCTTTCGATCCCCCGAAATGTCTCGCCTGATCTGGGACAGCTCAAGGATGTCGTGATCAAAACGATTGATGATCTTCGCGACATCACAGACCAAGCAGTCTCCGTAAGGAAGACTTTGGTCAAGGAGGCTGAGCCTAAGGTCAGGGAGGCTGTCGAGAAAATCTCTGCATTGCTACGCCGCGAAGAGGCCGAACCAATGGTTTCGGAGCTCTATCATCGAGCTGACAAGATTCGGAGAGAAGAACTGGAAAAAGCTCTATCGAAACTAAACCTACCCAAAGATCAGCGAGAAGTTCTTGAGCGTATGAGCCTCTCACTCGTACGGAAACTCCTCGCTCAACCGGTTGTCAACCTTCGTGAAGCCGCGAAAAAAGGCGACTCTAAACTGCTGACGGTTGCGGGAGAAATATTCGAAGGAGAATGACGCAAGTGAGTTTTCCCGCGCTGAGAATGCGGCGACTCAGAAGAACACCACTCATACGCGAACTCGTGAGAGAAGTTAGACTCGACCGTTCAAACCTCATTCAACCGATATTTGTCGAGGAGGGTTTGAAAACCGAGGTGGGAATCCTTTCGATGCCAGGCCAGCGCCGCCAATCTCCCGGGACCGTGGGCCGCGAAGTAGGAAGACTCGTGGACAAGGGAGTGAAATCTGTAATTCTGTTCGGTATTCCAACAATCAAGGATGAAATCGGATCAGCCGCATATGACCCGAACGGAATAGTCCAGAGAACGATCTGCGATCTGAAAGCACGGTTCGATGACGAACTCGTTGTTCTCACTGACGTCTGCATGTGCCAATACACCATCCACGGACACTGCGGTCTTGTAAATGAGGAACGAATAGACAATGACAAGACGCTTCCCAAGCTGGCTGAGGTTGCGGTAAGCCATGCTCAAGCGGGCGCGGACATTGTGGCCCCTTCGGCTATGATCGACGGGCAAGTCAAGACAATTCGACAAGCGCTAGACGACAGCGGATTCAAGGACGTTGCTGTAATGGCGTATGCGGCCAAGCATGCTTCATCATTCTTCGGTCCTTTTCGAGATGCCGCCTCTTGCACTCCAAAGTTCGGTGATCGCAGAACTTACCAGATGGACTATTCCAATCCGGAACAAGCCCTCCGCGAAATCGCCCTTGACATCAAAGAAGGTGCGGACATGATCATGATCAAGCCCGCTCTTGCCTACCTTGACATTGTCTATCGCGCAAAGAAGAGATTCCAGATGCCGACCGCAGCCTACAATGTAAGCGGAGAATTTTCGATGATCAAAGCAGCTGCGCGCGAAGGATGGATAGATGAGAAGTCGGCGATACTCGAGGTTCTAACCAGCATCAAACGAGCGGGCGCAGACATGATACTAACATACCATGCATTGGAAGCCGCAGAATGGCTGGACTAGATTCAAGATCCCAGCAACTCTACCGCCGAGCTAGAGAGGTTATACCTGGCGGAGTCAACAGTCCAGTAAGAAACTATTCTCCCTATCCACTGTTTGTGGCCTCAGCCAAAGGCGCGAAGTTCAGAACAGCTGACAGCCAAGAATACCTAGACTACTGCATGGCTTACGGTGCGTTGCTCGACGGACACGCCAACCCCGAAATCATTGAAGCAGTTGAGGAAGCTCTCGAGAAAGGATCCATCTACGGACAGCCGACAGAGATGGAAGTTGAACTCGCCGAGCTCATCGCCTCATTGATGCCATCAATGGAGATGGTTCGACTCGTCAACTCCGGGACCGAAGCCACAATGCATGCTATCCGGCTCGCCCGGGGGTTCACCGGGAAGAAAAAGGTCCTAAAGTTCGAGGGAGGATTCCACGGGTCCCATGACTCAGTATTGGTGAAAGCAGGGTCAGGCGCCACCTTACTCGGAAGCCCTAGCTCAGAAGGAGTCCCGAGCGAAGTTGCCAAGAACACGCTGGTGAGCCGCTTCAACGACGAAAAGATAACTGGAAAGATCATTCGTGACCATGAGAATGAGCTTGCCGCTGTAATTGTAGAACCTGTGCTTGGAAACATAGGCCCTATTCTCCCGAAACGAGGATTCCTGGAAACTCTTAGAAAAGTCACTGAGGAAAACGATGTCCTCCTGATGTTTGACGAGGTGATTACAGGTTTCAGGCTATCGCTCGGCGGTGCTCAGGAATACTACAAGATTCGTCCAGACCTGACAATTCTCGGTAAGGCTCTCGGCGGGGGGCTTCCTCTCTCTGCCTTCGGTGGCAGAAGAGACATTATGGAAAAACTCTCCCCTCTGGGTCCCGTGTACCAGGCTGGGACCTACAGTGGCAATCCAGTCAGCGTGTCTGCCGCGCTCGCAACCCTTCAATCATTGAAGAAACGAGCAGGACAAGTATATTCTCGGTTAGAGAAGATGGGAGACAAGATGCGGCGAGGAATAGGAGACCATTTGGAGTCGGCCAGAGTGATCGCTCAGGTTAACGGTCTTGGATCAATGTTCCAGCTGTTCTTCACCGATCGTCCGGTGACAGATTACCACTCTGCGAAGAGTGCTGATATAGGAAAATATGAGAAATATTTCCACTCGTTACTCGCATCCCGAGTCTTCATTCCACCATCGCAGTTCGAAGCAAGCTTTCTCTCGACTGCGCACAATGAAGATGAATTGCAGACTACCCTCGATGCGATCGGGACCGCAGTGAAAACACTACCACGGTGACCCTGCAATCCTTCTCAAGGTTGGTACTCGAGGAAGCAGACTCTCACTAGTTCAGACGGATCTAGTTGCAGATAGTATTAGACAACAAAACCCCGACCTAAGAATAGAACGGATGGTTATCACGACCGCGGGTGACGCGGACCAGCGAACACCGCTCTTCTCTCTTGATCAGAAAGGAATCTTCGAAAAAGAGATAGATCAGGCAGTCCTCGACGGCCGAGTTGACTTTGCAGTCCACAGCATGAAGGACATACCTGTAATCGACGAGAACGGCCGGCTCTTGATAGCTAGCGTTCCCGCGAGAAGCTCCGCTGCCGATGTGTTGGTGAGCAAAGGGGACACGCTCTTGAAGGATCTGAGAAAGGGCAGCAAAGTAGGTACGAGTAGTCTACTCCGAGTCGCTCAGCTGCGGCGCGCCAGACCTGACCTGAATCCCGAGCCCATCAGGGGAAACGTAGAGACGAGAATCCAGAAAGTAGACAAGGGCGAATTTGACGCTGTCGTATTGGCTGAGGCAGCCCTTGCAAGGCTGGGAATAACAGGAAGGATCTCGGAACCGTTACCGATTGCGGATTTCATGCCTGCCCCGGGCCAGGGAGCAATAGCTGTTGTTGCTAGGCGTGATAACCTGAAGGTCGTCGATATGCTGAAGTCTATTGAGCATTCTCTGACCAGGGCCGAAATCGAAGCGGAAAGAGAACTAGTCCGGATTCTCGAGGGAGGTTGCAAAGTCCCCGTGGGAGCCCTAGCTAGAGCTCAAGGTGATCAGATCAGAATAGCGGCCTGCATCTTCTCGATCGATGGGAGCGAAAAACTTCGGTCGGAACGATCGGGACATGTCCAGGAAGGGGTGCTGCTAGCTCGAGAGATGGGAGAGGAACTTATCGAGAAGGGAGCCAAAAAGATCGTACAGAGCTGGAGAACTGTTTACGTCTAACACATCGGCGAAGAGATCCATCGCTATAACGCGCCCCGTCGGTCAGGGAGAAGAGACTTCCAAGTTCGTGCGAAAGCTCGGATGGACCCCGTTCATCGTACACGCTGTCGAGCTGAAGCCTTTGTCGCGATCGAGCATCCTCAAGGAATTTTCGAGAATAACTGGCGAGGGCCCTATCGACTGGCTCGTCTTCATGAGCTCCACGGGTGTTGATGCTTTCTTCGATATGCTGAGACCCCACTCCGATAACCTGCCAAGTGCAGCGGGTCACCCGAGGATAATTGCCGTAGGACCAATGACCAGCGAGGCACTAATCAGGCATGGCGTTCAAGGTGCGGTAGTTCCAGAGGAATACAGTTCTGGTGGGATAGTAGACTACCTTTCCAAGTTCGAACTGAAAGGACAGCGAATAGTTCTAGTAAGGTCATCAGCCGCGGACAATCACCTTTCAATGTCCTTGACTTCAAGAGGGGCAGTGGTAGAGACGATCACTATCTACCGATCAACTATCCCGGCTAAGGTGGAGAGTGTGCTCGACTTCCTCACAGGACTTGAGAAGGAACAATTTCGGGCTGTTCTGTTCACAAGCGCTGCCTCGGCCTCCAACCTCTTCAGTATAGCTGAGCGCGAGAATCCTAGATCCCACCTCATCCGCCTCATGAGCTCGACTCTTGTAGGCGCTATTGGTCCTGCAACAGCCGAGAGGCTTCGAGAACTGGGAATAGACCCGAGAGTCCCTAGGAGATACCTCATCGAAGACGCGATTGAAGAGCTCGTGAAGAAGGCCGAGGACGCTCGATAGAGAGCCCCCCAGCATTATCGTGACGCATAATAATGCGTTCTCAGCACGATTTCTTAGCCAGGCTTAAAACCCGCAAGGCGTTTTCTCGAAAAAGGGGAGCGAGACAGGATGCAGTTCAGACCCTTAGGACGCACTCAAGAGTCGATTCCCGTCGTTGGACTTGGCACCTGGGGTATCGGGGGCGAGATGGGACCGGACTCGTCTCGGGACGATGCTGGGATACAAGCCCTCAGGCTTGGTATGGACCTTGAGATGAAATTCATCGATACCGCAGAAATGTACGGTGCAGGTCACAGCGAGGAGGTTGTAGCTCGAGCCTTAGAAGGACGACGGGAAGGGGTCTTTGTGGCCTCGAAGGTTTCTCCAAGACACTTTGCATACGATGATGTGTTGGCTGCGGCGAAGAGGAGCCTGAAGAGGCTTGGGCTGAAGCAAATGGACCTCTACCAGTTGCACTGGCCAAACCCGAAAATTCCACTCTCAGAAACGATGAGAGCGATGGAGAAACTTGTCGATGACGGTCTTACCCGATATATCGGGGTAAGTAACTTCTCGGTCGAACAGATGAAGGAAGCTCAGCAATCGCTATCTCACGAGAAGATTGTCTCAAACCAGGTGGAGTTCAGTCTGATCGATAGAAGCGCTGAGGCGAGAATTCTCCCGTACTGTCAGAAGGAGGGCTTGACCCTGATTGCGTACAGCCCTCTAGGTCAGGGAAAGATTCCGAGGGGAAAAGGAGCGTCTTTCAAGGTCCTAGACGAGATAGCAGGGAGATTGAGTAAGAGCAGAATCCAGGTCGCTCTCGGCTGGGTTCTACAACATGAGTCCGTGGTAGCGATTCCCAAGGCAGCCGACGCAGACCACCTCAAAGAGAACGCTGATGTTGGCAATTGGAAGCTAGGCGTGGAAGACTGTCAAAGATTGGCTAAGGCGTTCGCGTAAAGAAAGCTGGATTCAGAACCTAGGCGGTTATCGTCTCTTAATAGTAGAGGTTTCAGCTTCGAAGATATCGCGTTGATGAATTCTGGGTCATCGTTGAGCGAAACAGTTCTCTCAAGTCTCACACCTAGGGACCAGGCGTAGCCTCTTGCATCTATATCCAGATCGTAGAGTATCTCAAGGTGATCGGATACAAAGCCGACTGGGCAGACTAACTGTTCTCGGAATCCCTTTCCGGATAATTCAGTTATCTTCTCTCTTATGCTGGGTCCCATCCACGACTCGATAGGATGGCCAGCGCTCTGGAACGCGAAGTCCCAGGATTTGATTCCTGATTCGCCAGCAACGAGCTGGCTTGTCTCTTGAAGCTGGCGCCAGTAGGGGTCGTCTTCCCGAGCGAACTTCTTGGGAAGACTGTGCGCTGTGAACAGAACGACTGTTCTTGAAGGTTCATCGAAATTCTGTAGGCCGTTAAGGACCCGTCGCGACAGTGCGCTGATCAGTGATTGTTGGTCGTGCCAGCTCTCAACCATGGTGAACGGAACAGACCTTCCTGTTCTAGCTACGCCTCTCTTGACAGCGTCTGAGTAGCCTCCGATGCTCAGCTTAGAGTAGTGGGGAGCGAGCGCGAGCCCGATGATGCTTGGAGCCCCGTCGCTCACGACTTTCTCGACAACATCCTCGATGAATGGGTGCCAATGCTTCATCCCAACATACACCCGTGAACCGAGTCGCTCGGACCTGAGCCTTTCCTCCAGTGCTTTCGCTTGTGCGAGAGTTATTTTCAGAAGAGGGGTCTGACCACCGACTTGTCGATATCTATCCTTCAATCGTTCAACCTCCTCGGCGGCGGGCAACCTTCCCCCTCTGACTTGGCGCAGGTATTCTCCGACCTCGTCAAGCGAATTCGGGCTTCCGTAGGCCATCAGTAAAACTGCGGGATGTTTGTCCATGTGTCTCCACCTCTCTCTAGCGCTTGGTTCCAGTGGTCTCGTGAATGAATTGAACCAGGTTTTTCGCGTGTTCCGGTGGTGTATCTGGAAGGACTCCGTGGCCCAGGTTGAAGATGTGGCCGGGACGGCCACTGATCCGAGACAGGATATCTTTGGACCTTGCATGGACTAGATCGTTTGCGCCTAGAAGAATCGCGGGGTCGAGGTTTCCTTGGATGGCTACGTGGCCGAGGATAGTCCAGGCTTCGTCTATCGAGATTCTCCAATCAACACCGAACACGTCACCGCCAGCATCTCTCATCGCCTTCAATATCCCAGCTGTTCCTACTCCAAAGTGTATTCGAGGAACTCCTCCCGGCTTCAAGCGTTCGAAGATCTGTTTGTTGAACGGGAGCACGAATTCCCGATAGTCGGATGGGGAGAGGCAACCTGACCAGCTGTCAAAGAGCTGGACCGCGTCCACCCCAGCTCGGATCTGAGCATGGAGATAGTCGGAGACCGTGCTGGACAGCTTTGTCATCAGGAGCCTCCAGGCCTCCGGCTCAGAATACATCAGTTTCTTGGTCTTGGTGAACTCGCGTGATGGGCTTCCTTCTATCAGGTAGGAGGCGAGGGTGAAGGGCGCGCCTGAAAAACCGATGAGAGGCACCCGTCCATCCAACTGTTGGATCGCGAGCTGTATCGCGTCCGTTACGAACGGCACATGATCTTTGGGAGAGAATTTTCCAATCGCCTTCACATCCTCTATTCGTCCAACTGGTTTCTCAACTACGGGTCCGACGCCATCTACGAGCTTGAAGCTCTGGCCGATTCCTTCGAGAGGCAGCATTATGTCCGCGAAGATGATTGCCGCGTCGACTCCGAGCTCGGTGGTGGCATCAACGGTGACTTTGGCGGAGAGCTCCGGGGTTTTGCAGATTGTGAGGACATCGTTTTTCGCTCTGACCTTTCGATAGCTCTCGAGGTATCTGCCCGCCTGCCTCATGAACCATATCGGAGTGAACTCTGTCTCTTTCTTCCAGCAGGCTCTCAGGAAATTGTCGTTCTCGAAATCAGTCAAATCTGTGCCCTCGCTGCTATGTTATAGTCCGAGAAGGTCCAGCATTTTCTCGGGTTCAACATTGATGCAGGTGAAAATCGGGGTCTCCAAGGCCGTGTACTTGCTCGCCTCGGTGGTTCTCAGATCCATCACGAGGTTGAGGAAGTCTTCGGGATGGTCTGTTTCGAAGGAGAGTATGAACTCGTAGTCGTCTATTCCGAACGAGTATGACGTGTGTATCGTGACGGAGGGATATTTCTGGCCGGCTTGCACGTGGTCTTTCATTATTCTTCGTCTCTCTTCGAAGGGCACGCTGTACCATTCTCTCTTTTTGGTAAAGGGGTAGACGAAGAGGTATTTCGAGCCGACAGGTTCCCTCTCTGAATGTCTCCCGAAATATTCTGAGGGCCTCAGCATGGCGAGGTATGAGTAGGGTGTGAAGAGATATTTTCCCAGCTCGGTCTTGAGAAGGTCAGAGTGGAAACCTTGTAGGGTCTCGAGAGAATCGGTGATGGACCAGAGCATGAAATCAACATCGCCTCTAGTCCCGACCAGCGAATAGGATCTGGGCTTGATCTTGTCTCCGGTTTCATTCAGGGATGAAAGGAACTGTTTCTTCGAGGACTCTCTTTCCTGTGAGGATAATTTTCTCCAGGCCGGGTCGACTTTGAAGAACGTGTACTTGACGTAGCGGTAGCCGGTTTTCTGGTGAACTGGCGGGGTCGTGGTCTGGAGGGCCATAGGGGGTTTGCGAGGCTATGGATTTGCCTCTATTTGAAAGAAGCTTGCATGACGTTCAAGACGGTATATACCTGAACCATCAATTGATGAAGAACAGAGTCCCTCTTCTATTCAGCATGGACAGGTATCTCTTTGAGTGAGCGTACGGGAGAGAGTAGAACCCAGAGAAAGGCCAGCGAGCCTCCCAGTATCGCTATTCCGATTGCGGTGCGCAGTCCAAGAAATGTTCCGAGTAATCCTCCGGCGAGTCCTCCGAGGGGTATTGTTCCCCAGACAAGGAAGCGCATTGTCGCGTTCATCCGTCCTTGTAGACGGAGCGGAACTATTGCCTGTTTCAGGCTGACTTGGTTGACATTGTAAACTACGACTCCGATGAAGGTGATGAACTGGCCTGCCATGATGGCGAGCATATTCCAGTTGACGCCGAAACCGTCCAAGGTGAAAAGGGGATTTGCGGTCAGGGACCCCGAGAGATAGTAGGGAATGGCCCCGAATCCACCGATGAGCATGCTTCCGACAATTGCAGGTCCGACTCCAATTCTTTTTGCTACCGGGCTCGAGATCGCGACTCCTACTAGAGCGCCGATGCTCGCCACGCTGAAGATAATCCCGGCCGTGACTCCAACAAGAGATGTGGAAACTCCAAGCCCATCAGAATTGGGAGGACGAAGTAGAGTAGAACGATTGCTTGCAGGGCAGTGCTGAAAAAGTTGGACGTTCCCGTGGAGCCCGCGATCGCTCGAAGTCGCCTGTCGCTGAAAACGACGTGAAGACCTTCGCGGATATCAGCCTTCATTGAAGGCTTCACGATATTCAGTTCGAGAACCTCGTCGTGGTCGATCCGGCTGAGAGTAAATGCGGATGCGAAGAATGAGGCTGCGTCAATAGCTATGGCGATGGGGGCGGTGACAACGCTGACGATGATTCCGGCTATAGTGGGCCCGGTTACCTGGGCTGTAGACGCACTGGCTTGCAGGTTGCGATTTCCCTCAACGAGCTGATGCCTGCGCACCAGGGATGGCAGGTAGGATTGGTAGGTGATGTCGAAGAAGACCTGTAGGAATCCGACAGAGAAGCTTACCGCGTAGAGAAAGGGGATTCCAAGCTTTGTTATGATTCCCACGACGGCGGCTATCGGAATCAGTGCGAGTATTGATCCTCTGAGAATGTTGGAGGTGACCATGATGCGCTTCTTGCCGTGGCGGTCCACCCACACCCCGACTAAGAGTCCGAAGACCAGCCAGGGAATGCTTCCGGCGAAGACGAGAATACCCAGTTCTGTCGAGTTGGCGTTCAGAATGATGATTGCGGTTAATGGTAAGGCTAGGCCGGTAAACTGGCTGCCGAACTGGGAAATGGTCTCTGAGGTCCAGAGCTTCAGGAAGTTGGAATTCCGCCAGACCGTCTCTCTCTGGACCGTCGTCTCCATGCCGAGCTAAGATCGAATTCCGGTTCTTAAGTGTCGCTCACATCGAGTGGTCATATTCGACAGTCACGTGTAGTAACGAGCAGTGAAGATACTTCTTAGAAGCAGTCCAAAGCGGTCCAGCAGTTAGGCACAACAGTATTGCAACGCGACCGCCTCAATTAGCCTATTGCGGAGAAGAGCCGGAATTTTTTCGCAAAATTCCAATTAGAACAAAGCTTACCCCTATGACCGCAAGACCTCCTCCCACTATTTCTAGTGGCCCAGTCACTTCTAGAGCACGCCCCATGGAGTGTTGGAGTCACAATTGCTAAGAAAGTAGTTGGCAGAACAATTCTGTTCAGTCCTATATCCTAGAGCAAATAGGAAGAAGCCAAGGACAGCTGACTGCGACGCCGAGGAGGACCTGTCGACGTTCCACGCCCTAGAGAGCGTTGTAGACTAGGATTACTGGTTTTCCCTCGAATTTGTAGCTGCTATCGATCCACGCCTTATGTCGTCCATATCTTTTCAGTGTAGACTCAGTATGAGTCTTGTCACCATCTAATCGATATCCTGTCCACGTTCCATCCTGGCTAGAATATTCCGGGGGCAAATCCGCGCACCAAAAGGAGAATCCTTTGTCTTTGTATTTTTCGTAGATGTCTTTGAAGCTGCCGTAGTCTTGGGTGTTGATCCAGCGGTAGTAGTGGTACTTGTATCGTACCCGGATCTTGAATTTACTCGGATGGCTCTTTGAGCGTTTTTTTCTTCTCTTTCTTGATTCCAATGCCGTTGTTTGGCTCAGGGTGGCTCACCAGCTGTTTTTCCCATTCGTGAGCGAGCCGGATGAACACGTCCTTGCTAGGACACTTCAAACGTTTGGTATGGTACTGGACAAACCGGATGAAACTGTCGATATCATTGTCTTCTTCGAAGTCAACGGTCAATATGTAGCGCGTGGCCGTCTCTCCTCCAGTGCTATCCCGTCTCGCCGAATAACCAACGTTCACTGTTGAAGGTTAAGTGAATCGAAACCGGCGGATGGTCTCCACAGTACTATCGCGTTTGCTTCACACAAGTAGAACAACCTAACGTGGACCTCAGTAATCATCGGTAAGCTCCTCTCCCTGCTAAGGTTTTTGAAAAAAAAGTTGGGGCCTAACCTTTCTATCCTTTGAAGGCTAGGCTACGGTTTTCGTCTTCACTGCTGCAGGGTCGATGTGCCACTTTAGGGTGTAGTTCAAGACCAGCTGCATTCCACCCTCCCCGACAATGACTACTTTGCCGGAGAATTCTCCCTGTCCATGGAAGTCTGCAAGGTTCCCTGTACCGTGGCCGGCCACGAACTGGCCGTGGACGAAGGTGCCGTTATTGATGCCGACATAATGGATCTGTAGAGTACCCGATGATGCTTCGCCGGCGGTGCTGGTGAAATTGGCTTCTCCTTGGAAGGTTGTGAAGGACTTGTCGCTGGAGGCGTGGGTTACATCTCGCTCTAGCGCAACGGCTTGTCCTGTGAGGGCGCCTGTAAGCTGGAAGGTGTTCTTGAATGTGGCTATGGTGTTGTCCCCAGCTGTTCGCGATGAGAGCATGGTGCTACTGACTAGAGTTGCTGTTCCTGTCCCGATTGTTGGTTTTGTCGCGTAGGTGGCGGTGACGGCTAGGACTGGCAATAGAACTACAAGGACTAAAGCTAGGATCTTCATTTTCATTTCATTTTCCACCTACCAGATTTCTGGGTACTTCTATCAAAGCGCCCCTCCTCGGCGCTCATGCAAAGCAACAGAGAGATCCGCGGTCCCGGAAAGGAAATACCAGGACGCCTTAGTTCAATGAATTCAATTTCTCGCTGGGCTGGGAGTGAATATTTGAGATCTTGGGATCACTAAGAATAATCTTTCAATCCCAAGATTCGCGAAGCTATCGCGGGCTATCCAGCCCCCTGGTACTTTGGCCATAACATGCTGTCTACGATTTCCCTAGCAACGCTTTTGGGTTCTGACGAAGAAGATAGGATGGGTCTCTGAGTTGTCGCTTCAAAGGGCGCTTCCAGTGCTCTTCATTCTTCTTGTAGCAACACCCATGTTTCCCCACATTCTCCCAGTTCTTCCCGCGACTCCCGGTCCACAAGTTGGCAGCGCCCTATCGTCAGGAGTTCTCATGGCCCTCCATCATGTGACAGGATCCGCAAACCAACTAGTCTCGTCCATCTCAAGCGACGATGTCCAGGTCTCGACGAGCACCCTTCCGCAGAACGAGCCCAGCATTAATCTTCGTCTCGAAATCAACTGACGGCGGGTCCTCCTTTCCGCTGACCACGATAGTCGCCTCGGGCTCAAGCAAGGTCGGGGGGACCTTCAACGACAAGCCCTACCTTGCAGTAGACGATACGACCGGGCCTTTCGCTGGACGAGTCTACGTAAGCTGGACCAGGTTCAACAGCGGAGGCACGTCCGACATTATAGTCGCTTATTCTAAGGATGGCGGAGCAACATTCTCCTCCTCCAGCCCAGTTAGCAACAGCGTTCTCAACCAGGGCTCAGTGCCCGTTGTTGGCTCTGATGGGAGCCTCTACATAGTCTGGAATGATTTGTCGAATTCTCAGATTATGGAGACCAAATCCATCGACGGCGGGGTCTCTTTCTCTAGCCCGGTCGTAGTCTCACCCATCGTTCCGCTGCCGCTGTACCCCAACTCCTTGGCTAGCAGCTTCTTCAAGGTCAACAGCAACCCGACAGCGGCTGCGGACGACACGAATGGAAACGTGTACGTGGCTTGGGCGGACTATGGGAACGGATACGCGATCATTCTATCCAGCAGGAGCCCCGACGGAGGCGTTACTTGGAGCAAACCGATCAGAGTAAACGATGACACCACCACCCACGACCACTTCTTTCCTTGGATGACGGTATCTCAAGGGCTCGTCAGTATTGTCTTCTATGATAGAAGGCTGGATCCCGGAAACCGTCTGATAGATGTGTTCTACGCCGAGTCGGCTGACCATGGCGTCTCGTGGTCGTCAAACCTCAGGGTCACGGACAGGCCTTCCGACCCTGGGACCCTGACCTTCATTGGCGACTATATCGGGATCGCGTCTAACGGACCCCTGGCTCATCCTGTCTGGACGGACCTGCGAACCGTCTCACCTAACAATCCCAACGAGCACATTTTCACAGAGGGGAGGAGAGTGGATAGGCCGCCATTTGTGGCTCCTGTCCCGAGCCAGACTGTCTATCCGGGATCGGAGCTGCGATTTGGTGTCAAGGCGATGGACCCGGATGTTGGAGAGACGCTGACACTCGCGGATCTTGGAGCACCGTCAGGCTCTACCTTCACCTCGACTCCTTCAAGCGACGGGACCGTGACAGGAAGCTTCGACTGGACCCCTAGAGCGGCCCAGGCTCCAGATAACTATTCTGTGGAGTTCAATGCGTCAGACGGTTTCCTGGCGTCCAGTGCTAACGTATCCATCATGGTGAAGATCAACGGCCCGCCCTCCCTCGTAGTTCCCGGCCCTCAAACCGTCACTGCAGGCTCCAAGCTCACCTTCACAGTGAGCGCCACTGATCCTGATGCACCACCTGACTCTGTAACGCTATCTTGCGACAACTGCACCGAGCTTGGTGCGACCTTTGATCCTTCCAGCGGCATCTTCATCTGGGTTCCAGCCTCGGGGCCAGTACCGGGAGAGTATTCTGCTAATTTCACTGCTACTGACCATCTTCTTCCCTCTCTCTCCGACTCGAAGACTGTGAGCATCAGGGTGGTCGAGGTTGAACAGCCCCTGGTCCTGACGGTTCCAGGGGCTCAGACAGTTGATGCAGGGAATCTCCTCATCTTCAGCGTGAGCGCAACCGATCCTGATGCTGATGACATAATCACTCTCTCGGCCATCGGTCTCCCTGCAGGGGCCTCTTTCGACCCCGATCTCGGAAGTTTCGTCTGGACTCCGGGCAACAGTCAAGGTCCAGGCGTCTATACGGTGACATTCAAAGCGGTTGAACCGGGTCCACAGGGCTCCTCGGACACCAAAACAGTCACCATAACCGTTAGCCAACCAGCTTCGTCATCAGGCCAGCCCTCGGGCGTCGGAGGACTAGGGCCTGGACTGTGGCTCGCGGCCAGGGTGATCGTACTAGTCGCGGCTCTTGTCTCAATACTCGCCATTAGGGCGAGGAGGGGAAAGACGGGCACTGAGGAGCTGGGCGAGGCCCACGAACTGAGGATTCTGCGTTTTCGTGAAGGGCGGGGCGCTCGAAAATCGAGCACCCAGGGAGGTTATAGATTAGTTAGC
>WNFE01000794.1_pt1 | contig 25038 bp, 18 predicted proteins | sample 5400451 | NCBI WGS metagenome assembly WNFE01 (sample SAMN13153344, study PRJNA577476) | soil metagenome | isolation source: 200 cm saprolite under Douglas fir tree site 2 hole 2 | place: USA:California | collected 2015-04-18
TCTGGCCGCAAGACACGAGGACCGCCAAAGTGAGAACGATCATCTTGCGTATTGTCTTAACTTAGTGCCTCCAGCGGTGTCTCTCATGCCCAGACCCAGGACAACGTCACCTGTTGCAATGAGTGCGCCAAATCGATAACGAAGTAAGCGCTTTATTTCGAACTATTTAGACGTTTCAAGGGCTTTCGATGTGAGGGCTTGCAACACACACTGGAGTGGGTACAACTCACTGCCCGGTCTGGAATTCCAATGGGAGCGTGCAACAGACCGCTGAAGTGCGACGCGCGCGCTGATGGAGAAGTCGGGTTCGCCTAGTGGAGCGGGGACCTGGCAGCAAAGAAGCGCCAGTCGAACCAGCAGAATTTATTGTGGTTCCGAACCTGGATTGGTGTCGGCCACCGCTGCTGCCGCGGTCTGCTCAGAGATTTCTTGTACCTCCATCATTTCCGCAGTCTCTGCAGAGTCTCGTGTCGCGCCTTCTCGATCTGCCTCTGCCCGTTCGAATTCACCCCGTAACTCCGACTTTCCATTTATTTCGTTTTCTCCGGGTTCAGGTCTTTCTACTTCCGGACGCATTTCATTGGTCGGTTCCGGCTGTTCTGGACTGGAGTCCATTCCGACGCGCGTGGAAAATCCAGGGTCCAGGAGAACTGATCCTCCAGCAGCGTTCCGCCCGTAGACTTCGACACGTCCATCCAACACGTCTACTTCCGTGACGTTGCGTGGATTGACTTCCACGTCGAACTGGGTCCCGCGAACAGCGATTACGGCGCTGGGCGTTCCGAGTTCGAACGGCGCGGCGCCACCTGTCCGCCTGTTGATGAGCGCGCGGATTCGTCCCAGAAGCAATTGGAAGTAACTTGGATCGGCCAAAGAAGGTTCTTGTACCTGCAATCTCGTGTGAGCCCGGACGATCACCTCACTGCCGTCGCTCAGGAGAAGAAGCAAACTACCGCTGCCTGTGTCAAGAATTGTCCCTGGGGGAAGCTGCTCTCCACGCAAGGGATTAGAAGACGAGTGGCCCGGCAGGCTCAGACGAATATTGCCCTTCCACTCGGTAATCGTGGCTCCAGCGATCGCAGCGGTTACGGGTGTGGAGCTGGGTTGCTGTTCTTGGGCGGCCGCCATCCCGACAGCCATCCAGAAAAATAGGAAACAAAAATAAATGGAACGAACGGCTGTGTGTTTCATGGGTTTGCCTCACTAAGAATGAAGCGAGTTACCGGCAGATGGATACGAAAAGATGTTCCTGACCCAGATTCGCTCCAAGCCTCGGCTTTGCCTCCGTGTTGTTCTGCAATCCGTTTGACGAAGGCCAATCCAAGTCCCCATCCTCGCGATGTTTCTTCCTGTTCGTTTCTTCGATAAAACGGCTCGAAGAGACGCATTAGCTCCTCCGGTGGAATCGCGGGCCCTGGATTCCATACTTCCAGCACGACTCCGTTTCCCTCGACCTCGGCGCGCAGTTTCACTTCGCTCCCGCGCGCGCTGTACTTGATGGCGTTGCTCACGAGATTGAGCAGGGCTCCCTCGATGAGGTGCGGATCACCCTGAAGTGCCGGCAAGTCCGCGGCAATTTCGGACGTGACCTTGATCTCGGAAGCTTTTGCGATCGGTTGAATGACTCGCGCAACTTGTTTCACGGTTTCGCCGATCTGAAAAGCGTCGTTGCGCATGGGACGGGCTCCAACCTCGAGCCGAAGCACATCGAGATAGGTATTGATCATGGCCACCAAACGGCCCGACTCCTGGAAAATAGTCGCAGCGGCTTCGCTGCTGGCTCGCTCCTTGGAATACCGGAGCAGATACTCGGCAAAACCCTGAATGGAGACAAGCGGAGTACGGAGTTCATGGGTAACGAATCCGAGCGCTTCCGCACGCGCACGATCTCGCTCCAACCGGGCTGTTTGATCCGTCACCACGACCATGATCAAGTCGGATGCGTCAGAGGGCGAAATGCGTTTGAGTCTGACGGCTCGAAAGCGCCAGAGGCCCTCGCCGAGATGCACCTCAGAGTCAAGCCAGACCCCGCGAGTGGGGAGCGATTTGCGCAAATCGCCCCAGCCAGGTTCGCGGAGTGCGGAGGCGAAATCATCAATGCCTGCCGTCGCATCCCATCCTTGCTTTTCACAGAAACTCTGCCACTGCGGATTTCGAAATATCACTCGACCATCGACGGAGAAAACGGCCAAGCCTTCTTGCATCGCTTCCAGCAGGGTTTCATCAAACGCGTACAACGAACTCAGCTCCGCTTGCAATTGCCGAAGCAGACTCACCTTCCAGTGCAAGTCTCCCGCTGTTGGTCGAACCTCTCCACGCAAGGCGGCAGGTAAGCTATCACTCTTTGCTCGCTCGGCCGTCTTGAGAGCATTTTGTAGTTGCCGAAGACCTTGAGTCAGTCCTCGATCCACGAGGACTAAATTTTGCAACTGCGCCAGTGGACCGGCCAATAACGCCACGCACAAGAATGGTCCCAATCCGACAAGGATATGCATCCAGGCAAAAACAAAGTAGCTCGCTGCAAGACCAACCGCAAGCAGTGCCGCGAGCGCGACCAAACCTCTCCAAACCGCCCAGCGCAGCACGACCCAAGTCGAACTGAAACTAAACGCGCACAATACCAGCAGGTTCAGCCATCCATTCAGAGAATTCAGGCTCCTTCCCGCAAGAATGGCGTCGATAAGATTCGCGTGGATTTCGACGCCAGGCATCGGAAGCCTGTCGCTCACCGGGGTTGGTATGCGGTCGCCAATCTCCGTCGAGCCGAATCCGATCAGCACCGCTTTCCCTTGTAGCCGGCCGGCTGTTTTCCCATCCAGCAGGTCCGTCACAGAGACCGCTGAAAACGGAGGTGACGCCTCACCAGGGGCAATCTGTCCGCGATAATTAATGGGAAGGAAACGGGGCGATTCGGACTCGACCCCCGCTACCACGGCGTGAGAAAACGTGCCGACGGTGGGTATTTTTCGTTCCCCGATTCGCAATTCACGGCCGTCGTCTTCCAGGATAGCTCCCCTGGCAACGCGCGCAACTTCCAGCGCAAACGCCCAGCGCGGCCCTTCGAGAGACTGCTCCCGCACAGGGACGCTCCGGCAAATGCTGTCAGGCCCCAAATTAGCTTGGGCATGTCCGACCGCGGCTGCGTTCCGCGAGAAGAGCGGCAATGGTTCGACCCAAAGTCGTCCCTGGGGGGAATTGCTGATCTTTGCAACGAGAACCGTGTTTCCCGCGTCCTTCAGCGCTTTCGCCAATTCGCGGTCGTTTGTTTCGTCTTCGGTTTCCGAGAGTAAGATGTCCAGGCCAAGCGCTTTGGGGTGCTCGGCGCTGGCAGCTCTCACCACCTGCGCCAGCAAGGAGCGTTTCCATGGCCATCGCCCGTACCGTTCGAGACTTGCGTCATCAATCAGTATCAGCGCAACATGAGGCGAGGTTCCCTGGTTCCCTCGCAGACGAAAATACATATCTCCTGTGCGGCGACTGAGCTCTTCCACAGGGTAACTGGGGCTGAGCAGGCCCACCACTGCCAAAAGCAATACGTTCAAAAGCAGCCAGCGTCTTGTCTGGAGGTGCTTCTGATTCTGGCGGCTTGTTGGTGAATCACTCATGTTTCTTTCGATTGCAGGTCGATCGCCAGACGGCGAGCCTTTTCATATAACGTCTTGCGTTCAATCCCGAGCTTTCGTGCCGCGAGAGCCTTGTTGCCACCCGATTCCCGCAAAACCCGGAGAATTTCCTGGCGCTCCATTTCCTGCAGCTTCCCCGGCAACGTTGCTGTCGAATTTTCTGGCGCCGGCGTTGCCTCGCTTCTGCGCGCCCGTTCGCGCTCCACCTCCCCGGCCGAGATTTCGTCCATGTCGGCGAAAATAGCCAGGCGCTCGATCAGGTTTTCGAGCTCACGAACATTGCCCGGCCAACTCATGGAAGCCAGCAGTTCGACCGCCTCCTCGCTGATATTTACCTGGCGTTGGTTGCGCTGATTGAAACGTTCCAGAAAGTGCTGCACGAGGAGCGGAATGTCTTCCGCCCGCTCTTCGAGCGAAGGCAGCTGAATCGTTACGACGCTGAGACGATAGTAAAGATCTTCGCGGAATTGTCCTGCCCGGATCAGTCCGCTCAGATCCTTGTTTGTCGCCGCGACGATCCGTACATCGATCGGAATGAAATTGTTCGAGCCCACGCGCCGCACCTTATGTTCCTGCAAGACGCGAAGCAACTTGACTTGAAAGCTCAGGCTGGTCTCGGATATTTCGTCCAGGAAAATCGTGCCGCCATTGGTTGCCTCAAACAAGCCGCTGCGGCTGGTATCCGCGCCAGTGAACGAGCCTTTCTCATGTCCGAACAGCTCGCTTTCCAGAATGGTCTCGGGGAAGGAGCCGCAGTTGATGGGGGTAAAAATCATCTCGGCGCGTGGGCTGTGCGCATGAATCGCGCGTGCCACAAGTTCCTTACCCGATCCACTGGCGCCGGTAATCAGCACGCTGGCCATGCTGGGCGCGACCCTCGCAACGGCTCGATAAACTTCCAGCATCCTCGGACTCCGTCCCACAATCGCTGATACGGGAGTGAAGCTGTCTTTCGGCGCGTGGCTAGGCGTTTGCCGCGGCCCTGTCAACTTTCGCAACAACGCGAGCAACTCATCGATCAGCAAAGGCTTGCTTAGGTATTCGATCGCTCCTCCGGCGACCGAACGCGCTACCGTCTCGACGCTGGCGCGCGCCGTCATCATCACGCACTTGCATTCCGGCTGCAAAGTTCTCAGTTTCCCCAGGAATTCAAGACCGTTGGCCCGTCCAATATAGATATCGATAAGCGCCACATCGATGGGGTGTTCGTGAAGCAGAGGCTCGGCATCCCGTACGCTTAGCGCCTTACAGCATTCGTAACCTTCCGCGGTCAATACGGCATTCAGCCATCGGCAAATAGACGCGTCATCATCGACGACGAGTACTCTTAGGGGCTTATTCATACTCCTCTCCAGCCTGGTCGCATGCTCACCCGAAAATTCTTGCCCACTTCATCGGATCACCTGGACTAGAAACGATAGGCAACGCTCACCCGCCCCACTTGCGCTCGGAACGCTCCCGTGCTCTGGGCCAGGTGAAAGTAGGTATAGTCCGCGCCCATTTCCAGTTTTCCCAGCAAAATGCGGTTCTTCACCGTGGCCTCCCAGGCGGTCTGATAGGGGTTCTGGTCAACGGTTTCGGCGCCATACTCGGCGATGTATTCACCACGGTAGAATTTGCCAATCTCGAAGCGGAATCCTCCGAGTCCTAGATGGCTGTGATACTGGTTGGGATTGAAATAGCCGTTTGAAAAGGTCTGCGCGAATGAGCTATGCGCGTACTGATATCCCAGCCCCACCGCAAAGTGCGGGTTCCCGATCCAGCGCAGTACTTCCGCGTCTTCTCTCTGGGTGCGATTTGAATCCGAGTAGTGCTGCTTGGAGAAATCAGCGCTGACACGCCAGGAGGGTGGTTGCCAGTCAAGCCGGCTCCACCAGCCCTCCGCCAGCAAATTAAACTGAGCCGACTGGAAAGTGGGAGCGATCGGTATCCGTGAAAATCCCCCTTGCAGCCAAAAACTCTTGAAGGGATGAAGAATCAATCCGCCGCGGTAAAGAGCCCGATTTGAATTATCGGCAAAGCGAACGATCCCGCCGCCTCCCCCAACGAAAAGCCAGCGTGCAAGCCGCACACGGCCTTCATCATTGACAGAAAAAATGTTTGCCTTTGGCCCCTGGCTGACCCACAGGGATTTTTCATCGAGTCGAAAACTGTTGGTGAGATTGCGTCCAAGCCGAAGATCGAATCGCTGTCCCGCGCGAAAAGCGCGATTCCCGGCTGAATCGCCGAAATAGATTGCGTCCGCCTGCACCCGGTCCGGCGCAATTCCCTCACGGGACGCCGAAAGAGGCGACTGGTTCTTCAGAAGATCGTCCCGGTACTCCTGGAGACGAAGGCTGTTCGGATGGTGAGCAAGTGCTTGTTCCACTTCGCGCTGCGCCTCATCCTTCTTCTTCTGAAGGAGCAGGTTTCGGACCAGTCCGATGGCTGCCGCCTCGTCGTTCGGATTTGTCGTTAGCAGTTCACGGAAGAGTTGATTCGATGCCACGTATTTCCCGTCGTAACTCAGTACGCGGGCCAGTTCGAGTGTTGCGTCGCGATTGAATGGTTCATCTCGCAGAATGGCGCGAAAAATCTCCATAGCCTTCCGGTCCTGGCGCTGATACACGTAAACCCTGCCTAGTTCAAGCCGCAACTGAGCATTTCCCGGAAAACGTTTGAGCGTATCCTCCAGCGTTCGAACGGCCTGCGAATAATGCCGATGGCGGAGAGCGGCCTGTGCATCGGCGACGCTCTGCTGAATCGAAGCCCCTTCCTGTCCGTGCGCTCGCTGGACAACTCCCGCGAGAAAAATGGCGCCAAACGCGAGGCTTACGCAGAGAATCGAACTCCGAATCATGACCTTTTCTTTCACCGCCCTACGCCTTGTGCCACTGCGGATCCTTTGCAGACACGACCGCGGGGCGGTCAATGCTGCCGGTTCGGAAATGAGGGGGCGACCGGTACCCGTACGCCATTTCCGAGAGGAAAGGTCGGAAGCGTTTCCCATATTGTACTGCATCACCGCGGCCGGGGCGGTCCCGCGGGCTTCTCTTGGTGCTCTAACGCGAACCCCGGAAAGTCGCGCTGACGGAATATTCGATTGACGCGGGCTCCCAAGCTTTCCCATAGAGTCATCCGACAAGAAGAAATTTCTAACGCAACTGCACGACCGAAGCGCGGGCAGAAATAGTCCGAGTGACAGCATGCTGCGTTTCACACTGGGTGATTTCTACGTCCTCTTGCGGAGGAAGCGAGGTCCACCATGCGCGAGAATATCAACGAGCCGGCGGGACCCGCTGCGAGGTGCTTCACCACCATTCCGCCCGCGCGCCATTCAACGCTTCGCGATTCTGAGCCCAAATTCGTCCCGATTCGCTGTCAGGCCCCATTTGGGTGAAGTCCTCGCTGAGAACTGCGAAGCCATTTTCCACTCGGCCTCCCGAACGGCGCTCAATTCGAAGCACACGCGCCTCCCCCTTGATCCGGATGGCGGGCATTAGTCCGGTGAGAGAAGGAAGAACAATTTCGAACTCGACCGGGGTTTCCACGGGTGGACAGGAACGAGTCAGAATGAAAACGCCGAACACGCTGATGTCTCGAGTGATTCCGTCGCCTTGCAAGCGTTCGTGCTGCGGGCTCTCCCATGAAAATAGAGCCGAAGCTTCAAGCCGATAGCGAATTTCTCTTCTCATTTTCATCGGTGCATCCACCACCTGAGCGAAGTTTCTCGTGCGCCGCCGGACTTCTTAGGGTTCTGGAATCAATAAGGCACTTTCAACACCAATGATCGAGGGGAATAAGTGGTGTAATTTCAAGCTTTCCAATTTTTGCCGGTGTGTCTTTCCAACTCACCTGAGTCGTTCGAATACTCTCGCTACTTGTACCCTTCGTATTTCTTAATTTTGTCACGGGCTGCGTTTTGGACTTTCAGGAAATTCAGGATTTCGCTGGTCCGAAAGATTCGAGTCGCATCGACTCACGTGAGTGTTTGGCCCTTCCAGTTACAAAGGGACGACAAGGGTTCAAGGCTGAAATTACAACAACTTACGCCGGCAATTATTTGGCTGCAAAAATGCCTTGTTGTGGATATCGCCGGCCAGATTCCCCGCAGGTGTCGGAGGCGCTCACTCTCTTCGAGGGGAGAATTGTTCATGAACATCGCTTTTACTGACGAAATGAAGTCCAGCATGCGAGTCTCTTATGCACTAAGGTGGGTTCCAGGCCCGAGCATGTCTACCTTACTGCCCTGTCCTCTCTCTCCGAAGGCAGGTGACATCGTGCTTGCAAGGCTTGAGAAGATCGGCAAGAACGCGACCCTGGAACTGGCGAATGGCCGTAGATGCACTCTGCATGAAGGAGACCTCCTGGCGGTTGTATTCGGGAACCGCTACGCGACGCTTCAATTCGAAGGTTACGCACGGTCAGATGGAGACTCCTGCGACATGCTCTCCATGGGTGGTCTGTGCGGACTGGTCGAGACCAAGCACGCAAAAGCCGCTGATCCAAGCAAGCTCCGTCTGCTGGGTGCGCTTGGAGACCGCAACGGATCCCCGCTTAACTTGAGAGATTTTGCGCTCGCCCCGTTGCCGTCGCTACATGTGCCACAGGTCCTCGTCGTCTGCGGAAGCTCCATGGATGCCGGAAAAACGCACACGGTGATGAGTATCATCATGGGTTTGCGGAAGGAAGCACTCCCAGTCGCGGGCATAAAGCTCACCGGGACTGCCACCGGCAAAGACACATGGAACATGCTCGATGCTGGTGCTTGTGTGGCCCTGGATTTTGTGGACGGTGGATTCCCGTCGACTTACCTCTCCACCTTGGATGAGCTACTGAATCTCTACAATTTGCTGATTTCGTGCGTGGCTGCCCAGGGTGCTTCCTGGGTGGTCGTGGAAATCGCGGACGGGCTGCTCCAGCGCGAGACCGCGGCCTTGTTGCAACACCCCCAATTCGCCGCAAGCGTGGACGCATGGATTTTCGCAGCGGGCGATCCTCTAGCGGCGGCCGGAGGTGTGAGCGTGCTGCGTGGGTGGGGAATCGAACCGCTGGCGATCACCGGGATGGTTTCCATGGGCTCGCTGGGCATAAAAGAAGCCCAAGCAGCCACGGGACTGAAATGTTTTTCAGCGAGCGAATTGCAGGCTGGGGCTTTGAATGCTGGATTGCGCGAGGTCTCTCCTAAAATGTCTCCTCGTGCTTTTGAAACCGCGGTAGGGCGGGAGAAGGTCCTCAAGTCATGAGCAGAGGCCGCGTCTATCTCTGGTCTAACGAGGCTCCTCGCGGGCTTCCTGGGCATTTGACGGCGAGCGTGGAGCCTCTGCCGCATCTCGATGCCGGAGCAGGGACGTCCGGCCGGCTGTCGGGCCGTTTCGTCAGCGTGCGGAACGCCGGCGCGGTCTACGAGCCCGATCCGATAACAAAGCAAGTGCAGGCGGTCCCTCTCGGTGACGCAGGACCAGACACAGCGGGCAACTTCATATTTGAGCCAGGCCGCGGCGGCGGCCGCATCGACAAGGTCAGGCTTGCAGAGCCGGATTTCCGGTGGCGCTACATCCAGGCGGCCCGCTTCGGCGAGGTCAACACCTATTTCCACGCCGACCGCATCGCCACCTACGTCCACGATTTACTCGGCGAATTGGGTTTTCCACCCTTGCCCCGGGTCACGGCGGTAGTAACCGCTCACCACGCGGCTACGGAACAAGACGGCCTTCGCGACGGGGTGAGACGCCACAACGACTGGTTGCCTTTCCAGGGAGGTCACTACCGCTTGCCCAGCAGACGGTATGAAATGCCTGAGCACCAACCAATTTGCCCGGCTGGCGAGATTCACCTGGGGCCGGGCCGGCAATTGCTTGAGCATGGGGCCCTTGTCGAGGCGGCGGGCGGGCGCTATCGTGCCAACGCCTCACACAACGCGGGAATCATTTATCACGAATACGGACACCACATCACCCGGCATACGGCGGATTTTCGTGCAAACAATCTGCGTCCATCGGATCGGCAGAACAACGGCAAAACTGCCATGGACGAAGGCATCTGTGACTACTGGGCAGCCACCATGCTGGGTACACCTCATATTTGGATCCTGCACCGCCGTCATGACCATCACGAAGTTCATGTCCGCAGTCTGACGTCACGTAAAACCATGGACGGGTATGACACCGGGCCGCGGGCCGACGTGCATACCAATGGCACTATCTGGGGCGCGGCGCTTTGGGATCTTCGCACCCAATTGGCTGCAACGCAGCCCAACGGAATCCGCAAGTCTGATCTGCTGGTCCTGAAAGCATTGGTTCTGCTGGGAAAGCTCACACCCCGGGGTCAAGAGACGTCTGTGGCCTGCGTCCGGCTAGCAAGAAAACATTTTGATGTCGGGCTGACGTCGCTGCTTCTGGCTGACGCACAACTGAACCGGAGTCAAAACGACAAAACCCTTCTGGAGATCTTCGGCAAGCGGGGGATACAGCCCGCGCCGAGCTTCCGTCAGGGAAGGCACGGTGAACTCTTCCTGGACACGCGGATTGAGCAGCGGGCTGAATGGAGTCAGGTCGAATCGCGGATGGAAAGAGAGAGCAAGACGCAATGCTGAACGGCACGCATTCAGTTCCATCCGGTAAGAATGAATTTCTGACAATGCCTCCGTTGGCGCTGAAAGCTTTGCTGAAGCATGTCTCTGCCGATGAAATTCCTAGCTCGGTAGATTTGCTTTCCGGAAAAGATCTAGAGGCACAACTTTCCGCTCTCCTGGAGCCTCCACCCTCGGTCATCGCCGTGGGGGACATCATGTTGGGCGGGCGCGCCAAGAAAGCGGTTGCCGAATTCGGTCCGGATTATCCGTTTGACGGCGTGTTGCCGCTTTTGCGCAGGGCGCCCATCGTGCTGGGTAACTTGGAGGGTCCCTTTGCCGAGAATGCCCGAAAGCAGCAGCGCAATTTTTCGTACCGGGTGGATGTCAGCCTTGCCAGTTCGCTGAGCCGTGCGGGAATCAATGTCGTCACGCTCGCGAATAACCATCTCATGGATTGTGGGCGATCGGGCGTTCTTGAAACCCTCGATGCCTTGTCGAACGCCAAAGTGCTCGCACTGGGCGCGGGAACGAACGAACGAGCAGCTCATGCACCCGTCATCCGCCAAGCGGGCGGTATGCGGATCGGCCTGCTTGGCTACTACTGGAATCGCCGGACGGCCGCAACCGCGGATCGGCCGGGCAGCGCGATGGATCCCCCCGAAGCCCTCCAAGCCGACATTCGCGGGCTTCGGGAACACGCGGATCGCATCGTGGTCACCTTCCACTGGGGCGTGCCCTACGAGCCAAAGCCGTCCTCGGATGACCGGGCCAAGGCACACTTCGCTGTGGATTGCGGAGCGGATGCCGTGGTCGGCCATCACCCGCACATCGTACAGCCATTCGAAATTTATCGCGGGTGTCCCATCTTTTACAGTGTCGGAAATTTTGCGTTCGGATCCGGCAACAGCCGCGCCGGGGGGCTTCTAGTCGGACTTCGATTTGAAGACAACAAAACTGTCGTGAATGTTTACCCGCTCTATGTCAAGAATCGCGACCCGCGCCTGAACTATCAGCCTAAGGTGCTAGCCGGCAAAGCCGCGGAACACGTGCTCGCCGAAATGATCAAGGCTTCGGGCGATAACGCCACATTCATGAAACTGCAAAATGGACGCGGACACATCGAACTCTCTCGACCGAGCGGAGTATCCAGGACGAGAAAAGACCTTCATGATTAACAATCCTAAAAAGCGCCGAGCCGGACCGAGTACCAATCCATGGCTGCCGCATTTCTTGCCGCTGCTTCACCCCTTCCGCAAACAACTGTGGTGGGCAGTGCTGGCCATGGTTTTGGATGCTTCTCTGACCGTTTTCCGTCCCTGGCCCCTCAAAGTCGTAATTGACCGCGTACTTTCGCATCGGCCCACACGCGTGCCTTTTTTAGGCGTCTGGCTGGATAACGCGACTTTCAGCCGCATGCACATCCTATATGGTGCTTGTGCCGCGACACTTTTAATCGCACTGAGCACGGGCCTGCTCACCTATTGGTACACCCGCATTCTGGGGATCGTCGGACAGCGTTTTGTATTCGACTTGCGCTGCCAACTGTTTGCGCATATGCAACGGCTCTCGCTGCGCTTTCACGACACTCAGCGCAGAGGGGATCTAATCACTCGGCTGACCTCTGATATTCAGGCCATTCAGGACATGATTTCCAACGGCCTGATTGTTCTCGGAAGTAACGCGTTTCTGCTGATCGGCATGCTGATCCTGATGTTCTGGCTCAATTGGCAATTTGCGTTTGTGGCCCTCGCCGTGGCGCCGCTCTTATTTTGGACGGTCTTCCGTTACACGCATCGCATCAAAGTTGCCGCGCGTGAGGCACGTGTGAGCACAGGGCTATTGGCTTCCTTGGCCCAGGAAACGCTTGCATCGATTCGAATCGTTCAGGGATTGGCGCAGGAGGAGCAGCAAAACGATCGCTTCCAAGCGCAGAGTGAAAGCAGCCTGCGATTCTATCTCGAGGGTGTCGGCTATCAGGCGCGTGTGGCTCCGCTCGTCGATGTTTTCGCGGCAGCAGGTCTTGCCCTGGTGATGTGGTTCGGCGCCACTCACGTCATGCAAGGACATCTCACAACAGGCGACATGGTGGTGTTCTTCGCTTACGTGACAAACCTGTACAGCCCGATGAAAGCCCTTTCACGACTTTCTTACGTCACGAGTAAAGCCAGTGTGGGCGCCGAGAGAATCGCGGACATCATGCGTGTGCGTTCCGAAGTAACGGAGCGCCCGGAAGCTCGAGAGGTGTCACGGCTAAAGGGAGAAATCGAGTTCCGCGATGTTTCGTTCGAATACCAATCCGGGCAGCCCGTTCTTTCCCGGATCAACTTGCATATCGCTCCCGGTGAAAAAGTTGCGATTGTAGGGGCTACCGGCGCGGGTAAGAGCACTCTCATCAGCTTGGTTCCACGGCTCTATGATCCCAGCAGCGGCACCGTCTCGATTGACGGTGGAGACATCCGAAACTATTCCGTACAGTCCTTGCGCGCCCAGATCAGCCTCGTATTACAAGATTCCTTGCTTTTCAGTGGGACTATCCGGGAGAACATCGCTTTCGGACGCCCTGGCGCCACCGGTGAGGAGATCGTCGCGGCCGCTGTCGTGGCCAACGCCGCGGAGTTCATTGACGTTCTTCCAGATCGCTATGAGACCCTGGTCGCCGAGGGTGGCACGACACTTTCCGGCGGCCAGAAACAGAGAATCGCAATCGCCAGAGCAATTCTGCGTGGTTCCCCCATTTTGATTCTTGATGAACCAACCAGCGGGCTGGACGCCGCCTCCGAACGAACTGTTATCGATGCTCTGGAACGTGCGGCCCGGGGACGCACAACTCTGCTTATCGCGCATCGTCTAACGACCGTCCGCCTAGCCGACCGCATCATTGTCCTGGACAAAGGGCGCATCGCCGAAGAAGGACCCCACCAGGAGCTTCTCTCTCGCCGGGGCAAATATGCACACCTCTATAGCTTACAACTGATGATTGAGAAAGAAGCCGTTCTAACCCTTGCGAATGGAGCGAATATTCTCAAATGATCGCAGCCACGCACAAGCAACTCCGCCGTTTGCAAACATATTGCAACTGGCCTGCGGAAGGAACAAAGGGAATCATGGCCAAGGTCAATTCCATAGCCATGGCCATTCTCTTTTCTTGCCTTCTCGCCAGCTCTGCATGGGGACAGAATGCGGGAGCGCTCAGTGGTACGGTGGAAGATGCCGCAGGAGAGTACGTGGTCGGGGCTGACGTGCGACTCCGTAACCAGATAACCGGCCAGGAATTATCCACGAGTTCCGAGGAAGAGGGGCAATTCCGGTTTGACCACGTCGCATTTGGCAATTATCTGCTCATCGTCAATTTGCAGGGTTTTAAATCGGCGGAGGTGCCGGTCAAGGTCGGAGAAAGCAAGGAAAGTCCAATCCGCGTCCCTCTGCAAATTGCCGCTTCGGCGGAGAACGTGACTGTTACGGCGGACAGTGTATCCATACCGACAGTGGGACAAAACATCGATGCTGTCCAGCTGGATCGCAATTGGCTTGAAAATCTCCCCGTCAGAGAAAGTGATCCGTTGGCGGTGCCTTCTATCTTTTTGGATCCAGCGGCTGCCGGCGCTCTTGGACCCAAAATCATCGTTGACGGAGTGGAGTCAAGCGGGCTGGAGGTGCCCCTGACAAGCATCCGAAGAGTTTATGTAAACAAAAGCCCTTACTCGGCCGAGTTTGGACGGCCCGGACGGGGGCGCATCGAAGTGGTTACCAGGAAGGGTTCCCGCCGCGACTATCATGGCAATCTCACATTCTTGCTGCGGAATTCCGCCCTGGATGCGCGCAACGCATTCTCCCATGCGCGGCCGCCGTTGCAACGAGAAATCGCTGAAACGGAGCTCGATGGGCCACTCGGGAAAACAGTATTGATCCTCACCCATCCAGTCAAGATTCGATTCCTTCTGGCGGGCCGCTATTACGCCAGCGATGAAAGCGCCACGGTCCACGCCCGCACTCCGGCCGGCTCAGTGGTGGAAAATGTTCCCAACCCTGAGCACAATGCCCGCCTTTTCGGACGCCTCGATTTTGATCTAACACCGAAGCACACTCTGACGTTCACCTACAAATTTAAAAACAAGTCACAACAGAATCAGGGAGTCGGCGGATTCAATCTTGCCGAGCACGCAACGGACTTCTCGATTCACGAAAATGAAGTGAAGATTATCGAGCATGCTATTATTTCCCCCAATTTTCTGCACGAGGTGCGCTTCGCGTACAAAGACGAGCCTCAGCAAATCACCAGCCGTTCGGACCAGCCGGCAATTATAGTTCTGGGCGCCTTCAGTTCCGGCGGCGCACAGTTAAGTCTGCGCCAACGGGAAAAAGCACTCACAATCCAGGATGCCGCCACACTTGTTAGGGGAAGTCATGCCTTAAGTTTTGGGGCCGGCGCGCGGCTTCGATCGTTTCAAACAACCGATGCATCGAACTTTGGCGGCACCTTCACATTTGCCAGTTTAGCCGCATACTCCTCGGGCCAGCCCGAAACCTTCACGATGAACCAGGGAAGCCCGCGGACCTCGTTCACGCAACGCGAGTACTACTCATTTTTTCAAGATGCGATCCAGGCACGACAGAACTTATCCATTTCTCTTGGGCTGCGCTACGAATGGCAGCCAAACCTGTCCAATTCCAACAATTTCGCGCCGCGGATCGCCTTCGCGTATGCCCCTCACCGCGGGCAAACGGTGATAAGCGGTGGATTCGGCATCTTTTATGACCGTCAGCCGGAAATCATGCAGCAGCAGGCCTCGCTTTACAATGGGGCGCAGGGCCATCAGATTATTGTTGAGAATCCTGGTTACCCGGTCCCTTACGATCCTGCATCGCCCCCTCCTCCCAGCTTATTGCGGATCGCCCCAAATATCCGTACTCCCTATCTGACACAGGCGAGTTTGGGGATCGAACGCAAGCTCGGCAGAGGCAAGAACTTCTTGTCTGTCGATTACACCTTGGTGCGAGGACTAAAGCTTTACCGCACTCGGAACATCAATGCGCCGCTACCCGGAAGCGGAGCACTCCCCGATCCTTCTTTCATTGACATCAATCAGTTCGAATCGTCCGGAAGGTCGCGCAATCAAAGTCTGACCGTCTCCTTGCAGACGAGCCTGCGAAAAACTTTGGACATTCTTGGGCAGTATACGTTTTCCAAGTCCATGGACGACACGGGTGGAATGTTTTCCCTGCCCGCAAATAATTATGACCTGGGCCCAGAATACGGGCGAGCCGACCACGATCGGCGTCATCGATTAAGTCTCATCAGCACCTCGCGTTTGCCTTGGGGCTTCAGGGCCGGCACGATTGTCAGCTTGAATTCAGGGATCCCCTACAACGTCACTACCGGCTTCGACGACAACCATGACACCGTGCCAAACGACCGGCCGCTCGGAATTGGCCGAAATACGGGGGCTGGACCGGGGTACGCCAGTGTTGACTTCCATCTCTCAAGGCGGATTAGGTTTGCGGGAGGAGAAGGTAAAGGCAGCGGGGCGTGGCCTGCTGGCAGAGTTGTGGGCGGCCGCACATGGAACAAGGGTGAAGATAGTCCCGGGCCTTTGGGGTGCAAGTCAGGAAAGGGGTGTGTCAGCCAGCCCTCTGTTCGGACCAACGTGCCTTGGTTAGAACTTGGCATTGATGCGTTCAATGTCCTGAATCGTGTCAATGTCAAGAACTTCGTCGGCATACAGAGCTCGCCCTTTTTGGGCCGCGCCAACACCGCAAACCCGGCTCGCCAACTTCAATTCAGCATGAAATTTCATTTTTGATTTGCGGTTTTTGACGCCAGTGCCACCCATGCAGTGCTGGCGAGAATCGTCTTCTTGCTCGTACGCCTAAATATTTTGTGCCCGGTCGTCTTGGAACCTGCGCTCATCACCGCGGAACAACCAGTACTGAGTTCATGACTTCGTTCTGAGGCGAACAATGCAGTCCGTGGGACCAAGCGGGGTCTCAACGGTCAGAATCACACGGAGATGTCACATGCCCAGATATGGCGCGGAGCACACAGACTTGTGACGTGGCGCATAGGTGCGGGACTGTGCGCTCTCTCACAGTTGAGCGTGATCTACGTCACTTACCGGCGAAATGATGGCACTGCGTGGAACTGGGACCGAAACGGAAGGCGTCAAGTCCTTGACTCCGCATAGCAGACTCATTGGCGGAGCACGCCCGAACCTTTTCCTTCAGCCCAGGGTCCAATCGGAGGAAATAATTTAGCTATTCTGCGGATTTGAAAACCGTTATCTGTCCGCAAGACTACTGTTATAGGATTCTTTCGGGTGGCGACACCTGGAATTGCCAGGGTGCCTACGGGACACAATGAGCGAGGCGCCACAAAAATTGCAATCTTCGCAAGAGCAGGCGCTATTCGAACAATTGTTCGAATTCTCGCCTGACGCCATCGTCGTGACCGATTCGGAGGGTCGCATCACGAACGCGAATGCGCAGGTTCAGCGAGCCTTTGGATACACTCGCGAAGAACTCGTAGGTCAGCCTGTCGAGACCCTGATTCCCGAACGATTCCGAGGTGTGCACCCGAATCACCGCCAAGCCTACAACGCTCAACCCAGCGTACGCCCCATGGGCGTGGGGTTAGAGCTCTATGGCCTTCGCAAGGACGGCACGGAATTTCCTGTCGACATCATGCTCAGCCCTATTGAGACTGCGGAGGGCCGAGTCACATTCAGTGTCATCCGCGACATCTCCGAACGAAAAAGAATGGAAGAAGCTCTTCGGCAAAGCGAACAACAGCTACGCGCACTCTTCGAATTCTCGCCTGACGCAATCATCGCCAGCGATCAGGAAGGACAAATCACGCAAGCGAACGCAAGGGTGGAAAGCTTCTTCGGCTATACCAGGGCGGAGTTGCTAGGCCAATCGATCGACGTCTTGGTACCCGAGCGATTTCGCCGGTCGCATCGCGCCCACCGAAAAGACTATTCCGATCAAGCTCGCGTCCGCCCGATGGGCAACGGCCTGGAACTCTATGGCAGACGCAAGGATGGCAGTGAATTCCCCGCCGACATCATGCTGGGTCCGGTTGAGACGGCAGAGGGCCGAATGGTGTTGAGTGTCATCCGAGACCTCACCGAAAAACGGGAGGCAGAGGAAGCCTTACGGCGAAGCGAACAGGCGAAACAGTATCTCGAAGAGGAGCTCAATACTGAGTCCAGGTTTGAGGACATCATTGGCGAGAGCGTGGGTTTGAAGCGAGTTCTGAAGCATGTCGAAACCGTGGCGGCGACGGACGTTACCGTTTTAGTTCTGGGGGAGACCGGGACGGGAAAAGAGCTGATTGCTCGGGCGATCCACCAGCTCAGTTCACGGAATGAACGGACCCTGGTCAAATTGAATTGCGCGGCCATACCCGCCGGTTTGCTGGAAAGCGAATTGTTTGGGCACGAAAAGGGCGCTTTCACCGGAGCAATCTCCCGGAAGATTGGACGCCTGGAGTTGGCGAACGAGGGAACATTGTTTCTGGATGAAATCGGGGATCTTCCCCTGGAGCTCCAACCGAAGATCCTGCGTGCCCTGCAAGAGAAGGAATTCGAAAGACTCGGCAGCACGCAGACCATTCCGGTCAACGTGCGCTTGGTGGCGGCGACCAATCGCGACTTGACGAAGATGGTGGCAGACAAGGAATTCCGCAGCGATCTGTACTACCGGCTGAAAGTTTTCCCGATCACGATTCCGCCACTTCGCGAGCGCCGCGAAGACATCTCTCTGTTGGTTCGCTATTTCGTGGACAAGTTCGCCAGGCGCATGGACCGGCGAATCGAGACCATTCCAGATGACGTCATGCGGGCGCTCACACGATGGGAATGGCCCGGAAATATTCGGGAGCTGGAGAACTTCATTGAAAGAGCTGTTCTTCTCTCGAAGGGACCCGCATTGCGAGTTCCTCTCGGTGAACTCGAAGTGCTCGAAGAATCAAGCCCCGAGGGAGATTCCACGCTCGAAGCGACCGAGAGAGAACATATCCTTCGAGTGCTGCGGGAAGCGAAAGGAAAAATCGCAGGCCCACAAGGCGCCGCAGCCCGGCTCGGTCTGAAGAGGACTACCCTCAATTCCAAGCTGAAGAAGTTGGGCATCGAGCGAAACGACTATATATAGCCAGGGGTGACGATAAATCGTCAGTGATCGTCGTCACTTTCCTCTCGTCATTTCCTGAAAATGTTCCCTCTTTCCAGCTAGTCCACTGTCCCAATTGGAGATGGCCCGTGCGCGCGCACAAGAAGGACTTTGGCTCTCACATTGCTAATAGTGGGGTGTGGATCAAGTCAGGACAAGCTCACGGTGAAAATCACAATTCACGAAGCGGAAAAAATCGTGACTCTTAAGATTGAGGGAAGGGTTGCCGATCTCTTGACCAGTGAGCTCAATCGATCGTGGCAGGAATTGGCCCCATCCCTCGGGCCGAGGAAACTCTCGGTCGATCTGCGCGGAGTAACTTTCATGGATTCGGCCGGAAGACATCTGCTCGCCGAGATCCACGCTGAGACCGGTGCTGAGTTTTTGGCGGATACGCCGATGACGAAGTATTTTGCCGAAGAAGCAATGCGGGGCGTTCGAGCGAATTCGAGATGAACAGAATCGGGAGGCTACGATGAAGGGTCCCTACGGATTGGAGTTGAATGATGGGTGCAAGACTTGCAAGCGCAAGGCGGCGGGTTTCTTCTGCCAATTGTCGCCAGCCGCGCTGAAGGACTTCGACGCAATCAAGTCTACGTCGACCTATCCGAAGGGCGCATTTCTCTTCATGGAAAGGCAAGACGCGCGGGGGGTCTTCGTCTTGTGCGAAGGGGAGGTGAAACTGTCGATCAGTTCGAGCGAAGGCAAGACCCTCATCATGAGAGTTGCCAAATCTGGCGAGATCCTGGGCCTGCTTGCGGGAATGTCGGGGGCCCCCTATGAAGTGACCGCCGAAACAATTCGCCCGTGCCATGTTGCCTTCGTCCGCCGGGAAGATTTCCAGCGCTTCGTTGCGAAGCATCCGGAAGCTTCTCAAGGCGTGGCCAGGCAGATGACCACGCAGTACCAGGCGGCCTGCGACCAATTGCGGACGGTTGGTCTTTCCGCATCCGCGCAGGAAAAGCTCGCCAGGCTTCTGCTGGCCTGGTCCGCCGGAATACAACAGACAAGAGAGGGGACCCGAATCAAAGTGCCTCTGACTCACGAGGAAATTGCGGAATTCATCGGCACAACCCGAGAGACGGTGACGCGCACGCTGAGCGATTTCAAGGTCAGACACCTGATTGCCATCCAAGGATCGACGATGATGATCCCGAGCCGAGCAGCGCTGGAGAGCTTTGCCAACGCATAGGCATAACCGTTCAGGTTGGGTGTGCACCTCCCAAGTTAGGAGCAGAAATGACAAGAATCGACCTTGCTCTAGTCATTTGCAATCAAGGAGAGGATTGGGAGAAAGCCGTGGCAGCGCTCCTCAAGTGTGGACTGAGTCCAATTTGTTGCTCCAACTTGCAGGAAGCTCGCACGTTGTTGTGTCAACCGCGATGGGCCGCGCGGGATTACCGGTGTACTTCAATGGGACTTGCGCGAACGTCGCTTTGTTGAACTCCTCCATGACGCACATACTGACGGGTTCGTACAGAACCTTCGGTTTCCTGTTCTCGATGTCCGCTGCCAAATGATCCGCCGCAGCGTCTCCTTGGAGGAGGGCTAGGATGGCTTGCTTGACGGGGAAATCAGAAGTATCGCCCACAGCGAAAATGTTGGGGTAGCCTTTTACCCTACGGCTGTCGGGATCCACGCGAATAAACCCGCGCTCGTCCATCGGCAAGGGGGAATAGCCCTGTCCGGCAATGTAAGGTGGGAAAGAAACGAGAAGGTCGAATTTCCGTTGTTCTCCGTTTTGATAATGAACAACCCCCGGTTCAACGTGCGTCACAACAAAGCCTTTGTGACCTGGTATGCCGCGTTCTTCAAACTCGTCTGTGACCACCGTATTTAACCGCGGCCCAAAAGCTTGAATGAATCCATCCTCATATGTCGTCCACGTGATATCGACGCGATCGCGAACTTTTTCCCTTCGCAGCCACGTATCCGTCATCATAACGATCTCGTAGAGCGGACCGGAGCAGCGATTATTCGGAGGCACGAGAAAGAGCAATCTCTGCCGTACGCCGTTCCGCGCTTTCTCCTCCAATCTGGAGAATGCAGCGCGTAGCCGCAGCATCTCCTCCGGCGTCCACACAGTCACCGCGTGTACTTTCAGCCCCGGAATTTCCTCGGGACGCATATAAGCCCCGGTAGCAACGACGAGATAGTCATAACTGAGCTCGCTCTTGCGCAGAAGGACTCTCTTGCCATCCGGTTCAATCCCCTGAACGGAATCTTGAAGGAACGTTAGGTTCTTGCGACGCACAGGCTCGTCGAGATGGATTTTGAACTTCTCGGGATCCTCGCCGAAAGGGATGTAAATCGTGTTCGGCTTGAAAAGGAAATAATCTCGGCCGGAGACTAATGTCAGGTCAACTTTGTCGTGCAGCGTATGCCGCAGATAAAAGGCGGTTTCGAGTCCAGCGAAACCAGCCCCTAGGACCGCCACTTTTGCTTTTGCGTTGGCCATCGAAAGTTCCTCCCACCTAGAAACCATAGTCCGTTAAAGGATATCGAAACAATCCAAGGCAGTAGCTGATTTAAGCCTCGATTGATTGACAACGTCATTCTTCGGGCTTAGGATTCCTTTCGACAGGCGTTCCTGATGTCGACTTACCGCAATTCCCTGTTTTGGATTTTGAGACAGTCAGTCGGCTGTCGAAGGAGATCAAAGTTTATGACTAAGAAGATCTTCTGCGTGGCGATCCCCATTGTTGCATTGCTGGCAGTTTTTCGCTTGGGGCATACTGCTCGAAAACCCGCCGCCGTAGCAATCCCCATGGATTCCACCGACATCGCTGGCGTGGTCACCAGTTCGAAGGGTCCCGAAGCGGGTGTCTGGGTGATTGCAGAAACAAAGGACCTCGGGACGGGATACCGTAAGATTGTGGTGACCGATGATCAAGGGCGCTACCTGGTCCCCGATCTTCCGAAAGCGAACTACACCGTTTGGGTGCGCGGCTATGGGCTGGTGGATTCGCCGAAGGTTCAGGTCACCCCGGGCAAGCCCCTGGATTTGAAGGCGGTCATCGCTCCCAGCCCGAAGGAGGCGGCGCAATACTATCCAGCCGCCTACTGGTACTCGTTGTTGCATATCCCGCCGAAGAGCGACTTCCCGGGCACGGGACCGAGCGGGAACGGCATCTCAGATCGCATGAGGGAGCAGGGCGAGTGGATTGAAATGACCAAGACCGATGGCTGCGAGGGATGTCACCAATTGGGTGACAAGTCGACGCGCGAGATACCAGCGAATCTCGGCGCGTTCGACTCATCGGTGGCAGCGTGGGAGAGACGCATCCAGTCAGGTCAAGTCGGTAGCACGATGCTCGGCAGGGCGACACAGATGGGGCGGAAGCGCGTTCTTGAGATGTATGCGGATTGGACCGATCGCATTAAGGCTGGAGAATTGCCGCCAGTTCCGCCGCGTCCACAAGGTCTGGAAAGAAACGTCGTTGTCACTGAGTGGGACTGGGCCGGACCGAAGGACTATTTCCATGATGAAATTTCAGTCGACAGAAGGAATCCGAATTCCAACCCCAACGGTCTCGTCTATGGGGTTCATGAGAATAGCACGGATCTTTTGACAATCCTGGATCCCGTGAAAAACACGATGACCCAAATACCGATTCCAGTGAAACCTGGTACTCCTCAGGCCGAACCGGAAACGGTGCTGGAACCATCGGTCTATTGGGGAACCGAACCCATCTCTGTTGCCAAGGCCACTGCACACAGCTTGATGATGGATTCTAAAGGGCGAGTTTGGACCGCAGCGGCGACTCGTCCGCGGGACAACCCGGACTTCTGCAAGCAGGGATCGAGTCACCCATCAGCGATCGCTTTCCCAATAACTCAAAGCTCAAGACAAACCAATTTTTACGATCCGAAAACGAAGCAGTGGACACTGATCGACATGTGCGCCAGCTCGCAGCACCTGATGTTTGCTGAAGACGCGGACAACACGCTGTGGTTCAGCAACCCCGGGGGCGATAACGTCGGCTGGTTCAAGACGAAGGTGTGGGACGAGACCCATGACGTACAGAAATCGCAAGGCTGGACTCCGTTCATCCTGGACACCAATGGAAACGGCAAGCGGGACGTGTACACAGAACCCGGCCAACCGAGCGACCCCACAAAGGACACACGGATTAAGGTTGGCTTCTATGGCGTTAGCCCGAGTCCTGTGGATGGGTCCGTTTGGGGAACGGTCGGCTGAACCCGGGACCCGACCCCGCGAAAACCGCTCTCGCGGAAATCTACGAGGTGCCATGGAATAATCCGAAAGCGCCCGTGCAAGGATTCTCACCGCGCGGGATGGACATTGACCGCAACGGCGTTGTCTGGACCGTCCTGGCGAGCGGGCATTTCGCCAGCTTCGACCGGCGCAAGTGCAAGGGTTCACTGAATGGGCCGACTGCAACCGGGCAGCACTGCCCTGAAGGCTGGACGCTGTATCGGACGCCGGGGCCCTCTTTCAAGGGAGTCGATGAAAGAATTGGCAGCGTTGACACAAACTACTACAACTGGGTGGATCAGTTCGACACTTTCGGCATGGGCAAGAATATTCCGATCGCAACTGGAAACGATACCGATTCGTTGGCGGCCCTCGATCCAGCGACCGGAAAATTCGTTGTCCTCCGCGTTCCCTATCCGATGGGCTTCTTCTCAAAGAGCTTGGATGGCCGAATCGATGATCCTAAAGCTGGCTGGAAAGGCAAAGGGCTCTGGTCGACGTATGCGACCCGTGCACCCTGGCACATGGAAGGCGGTAAGGGGATGACAAGCAAGGCTGTAAAGTTCCAGCTTCGTCCCGATCCGCTCGCGAACTGATCTGACTGCCTCTCGCGGGTGGAGGTCACATGTGTTGCCTCCATGCGATTTTTCTCACTGAAGAAGCCGTCGGGAATTCCAACCTACGTGGTTGCTATTGTTTGACATCAAAATTTTGGGCCCGAAATTGGAGCCCTGTCGTTCGCCAAAATTCTGTCCGCCTGTGATTTCAACGGGATACAGCGTTGCGTTCCACAAGCTAAACGCTGTAGCAGCACAGCCTGACAGACGTTTTCAGTCTCCTATTTGGCGCGATCCTCCGCCTGTTTCGCACCCGACGCACGCTGCTTCTTGAGAACTTGGCTCTTCGCCAACAAGTCGCGACATTAAAACGAAAACGTCCCAGGCCAAGACTCCTCGTATGCGACAAGCAATTCTGGGTTTTGGCACGAAGGTTCTGGTCCGGATGGAAACAAGCCCTCATCGTTGTGACTCCAGAAACAGTCGTTCGGTGGCACAGGGCCGGCTTCCGCTTGTATTGGAAGCTGATTTCCAGAGTCGAAAAGGCTGTCGGGCGACCACAGACTCCTAAGGAAGTGCGAGAATTGATTTTCCGCGTGGTCGCGGAAAATCCAACCTGGGGACCACCGTGCATCCATGGGGAGCTTCTGATGCTGGGTTTCGATATTTCCGAGTGAACGATCTCCCGTTGGATGAAACGAGCGCCGCGAGATCCGGAGCCAGCCAAACGCTGGCTTGCTTTTCTTCGCAATCACCGCGAAGCGATTGCCGCGATGGACTTCTTCACCGTACCGACGATCACCTTTGGTGTGCTGTATTGTTTTTTCATCATCAGCATGATCGTCGGCGCATCCTGCACTTCAACATTACCAAACACCCGACCAGTCCTTGGGTCGTCGAGCAACTGCGGGAAGCGTTTCCATTTGAATCCGCTCCTCCGGTTTTGATCTTGGACCGGGATGGTCAGTATGGGGTCGAGGTTCCCGCAACGGTCCGGTCTCTGAAGATCAGGGCTGTGCGAACCTCGTTCGAAAGCCCTTGGCAAAACGGCGTCGCGGAACGATGGATCGAAAGTTGCCGCCGCGACTTGCTGGACCATCTCATCGCGGTGAACGGACGCCATCTGAAGCGGCTGCATTCCGAATACGCCAGCTATTATCATGAGGACCGCACGCATCTGGGACTAGGGAAGGGAACACCGCACGGCAGGATTCCTTCTACAGCGCCGGACCGCGTGATTTCTCACGACCGTCTCGGCGGATTGCATCATCGTTACGATCGGGCTGCTTAACCCAAGTGTTTTTTCGGAAACTGCAGGCTCGAAGTCTGCCTTCACGCATGGGCTGGATCAGTCCAAGGATTGCCAACGGAATGTGCCGTGGCTTTGGCGCAAGGTTTCCGGTTCCATTCCTGTTTCTATGGCAAGCTCGCATGGAGAATTGCCTCGTTTTTGGCACAGATGTGATTTTGGCGAGGGACAACAGTTGTGGAACAGTTTGGCGCAAAATGCGAGGGAATGGATTTTGGAATCGGGAGAAATGCTTTAGAATGAATGGGACTCGTACTGTGGGCGTGTAGCTCAGCTGGGAGAGCACCTGCTTTGCAAGTAAGCAGGGCAAATCACATAAGTTCCGCATCTGGTGTCGCTTGCGCGGAAACATGCGGTGCAACCACCCTCTCGAATTGGACTGAAGTTGGACCGAAAGTTGTCCTCAGATCATTGGGGCTACGCAGTCGTGCGCGTTTCGTCGGATCGTCTGGGTGACCCTAAATCTGCAACTCTTCGGTTAACAGCCGAACAACCAACTTAATCAGAACTTGCCGGAGTTGGTGCTAATCGAAGGAATTCAGCAAGTTGCGATGAAACGGGACGAATCACTTTCTCCTTCTTTATTCACCTTTCGTTCGCATTTTGCCTCC
>WNFE01001190.1_pt1 | contig 25028 bp, 23 predicted proteins | sample 5400451 | NCBI WGS metagenome assembly WNFE01 (sample SAMN13153344, study PRJNA577476) | soil metagenome | isolation source: 200 cm saprolite under Douglas fir tree site 2 hole 2 | place: USA:California | collected 2015-04-18
CTAGCTAGAAGCAGAGCCCGGCAAGTCATAAGCAAAGGGTGCCGGGGCTCGCGCCGCCGATGTGAGAGGTCATCGGCGGCGCGGGCCACGCCCAGGCTGTTGTCACGACAAGAAGGAGACAAAACAATGACCGCTCATAAGACCGGAACACGTGACGAGTGGCTGGCGGCCCGGCTGGAGCTGCTCGAGGCCGAGAAGGCGCTGACGCGGCGCAGCGATGAACTGGCGCGGCGGCGGCAGGAGCTGCCCTGGGTCCGGATCGACAAGGAGTACCGCTTCGAGACCGGCGAGGGTACGGCGTCCCTCGCCGATCTCTTCGCAGGACGCTCGCAGCTGCTCATCTATCACTTCATGTTCGGGCCCGAGTACACGGCAGGGTGTCCGTCCTGCTCGGCGATCGCGGACGGCTTCGACGGCTCGGTCGTCCACCTCGCGAATCACGACGTCACGCTCTGCGCGGTGTCGCGGGCTCCGCTCGCGAAACTGCAGGCGTACCAGCGGCGGATGGGCTGGGGCTTCCCCTGGGCGTCTTCGTCCGGCAGCGACTTCAACTACGACTTCCACGTGGCGCACACCAAGGAGGAGTGGCAGTCGGGAGTCGTCGAGTACAACTTCCGCGCGATGGACGTGCGGCCGCCGGAGGCCGGCGAGGAGAGTCCCTTGCTCGCCAAGATCGCGTCGAGCGTTGGAACGGACTGGCCGACGTACAGGCGAGAAGGGCCCGGCATGAGCGCGTTCGCGCTCAAGGATGGTGTCGTATACCACACCTACTCGACGTACGAGCGCGGGCTGGACGTCCTCTGGAGCATGTACCAGTGGCTCGACCGCGCGCCACTCGGTCGCAACGAGACCGGCTTCTGGTGGCGCCGCCACGACGAGTACGACAGCCAGTGATGCGTACGGAAGGCTGCGCCACCGACCTCACCGCTGCGTGCGCCGGCCTGCTCGGGCCGGTCGTCGCGCGGTGATCCCGCACGCCAGTTAACGGCTAATCGCGCCGCTCGGGGGGGAGGATACAGTCGAATGTACTATACCGAGTACATCCGAGGGACCGGTGAGTACCGCCGCTTGGTTGCGGCGCCAATTCTCATCGCCCTGACCGCGATCGCGTGGATCATTGTGGTCTGGATCGCTCGGGCCGGTGGTGGGCTCATGACGGCCGGTGTGGACGGCCTCGCTGCTTTGGCCTCGTCGGCAGCAAGCGCTGGTTAGGCGGCGCGCTGCCCTGCGCCTGGAAGTGCAGCGACCTCCTCAGCTCACCGCTTTCTTCACTAGCGCGCCGATCCTTGCCTCGTCGGCGGCGGTCAACTCCTTCAGCGCAAAGGCGACCGGCCACACGGTGCCTTCGTCGAGGTTCGCCTTGTCGCTGAAGCCGAACGTCGCGTACCTCGCCTTGAACTTGTGCGCGCTTTGGAAGAAGCAGACGACACTGCCGTCGTTGGCGTACGCGGGCATCCCGTACCAGGTTCTCGGCGAGAGGGCTGGCGCGCTGGCTTTGATGATGCCATGGAGCCGCTCGGCCATGGCGCGATCCGGTTCCGACATCTTCGCAATTTTCGCGAGCACGTCGCTTTCCCCATCCGCCTTCTTCGCGCGCGGGCCGCGGCGCGCTTCCGCCTTCAGCTCTTGGACGCGCTCCTTCATCGCGACTCGTTCCTCGTCCGTGAATCCCTTGAACGTCTTGCCGATCGCGGTGGTGCTCTTGGCGGACTTCTGCGTGCCCTTCGTGTGGGGGAGTTTGTCCGGAGCTCTCTTCTTCGACATCAGCGTCTCCTTTCTGGTAGCCTTCCGCCGCCTAACGCTCCGACTGAGCGGCCGACGCAGCTGGTCCGCTCCAGTCGATGGTTCGGCGCTTCCTATCGCGTGCCTAGGCTAAACGAAACGCTTCACGAAGGCCAGCGCGGTGTTGGCGACTTCTCGCCAGCCGCTGTCAATCGTCAGCGCGTGCCCACGGTTGGGGATTTTGACCATCTCGGTCACGGCCTTATTGCGCTGCTGGAGCTTGAATGACGCCTCCGCGATTGCCCACGGCACCGTGTTATCCTTCTCGCCTTCGATGATCAGAAGCGGCCCGCGATTGGGGTTCTCGGTGTCGACCTTGGCCTCAGTCCACGGGTTGAGGTTGGCGGCCGCGGCTTGGAAGAGCGGCACACCTGAGGTCGGCACGGAGAAGGTTGCGTAGAGTTCCTTCGCCTCCTGCTCGCTGACGGCATTGGCGAACGCGAAGCGGAACTGATCGAACGTCAGCGGGATCGCGCGGTTGCGGTTCGCCGGGTTCCCGATGACCGGCCATGCGGACTTCAGGGATGAGAACGGAAGCGGAAGCACACCACGAAAAGGAGCTGGGTCGATGGCCACCGTCGCAACAGCGCGGCCCTGCCCGGCAAGGATCTGCGCCAGCAAGCCCCCAAACGAGTGGCCGATGATCGCCGGTTTCCTCTCCAGTCCCTGAATGATCTCGTCGAAGTGGTCTACGACCTGCCCAATGGTTTTGTGCGCGAACACCTCGGGCTTTGCCTTCGCCTCGCTGACGGTCTCCGGGTCATCAGGCCAGCCGGGCGTGAGAGCTGTATACCCGGCTTCCTCAAACAGCTTCGCCCAGCGGTCCCAACTGCTCGGCAGCAGCCAGAGACCGTGGATGAAGACGACGGGTTGCCGTTCAGTTGCATTCGCCCGCCTTACCTGCTCTGCTTCGTGCTCGATGATGGTCGTCATGATAGTCCTCCCCTGCGACGAATGTCCCGCTATCTCTGAGTTGTCCGAATCATGGGAGAGAATGAGCCTTCCGTTTTTCGTGCCTGTTCTCCTCCAATAGTTTCAATTTGTCAGGAGGAGGGGCGGGAGGTGGCGTAGGAGAGGTGTGTATGTCGCTGCGCATCCATCCAGTATCTGAAGCGGGATTCGCACCGGCCGTCCGCGCCGACGGGCATCCACTTTCGTTTCTTGAGTTCGGAGTGCTCCGGCTCACCCCCATGAATCCCGGGATCACGCTCACGTTCCCCGACCGGGAAGCGGTCATCCTCCTGCTACAGGGTGCGGCGACCGTGCGCGGTGGGGAACTGAGCGGGGACATGGGGCCTCGCGGGTCAGTCTTTGACGACCTGCCCTGGGCCGTCTACATCCCTCCCGGAGTGGCGCTGGACGTGCGCGTGCGCGAATCCATGTTGGCTGCCGTAGCCACCGCCCCGGCTACTGCTCATAAGCGCGTCCAGCTCATCAGTCCGAGGCACATGTCTGAACGCGTGGTCGGCGCGAACAACTGGACGCGCAAAGTGCGCTCCGTCGTCGACCAGCGCGTCTCTGAACGCCTGCTCGTGGGTGAAACGGTCAATCCGCCCGGGAATTGGTCGAGCTATCCCCCGCACAAACACGATCGCCTAACGGATTCTGGTGAGCTGCCGATGGAGGAGGTGTATTACTACACGGTGCGGCCGGACTCGGGTTTTGGCCTGCAGCTGATCTATTCAGCGCCGGACGATCCCGAATCACTCGATCAGATCTACCGCGTCAGGAGCGGGGATGTTGTGCTGTTGCCGCGGGGTTACCACCCGGTGGTCGCGGCAGCGGGCTATGAGCTCCAGTATGTCTGGGCGATTGCCGGTCCGCGCGTCGCGAGTGGGGCATGGAGCGACGACCCGGTTCACGCCTGGATCCGTCAGCTGGAACATGGACGGTGAAGTCCGCATCGCGCTGTGACGCAGACAGATGAAGGCGGGTATCGCGGCTAATAGCAGACACAGTCTTCTGACAGGGAAACCTAGGACGCTGCACCTCGCAGGCCTAGGCCACTAAGGCGGAGGTGGTCCGATGAAGGAGAAGTCGCATCGTATTTGTGCTCTCTTAGTTATCCTACTGACCTTAGCGGTCGGCTTCTATACTCCCAGGCCGTCGCGCGTTCTTGCTCAGGGCGCCTATCACGAGGCCCCCGAGCTCGCCGATCTGGTAAAGGCGGGAAAGCTGCCGCCCGTGGCCGAGCGCCTGCCCGAGAACCCCCTCGTCGTCGACACCGTCGAGAGCATTGGGCAGTACGGCGGCGTGTGGCGCCGCGGGTTCCTCGGGCCCGGCGATTTCAACAACTATCACCGGATCGTCTACGATGCGCTCGTCCGCTACTCGCCGGATGGCACGAAGGTCGAGCCGAAGCTCGCCTCCAGTGTGGAGCCGTCCGCGGACTACGCAACGTGGACCGTCAAGTTGCGGAAGGGGGCGAAGTGGTCGGATGGCAGCCCCTTTACTTCTGACGACATCATGTTCTGGTACACCGACGTCCTCCTGAACAAAGACCTCACTCCCGCCCTCCCGACGTGGATGAAGAACCGCGACGGATCCCCGGTGACGGTCGAGAAAGTCGATGCCATCACGGTCCGGTGGCTGTACAAAGAGCCGACCACGACCTTTCTGATGGAGCTCGCGAACAAGGACAGCGGGGATAAGCAATTCGCGGTGTTCCTGCCAGCGGCGTACTTGAAGCAGTTCCACGCCAAGTACGCGGATAAACCGCAGCTGGATCAGATGGTCGCTGATGCGAAGTTCAAGACTTGGGTCGAACTCCTCATTTCTCGAGCGCACCCTCCGGACAACCCCGCCCGACCCTCCATGGCGGCGTGGGTGCCCGTCTCGCGCGTGACCGACCAGGTGTTCATCCTGCGCCGCAACCCGTACTACGTGGGGGTAGACAAAGCCGGCAACCAGCTGCCCTACATCGATCGAGTCCAATTCAAGTACTTTGCCGATGTCCAGGCCCTCAACCTCGCGGCGATCGCCGGTCAGCTCGACCAGCAAGAGCGGCACATCAACCTGCTTAACTACCCCGTGCTCAAAGAACACGAGAAGGACGGCAAGTACCGCGTGATTCTGTGGCCCGGTTTTGGCGGCGCGGATGCCGACGTCACGTTCAACCAGACCTATGCCAAAGATCCCGATCTCGGTCGGTTGTTCCAGACCCGGGACTTTCGCATTGCGATGTCGTATGCCATCAATCGGAACGAGATCAAGGAGTCGGCCTTCCTCGGCCTCGGCGAGGCGCGCCAGCCCGTCGCGGCGCCGTGGCATCCCTACTATCCGGGGGACCTCTACGCTAAGAAGTTCACCGAGTACCGGCCCGATGAAGCCAATCGGCTGCTGGATCGCATTGGTTTAGACCGCAAGGATGGCGACGGCTTCCGTCTCTTCCCCGGAACCAGCCGGCGCGTCACGATCGAACTCTCCGTCGTCCCCGTCTTTGGACCGTGGCCCGACATCGCGCAGCTGATCGCGAAGAACTGGGAGCGAGTGGGCATCCGAACCCTCGTCCAGGTCCGCGAGAGGGCGCTCCACTTCCAGCTGCGGCAGTCCAACGACCTGCAGGCCGAGATCTGGAATCAGGACACCGCGGGGTTTCCGTTCACCGGCGTGCCCAAGTACGACCCGCGGTCGCTGCTCTACGGCACGATTACCACGGGCCCGTTGTGGAAGCTCTGGTATGACTCCGGCGGGAAGGACGGCGTCGAACCGCCGGCGGAAGCCAAGCGTCTAGTGGAGCTAATCGACCGGGGGAAGACGGCCAAGCCCGAACAGCAAGTGAGAATCGCCCAGGAGATCTTCAAGATCTGGGTGGACAACCTGTTTGAGATCGGGACCGTGGGGCTGACGCCGCTGGATCAGGGGGTGGCTGTGGTAAGCACCCGTCTGCACAACGTCCCGCAGACGTTGGCCAAAGACTGGCCGCTGCGGACGCCGGGAAACGCACGGACTGAGCAATTCTACTTTAGATAGAGCAGAGTCACGCGCTGCAGGCGGCCCTGCGGACAACTGGGCCGCTTGCAGCGTCCACCAGACTCAGAACTCATGCTACGCGTCGTCCTCCACCGCCTACTGCTGTTACCGGTGCTGCTGCTTGTCTTCTCGATTGCCGTCTTCGCGTTGGTCCAAGCACCCCCGGGCGACTTTCTCACAAGTTACCTCTCGATGCTGGCCGCATCGGGATCCAGTGTGGACCAGGCACAGGTCGACGCCCTCCGGAGGCAGTTTGGGCTCGACCAGCCCTTCTACATTCAGTACCTCCGGTGGATGCAGAATCTCCTGAGAGGCGACCTCGGCCTCTCGTTGGAGTATCAGCTCCCGAACCTCGACTTGATCGGCGACTACCTCATCCCCACCGTTCTACTCGCGCTGTTGTCGTTCGTCTTCACCTGGCTCATCGCCATTCCGGCCGGCATTTACTCCGCGACCCATCTGCGGTCGCCGCTGGACTACGCGCTCACGCTCCTCAACTACGTGGGCGTGGCCACCCCAAACTTCATGCTGGCCCTGATTCTGATGTGGGTCGCCTTCGCGCGCTTTGGCATCAGCGTGACGGGATTGTTCTCACCCGACTACCTGCAGGCTCCCTGGAGTTTGGCGCGCCTCGCGGATCTGCTCAGCCACATTTGGCTGCCCATGATCATCCTCGGCATCGCCGGGACGGCCCGCCTGACGCGGATCATGCGCGCCAACCTCCTTGACGAGCTGCATAAGCCCTACGTCATCACAGCCCGCGCCAAAGGGCTGTCGGAGTGGCACCTGGTCCTCAAGTACCCCGTTCGCGTCGCGATCAACCCACTGGTGAGTACCATCGGCTGGTATCTGCCGCAGCTCTTTTCCGGCAGCCTGATCGTCGCGACGGTGATGAACCTGCCCAACATCGGGCCGCTGCTGCTGCACGCGCTGATCAGCCGAGATATGTACCTCGCAGGGGCCATCCTCCTCATTTACTGCTTTCTGACGGTCATCGGTACGCTGCTCTCCGACATCTTGCTAGCCTGGGTGGATCCACGGATCCGCATGGAATCGTGATGCCGGGATCCGTGCACACGGACGACGCGCTTGTTCCCCCCCCGGCAGGAAGGGCGTCCGTAGCCGAAGAGCGGGTATCCCTCGCGGCGAACTGGAAACTTGTGTGGTGGCGTTTTCGCAAACACCGCCTGGCGGTGGCGAGCGCGGCGGTGCTGATTCTCTTCTACGTTGTCGTGCTCGTCCCGGATTTCTTTAGTACGCAGGACCCCGAAGCCAGCGCGGCGAGCCAGGCGTTCATCCCAGTCCAACATCTCTCGTGGATCGTGAGTGGGCGCATCGCTCCCTCGGTCCCCGCAATCTCGGGAAAGCGGAACCCGGTCACGCTGCGCATGGAGTGGCAGGTGGACCCGTCTCGGCGCATCCCCGTCCGCTTTTTCGTCCATGGTTACCCCTACCGTGTGTTGGGGCTGATTCCCACGGACATCCACTTGCTCGGCACGTCAACAGAGGGCGCCCAAGTCTTCTTGCTGGGATCTGACCGGTTGGGGCGCGATGAATGGTCTCGCCTAATGCACGGGACGCGCACGTCGATGACCGTGGGGCTCGTCGCAGTCGCGGTCAGCATCGTGCTGGGAGCCCTGCTCGGGGGGACCTCCGGCTACCTGGGCGGATGGGTGGACCTCGTGATCCAGCGGCTGATTGAATTGTTGCAATCTTTACCCACCATTCCCATCTGGCTGGCTATGAGCGCGGCGCTGCCGCAAGACTGGCCACCCCAGAAGGTCTTCTTTGCGATCACGGTCATCTTGGCGCTGATTGGCTGGACCACGCTCGCCCGCGAAGTCCGCGGCCGGTTCCTGTCGCTACGCGAGGAGGAATTTGTCCTTGCGGCCGAACTGGCAGGGTGCAGTCGGTTCCGGATCATCACCCACCACATGCTGCCGGCGGTGACGAGCCACCTCATCGCCACCAGCACCCTGGCCGTCCCGGTGTTGATCATCAGCGAGACCTCGTTGAGCTACCTGGGACTAGGCATGCGTCCGCCAGCCATCAGTTGGGGGGTGCTGTTGCAAGAAGCCCAGAACATCCAGACCGTTGCTGCGGCCCCGTGGCTCCTCATCCCCGGAGTGGTGGTGATCACGGCCGCCGTGGCGTTCAATCTCGTTGGCGATGGGCTGCGCGACGCCGCGGATCCGTATGGGCACTAGACAAGAGCCGAAAGGCGGTGCTGGGCGCGTGAGGGCCGCGGGGGGCGGGAGAGTTTCCGGCCGCGGCCATTTGCTCGTCGGACAGTCAGGAGGACCTACGGCCGTCATCAACGCGAGTCTCGTTGGCGTCATTGACGAGGCCCGACGCCATGAGGGGATCGGCACCCTCTATGGAGCCCGGTTTGGGGTACTGGGGCTACGGCGAGACGATTATTTGGTCGACCTAGGGCGGTTGTCGGGGCAGGAGCTTGCGCAACTGCGGCACACGCCGTCCGCTGCGTTGGGGTCTAGCCGGACCATGCTCGCTGACAGCGACGTTGACCGGATTTTTCAGATCTTACGCGCGCGCGAGATTCGCTTCTTTTTCTTCATCGGAGGAAATGGATCCGCGCAAACCGCGTTGCGGGTGCACCGCCACGCCGTCGCGCAGGGCTACGACCTACGCGTAGTCGCGATCCCCAAGACGATCGACAATGACCTGGTTGAGACTGATCACTGCCCGGGGCACCCCAGTGTCGCGCGCTGGCTCGCGGTTTCCGTGCGCGAGGCGGGGCTGGATACGGAAGCGATCGGGACCGCCGATCCCGTGAAGGTCATCGAGACGATGGGGCGCGACACCGGTTGGGTCACCGCGAGCACCGCGTTGGCCCGCGCATCAGATGGCGACGCCCCGCACCTGATCTACCTGCCCGAGCGTCCGTTTTCTACCGCGAGGTTTCTGTCGGACGTCGAGCGCGTGTACCAGGAGCGCGGCCACGTTGTGATCGCGGCCTGCGAAGGATTGACCGATGAAAACGGGAAGTTTCTCACCGCCTCCACGCGTGCTGTTGAAGCCGATCCGCTTGGCCGTCCGCAGCTGGGAGGGGTAGGCGCCACGTTGTCCGACCTGGTGATGACACACCTGAAAATCAAGGCGCGGTTTGACAAACCCGGCACGGTGCAACGCGTCTCGGCCACGCTGACATCCACCATCGACGCCGACGAGGCCTACGAGGTGGGTCGGGCCGCGGTGCGCGAGGCTATCGCGGGGCGCAGCGGGCTGATGATCACCCTGATCCGCGAAAGTGGGCCTGCCTATCGCAGCACGACCGGGACCGTCCCACTCGAACAGATCGTCGGCCACGTCCGCCGATTCCCGGACGCGTTCATCGCGCCATCGGGGCATGACGTGACGGCCGCTTACCTGGACTACATCCGGCCGTTGGTGGGTGCCCTCCCCGATTACGCACGGCTGTTCCCGTCTCCGAAGATCCCGAAGTGAAGGAGTCACTGCATGCCGAAGTTTGCCGTTAATCTTACGATGCTCTACGCCGACCAGCCGTTTCTGGAACGTTTCGAGGCGGCCGCGCGCGCTGGGTTTCGCGCCGTGGAATATCTGTTTCCGTACCAGGAGGACACGGACGGGATTGCCCGAGCCCTCGAGCGCCTAAAGCTCGAACAGGCCCTGTTCAATCTGCCGGCCGGCAACTGGGCCGCAGGCGAGCGCGGGATTGCTGTCGATCCCGCGCGTCGGGAGGAGTTTCGCCGGGGCGTGACACAGGCGGTCGAGTTCGCGCGCCGGTATCAGTGCACCCGGCTAAATTGTTTGGTAGGCAAGAAGCTGGACGGTCAACCGGAAACCGCGCAGTGGGCCTGTCTGGTGGACAACCTCCGCTACGCGGCGCAGCAGTTGGATCGCCACGGAATTACGTTGCTCGTCGAACCTATCAACACGTACGACATGCCGGGATTCTTCCTTTCGACCTCGACCCGCACCGTGCGCCTGATCGACGAGGTGGGCGCAAGCAACGTCCGTCTGCAGTATGACGTGTATCACATGCAGCGGATGGAGGGGAATTTGATCGCCACCATGCGTCAGCTGCGCGAGCGTATCGGCCACGTGCAGATCGCGGACGCCCCCGATCGTCATGAGCCCGGCACCGGCGAGATTAACTTTCCCTACGTCCTCCGGCAACTGGACGGGATGGGCTATGCGGGCTTCGTGGGGTTAGAGTATCGGCCCTCCGGACCCACGGATGCATCGTTTCAGTGGATCGAAGCGATGGGATTTGCGCGGGCGCCAAAGTGAGCTTGCCAGTAAGACAGCACATCAGCTGAGGAGGAACGCAGTGGCACAGGAACGCATCGGGTTCATCGGCTTGGGGATCATGGGAAAGCCCATGGCTCGCAACCTGCTGAAGGCGGGCTATGGCGTGACTGTCCACAATCGAAGCCGTCCGGCGGTGGAGGAACTGGTGAAGGCGGGCGCCTCCGATGGCGCATCCCCCCGCGGAGTCGCCCAACGCAGCGACATCGTGATCACGATGCTGCCCGACTCCCCCGACGTGCAGCAGGTCGTGCTCGGGAGCGGCGGGGTGCTCGAAGGTCTTCGCCCTGGCGCCGTGCTGGTGGATATGAGCACGATCTCACCCCTCGTAACGCAGGAGTTGTCAGAAGCCGTGCGAGCGAAGGGGGCGCAGATGCTGGACGCCCCGGTCAGCGGCGGCGAGAAGGGTGCGATTGAGGCGACACTGTCCATCATGGTGGGCGGGCCGGAGGCCGTCTTCGCGAGCGTCAGGCCCGTGTTTGAGGCCCTGGGAAAAAACATCGTGTACATCGGCGGCCCTGGGGCCGGCCAAGTCACCAAGGCCTGCAACCAGATCGTGGTGGCACTCACCATTCAGGCCGTCAGCGAAGCGTTGACGCTTGCCGCGAAGGCGGGGGTGGATCCGGCGAAAGTGCGTCAAGCCCTGCTGGGCGGCTTCGCGCAGAGCCGGATTCTCGACGTCCACGGTCAGCGGATGCTCGAGCGCAACTTCAAGCCCGGCTTCCGGGTGCGCTTGCACCAAAAGGATCTCACGATCGGGTTGGCGACGGGCAAGGCGCTGGGGGTGCCCCTCCCGGCCACCGCAGTGGTGCAGGAAGCGTTCACGGCGCTGCGAGGCCTAGAACGCGGCGAGTGGGATCACTCCGCGCTGGTGACGTTACTGGAGGATCTAGCGAAGGTGGAAGTGAAGCCGCGCGCTTAGGTCTTGGACGAGATGTGTGTTATGGAGTGACGGAGCATGGTGACCCAAGTCCCTACGCTTGCACAGCAGGTCTCGCGCCTGTATGAGATCATCGCAGGATATCACGGCACCCACCTCTTGGAGATCGGTCGTGCCGTGGGGTTCTGGGAGGCACTTACGGCAGCGCCGGGACTTAGTGCCGAAGGGCTTGCAGAACGCCTAGGAACGGATCGGTTCTATACCGACATCTTTTGCCGGACGGCATTCTCGTTTGGTCTCCTCCAGCGCCACGGTCAGGGTTGGGGGATGGCCCCACACTTCGATCAGATCTTGGGAACGCCCCAGGCCACCTTCTACCTCGGCCGCGCGGCACGAGTGCACATGCTGGTCGGCGAGGACTATCGCGGCTACGTTCAGCGCTTTCGAGATGTGTCGCCCGTGCCCTATCAGGCGCATGGAGACGCCTTTATGCAAGAGATCGCCGAGGGTTTAAAGACACTTCCCCGCATCTTCCTTGACTTCGTCCTCCCCAAGTTGCCCTCGATTAGCTCTCGTCTCGAGGGAGGCGCCCGCGTGCTGGACGTCGGGTGCGGCGGCGGGTGGGCGGTCGTGCAGATCGCGGAGCGGTTTCCGAAGACGCATTGCGTGGGGATTGATATTGAGCCCCATTCGATCGAGTTGGCTCAGGCTCTGATACGAGAACGTGGTCTGTCAGACCGCTGCGAGGCTCGGGTCGTGAGCGCAGACACGATGGTTGAGGAAGCCGCCTATGACGTCGCGACAAGCTTCCTTGTGATCCATGAGATCGCTCCCGAATCCAAGCCCAGCGCATTCGCGGCCGTTGCGCGCGCCTTGATCACGGGCGGCTCATTTGTGATCTTCGACGAGGCATACCCTGAGACCGACGGGGAACTGCAGTCGATGCCCACCCGCTTTGCTGCGCTCGCTCAGTGGTATGAGCTCACATGGGGTAACCGCGTGAACACAAGGGCAGAACTCCACAACCTTTGCAAGGGGGCTGGCCTCCGCGTCGCGGAGGAGACCACATTCTCGCGATTCCACATCATCATCGCGAACAAAGCAGGGTAAAGCCGCCTTACCGCCCACAACTCTTCGGTTCCTCGGCTAAGTTTGGAGGTAAGGTGTGGGGGACGCGGCGGCAGGCAGATCCTGAAGATCGTGCTTCAAAAAAAACGAAAGAAGCGCGAGATCTAGTGGCGTTCCACCGTCTTCAGCCGTGCCGCCGGGTCTTACTGCCTGAAGTCCCCTCTCCGAGATTACTCCCGAAGTGAGGTGCCCCTGGCTCTCAGAGTCCACGTGCAGCGGCGTTTGAGTCGGCTACTTTGCCGCCAGGCTCGCGCCTCTTCCACTAGGTAAAGTAACATGCATGGAAATATCGGTCAATTGGGAACTTGCGTTCCGCTGTTGTGGACAGTGTTCTCTCTGGGGATAAGTGTAGAGGAGTCGCTGGTCTGCGCGAGAAGGAGCCGACGAGATGCGAGTTGTTACCGCGGCGCAGATGGCCGAGCTGGACAGGCGGGCCACCGAAGAATATGGGATTCCCGTCGCACGCCTGATGGATGCGGCTGGTCGGCGCGTTGCGCAAGCAGCTGAAGAGTTCCTGGGTGTCCAGGGAGGACGGCGGGTGCTCGTCCTCGCGGGCAAAGGGAACAACGGCGGGGATGGTCTCGTTGCCGCGCGGTATCTGCGCGCCAAGGGATTCGACGTCCGGGCCTTGTTGGCGGTGTCGCAAGGAGACCCGGCGGGTGAGCCCGCGCGAGCGCTCGCTGCGGCCGCCAATGCTGGCGTGACCATCCACTCCGTCCCCGCATCTCCCTCGGGTGACGAGCTGGCCCATGAGGATCTGATCATTGACGCCCTGTTCGGGACCGGGTTTCACGGGCCGGTCCGCGGGGTGGCAGCCGCACTGATTGACTCTGCCAATCGATCCGCCAAGCCTATCTTGGCGGTGGACATCCCCTCCGGGCTGCATACCGACACGGGTCGGTGGGAGGGTTCCTGCATCCGGGCTGCGGCAACGGTGACGATGGGATTGCCCAAAATCGGTCTCCTCGTCTACCCGGGGGCTGAGATGGCGGGAACGATATACGTCGCCGACATCGGCTACCCGGCCCCATTGCGTGACGATCCATCCATTCCCACGCACGTGGTCACCGCCGAGATGATCCGCGCGCTGCTCCCAGTTCGCCGTCCCGATACGCACAAGGGCACCTACGGTCGTGTGCTGATTATTGCGGGGTCGGTCGGCTTCACAGGAGCCGCGGCGTTGGCCACGCTCGGCGCGCTGCGGGCTGGCAGCGGTCTTGTCGTCGTGGGCGTGCCGCAGAGCGTGTACGCGATCGTTGCTTCAAAGGTCACGGAGGGCATGCCAACGTCTCTCCCCGACGCAAGCGGGGCTCTCACATCCGACGCTGTGGGCAGAATTGAGGAACTGGCTGCAGGCGCAGATGCGATCGCGGTTGGCCCGGGCCTGTCGAGTGCGAGTGGGGTCCTCGCGGTCGTTGAAGCGCTCTTGGCGGGGTCGCGCCCTCTGGTCATCGATGCCGACGGGCTGAATGTGCTCGCGGGCCGAAGCCGCGCGTTGGAACGTGCGCATGCCATGGCGGTGCTTACGCCGCACCCAGGTGAATTGAGTCGGCTGACCGGAGTCTCCGCGACTGAGGTGCAGCGCGACCGCCTGCAGGCCGCTCGGTCCGCAGCCGCACGGTTTAGATCGATCGTGACGTTGAAAGGCGCGCGCACGGTCGTGGCGACGCCCGAGGGGGAAGCATTCATTGTGCCGACCGGTAACCCTGGCATGGCGACGGGCGGCATGGGGGATGTGTTAACCGGTGCCACGGCGTCGTTTATCGGGCAAGGGCTAAATCCAACGCAGTCCGCCTACGCCGCCGCGTATGTCCACGGACTCGCCGCCGATTTGATTGCTCACGCGCGCGGCATGGTGGGGATCTTGGCGTCAGAAGTGGCCGACCATCTCCCGCTGGCGATCCAACGAGTCCAGGCCGGGAGGCATGTGGATGAAGTGCGCGAATTGAAAGATTAGGTCAGACAAGGAGGCGACTATGCGAAAGAGCAAACGGCTGTTAATGTGCTTAGTCTTGGTCGTGGGGGTCACTGGCGCGGGTGGTCTGTCCACCTCGCCGGGGCGGCTGCAGTTTGTTCCCCTCATTGCGGTTGCGCCCGACGAACCCGCCCAGTTCGGAATGGCACCGCCGGCATGCTCGACCCCAGCGCCGGTGCGGACCTCTGCCTTCGCCCACTGCTACACACCGGCCAACATCTACACGGCGTATGGTGTCACCGGGCTTCATGCGGAGGGAACGACCGGCAAAGGGCAAACGATTGTGATCGTCGACTCCTATGGCAGCCCGACCGCATTGGAAGACCTGCAGTTCTTCAGCAGCACTTTTGGCCTGCCTCAGCCCGATCTGACAATCATCCACCCGACCGGCACGCCGACCTTCAGCAATTCGATGCACGGGGTACAGGTGGGCTGGGCGTTTGAGACGAGTCTGGATCTGCAGTGGGCGCACGCCATCGCGCCTGATGCGAAGCTCGTTCTCATCGCTGCCAATCCTGCAGAAACCGAAGGAGTCCAGGGTTTCCCCAACATGTTTATCGGTGAGCAGATGGCTGTGAGCCGCTTCCCCGGCTCTGTCATCAGCCAGAGCTTTGCTGCGACCGAAGAATCCTTCCACGACGCCGCGTCTGTGCAGGTGGCTCGGTTCGAGGAGCTCTACGAGCAGGCGGTGGCTAACCACGTCACCGTCATCGGTTCCAGCGGCGATTCGGGTACGGCAAACATCGACAAACAAGGCCGGATCTTCCCCTTCTCGACTGTGAACTGGCCATCTTCCGATCCACTCGTCACGTCCGCCGGAGGAACCTGGTTGCAATTCGGCTGGCGGTGGAATCCCACTATATCTGCAACGGCGTTTTTTGATTGCTTAATAGCGAATCCGTTTGGGACCTGCGCCGCCTCCTTCCTCAACTTCACGACCGGGGCGGGACGCACAGAGGCGGTGTGGAAGGAAGATTGGCTCCCGGCAGCCACGGGCGGAGGTCGGAGTTCACTCTTTGCCACGCCGGCGTTCCAGTCCGGGATTTCATCGTCAGTGTTGCAAGGACGCCGGGGTCTGCCGGACCTTTCCTGGAACGCGGCGGTGGATGGAGGGGTGCTGGTCTTCACCAGCTTCCCCGGCCTGCGTGTCGGCTGGCATATCGTCGGGGGGACCAGTGCCGCCTCGCCTCAGTTGGCCGCGCTCGTGGCGCTAGCGAACCAGCTGGCCAGCCAAGCAGGCAAGCAGCCAGTCGGGTACCTGAACCCGATCCTGTACACGCTGCCTACCCGTGACTTCAATGATATAGTTCCCCTGACCTTTGGCACCGGTGCGGGCGTCGTGACGCTCGACAGTAACCAGCAATTCGGCACCGGTGTTCCCGGCATGCCAACGACGACGGGATGGGATCTGACAACGGGATTTGGCACTCCGAAAGCGTACGATTTTGTGCACGATCTTGCAAACGCGCTGCCCTAGGAACTAGGCCCGCGCAGTCGAGGGCCACGACTAGCCAGGGCGTCGGAGAGATCTCCGGCGCTCTGGTCTTTCTAGCTCCCATTTCCTTTGCCCACGAGGGATCCATGTTGGAGGCTATTCCTGCCCGGCATTAGATGGGAGTAATTCGTTGGTCCGTATCATCGGCAGATACCACAGGAGGGTCAGAAGCGTTCCGAGGGCCGTAATGGCGAAGGCGAGGCCATAGGCCTGCGGGGGATAGTGGCCGGATGCATCGGCGGAAAACGTGCCGACGACGACGCCCATGAGCCATTGCAGCACGAAGGTGCCGCTGAGCCCGAAGACGTTGACCGCAGTCACCCCGCGGCCCGAGAGGGACGGGGGAAAGATGAAGCGAGTTTGGGCGAGCAGCATGGTACCGACCACGCCGCTCGCGCCGAACACGAAGTACACAGGACGGAGCCAGACCTGCGAAGGGATGAGCGCGAGTGCCCCCTGAGACAGGATGAAGACCGCTGCCGCGGCGATGATGACCCGAGCCACGCCCCAATGGCCCGCGAGTCGGCCCGATCCGATCGAGCCTACGACGACACCGAGAGCCATCCAGAGCAAGACCCCTCCAGCGGCAAGTGGCTCGAGCTTGGGCACGTCGTACAAGTACACCCCCGCCCACAAGCTTTGGGTCGCGAGCTGCGTCCCCGTCATGAAAAAGTTCAGGCCGACGATGCGCCAGAACCGGATGTCCGAGAACACCACGCCCAGGCCGCCTTCCTGATGCGCAGGCGACTCCGTCACTCCGGCCGGGCTGTTCCGTGTCCAGAGCATAATGGCTCCTGCGGAGGCGGCAATGACGACCGCGCCTGCTGCGAAGACCGCCCGCCACCCGACGGCGGCGTTGAGCGCACTCAGCGGTGTGGTACTCACGAGGGAGCCCACCGTGCCGACGCCGATGACGAGACCGGACGCCGTCGTATGCAAGTGTGGGGGATACCACCGGCTGAAGGCTTTCAGCGCTCCCATGAGAATGCCCGCTGTCCCAGCCCCCAGCAGAGCCCGCCCCGCGGCGAGTCCCGCAAACGACTGCGCGGAAGCGAACAGGACGCACCCCAGCGCGGCGAGCGCCATCACCGAGGAGGTGATAAAGCGTGGGCCGTAACGGTCCAAGCCGATTCCGACGGGAAGGAGCACCAGCGCGAATGCCGCGTAAAACAGGCTGGTCATCAAACCGAGGTCGGATGCACTCAGGGCGAATTCGCGCACGAGATCCGGAGCAATGACCGCGTTGGCCGTTCGGAAGAAGTATCCGACGAAATATGCGATTGCGAACAGACTGAAGATGTGGACACTCTTAGGCACGCCGTTCTCCCTACTGATCCTCGAGGCGACAGTTCCTTGTGTGAGGTCTGTGTGTGTCCGCGAAGGCTACGTGAGGACCCGTGCCCCATCGGCTGCGTCTGTGAAGAAGCACTTTCCCTCGCGATGCGTCCGCTGTGCGTACCCCGACGACACCGCGTCCAGGAACGCCTCAGACTGCGAGCGGTCCACCAGGGCTACCGCGGCTCCGCCGAAGCCGGCCCCCGTCATCCGCGCTGCCAGACACCCGGGCGCGTCTAGCGCCGCCTCTACCATGGCGTCCAGTTCCGGCCCGCTAACCTCGTAGTCATCGCGCAGACTGCGGTGCGACGCTGCGAAGACCTCCCGCAGCCCAGATACTTGCGCCCCTTCCATCAGCCGCGCAGTCTCGATGACCCGGGCGTTTTCGGTCACGACATGCCGCGCCCGCTGGCGCAGCGGCGTAGGCAGCTCCGCAATCTGGGGGAGGTCGTCGGGGCTCAGATCCCGCAGTGAAGAGATTTTCGCCCCCCGGTCCTGCAGGGCGCGCACTGCTTGTGCGCACTCCTCGCGACGCTGTGCGTACGCGGAGGCGGCCAGCGACCGCGCTACCCCCGTGTCGCAGACCGCGATCGCCAGATCCGTCCTCAGTGGAATGTGGTGCGTGTCCAGTGACCGGCAGTCCAAGAATAAGGCATGTCCCCGTCGGCAGAGGGTAGAGGCGAACTGGTCCATGATCCCGCTCGGTACTCCAACAAACTCGACCTCCGCCGCGTGGCAGAGGAGGGCCCGGTCGCGCGGCAGCAACGCGTGCCCGCTCGTCGCTTCGAGGACTAGGGCGGACGCGACTTGCAACGCCGCCGATGAACTGAGGCCCGCCCCGATCGGCAAGTCCCCACCGATCGCGGCATCGAAGCCGGTCAGGCGAATCCCCCGCGCCGCCAACTTCACCGCGACGCCCTGGGTGTACCGCGCCCAGAGAGGGAGGGTGGGGGATCCAGGGGTGATCGTCGGAATCTCGGGCCGGTCCGCGTACGCCGAACTAACCATGTGGATCTGATTCTCTCCGTTGGGACGTGCGGCGATCGCCACCTGCCGATCGATCGCCACCGGCAGCACGAGCCCATCGTTGTAGTCGGTGTGCTCGCCAATGAGGTTGACGCGTCCTGGGGCGCAGGCGAGCAGCGTCGGCTCACGCGAAAACTCCTTGATGAAGAGACCCCGTACTGATGCGTGCACAGCAGAGTCGCGATCCATGCGTGAGCTGTGGGCTTCTCGCTTCCCGGCCTGCGTCCTGCGATGCAGGGTCCGGTCTCCAGGATCAGAAATGGCAGTGCGGGAGGCGGATCACACGGGATGCCTACGCGGATTTTTAGCTTCGGGCTGTGGACAGTGATGAACGCAGGCGCGGATCCTTTTGGGGTTCCCACGCGGGCGCCGCTGGACGCGCTGCACGCAATCAGCGGGCTCGCCGCGCACGGTGTGGGGGCCTTTGAGCTCCACGCCGAGGACCTGATTCCCCCAGGCAGCGGTCGGGCCGAGCGCGATCGGCTGATTCGGGAGGCACGCGCCAGGATGGCAGATACTGGCATCGTCTGTGATGCCTGCGGGTCCTCCCTGTTCACCGAGCCTGTCTTTAAGGACGGCGCGTTCGTTTCCAATGACGCGCGTGTACGCTCTCTGGCCCTGGCCCGATACAAAGACGCGATCGACGTGGGGGATTTCCTGGGAGCCCCACTGTTTAATATCTGGGGCGGTCGCGATGGATCCGAGGTCGAGGCGAGCCGCTCCCCGATCGAGGCCCTCAAGCGCCTCCGGGACGCGTTCAACGACCTGGCTGACTACATTGCGCGGCAAGGGTACGCCATGCGGCTGTCCATCGAACCCAAACCCAACGAGCCGCGCGGCGACCTCTATATCTCCACCGTGGGCCATGCCCTGGGATTTATTGCCACGTTAGAACACCCAGACCGTGTCGGCGTCGTTTCCGGAGCTGGCTCACGCCGCCCTGGCTGGGCTCAACCCTGCTCACGAAGTCGCCCATGCGCTGTACGCCGGCAAGCTCTTCGGTCTTCATCTCAACGCTCAGCGCCCTCTGCGCTTTGACCAAGATCTGCGGTTCGGGGGGGCGGGGCTAAAGGACAGCTTCTTCGTCGTCAAACTGCTGGAAGACGAAAACTGGCCGCTCCCGCGCACGTTCGATGCGCACCCGTACCGCACGACCGACGAACAGGGAGTGTGGAGTTTCGTCCAAGGGTGCATTCGCGCCTACGAAGTGTTGGCGGACAAGGTGGCCCAGTTCAACGCGGATGCGGAGGTCCGCGCTCTGCTCGCGGAGATCCGAGGGTGGGACCGCACGGCGGAGACAGGACCCGCATCCCCCCCTCGCGTGTTTGCCTATGAGCGACTGGACCATCTTGTCTTTGAGATTCTGACGGGCACGCGGTCCCGCTAGCTTTCGCGGTGCAGAGAAGAGCGGGTGTCTACAGGCGCGCGTGGCGGAGATGGGGGTCCAGCAGGTCACGGATCCCATCTCCCAGCAAGTTGAACCCCAAGACCGTCAGGGCGATCGCGAGTCCCGGCAGGGTTGACATCCACCATTGGTCTACGAGGTAGTTGCGCCCATCGCTGACCATCGCCCCCCACTCGGGGGTCGGGGGCTGGGCCCCCAATCCCAAGAATCCCAGGCCCGCCGCGGTCAGGATGATCGTCCCCATGCGCAGGGTCAATTGCACGATGACGACCGACAGCGCGGATGGCAGGATGTGCCGCACGATGACGCGGGGATCTCGTGCTCCCATTGCCCGTGCCGCTTCCACGAAGTCCTGGTGCTTGATGCGCAACGCCTCGGCGCGGGCCAATCGCGCCGACGGCGTCCAGGTCACCAGGGAAATGGCCAGGATAGCGTTCGTGAGGTTTGGCCCAAGCGCTGCGGCGAAGGCCATGGCCAGGACGAGGCTGGGGAATGCCAGGAACATGTCGGTCAGGCGACTGATCACTTCATCGATGCGTCCCCCAAAGTATCCAGCCAGCGTCCCTAACATGGAGCCGGTCACTCCGCTAATCAGCGAAACAATCAGGATGATCTGCATCGCGATGCGCGACCCATAGACGACGCGGCTGAAGATGTCCCGACCGAATTGATCGGTGCCGAACCAGTGGCCCGCCCCGGGGGGTCGCAGCCGGACCGCAAAGTTCTGCTCGAGCGGATCGTGGGTTGCGATCAGTGGTCCTGCGACGACGACCACCAACAGCAGACCGATCAGTACGGTTCCGGTCACTGACAACGGGGAGCGCCGCCACGAGAGATACGCCCGCCACACCTCCGTGCGTCGCACGGGACGGGGCCCGCCAGGGGCGCTCGCGCTAGAAGCGGATCTTGGGGTCGAGAAACGCATAGGCGATATCCACGATGAGATTAGCCACGCTGAAGACCACTGCGATGTAGAGGGTCCCGCCCATCACCGCCGGATAGTCCAATGCGAGGAACCCAGTGGTGATGTACCGTCCCAGCCCCGGCCACGCAAAGATCGTCTCGGTGAGGACGGAGCCTTCCAGCAGCCCGCCGAACACTAACCCGACGACGGTCACCGTCGGAATCAGCGCGTTCCGGAGCGCATGGCGAAGGATCACCACGCGCGGGCGCAACCCCTTGGCCTGAGCGGTGCGAATGTATTCCTGGTGCAGCACATCCAACATGCTGGAGCGGCAGATCCGGGCAATCGTGGCTGTGGCGAGATAGCCGAGCACGAAGGCCGGCATGACGAGGTGGGCCAGGGCATTGCGGAAGGCCTCCCAGTTGCAGCCCAGGAGGCTGTCGAAGAGCAGAAAGCCGGTGCGGGAGGGAGGCGGGATGAGTGTCAGGTCCAATCGTCCCGGACCAGGCAGCCATCCTAGGCGGTAGTAGAAGAGCAGCAGAAACACCAGCCCCGTCCAAAACACAGGCATCGACACCCCGACGATGGAGAAAATCCGGGCCCCATGGTCGGGGGGACGGTTACGAGTCACGGCGGAGATCACCCCAAGCGGAACGCCGAGGATGATGGCGAGACCAATAGCGGTTAGGGTGAGTTCCAGGGTGGCCGGGAAGAATTGGCCGATATCCCGAGACACTGGCCGTCCCGTCCGCAGCGACCGACCCAAATCTCCCCGCACGGCAGCCCCAAGGTAGGTGATGAATTGCACGTGCAGGGGCTGATCCAAGCCCAGCTGGTGACGCAGCGCATCAACTCGTTCCGCGGGGGCATTCCCGCCGAGAATGGCTCCCACGGGATCGGCCGGGATCACATGCGAGACGACGAAAGTGATGATGAGGACGCCGAAGAGGACCCCCACCATTAACAAGAGGCGTCGGGCGATGTAGGCGGCAAGATTCACCTGGCTGTCCTCCAAATGCGAGGAGACGGAAGGGAGGTCCTCACCCCACCGTCTCCTGCCGCGTCGTTCCAGGCAGCGCCGTCCAGGCTATTCGCGCACCTTCGAGACCTTTGTGAAATCGAAGTGCATCGTGCCGAGGGCGGCCGCGTCCGCGTATCCTTTGACCCACGTCCGGACTACCCAGGTGTCCGTGGGCTGGTAGATGATAGCGAACGCCCCCTTGTGGAGCACCAGGTCCGTCAGCTGACGGTATAACGCCACGCGTTTGTCGGCATCCCGTTCCAGCATCGCCCTCTTGGTCAGCTCGGTGGCGTCCTTGTCCATCCACGCGTTGCGCCAGGCGAGTTGCTTCACCGTGCCGTCAGCAAACGGCTTGGCGAGCGCGTCGGGATCGGGATAGTCCACGCCCCACGAGGCTAGGATCATCTGCAGACCTTGCTCGCGGAACTTCTGGTACATCACCCCGGAGGCCATCAGGACGATCTTGACCTTGATCCCGACCTTCGCCAAGTTGCTCTGAATCAGCTGCGCAATGTCTGGGCGCGTGGGGTGAGGGGAACTCGTCGTCAGCTCCACTTCAAACCCGTTGGGGTATCCCGCCTCAGCCAGCAGCTGTTTGGCTTTGGTCAGGTCTTGCGTGAACGGCCGGGACGGATTGTACCCCAGGTATCCCGTGGGGATAAACGTCTGCAGGGGAATCGCTTCCCCGCGCAACACGTCTCGCAAGATGGCATCGTAGTCGATCGCCCACCGGATCGCTTCTCGCACCTTGTCCTTAGAAAGGGGTTCATATTTCACATTCATCCCCACGTACGCGATGCCATGGGCGGGGATCTGGACGATGTCCACGCCGGGGGTCTTCTGCTTGCGGATCTCCTCGCGCATTTGCGGCGACATGTTCCAGGCCACGTCGATGTCGCCTTTCTCCACCGCGAGGCGCTGTGCCGTCGACTCGGGGATGTCACGGACCATAATCCGTTTGACGGGGGGAATTCCTCGCCAGTAGGTGGGATTGGCGACGAGGTCCACGACCTCGTTCCGCTCCCAGCGGATCAGGGTGTAGGGTCCCGACCCCGCGCTATGATCCTTCAGCCAGTCGCTGCCCAGGTCGCCTTCAGTGATGTGTTGCTGCACGAGGTCGGGATCCACGACCCCGGTGATCGGGAAGGCTAAGACGGACAGCACCAGGTTGGGGGCGAAGGCATCTGCGAGCACCAGTTGCACGGTGTAATCGTCGAGGGCGCGGATCGTCTGGTCCGCGTTGTCTTTCGTGAACCCCAGCTGCTCCAGCAACCACGCCGGGGTCTTGGCCAGCCGCACCGCGCGGCGCAGGGAGTAGACGACGGCTGCGGCGTTCACGGCGCGTCCGCTAGGAAAGCGCATCCCCTGACGGATGGTGAATGTCCAGGTCTTGCCATCAGCACTGGCGGCCCACGTTTGGGCGACCTTGGGAACGATCTGAATCGTTCCCTTGACCATCTCCATGTCGACCAACTTGTCGTAGAGCTGGTCCACGATTACCGCCCCCTCGACTTCGTAGACCACGCCAGGATCGAGGGTGATTAGGATAGAGGTGTTCATCCCGACGATAAGGGTGTTCACATCGACGCGAGCACCCAGAGTCGGTGGGGCACTCACGCCCAACAAGCTCATGACGATGCCGACTGCCACTACGCGTCCGGGGATGCCGCTCATGGCTTTCCCTCCTCAGGATCTTGCCGATTCCATTCCCGCCCTACCCGGCCGATGCCTTCAACGTTCTCGCGAATAGACCGCGCATGAGGACCGACCCGGCCAGACGTCCTTCTTGCATCGTCGGGGGTCTTGGTGTGGTAGGAGTTCGGAGATCATCCGCGAGCAATCTCGGCCCTGCGGCCATTCCGCCGAAATAGTCATCCTGTCACGAAGAGGCCCCAATGCAGACCCAAGTGAGGTCACACCGTCACGAACTGCAGGTAAGGAGTCGGGGAGTCAGGACTGCCGGTATGCTGGCTGCGCATTCACGAGACGCTCGCGCAAGTGCGTCACGGCGGATCTGGCGGGAAGTCACATCTCCAAACTCAGAGACCAGCGTACCTCTAAGACAGATCTGACAAGCGAGGCCCGGATTACAACCGCCACCAGACCAGAACTGCGTGTTCCTCTAAGGTTGCGCGCGCTTGCGTAAGGCGTCCTCAGCTTCTAGGGCGATCACCAGCTGGTCGGCCGCGTCGGTCTTCGCGCCGTGGCGCAGTAAGGTCTCTCCAAGATCACGGGCGGCCTGGGCGATTCGCGCATGCGCTCCGTGCACCCGAAAGATAGCGAGCGCTTCTGCCATCAGTTCCTTGGCCCGGTCCGGGCGGCCATGCATAGCGCATGCAGTCGCAAGCACCGTTTTCGCCTCGGCACACTCCATTGCGTCCGGAGCGTTATCGGCCGCTGATATCGCCTGCTCGGCCAGCGCCTCTGCGTCGTCACGGCGGCCGGTGGCGAGGTGTACCCTGGCCATCTCCGTAAGGGTCGCGGCGCGTACGATCTTCATGTCCATGCGCTCCGTCAGCCGAAGAGCGTGGGCGAGATGACGCAGCGCGTCACTGTAGCGCCGCTGCTCAAAGAGCAGCTGACCAATATTGTGGAGGACACGGGCTAAGTCCGGCAATTCCTCGGTCGCCTCGAATGCTTCCCTGGCCTGATTCAAGCACCCCGTTGCACGATCCAGGTCCCCCAGCCGTCGGTAGGCTAAGCCCAAGCCCCACAACGCACGCCCTCGGAGCACAGGATCCTGACGCGTGGCCTGAGCGTCTGCGGCCTCCGCATATCGCTTGATGGCGAGATCGTGCCGACCTTGGTAAACCAAAGCAGTGCCGAGGAAGATGAGTGCGTCAGAGCGTGCGGGATCGCGGCTAGCCTTTGCTTGGCGAAGCGTCGCGAGTGCCTGTTCAAAAGTTTTGACTGCCTCGTCGAGTTCTCGTCGGATAAGCTGCACCCGCCCCTTCAAGACGAGCCCTCTGCCGGTGCGCCATCGATCCTCCGCGGAGGTGCACCGTTGCAAGCCCTCACTGATCTTCCGACTGGCTAGGTCGTAGTCGCGGCGTTCCAGTGCTAGCTGCGCTTCCTGTAGGGTGACCTCACGCAGCGGTTCGTCCAAGCCGTATGATTCCCCCACGAAGCGTGCGGCGCCGTGCAGTTTGGACGCGAGGTCCAGGCGGCGTTTTCGCATCGCGTCCGCACTCAGCACCAGCAGATCTACGGCGGCGTGATCTGGCAGATGCCCCTCGGATCCCAAGAGGGCGTCGACAGATGTCCCGAGCCGACGAGCGAGTTCCGTCAACGTGTCGACGGAAGGTTTGGCCACGCCGCGCTCGAGCAAGCTGATGAAGCTCTTCGTGAGTCTCCCGTTTGCTAGTTGCTCCTGCGTGAGACCACGGTTTTGACGCAGTTGACGGATGCGCTCTCCGAGCCCCATGAGACCTCCTAAAGTCTGAGTCATGTCGTGCTCGACTGGTCTTCATGGACGAATTTGACAGGTCCTGCTGATATCCTTGCCCCGGAAGGGTAGAGCGCCGGCCCGAGCGCAGGATGAGCCGGCCGGCGCCCCACCTCTCGGGTCAACCGACTTAGTCCCCGCCGGGGCCGACATCGCCCGCGGTCTGGGTAGGATGGACCTGATTGCCTATGCCATTCGGGACAACCAACGTCGTTGCCCACACAAGAACCGAGAGTGCCGCTACCATCATGAGCTTACGCATCGTAATCCCCCTTGCGTGTTTTCCGGGACAACCCGGTCACGCCGGATTGCCTGCCGGTGTTGGTGCATCCCCGCGCTCGCGAAGCGCTTTCGCGAAAGGGTAATG
>WNFE01001598.1_pt1 | contig 24978 bp, 23 predicted proteins | sample 5400451 | NCBI WGS metagenome assembly WNFE01 (sample SAMN13153344, study PRJNA577476) | soil metagenome | isolation source: 200 cm saprolite under Douglas fir tree site 2 hole 2 | place: USA:California | collected 2015-04-18
GCCTTCCTTACGAGCGCACATTAAATAGCGGCGTCACCCTCAGCGACGGCAAAGAGGCCGGGCAGCAGGATGGGACGGATGTGGTCTATGTCACGCCCGGATATTTCGGCACATTGCAGATGCCTTTGCTTGCCGGCCGTGTCTTTACCGATGCCGACGGCCCAAACGCGCAGCACGTGGCAGTGGTGAACCAAGCTTTCGCTCGCAAGTTCTACGGCGGAACCGATCCCGTGGGCCGCTATATCGACAAAGACACACTCATCGTGGGCGAGGTCGCCGATGTCTCCGTTTCTTCTGGTCTGTATGAGGGCGCTCCGCTCATGAGCGAGCAGGGGATGTACATTCCTGCCGCACAATTGAAGTCACAGGAACTCTCGCTTGTGCATGTATGGTTTCAACCGGACTGGGTTGTCCGCACTGCCGGTCCCATGGAGGGATTGACGGACCAGATGCAACGCGCGCTAGCCAGTGTCGATCCCAACCTGCCCTTCTCCGGCTTCTACAGCATGCGCGACCTGCTCGCGAAAACTCTGGCGACACAGCGGGTCGAAGTCGCGCTGTTAGGCGCAATGGCGGCACTAGCTCTGCTGCTGAGCGCACTCGGTATTTTCGCCCTCGTTGCCAACATGGTCGCCCAGCGGACGCGGGAGATTGGCATCCGCATGGCCCTGGGCTCGACCGTTGGTCAGGCAATGGTGCAGATCGGCCGCTCCGGTGCGGGCGCCTCAGTGCTGGGCCTCTTTCTGGGACTAGTTCTTTGCGCGGGAGCACTGCGAGTGATGCGTAGCGTGCTCTATGGCGTCGGCGTCTACGATGTACCAACCCTGACCACCGTAGTTCTCACGCTGGTGTTGGTAACGCTTCTGGCGACAACCCTGCCAACTCTGCGAATTGCAAAGATCGACCCAGCCAATACATTACGTGAGGAATAGAACGGTTCTAAACTACGCTTAAACAAAGTAACCATTGGGGTGGCCACCAAAGGTCTGAGTGGTCGGCCACCCAGAAGTAATCGTCGCAAACCGTGCTCCAAGCCATCGTCGGCGACTTCCATGGGGCTGCGGTCACGCTCTTCGAACCGCTCACCGTTCTCCGGGTCTTCTCTTCTCCGCCGTGTTCCTGAGCTAGGGACATTTCTTTCTTTCTCTCCCCGATTTTCTTTGCGCTCACCGCTCGGGTAATTCCTCTCCGCTCCGGCCTACGCGTCTTCTGCTTTCACGGCTCCTCGCCAGACAGCATGGGTCCCTCCCATAAAGCAGACGCTAGCCTGCGACTCCACGCCCCCTCGCTCTCTCTCGTGCCCCCAAAAAAAACGGGGCAGAAAGAAAGGTAAAACAAAATGTCCTATCTATATGTTAAGTGGAATAGGTTTTCGAACTGATTCGCTCGCCGACGGTTGAGTCATTAGAGCATGGTTTGAGTCTCGCTGGCCACTCCCGGAACGAAGGCCTGCGCCGCCACAGGCGGCGCGTTTAGGCCTGAGTGGAGGGAGGGGCCAGCGAACCGGAGACGGATCGAGCGTCATTGGCAACGAGGGAAAAAAGAATCGAATTCATTCCCATGACAGTGTCCCGCTTCTCGAGATGGAACCCTAACTTTTCCAGTATCCGAATCGAAGGATAGTTTTCAGGGTGAACGAGCGCGGTTAGTCTGTCGAGGTGGAAATCATGGAATGCCGCGTGAACCCAGGCGGACGCTGCTTCTGTCGCCAGCCCTTTGCCCCAATAGCGTTGGACAAGTCGGAAGCCGAGGTCGATGCAAGCGTATTCCCGCAGCTCAAGCAGTCCCGAATCCCCAATTGCACAACCCAAGCGACGATCCAAGATGATCCACTTGCTGAAGCCGTGTGTAGTCTGGTGTTCCTGATAGTTACTTAGCCGGGCCTTCGTTTGGTCAAGGGAAGTATCTGGACCAGTAGGGGTAAAGCGCATGACGATCGGGTCACCGAACCAAGCGAACGCCGCCTCAACGTCGCTTGACTCGAACGGACGCAAAATGAGTCGGCTGGTCTCAATTGTGGCACGCACCGATCACTCCCCCATGCGACGTCCGAGCTAATTCTGCATTAAACTTTCTCTCAACGTACGCGTCAAGATGTCGGTGGGTACAATCTAATCGGATGCCAGGAGTTTTTTCGTGAACACAGCTATATCTGCTGTTCTTACTCTTGTGCTGATGACCGCTGGCACGGAGCCAACGGTGCAGAGGGCCAATCCTTCGGTTTCGTCGTTGTCAAGACCAAGCAATGCCGCCGCAGAAATTGGAAAATTCATGCAAGAGCTATACCGACGCGGGCAGTTCAACGGAGCCGTGCTTGTGGCGGATCGGCAAGGCATTGTTTATCGGGGTGGCTTCGGTGTCGCGAATCGAGCCTCAAATACAGCTTTCACGCCGGACACGCCATCTTGCTTAGCCTCATTGTCGAAACCTTTGACGGCTCTAGCAGTGATGATGCTGGCCAAAGATGGCTTCATCAAGTATGACAACCACATTGGATGCTCTCGGCCCTCACGCCACACCGATCTTCCTGATTCAGTCGGGTGGCCTTTGGCATTCTGCCGGCTGCGCTCTTTGCATTACTTCCGAGTTGTCCGTTCGGGAGTGGCAGCCGATCATAAGTGAAGAGCGAGTGATACTTGCAGATTTTGTTAAGCGCCGTCGCGCGTAAACTTTCTCGCGCCACACAAACCGTGACACTTGCACCTGCGGCTCGGTCCGGCATGCGCCTTCTTCGTCGCTCCGCTCCGGTTCCCCTGTTCCGAGTCCCTGCTCCCGCTGCGCCTCTGAGTCGGCGCTGCCCACGAGCATGCGCCGCAGGGCCGCTCACGCGGAGCAATAGCGAACCAGACAGGGCGGATCGGTGAGGACAAAGCGATTTTCGGTGTGGCCGGAAATCCGGACGGAAAAAGAAAAATCACACAAGGGCCGGCCGACTCCAGCAGTATTACCGGGTTTCGCCGACTTCTAGCCTTTAAATGGGAGTCGCGGACGAGATCTTTTTCGGACCATTGATTTCACCCGAGTGTCGCTGCCGGCCTTGTCCCCACTGCCGGCAGAACATCCACGACACATTGAAATACACGAAGCCGCACGGGCGCGCGGCAGCTTTGCCGCCTGCCATCCGGGAGGCCGGTCATGAGAACGCGATCCGCTTGCCGTTGTCTTCTCTGTCAGCTCGAAGTTCACCTCGGACAGCAACTGCACGAACTTGGGCACGTCAAAAGTTATTCCGAAGTCGCGCAGTCGAGCTTGCTGCTGTCCGGGTTTCCGAACGCTTTTGCGTTGACCGCGCATCTGCGCTCTTGCCGGAGCAACGGTAGCGGAAGCCATCCCGCGGACGCCGTTCTCCTCGAACTTCTTCACCTTCGGCAGACGCTCAAGACCGACGCACTTCTTCGCGATATTCTTCTGCTCGCCTTCATTCCTGTTCTCCACTCCACCTCGCGACAGATCGCCAAGCAGTACCAATCGGTTCCGTGCGACGATACCGCGCAGCACCTGGTGGCGACGTTTCTTGAAGCGCTCGACTCCACCATGCTGCACGGCCGCAATTCCCACTTAGCCTTCGCCCTCTCCCGCATGGTGCGGCGCAACGTATTCGACTGGGCCAAACGGGAGTCCCGCACCCCGGGCTGCGCGGAACGCGACGACCCTCTCTCCGAACCCGCTTCTCCGTTGGGAATTCCGGAGCCGCTTGAGAGGGCAGCCCTCTTGCGACACTTCCTCTTTCGCTGTGAGCGGCAGGGCCTGCTCACCGGGGCGGACCTCGAACTCCTCGTTCACATTAAGCTCGAAGGAAGCCGCAGTGAACCGGGCCAAACTTCGGTGGTCTACTCGAACGCACTCCGCCAGAAAATGAAACGTCTCCTCCGCAAACTCCGCGACGCCGCACGATTGCCATCCACTGCGGTGCAACAGCGGGCCCCCCTGGAACCAACATGACACCTTGACTCGTTCGGCGCTTGGCGGCAGAAAAATATTTTTCTGTGTGCGACACATTTTGCCCCGCGTTTTGCTGATTAGTTATATAGGGGGAAGTTTTTCGCCAAACACTCTCAGCAGCAACCGGCGCCATCTGCAGCCGTGGCGCTCCTTGTTTCGGGACTCCTGCCTATTTTCCCTTCACCGGAATCAGGAGGAACGCTGGTTAGCCTGGGTCTGTCTTGGAGATGGGCGGAAACTTCCCCACACCTCGCACTGCCTGGAGTCCCTTCCATGAAACGATTCTTTGCCCACAGTCTTTCGGTTTTTCGCCTGACGCTCCGATTTCTCGCCATAGTTTCTACTTTTGCGTTGGCGGCTCCCGCCTTCGCGCAGGCGAACTCGCCGTGGGAGAATGCCGTCAACGTCCTGCAACAAGCCTTCACCAGCACCATCGCCCGCGGGCTGTCGCTAGTGGCCATCGTCGTTTCGGGCTTGACCTTCGCCTTCGGTGAGGGCGGATCAAAACGCGTACTCGCGGGCGTCCTCTTCGGTGTCGGCATGGCCATCGCCGCCGTCAACTTTCTCGCTTGGCTCTTCCCTGGCTGAAACTTCGTTTGGAGCAAAAAACATGAACGGCCGACGCGTCAACCTCGTGCACAGATCGCTGTCTCGCCCGCTCACCATCCTGGGCGCGGAACGGAAGCTCTTCTTCTTTGCCATGTGTGTCGGCGCTGGCACGTTCAATCTCCTCGGAAGCCTGTTCGGAGGGTTGCTGATGTTTCTGCTGCTCTATGTCGTGGCGCGCTGGGCCACGAAAACCGATCCGCAGATCTTGAAGCTGCTTTTGGCTTCCGCGAAATCGCGTAGCCAATACGATCCAGCAAAATTCAGTCCCATTACGGTCCACAGGGTCAACCATGCTTAGGCTCGCCCGCATCGTTAAAAACTATGAGGAAGCCGGAGCTCTAAACGGCCAAATAAATCTTTACGGCTTTTTGAGCGATCAGGTCTTTCTCACCAAGAGCGGAGAGCTCGGCGTCATCCTCGAAGTTCGCGGCGTGGATTATGAGTGCCTCGACGGCGCTTCGATCGACGCGCTTAGCAAACGCCTGGAGTCCGCATTCCGGCTGTTCGATGAGAACTACCGCATCTACCAATACCTGTTCAAGCGAAACAATCCGGGTATTCCGTACAAACTCTATGGAAACGCCATCGTCGATGCCGCAATCCTCAATCGCATCCGCTACCTCGAATCGAAATCCGACAAACTGTTTTCGTTGTCTCTTTACTACGTCGTGCTTTTTGCGGGCTCGCGTAGCGCACGGACCATCACCAGCCTACTGGCCGAAATCCCCGAGAGGCCGCTCGAAGCTTTTAGTGAACTACGCGCCCGGTTTTCGACACAAAAACAGATCGTGTTCGAAGACAGAGAACTTTCCCGAGCCGAATCTATTTTGCTGCAAAAGACGCGCAGCTTCCTTCTCCAGGTTCAGGATTTTGTCTGCGTGCGCATGGTGGACAAACAAGATGCCTTTCGCGTGCTCACGCAAATTCTGAATTTCGCGCCCCAGAAGATCGAACACGCTCGTCTGAAGCACGACACCTTCCTTGATTACTACGTCTGCGGTTCGCATCTTGAATGCCATCGCGGACATCTTCGCGTCGACGACTATTACGTAAAGGTTTTCACCTTGAAGGAACCGTCCGCGCAGAGTTTTCCCCTGATGCTGAAACGCCTGCTCGAAGTGCAAGCCAACTTCTATGTCGTCACTGAATGGAAAAAGGAAGATGCCGGCAAGACCCGACGCGTCATCCAGGCCAAACGGCGTCACTTCCATAACACCAAGCGGAGTTTTTTCAGCCAAGTCAATTTGCATGATGCAGCGCCACAAGACGTGCTGCTCGATGATGCAAAGGAATCCCAGGTACGGGAACTTGGCGAAGGCATCAAGGAGATCGAGCTGCACGGGAATTATTTTGGTCAGTTCTCTCTCACCGCGGTTGTTTATGACCTGGACCTGGCTGCGGTCGACCGGGCCTCTGCGGAATTCTACAAAGTCTTCAGTGTCCATGACGCGCAACTCTACGAGGAACGCTACAACCTGCTGAATGCCTTTCTCGCGGCCGTGCCGGGAAATCACGCCTTCAACCTTCGCTATCTCTATCTCCTAAATACCAACTACGCCGACTATTCTTTTCTGTTTACGCTCGACTCGGGGCACCCGCGCAACGCTCACCTGCGGCAGGAATATCTCGCGGTTCTTGAAACCAATCACGGGACACCTTACTTCTTCAACCTGCACCACCGCGACGTTGCGCATTCGCTGGTTCTTGGTCGCACCGGAGTGGGTAAGTCCTTTTTATTGAATTTTCTCATCACCAATCTCCAGAAGTACGCGCCCCACACCTTCATCTTTGATCTCGGCGGAAGTTTTGAAAGCCTTAGCAAGCTCTTTCACGGTTCCTACGTCAGCGTAGGTGTTGAGTCCCGCGGCTTCTCGATCAATCCGTTCGCACTCCCTCCCACCAAAGAAAATGTCGATTTTTTGACGCTGTTTGTGAAGGTCCTGGCAGGAAATGCCAAATTCGACCCGGCAACCGAGCGCGAAATCTACCAGCAAATCGAGAACCTCTACACCGTGGACGCGGAACTGCGCACGCTCGGTGTCCTCGCGAACACGCTGCCGCACACACTGTCTGAGCACCTTGCGAAATGGACCCGTGGAGGCCAATTCGGATGCCTCTTCGACAACCCCGCAGACACCATCTCCTTTTCCACCTTCCAGTGTTTCGATTTCCAGAAGATGAGCCAGTATCCGGAGATTCTGGAGCCGTTGCTCTTCTACATCCTGCATCGCGCGAACGAAGTCATTCGTGACCAAGCGATCTCATCGGTCTTCAAAGCCTTCTTCATCGATGAAGCTTGGGTGTTCTTGCGCAACGCCAGCATCCAGAAATACGTAACAGAAGCGCTCAAAACATGGCGCAAACACAACGCCGCCATGATTCTCTCGACGCAGTCGGTCGACGAGCTGCGCCGTTCCGACCTCCTCGACGTCATCCTCGAGAGCTGCGTCACGAAAATCTTTCTTGCCAATCCCGACATGGATCGTGAGTTGTACCGCCGGCACTTCCACCTGAACGAACAGGAAGTCGAATTGATTGCGGGGCTCATTCCCAAACAACAATTCCTTTTGAAAACCCCGGAGTTGGCCAAGGTCGCAAACCTCACCGTCGATCGAAAAAGCTACTGGCTCTACACCAATGACCCCTACGACAACCGCAAACGCCAGGAAGCGTTTGAAAAGCACGGCTTCGAAAAAGGCCTTGAAGCGTTAGCGGAGGTTCAGTCGTGATGCTGGTGCTGTTGTTTGTGGGACTCCTCACCGTGCTGGTTTCCTGCCAGTCGATCCTGGCGGTGACGGGGATTCCCCATGGCGCAGGGAACTTGTTCTGGGATGTTCTGTCTCCTGTAGCGCTCGCCGCTTTCGTGACTTTTTTGCTCCTGGTACTGCGCTCGATTGTCCTCGGCCGCTACCAGGATTCCCGGTAGCACCCACTTTCAACCTTGGAGAAAAAAATGATTCCCATCGCTTTTCCCCGAAAGAGTCTTTTCACGCTAGTTGCTTGCCTGGTGCTGGCCTTGCTCTCGCTCGGCTGGGCAATTTCCGCTACGACAAGCGAAGGCGCGCGGGTCGTTAGCTACTCGCGCGAGGACATTATCCCGGTACGGGCCAAGCTCCGGTTCTCGACGCTCATCGTTCTCCCCGACAACGAGGAGATCCTCGACTTCACCACGGGCGATAAAGAGTTCTGGATCGTGAACGGCGCACACAATCTGTGCTACATCCATCCCGCACAAGCCGGCATCCGCAGCAATCTCAATCTCATCACGGCAAGCGGCAACGTATATTCGTTTTTTTTGACCGAAATCAGCGGCGAGTCTGGCGCTCAGCCGGATCTCAAGCTCTTTGTTCAACCGAAAGAAACTTCCGGAAGTACCAGCCTCGCGGGCTATGTCCGCGCCGGGGAAGCCGAAGCCTATCGCAAAGAGCTAGAACGCCTGCGCGTGCAAACCGATGAGCAAGTGCAAAGCGCGCGTTCTCAGGCCAGCGAACAGGTCAACCGGTTCCGCTCTGAATATGCCGCGAAGCTTCGCTTCGACTACCTGCTCGACAAAAAGAGTGCGAGCGAACCGTTTCTGGTGTCAGCCATCTACCACGACGACCGCTTCACCTACATCCGCTGCGACGCCCGCGAAAAACCCGTGCTCTATGAAGTAAAAGACGGCAAAGCGAATCTCATCAACTTCCAACTCGAAAACGGCGTGTACATCGCTCCCGAAATCATCGACGCGGGCTACCTGGTCGTCGGCAGGAAGAAGATCACGTTCTCCCGCCGCACGGCTGCGAACTAAGGAGTTCTATCGTGAACGAACCGATCGAAGACAAAGCGCCGAAGCCGCCCGGTCTTCTGCCCAAACACGTCCAATCCTGGCTGATCGTCGGCCTCGCCGTACTTATGGTGCTCATCATGTGGCTGACTGGTTCGAAAAAACCGCGAGCCACTTCGCAAGCGGGCGCGCCTGCCCTGATTCCGCCTCCGCTTGTCGAGGTCAATGAAGGCAAGATTGCGGAACTCCAGAACCGCATCGAGCAGCTGCAGCGTGAACAACTCGTCGCCCAGAATGCGCTCACGCAACAAACCCGCGTTTTGGCGGCCGGTGCCGGTGAGACCGGTCCCGCTGTTGCGCCCGGCACAGCGCCAGCCACTGAGCGTGTCGAAGACCCTATCGAAGCTGAGCGCAAGAAGCGCGGCTATCTTTCGCTCTTCGCCTCGAACGTCGCCTTGAGCTATCGCAAGAATCCAGAAGTCAGCTCGCACAGCACCGCCGAAGCGACCTCCACGAACTCCGAGTCGGGCATCCCCGGTGCTCTTCCTCCACAAATCGAAGCCGCATCGCTCGCGCAAGTCTTAAAAGCGATGCAGCTTCCTGGGTCCCCTGTTGTGCCCCCGCAAATCCTTCCGCCCTCTTCCTCTCGTCCGAGCGCCACCGCGAGTCCCGCGGAACCCGAACCGGAGAAAAAGGAGGTGATCCACCCTGCGGCCGCGTCCGGCGCTCGGGCGACGGCCACGGGGAAATCCTACGTTCTCTTTGAAGGAACGATTCTCGAAACCGTCCTCGTCAATCGCCTCGACGGAGCCTTTACCGGCCCCATCGAGTGTCTCGTGACGACCGACATCTACTCCCATGACCGCCAACAGCTGCTCATCCCGGCAGGCACGCGGCTCCTCGGTGAAACCCGCAAAGTCGAAGCTTTTGCGACCACGCGGCTTGCCGTCGTCTTTCACCGCCTGATCATGCCTGACGGCTATTCCGCGAGTCTTGACCAGTTCAAGGGACTCAATCAGGCCGGCGACACCGGGCTCCGCGACAAGGTCAACAATCACTACGCACGGATTTTCGGCGCTTCGCTCGCCATCGGCGCGCTCGGCGCCGTAGCCGAAGCGGGAACCGGCAGCGTGTTTACCCAATCCGGAGCTGACCGCCTGCGTGAAGGCTTTGCCGTGAGTGCCGCCGAATCCTCCGCGCAAATCCTCGACAAGTTTCTGAATATCCTGCCCACCATCACCATCCGCGAAGGCCATCGCGTGAAGGTCTACCTTGCGGGCGATCTCAGCCTGCCCGCGTACGCAAATCACAACATGCCCTCAGACCTCTGAGGCCTAGGAGGAAAAAAATATGAAGAGAAAGGTTCTTGTTTTACTGCTGTTCGTGGGCCTGGCGGTTGGCACCGCATCGGCCCAGTTCGGCGGCGTCGTTTACGATCCCACGAACTATCACAACGCCCTGCTGCGCTATTTCCAATTGCAGCAGCACCTGGTCCAGCTTCAGCAAACCTATGCGAAAGTCCTTTCTCACTACAACCTGGCCCTACAAATGGCACGAAATATCGAGAACATGCCTGCGCGCTATCGCGCGATGTTTTCACAATGGAGAAACGGCTCCGCGCGCAACACCTATGGCAATACCGCCGGCTGGATTACCGGGATCAACACCGGGGCCGTCGGCAGTGGTTATCAGCAGGCCACCACGCAACTCTCGCTTTACGACGGCGGCCATCTTTCCTCGATGGACGCTCTGGAGCGCTCTCGCGTCCAGTCACAATACGCTTCGGTCGAGCTTGCGGACGGAGCCAACGCCGCGGCCATGGCCACGATCGGTTCCATCCGCGGCAGCGCATGGAACGTCGAAAGGCAAATGGGCAACCTCGAGAACGACTCGCTCTCGAGTGATCCGGGTCTCAACAGCGAAGTCTCCGTCCTGAACAAGATCAACGCTGCGAATGTTCTGACCCTCAGGTCGGTTCAGGATTCCAACAAACTTCTCGCTTCCCTGCTCGAGGTGCAGACCGTACTCGCCAAGCAACAGCGCGAGGCCACCAGCAATGCCATCAATGCCGACATCACTCGTCGCGCCACCGCCGCCGGCAACATCGCCCAGGTTACCGGCACCCTGACCGATTCGCTCCAGAACTTCCGCATGCCGTAAGGCGGATCAAGCAAAGCCCACGTCGAAGGAGCCGCTGCCGTGCAGAACGATTTCCTGCAATACGTCTTTCAGGCCATCAACAACCTGCTCACGCAGAACCTCGGCTTCTTCGACGCCATGGGCCAGAACCTGTTCCGCATGTTCGCGACTATTCTTGTCGTCTGGTACGGCGCGAAGTCCGCTCTCGCCGCCGCTAGTGGCCGCAGTCCGTTTCATTTCGATCATTTCGCGAGTCTGTTGCTCACGATCAGTTTTGGTTTCGCCATGGTCAACTACTACAGCACACCAATCCCGGGCGTGGGCACGAGCTTCCATGCTCTGGTTACCGACGAAGCGCAGTTTCTGTCGAGCCGGATCGACGAAGCACAACTACAAAATGTAGTTGCGCAGATCGCGGATTTTGAAACCCGCATGGACTCTCCCACCTTCGGAGATATTTTGGGCACGGTCGTCTACGTTGCGGTCATCGTCCTGCTCGCGGCCTGCCAGGCCGTTTCGATCGTCGTCGTCGCTTACGGGTTCATCGCCAGCGCCGTGTGCGTGCTCGTGGGCCCGATCTTCGTTCCTTTCTTCATCGTTCCTAAGATGGAGTGGCTCTTCTGGGGTTGGTTCCGCTGCTTTATTCAATACGCGTTCTATCAGGTCATCGCCGCCGCGGTGGTTTTTATTATCAGCAACGTGATCCTCGGCACGCTTCGCCTGCCCCCGGCTGGCGCTCTCTCGACGGTGCAGTTGCTGGCTTGGTTTCCGGTGCTCTTGATCACCTTTCTCGCCTCCATCTACGTCCTTTTGAAAGTTCCCGCCCTCACCAATCACATTTTCAGCGGCACCGCAGGCGGCTCTTCCGCCGTTCTCCTCGAAGCGCCCGCCTCAATGGCAGTCGCGGCGGCGAAGGAGTTGGCATGAATCGCGACGCGAGCTTCGAGAATGCCAAGCGTTTGTACCTTGAATCCTATGGTGACCCAATGGTGACGAACACCTACCTGAAAATCGCTTTGGCCCTTCTGGCGATCGTCTGCGTGGCGCTGGCCTTAATCGACCTGCGAACCATCCGCACCTTCGAAAACTTCCGTCCTCTCGTAATCCGCATCGACGACCTCGGGCGCGCCGAGGCCATCGACTACCACAACCTGGAATACCAACCTCAGGACGCCGAAGCTAAGTATTTTCTCTCCGAGTTCTGCTCGCTTTACTATCGTCGCAACCGCTACACCATCCAGGACGATTTCACGAAAGCGCTGCGCTTCCTCGACGGCAAGCTCGCCAATGGAATCCTTGATGCCTACAGGAAGGACGATATCATCCGGAAATTTCTTACCAACAGCTCCGCGCCGGAGATCGACATCGACGTCAAGAAAGTCGCGCTCGAAGCGATGCAGAATCCGCCGTACCGCGCGCGCGTCGATTTCTACATGGTTTATTACTCGCCTGCCGATCATTCCGAACTCCAGCGCGACCTCTATACCGCCAACTTCGTATTCGCCTTCAAGAGCCGTGTCCCCAATGAATTGATTCCCATCAATCCGCTTGGGCTTACGGTGACTTACTTCCGCGAGGATCAGGCGTTCAAATGAGCCAGCGGAGACCGAACTCGGAAAAAAGTCGCGGGCTTTCGGCACCGGGCAACATCGGCCCAACCTCCGCGCGCCACATCACTCTTCGCCCCGTGGCTTCTATCCCAACTGGCGTCACAACCCACCTCATCGGCTTTGCTCCTCGAGACATCAGGCGCGCTTCTGGTGGGCCTTCGTTGCTTCGGTCTTGCCGCCCGCTGCCCGGAATTGTATGGACGCAGGGAAATTTCACGCTTTTCTCTCCCCTCTAAAACCAGGAAACCCCATGCTCGCCAACGCACTCATCCTGACTATTGCCATCCTGCTCGCCCTTGGCTTCTGGCTCATGAATGAACTGAAATTTCTCATCCCCTACAAACACATTCTTCTTCATCAATACGGCGGGCTCATTCTCGGATGGCTGGCTGTGTTGTTCATGAATCTTTTTGCCGGCATCTACGCCTTGCAACGGAAATTCTTCCTCAAAGACACCGGGCGAAAGCTATCGCACATCGACCAGCAAGTGGCTGCCGGACATGCGCCTGTTCCCCCACCCGATGTCCACCCGGAGGACCGCTAAACATGTCGCGCCTCGATCCACTGCGCGAACGGCAAGACTTCCTCGATGCCATCGAGGCCGAGCGCGAGCACCAGGTCGAGAACCCGAGACCGCAGCGCGAGCTCAGTGAAAACGTGGTGTCGCGAGAGCCATCGCCAGAGACGCGGAATCCTTCTGTACCATCCCGTCCCGCCGTTCATTTCGAAGACTCGCGCGGTCCCGTTTATGACCGCGATCGCGGCTACCGTCTCCGCGAATCAGAAATCCGGACGCTCGTTGACCTCGGCAAGTTTCGCGTTGTCGACGTCGCGGACCTCGCGGATCTCGCTTACGGTGGCCAGCGTGACCAGATGCAGAACGACCTTCGCAATCTTCTGCGCCAGGGACTGGTTCGCAAAGGCGTTTTTGAAGGCCCCGAGCAGACACCGCGCGAACTGCTGACACTCAGCAAGCGCGGACAACGTTTGATTCGCTCCAACCGCATGGTCCCGAGCGACCAGACCATCTACTCGGGCTTCGTCAAACCGCGCGAAGCCAATCACGATGCCAACCTCTATAAGCTTTACAACAAAGAAATCGCACGGATCCTGAAGGAAGGCGGACGCAATCCGCGCGTCATTCTCGATTTCGAACTGAAACGAAAAATTAATCGAGACCTCGCCAAGTTTGGCCGCGAGGCTCGCCCTGAGATTGCCAGGAGTCACGGACTGCGCGTTGTGCGCGGACGAATTCCCGTTCCCGATGTCCGCATCGAGTACGAAAAACCCAATGACGAAATGGCGCGCGTGGACCTCGAACTTGTCACCGAGCACTACCGCGGCCGCAGCCTCGCCGACAAAGTGAAGGCCGGCTTTTCCCTTTACACGGCTCGCGGCGAAGGCGATCGCTTGCGCCGCGTGCTCGATGGGCAAGAGCTCACTGCGGAGATTTTTTCCCTATGACTTTCCATGACCAGGACATCGCCGCTATCCAGACTCTCGGCTACACCTTGGATGAGGCGCGCTTCCTGTATCTCGTAGCCGTGCACTCCGGCTACTTCGTTCCCCGCCAGTTCCTCACCTTCAGCGGGACAAAGCGGGGCAAACGCTCAAACAACTTCGTTACCAAGCTGGAAAGCCGCGGGCATGTCACCTGGCGCGAATACCACCGCACAGGCGGTGTGTATCATCTTTTTTCCAGAACTCTCTATCGCTATATCGGTAAGGAGAATCTCCGTAATCGCCGGCGTCATTCGGTCGAGTTCATCTGCACCCGTCTGTTGCTTCTCGATTTCATTCTCGGCAACCTCGGATGCACCTATCTTGAAACCGAGCCCGAAAAGGTCGCCTTCTTCTGTGACGTTCTCGGTGTTCCCAGGAAGCTCCTTCCCGCCAAAACCTATGAGGGCGGTCCGCGCAGTGAACCCACGCTGCGCTACTTCGTCGACAAGTTCCCGCTGTTTCTCGATTACACCGAATCCCCTTCTTCCCCTGTGGTCACCTTCTCTTATGTCGATCCCGGCCAGGCCAGCCTCGCGGGATTTGCCAACCATCTCCGTGCCTACCTTCCCCTACTGCGACAGCTCGAAACATTCTCCTTCCTTTATATAGCGAACTCTCCGGTGCATTTCCTAGCGGCCGAGCAATGCTTTGTTTCGCTCGTCCGCATACCTCTTCAGGCCGATATTTCGTGCGAACTCCTGCGCTACTTCCGGCTGCGCAATGCCTGGGAGCTCAAACGCTACGGCTCACTCTCCGTCAGCGACATCGAATGGCTCAAGGAAGCGACGCACCGTTTCCGGGGCGAGCGCTTTGAAGGCTCGTATCACGCGTGGTCCTCTGGAGTGCTCACAGAAGAGTCCTTGCGCACAGAATTCGCACAGCTTCGGCCGCATCGCGGCGTAAATTTCCGAACCTGTTTGGTCGCGGCTACGCGCTTTGGAAAAAAGAGTTTGCCGGAGGAGGGGGAGGGTGCTCTTCAGCCCTCGTCACCGGAAGCATCACCAAGTCGGGGGAAGGAAGAAGACGAGTGAAGCGAAGGCAGCCAGAAAAGACGCGACCCAAACCCGTCCGAGGCGGGAGCGGCCCCGCCCTTTCGATAACTGCAAAGGAGACTGCAACCATGGCAATCGTTAAGCGACCACCCGAATCCGTCAATCGCTGGTTGTCGCTCGAAAAACCTGTCAGCGAACTGCTCGATGATTACTGCAATTTCGTCGATTGCACGCCGGACTACGTCGCGAACTTCGCTTTACGAAGGACGCTCGCGCGCGATCCCGACTACAGGAAGTGGAAAGCATCGCAGAACGGCCCTGGGCCAGTGCCAGTCGAGGGTATAACCAAGAGGTCTGCATGATCCAGCGTCTGCTCCATGCCAAGAACCTCATCGCCTGCCTGCTCGCGGCGGCAACGGGAATGACGCTGTATCTGAAGGCTCCCTTCCCGGAGAACAATTTCTTTCTCGAATTGATCTTTCTCTGGTCGCGGCGAGTGTTCCTCGGATTGCAGTATTCCTATTACGTTTTCCTATACACAACGCCTTACATTGTTTATTCCGTTCTGCTCTCGGGCGTCTATATCTTTGCCCTCAAATTCAAGCGCCGCATTCGGCCAGGAACGTTGCCACCCTATCCTGCCCTTCAAGACCGCGTCGCCCCAAGCGTAGTGGTCGGCGAAGTTCACAACCCGCGCAAGCTCGGCCCTGCAGAGGCTCCTCATTGGCTGACCATTCCCGAACGAGGCTTGTTTACCGGCATAGCGATCTTTGGCGCCGTAGGCAGTGGGAAAACCACAGGATGCATCTACCCATTTACCCAGCAACTGCTGGCCTACAAGGCGAGCGACAAGACGCAAAGAATTGGCGGTCTGGTACTCGAAGTCAAAGGCGATTTCTGTCACAAAGTGCGCGGGATCCTTGCGCTCCACAAGCGCGAAGAGGATTACGTCGAGATTAGTCTCGATTCCGAGTACCGCTACAATCCCCTTCACAACGACCTCGATGCCTATGCGCTGGCGTACAGCATCGCATCCTTATTAAACAACCTCTTCGGACGCGGCAAGGAACCCTTCTGGCAGCAGGCCTACACCAATCTTGTCAAATTCATCATTCTGCTGCACAAAGTCGCCTACGACTACGTCACGTTGTTTGACGTCTATGAATGCACCATCTCCCCCGACGTTCTCGAACGGAAAATCCAGGAAGCCGAGCGCCGCATGGAAGAGCGTTATTTTCTCCTTATCACGCCTCAAGTGTGGATGAAATATGTCAGCGAACTGAAGCTGTTCGAATTCCTCTTCGAAGAACCCACCGGGATGTACCGCTCAAAAGACACTCCGGGACTGCGCTCATTTCTCGAGAGTAACTCCATAGAATTTGAGTGCTTGAGTGAAGCCGGATTCGACCAGCTCGATCCCGACCGCCAGCAGCAGTTGGCTGCGGTAAAGCGCTGGTACTTCAACGACTGGAGACGTATAGAGCCGAAACTGCGAACATCTATCGTCGAAGGAATCTCTGTTTTTCTCTCCTTGTTCGATGACAGCCCAGCCGTCAAACGAACCTTTTGCCCACCGCCCGAATGTTACGACGAACGAGCCAATGCCGACTTCCGATTTGGCAAGCCGCTGCCTTCGTTCGCCTGGCTGATAGAAAGTGGAGCTGTCTGTGCCCTGAATTTTCCTATCGCCATGAACCCCGGTCTCGCCAAGGCCATCGGGGTCATGATGAAGCTCGATTTTCAGCGTGCCGTCCTGAATCGCATTCCGGCCATTGAGGCCCATCCCGAAAAGCACTTCCGCCAGGTCTTCTTTCTTTGTGACGAATACCAGCACTTTGCCACCGTCGGCGAGACCGAGCCCACGGGCGATGAAAAGTTCTTCAGTCTTTCGCGCCAACCGAAATGCATCCCGATCATTGCCACGCAAAGCATCAGCTCCCTCAAATCCACGTTGCCCGGCGAATCCTGGCGCACGTTGCTGCAGACCTTCCGAACCAAAATCTTTCTGGCACTCTCCGATGACTTCTCGGCAAAGACGGCGAGCGAACTCTGCGGGCGCGAGGATCAACTGAAGACCAGCTACAACCTTTCAGAAAGCGGTCACGATGCACACGTCAGCTTGCTGACCGGCAAATCCATCTCTCACAAAGCCAACATTACTGCTTCCAAGAGCTATTACCCACATTCCGACTTCCGATTCGACACGAAAGTCTTCACGGAACTAAAGAACGCGCAAGCCGTTGTCATCGCCTACGACGGGCTCAATCCCATGCCTGCGACGTTCTGTTATCTCAAACCCTACTACAACGACCCCAACAAATCCTATTTCCAGCAATTGGCTGAGGGAGGCTTGTAATGAACGGATTCGAAACCATTCTTCCCTTCCTGAAACCCATCGAGCACCTCATCGTCGACGACTCGATTAGCGAAGTCATGGTCAATGGCGGCGACTGCGTCTTTTTCGAGAAGAATGGCTTTCTGGAACGCGCCCGCGGAGTATCAATTGGCGACCGCGCTTTGCTGGTGGCGGTTAAGAACATTGCGCGCCGTCTCGGCAACGATATCTCGGAGGCGAGCCCCATCCTTGACTCCCGCTTGCCCGATGGAAGCCGCGTGGCCGCCGTGATTCCTCCGTGCAGCTTGTGTGGTGTAACGCTGACGATCCGCAAGTTCAACACCCGGCACTTCGAAATGCAGGACTTGATTCAGGCAGGGACGCTCGATCAGCCTCTTGCCAACCGTATCGAAGATTACGTCCTATCCCGGAAAAATATCCTCATCAGCGGAGGCACCGGTACCGGAAAGTCCACTACGCTCGGAATTCTTGCCAAATTCATTCCTGACGACGAACGCATTCTGCTCATTGAAGATACGGCGGAGATTCAGCTGGGCCACGCGAATCTCGTTCGCTTCGAAGCGCGGCAAGAACAGAACGGTGTTCGTCCTGTGGCCATTCGAGATCTCTTGAAGGCATCGCTTCGGCACCGACCGGATCGAATTTTGTTGGGCGAGGTTCGGGGCGGCGAAGCCTTTGAATTGCTCCAGCTCTTGAACACGGGGCATTCCGGGACGCTGTCGACCATTCACGCGAACTCTGCAAAGCAGGGCCTGGCCCGCTTCACAAGCTGTGTTTTGCAAAGCGGCATCGAGCTCCCCTACCGCGCCATTAAAACCAACATCGGCGACTCGCTCAATGTGGTCATCCATGTGGAGCGCCGGCCGGGACGCCGCTTCGTCTCCGAAGTGCTCGAAATCAACGGCTACAATCCGGACGCTGATCTCTTCGACTACTGTGCAGTTTTTCAGAAGGAGGAGTCCAAGCCGTGACCGATCTTAAAAATCAAGTCCACAGGAAGCCCATAACGCCAGCTGAATACATTCGCGCGAACTTTGCATCGACCGATCGAATCGCCATCCTGGTGCGGAACGCGAAGTGTGGCGAAACGACGCAACGCATCAGCACTACTGCGAAGGTGACCGACACCCCCTTTCAGGACTGGATGCGCTACAAGAACGACCGCGAAGGCTGCGACATCTACGTCGGCATGAACGCACTCAAAAGTACTGCGTTTACGCGCACCAAGCATGACGTTCTCGCCGTGCGGCATCTCTACGCCGACCTCGACCACGACGGCTCCGCGTCTCTGGCGGCGATCGAGAAATCCACGCTCGTGCCGGCCCCGAACTATGTCCTCAACACCTCGCCGGACAAATACCAGGTCATCTGGCGAGTCGAAGATATCGACCTCGTGCAAGCAGAAGCGCTATTGCGCGCCATTGCTCGCGAATTCGACGGCGACCACGCTGCAACGGATGCGGCGCGCGTTCTCCGTGTTCCCGGGTTCGTGAACAAGAAGTATGACCAGGACTTTCTCGTCAGCGCTCAACACCATTCGGATCGTGTCTACCAGGCGCGAGATTTCAAGCTGCGCACTGAGCTTGTCGATTCTGGCTACCGCCAACTGCGCCGTTCACCGTCCCAAGCGAACCGGTCCGAGCCACGCCACATCAGCCAATCGGAACACGACTGGGCTCACGTAAAAAGTGCTCTGGCAAGCGGCGCCGACCCGGAAGAATTGATCGCGCAATTGGCGCACTCACGAGCCAGCGACAAATCCGACCCGCAATATTACGCACGACTAACCGTAACAAAGGCCCTCGCAGATCTTCGAGAACACAGTCCTGGTTCAACTGCTTCATCGTCGCGTGACATTTGTTTTTCACTTCAGGCTCCGACCTATCCTTAGCATGCGGATTCCGGACGATGCCGATCCCGGTGATTGAAAGAGACGAAAGTTCGATTGCGACGGCATGATTTGACGGGGCGAATTCCGATCGACGACCTCCTGGTTGCATGCAGACGTTCGAAGAGACTTTTGATAACGCAAATTCTGGCATCAATTAATTTGAAACAGCGGTTGGTACCCGGCAAGGAGGAGGTTTTTCGCAGGGCCCGGCTGCCTATATATACTTATTAGTTATCTAATGATATATTTTAAGTAAATGGTCGGGACGAAAGGATTTGAACCTTCAACCTCCTGGTCCCGAACCAGGAAATAAATCAACCTAAGTCGCTGTCCTGGCGTCACTTGTTGGTTTTCGGGCCGCTCTCAGATAGACAAGTTTGGACAAGTCAATTTCAACCGTTTGGGGCCGATTGGATTTCATATTCCGGGCCCGATGCCTTCGGTCAAACTATTGCAGCAAGGGCGCTTGCTTACTGTTTGTGCTGAGTAGTTTGCCTGACAGGCGATTAACTTGACATTTGACCTAACGATGAGATCAGGTCCTTACTGCATTACAGATAGCAGAACTTACAGCTCGTGCGGCACCACCCTAAGTTGGCCCACACCGTTTGCAGACGCAAATTATTCCGTGACTTGCACCGGAATCGGAGCTACCGATTCGCGTGCCAACATTACAATCGCCGCACGTTTGGCCCATGGCGTAGTCGTGAACGTTGTCACCTATGGCCCAGTAGCGGTCTCGTTTTCTGAAGTCGATTGCGCAGCTGTACATGATGCACTGTCCGCGGGCGGTAGATCGGTCGCGCCTCGTTCCAGCGGCTCGCCACCACAACCGTCTGTTACTGCAAAATTGCCTGCATCGCCCTGAGCATCGGATAAGTTTCAATGTGTAAAGACGGCGTACTGGGAGCGGACAGGGGTCAATCCACGGCAATTCTCGAGGTCAGATGCGGAGCAGGAAGGAATGGATTACAAAAGCGGAAGCTTGAAGAAGTTTGCCGGAGGCAGAATCTGCAAAGAAATCAGTCGTCACCAGCGGCTTGCTGGAGCACGATTTCCGGGCCCGTCTTGCGATTTCGATGGGATCGTGGCTGACCCGCGACGGAGTATTCAGGAACAATTTGTTTGATTTTGGCGCGGATCGGGGCAGCATCATCGGCGGTCAGCGCAGTTCGAAGCTCACCCAACTGAAGGCACAGCTGTTGCCAGTTCCTATGAGCTCCGTTGGTTCTTTTGATTTTTTCGCAGACAGTCGGTGCCACATTTTCGTGCTCGTAGAAGAGTTCTTCGTCAAGCTTTTCCCCTTCCCGCAAGCCCGTGAATTGAATCTCCACATCCTGGTCAGACCTGCCCGAGAGCCGAATCAGGTTGCGCGCTAGGTCGAGAATGCGCACCGACTCACCCATGTCCAGAACCAGAATGTCTCCGTGGTAGCCAACGGCGAATGCTTGCAACACCAGCGCCACCGCTTCCGGAGTAAGCATGAAAAAGCGTCGAATATCGGGATGAGTGATGGTGAGCGGTTGATGGTTGCTCAATTGTTGGCGAAGGACAGGAATCACACTGCCGCTAGAACCTAACACGTTGCCGAAGCGCACCGACACGCAACGCATTCCATTCGGCGGTCTGGACGAGATGATCAGCTCGCAGATTCTTTTGGTAGCGCCCATCACGTTGGTTGGATTCACGGCTTTGTCAGATGAAATCAGGACAAAGCTCTTGCAGCCGGACTCGTCCGCCAAGTCCAGAAGACCCAGCAGCCCGATGACGTTGTTCTTCACCACTTCTTGAACGTTAGACTCCATCATGGGTACGTGCTTGTAGGCGGCTGCATGGAAGACAATTTCCGGCCGGAATTCGCGCAGAAGGCTCCGCACGCGCTCGCGATCGCAAATATCGCCGACTCGAAAAGCTAGTTGCGCTCCATTTTTGTGAGCCAGCAAGCCCAATTGCAGGAAGTAGAGGCCCGTTTCACTCTGGTCGAAGCAAATGAGCCGGGATGGGCTGTAATCTAGTATTTGGCGGCATATTTCCGAGCCGATGGATCCAGCGGCGCCGGTCACCAGAACGCATCGACCGGCAATTTGTCTGCGAACGGATTCCAGATCGATCTGAACTGGCTCCCTGCCCAGCAGATCTTCGAGGCTAACTTCGCGCAGTTGGTTCACCGCGACATGGCCGGCGATAATGTCTTTGAGCGCAGGCACCGTCCGGAATTTAATTTTGGCGTTGTTGCAGGCTTCCACGAATACCCGCATTTGAGCGCCACTCGCGGACGGAACGGCAATCAGCACTTCGTCTACAGGCTCAGACGAAAGCACCTCTGAGAGCTGATTCACCGTACCGAGCACTCGAACATTGTCGATGCGAATGCCTTGCTTGGATTGGTCGTCATCCACGCAGCCCACAGCAACATAGGAACTTCCTCGCTTGCGAAGTTCGCGAAGAATAGTATGCGCTGCCGTGCCGGCGCCAATCAGGATCACACGCTTGCACGAGGAAATGTTTTCGCGCATCGATTCGGCGACCGCTCGGGAAAGCAGCCGCACTCCCGTCAACAATCCCGCCGTCAGCAGCGCTTCCATCACATAAATGGTGCGCGGGAATGCGGTCGCACCCAAAGCCATGCGCATGATGAACCAGAACAGCACGGAACCCATGCCGACAGCTTTTAGGATGTCGATCCCGTCCGCGATTCCGACATACTTCCACCAACCGCGCAGTAGCCCAAAGTAGGCCATTGCTGCCAAGCGAGTGAGGACAAGCACCGGGACTGCCAAAAGCAGTGTGGAACGATACGGCAGCGTGAAGTCAAAGCGCAGGAACCAGGCGAGGATCAGAGAGCAGATGATGAGCCAAGCCTGAAACAGGGCAATGAACCACGATCTGTATCGCAGCAGCACCAGCGGCATTTTATGAGTCATAGTTTTCTTGCGAGCTGAAAAAGCACACCAAATCGAGCAGTCCAGACCAAGTTTCGGGCGCTGTATAGGTTCTATTGCATGGCTGCGGTTTTGCTTGCCGAAAGACGTAAGGCAAAAAATTCGCGTATGCAGCTGACCGTAGTCTCGACGTGCTCGGGAGTGGTTTCTGCACTCATAGGCAGAGAGATCACTTCCCTGCAAATACTTTCGGTCTCCGGAAGTCCGGGATTTCCAAGTCCCAGACCTTTGTGCTCCCACATTGGCTTTGGCCAGTGCAACAGCGTTTCGATACCCTGGTCTTTCAGGTGCTGGCGAAGTTCATCGCGCTGCTCAGTGCGAATGACGTAATTCTGATAGCTGTCGAAGTATTCCTCGCCAGGAAAATGCGGCAGCCGAAGACCTTCAACCCCTTGCAAACCCGCACGGTAAAGCGAGGCGATGAATCGGCGGTGCGCGATCCACTCGGGAAGGTGGCGCAATTTCACATCTAAAACGGCGGCTTGCACGTTGTCGAGAAGTGCCGTGTAACCGTGATAGTGGAATTCTCCGGTCTGTCGGTCTTCCCCGTTGAAGCGCACCAGGGTTACAAAGCGAGCGATTTCTGGATCATTGGTGGTTATGGCACCACCGTCTCCCAAGCCCCCCAGAGACTTGAAAGGATAGAAACTGAAACAGCCAGACAACCCGAACGAACCTGCCCGGCGGCCCTGGAACGTTGCGCCCAAAGCTTGTGCCGCGTCTTCGATGATGCGAATTCCGTGGCGATCGGCAATAGCCATGATGCGGTCCATTTCGCAGACACGTCCGTTCAGATGCACGGGGATCACGGCCTTGGTCTTGGCTGTGACTGCGGACTCGAATTTGTCAGGAGCGAGGTTGTAGTCTTCACCTACATCGACCAGCACCGGTTTTGCACCGGCGTGAACGATAGCGGACACCGTAGCCACAAAGGTGTGGCCTACGGTGATGACTTCGTCGCCGGGGCCAATGCCCGCGGCCAGCAGGGAAAAGTGCAGGGCGTGATAGCAGCTGTTCACTCCGACGGCGTACTTGACGCCGACGAACTCCGCCAGGTGCTGTTCGAAATCGCGCAATTGCTGCCGCAGGACTAAATCGCCCTTGGCAAGGGTATCGGTGATTGTGAAATCGATTTCTTCCTTGATTCTGCGATAGTGCTCTCGTGGATCAATGAACGGCACGCGGTATGACAATTCCCTGTCCTCCCTTTTAAGTTGCGACAACAGTCCAGACGCGACGAGCAATCAAGCGTTTGAGATTTCCGCCAACGGCTGGAGTTTTTCGAGCATCGCGCGGATAGCAACGGCTAACGCCTCCCCCGAGAGGCCATGGCGCCCACGAATGTATTCTTGTGAACCAACGAAGGAGGAAAACTCCGAAGGCAACCCGAATCTTTTGAAAATTACCGGCGGTTCACTGGTTTCCGCCAGAAACTCCGCAACCGCCCCGCCCAGGCCGCCCACCAAGCTGTGCTCTTCCAAAGTGAAGATCGCGCCTGTCTCGCGAACCCCCTTTTCGATGCTCGCGGTGTCGAGCGGCTTCACCGTGTGCATGCTCAGAATCCGCGCCTGAGTTCCTGATTGTTCAAGCAATTCTGCTACTCGCATTGCGGTGGCGAGCATCCCCCCGGTCGAAATGATCGTTAAATCAGTCCCTGCTCGCGCTTCAATGGCTTTCCCGAGGTGGAAATCGATGTCCGTCTGGTGAACTTTCACCTCGCCCGCGCGGCCCAGGCGCAAGTAGCAGGGACCTGCCTGCTCGGTGACGGCTCGCGTGGCAGCCGCGGTTTCGACGGGATCTCCCGGAGCGACCACGACCATGCGCGGAAGTGCGCGCATAATGGCCAGGTCTTCTGTGGCATGATGGCTGGCGCCGAGCGAGCCGTAAGCCAGCCCGCCGCCTACTGCGACAATTTTTACGTTGGCGTTGTGGTAGCAAACATCATTTCGCACCTGCTCCAGGCAACGTAGGATCGGGAAATTGCCGATCGAATAAGTAAATACGACATGACCGCTCAGCGCCATCCCTGCCGCGATTCCGGTCATATTCTGTTCGGCTACGCCGGCGTTTAGAAATCTCTTCGGGAAGCGGCGCGCGAACTCTTCGACCACACCGAATCCGAGATCCCCGACGACCAAACACACCCGTTCATCCTGCTCGGCTACCTCGAGCAATGCGTGAAAGAAGGCTCCTCTCATTCCCCGGCTCCTAATTCCGCGAGGATGCTGGCCATCTCCTCGCGGTCGGGCGCGCGATAGTGCCACAACAACTTGTTTTCCATGAAGCTGACGCCTTTCCCTTTGACCGTATGTGCCAAAACGCAGGTCGGCTTGCCGGGGTCTTCCGGCACACGCGCGAGTGTTTCCTCAATCTGGGCGTGGTCGTGCCCATCAATTTCCTTGACGCCCCAGGCAAAAGCGCGCCACTTGTCCGCGAATGGTTCCAGATCCAACACCTCCTTGACGGTTCCAAGGCTTTGAATCTTGTTGTAATCAACAATGGCAATCAGATTGTCCATCCGGTGGTGGCCCGCAAATAAAGCGGCTTCCCAGGTCGAGCCTTCGTCGCATTCACCGTCGCTCAGTAGTGTAAAGACTCGATATCCGTGTCCACCGCGCTTTCCCGCGAGAGCCATCCCACAAGCGATGGGCAGTCCATGTCCTAGCGAACCTGTCGACACCTCCACCCCGGGCACACCCACATGGGTGGCGTGCCCGGCAAGTTGCGCACCGTCCTGATAGAAATCGGCCAGCCATTCCTTGGGAAAAAATGCTCGCTCCGCCAGCGCCGCGTACAATGCCGCGCACGCGTGCCCCTTGCTGAGGATGAATCGATCTCGATCCGGTGCATCCGGGTGTTTCGGGTCGATCCGAAGGATTCGCCCGTAAAGTACTGCCAACAAATCGGCAATCGAATACGCCGACCCCAGATGCGAGCTCTTCGCCCGATGGATCATGTGAGCCGCCTGCACACGGATTTTCCTTGCAAGGGCAGCACTCTGCTGACACTCCAAGCTCATTCCTGGCATGGGACTTTCCTCGCGTAGATTTTTGCGTTTCTTGAAAAAAAACTATTCCAGAATGGCCTTAAGGGTGATGGCAATAATCCGACAATCGGTCAAGAAGGAACGATTCTCGACGTATTCCAATCCCAAGCGGATCTTTTCCGGACGAATCTTCTCCAGATACGCTGCGTGGGGATCGGCGCTCCCTCTTAGGATTTCTCCCT